>Ga0308173_10000279_pt1 | contig 20268 bp, 21 predicted proteins | sample PhyPR1_FD_203716 | JGI IMG/M metagenome (GOLD analysis project Ga0308173, IMG submission 203716) | Soil microbial communities from UC Gill Tract Community Farm, Albany, California, United States - DLSLS.P.R1 | ecosystem: Environmental > Terrestrial > Soil > Agricultural land | place: USA...
GCGAAGGTGTTCTGCGAGACCTTCCCGGCGCGGCTGGAGCGCGGCGCGGGCCTGCCCCCGACGAGCCGGCTCGCCTACCTGGCCGAGTTCGCCGCGATGCAGCTCGACGGCGCCAGGCATGTGATCCTGGCGGGCGCGTCCCGCCCCGTGAGCTTCTTCGCCTACCCCGGCAAGCCCAGCGATCTGGTGCCCGAGGGCGCGCAGGTCCACGTGCTGGCCGGTGGCGGCGACGACGCGGCCGGGGCGCTCGCCGCACTGGCCGACCTCGTCGCCAAGGACACCGAACCGGCCCTGCGCCCGGTGCCCCGCCCGGACCTGCCCGAGGGCCCGCTGACCGGGGAGACCGCCGCGGCCGTCATCGGCGCGCTCATGCCCGAGAACACCATCGTCTCCGACGAGTCCAACACCTCCGGGCTCTGGCTGGGCGAGGCGACCGCGGGTGCTCCGGCGCACGACCTGCTCACCCTGACCGGCGGCGCGATCGGCCAGGGCCTGCCGCTGGCCACCGGCGCGGCCGTCGCCTGCCCGGACCGGCCGGTGCTCTGCCTGGAGTCGGACGGCAGCGCGATGTACACGATCTCCGCGCTCTGGACGCACGCCCGCGAGGGCCTGGACATCACCACGGTCGTGTTCAACAACCGCTCGTACGGGATCCTCAACATGGAACTGGCCCGCACCGGCGCCGCGTCCCCGGACGCGATCGGCGGCAAGGCCCGCGACATGCTCGACCTGTCCCGGCCCGACCTCGACTTCGCCGCCCTCGCACAGGGCATGGGAGTTCCGGCCACCCGGGCCACCACCGCCGAGGAGTTCGCCGCCCAGCTCCGCCGGGCCTTCGCCGAGCCGGGCCCGCACCTCATCGACGCCGTGGTCCCGCCGGTCGGCTAGGGAAGGCGTGACTTCGCCGCAAGGGCGAACGGTTCGCACCTGCGTGACCTGCGCTGTTGTCGAGGTGCTGCAACGGAGTTCGTGAGTCATGCTGGCCGTATGGCGGAACACGATCACGAGCATGAGCATCGTTTCGGGGCGCCGCTCGCTCATCGTCTGCGGCCGCACTCACACGAGGCGGCCGACAAGGTCGACGCGGCGCTGGAGTCCTCCACCCAGGGAATGCGGGCGCTGTGGATCTCGCTGGCCGGACTGGGTCTGACCGCCGTCGTGCAGGCCGTCATCGTGGCCTTCTCCGGCTCGGTGGCGCTGCTGGGCGACACGCTGCACAACGCCGCCGACGCGCTGACCGCCGTCCCGCTCGGCGTGGCCTTCCTGCTCGCCCACAGGCCGCCGAACCGCCGCTACACCTATGGGTACGGCCGGGCCGAGGACCTCGCCGGCATCGCGATCGTGCTGGCGATCGCGGTGTCCTCGCTGCTCGCGGCCTACACCGCCGCCGAGCGGCTGATGCATCCGCGCGACGTCTCGCATCTGTGGGCGGTGGCGCTGGCCGGGCTGGCCGGTTTCGCGGGCAACGAGCTGGTCGCCCGCTACCGGATCGGCACCGGGCGCCGGATCGGCTCGGCCGCCCTGGTGGCCGACGGGCTGCACGCCCGTACCGACGGGTTCACCAGCCTGGCCGTCGTCGTGGGCGCGGCCGGGGTGGCGCTCGGATGGCGGCAGGCCGACCCGCTCGTGGGCCTGCTGATCACGGTGGCGATCCTGATGGTGCTGCGCCAGGCCGCCCGTGAGGTCTACCGGCGGCTCATGGACGCGGTGGACCCGGCGCTGGTCGACCGGGTGGAGCGGGTCATCGGCGGCGTGCCGGGGGCGCTGGCCGCCGGAGAGGTACGGCTGCGCTGGATCGGCCACCGGCTGCACGCCGAGTGCGAGGTCGTGGTCGACGGCCGGATGACCGCGATCCAGGCGCACCGGGTCGCGGTCGATGTCGAGCACGCCCTCATCCACCAGGTCCCCCGGCTGGCCGCGGCCCTGGTGCACGCCGATCCGTCGTCCGACGAGGATCTGCACGCACCGCTGGCCGCGCACCGCTGAGGCCCTACACCGGGAAGTTGCTCCGGAACACGCCCTGCGGGTCGTACCGGCGCTTGATGTCCTGGAGCCTGGTCAGCGCCTGCGCCTCGAAGGCCGCCGCGACCGTCTCACCCGGGCTGAGGAACGAGTACGGCTTGCGGCCGCTGATGTACGGTCCGAGCGCGCCGGTCAGCGCGGCCTGCTTGGCCGTGATCGCCGCCGGGTCGTGCGGGATCGCGTAGAGGTAGAGCGCGTACGGCTCGGTCAACGGGCCGTGCGGGCCGTCCGACGGCCGGGCCAGCGCCCCGCCCAGGTGCCGTATCTGCACGCTGAGCAGCGGGTCGATCGGCTCGGCCAGCAGTGCCTTGACGACGTCGTCGTCCAGCCCGGTCAGCAGCTCGGCCCTGGACATGCCGGGCCTGGGATCGGCCGGCTCGCCGGTGATGGTGCCCAGGTCGGACAGCCTCATCACGGCCCGGCTGTCGGAGACCACGCCGTCGATCCCGTCCAGCGGACTCAGCAGCCGTCGCGCGGTGTCCTCGTCGCCCAGATAGGTGGCGTCGAAGGTGACCAGCGGCGGCGCCCCACCAGGGAACTGCACGAGGTTGGCCCAGACCGTGAGCTCCTCCGGGGCGGTCGCGGCGATCCGCCGGAAGGCGTCCAGAACCCGAGGCGCCTGCGCGGCGGGCCACATCACTCGTCCGCCGTACAGCCCTGGCGCCGGATGGAGATCCAGTTCCATGGCGGTCACGATCGCGAAGTCCCCGCCGCCCCCGCACAGCGCCCAGAACAGTTCGTCGCCCTCGGCGACCCGGCTCTGGCGGCCGTCCGCCGTGACGACCTCGAAGGCGGTCACGCTGTCGGCGGCCCATCCGTACGCGCGGCCGAACCAGCTCAACCCGCCGCCCAGCGTGTAGCCGGTGACGCTCACCACGGGGGAGCTGCCGGGCAGCCCGGTCAGGCCGTGCTGTTCGGCCGAGGCCTGCAGCCGTCCCCACGAGACGCCCGCCCCGACCCGAGCGGTGCGGGCCTGCGGATCCACCGTCAGCTCGGTGAGCTCCCTGGTGCGCATCAGGATCGCATCGTCGGTCCCGGTGGCTCCGTGGCCGCCGGCCTGTGCGGTCACGGCCAGCCCCCGCTCCGCGGCGAATCGCACGAGGGCCGCCACGTCGTCGGCGTCCGCCGCCTCGACCACGGCCGGGACCGGCTGCTGGATCGCGAGGTTCCAGGGCCGGGCGGCCTCCTCGTACCCCTCATCGCCGGGCAGCAGCACCCTGCCGCGCACGGCCGATCGCAGCTCCGCCAGTTCAGTCATGTTCGTTCCCCCCGAAGATCGCGACTGGGTCTCCGGTGTACCAGGCATTGTCGATACGAAGCGAATCGATCACCCATCGGTCGTCTTCCCGGACAAGTCCGACGTGATAGTGGTTCTTCAACAGTGCGAAGGTCGAATGGTCGCCGCTCAGCAGGTGCTGGGCCTCGACCAGCGCTGTCAGGGTCGCCCGGTCGCCATCCACGGCGACCCGGGGGTTGGTGACCTGGTGGGTGGTGTCCACCCGGCCCTCGAACCCCGCCAGGATGGTGGTGACGATCGTGTCCCGGCCGGCCATCAGCGGGGGCCGGCCGCCCCATCTGGCGGCCGCGGGCCGGAAGTCCAGTTCGGCATCCGGCGCGAAGGCCGAGGCGAACAGCTCCCTGTCCTTCATGTCCTGGCCGAGGGCGAACCGGTACAGCGCGTCAACGATCTCCGTGCGATCATCCATGTCCTTGCTCCCCTTCTGATCACCTCCAGCCTGGGGCGGACCCCCATGCCGATCAATGCGGGTCTGTGCAAGGATCGTGAAGCGAGGATTAACGATGCTTGGGGGTCGTGGTGCTGGAACGCCATGAGCTGGAGGCGTTCCTCACCCTGGCCGAGGAGCTGCACTTCGGCCGGACCGCCGAACGGCTGCACGTGTCCACCGCCCGGATCAGCCAGACCATCGCCAAGCTGGAGCGGCGCACCGGAGTCCCGCTGTTCGAGCGCACCAGCCGCCGGGTCGAGCTGACGGCGGTGGGGCGGCGGTTGTACGAGGAGGTCCGTCCCGCCTGGGAGCAGATCGGCGCAGCGTTCGAGCGGGCCGTCGACGCCGGGCGCGGCCTGACCGGCACCCTCACGGTCACCTTCGTCGGCCCGGCGGGCGGCCAGTTGCTCATGGGCGTCGCCGAGGTCTTCGGCAAGCGCTGGCCGGGGTGCGAGGTGCGGCTTCGCGAGGCGCGCACGGCCGACCTCGTGCGCTGGCTCCATGACGGGAAGGCCGATCTCGCGCTGGGCACGCTGCCCGCCGGCGAGCCCGGCATCGTGGCCGGCCCGGTGCTGGTGACCGAAGCCCGGATGCTCGCCGTGGCGACCGGGCATCCCTTCGCCCGGCGGGAGACCGTCGCGCTGGAGGACCTGACCCGGGTGGAGGTCCTGGAGGACTCCGCGACGCTCAACGAGCTGCTCGCCCTCGTCGGCGCCGGCCGGGGCGTGCTGCCGATCGGCGCGCACGCCCGGCGCTACTCGGCCCGGCCCGATGTCGCCTACATCCCGTTCAGCGATGCCCCGCCGGTCGAATGGGCCCTGATGTGGCGGGCCGAGACCGCCAGGGTCCGCGCCTTCGCGCAGGCCGCCCAGGACCTCATCCGGCCGTGATCGCACCCTCCGGGCAGCTGCGTACCGCCTGCAGGACCGCCTGCTCGTGCTCGGGCGGCACCTCGGGGACCTCGACCACCGTGTAGCCGTCGTCGGTGAGGGTGAACACCTCGGGACACAGGGAGCAGCAGACCGCATGACCGCGGCAGCGGTCGTCGTCGACCATGACCTTCATTCGGCCCCCTCGAACTCCAGATGCAGCGTGACCAGCCCGCGCAGGATGAAGGTCGGAATGTACTTGAAGCCCTTCGCATGCGCTTCCTCGTCGATCCGGAGACCGCTCGTCCGGTCCAGCAGCCGCTCGATGGCCACCCGGGCCTCGGCGCGGGCCAGCGGGGCGCCCGGGCAGGTGTGGATGCCCCGGCCGAAGGAGATGTGATGCCGGGCGTTCGGCCGGTCGAGGTCGAAGTCCGCCGGGTTCTCGAACCGCCGCGGATCGCGGTTGGCCGCCCCGTTGACCAGCATCACCGTCGTACCCGCGGGCAGATCGACCCCGCCGACCGTGACGGGCACCCGGGAGAGCCGGAAGTCGCCCTTGATCGGACTCTCGACGCGCAGCGTCTCCTCGATGAAGTGGGGGATCCGATCGCGTTCGGCGCGCAACTGGCTCTGCAGGTCGGGGTTCTCGGCGAGGAACTTCAGCGCCGCGCCCAGCAGCCGTACGGTCGTCTCCTGCCCGGCGGAGAACAGGTTCGCTGCGACGCGGACGACGTCCATGACCTCCGGCGTCGAGCCGTCCGGGAAGGTCGCGGTGGCCAGGCCGGTGAGCACGTCCTCGCGCGGTGTGCGGCGGCGGTCCTCGATGTAGGCGCTGAACCGCTCGTACAGGAACTCCAGCGGGCTGTGCGCGAGCGTGCTGTCTTTGGTGCTGCCGATCGCACCGCCGCCCCCGGGCCGTCGCTGGCCCATGTTCGTCAGGAACTCCTCCTGGTCCTCCTCGGGCACTCCGAGCAGGTCGGCGATGACCAGCAGGGTGAAGGGGCCGGCGAACTCGCCGATGAACTCGCCCTTGCCTCCGGCCAGGAAGTCGTCCAGCACCCGGTCGGCCAGCCGCCACATCGACGACTCGTTCTCCTTGAGCCGCTTGGGGGTGATCAGGCGCATCAGCAGACCGCGGTGCGCGGTGTGCACCGGCGGATCCAGCGTGGGCAACTGGTCGCTGAACGGAAGTTCATCACGGTGCCTGACGATCAGGTCGGAGACGTCGTCGCCCTCCAGCGGCACCGGAAAGCCGGGAAACGGGCCGGTGACCGAGGTGCAGGACGACCAGCGTTCGTTGTCGTGGAAGATCTCGACCGCTTCCTCGTACCCGGTCACCATCACCACGTCATGATGCGGCTCGCGCTGCACGGGACATTTCGCGCGCAGCGCCTCGAAGTACGGATAGGGGTCGGCGACCAACTCCTGGCCCCGGAAGAAGTCCATCGCCTCATAGTCGGTCATCGAGTTCTACCTCTCGTTCTTCGGGTCGCACCCCGAGGGCGTTGAAGGTCATGGCCAGCAGGGCGTAGGCGCCGATGGTGACCACGAGGTCCATGACCTGCTGCTCGGTCAGATGGGCGGTGAGCGTGGTCCAGGTCGCGTCGGTCAGATCGGAGGATGCGTCGAGTTCGTCCACGGCGGCCAGCACCGCCGACTCCAGTTCGCCCTTCGCCGTACCCTGGACGGCCGCGTCGATCTCCTCTGCGGTGAGGCCCGCCTTCGTGGCCATCCGCCGATGCTGGGCCAGTTCGTACGTGCAGCGGCGTCTGCCCGCGGTGCGCAGGATCGCCAGCTCGCGGAGCCGGGCGGGGACCGAGGACTTCATCAGCAGGTACGCGCTGAACGGCATGAGCGCCTTGGCCAGCTCGGGATGCCGGACCAGCGTGGCCAGGGCGTTCCCGGCCCCTTCGGCGTTCCGGCGGCGGCGCGGCAGCAGACCGGCCAGCGCCGTCCGGATGTCGTCGTCCCACTCCGCTTCGGGCAACGGGGTGAGCCGGCCGGTCACCGGTTCATCTCCAGGTCGGCCTTGGCCCAGAGCCAGGTGGAGTAGGTGTGCATGACCTCGCCGGTCGTCCGGTCCATCTTTCCGTTGAGCGCCCGGACGAAGTTGCCCTCCAGGAGCGAGGCCAGCCGGAAGCAGGCCAGCACCTGGAACCAGCGGAAGTTCGAGACGTCCCGGCCGGTCAGCCCGGCCCAGTGCTCGATCAGCTCCCGTCCCAGGGCTGGATGTAGGGGTCGCTGCCGGGGGGATCGCCCTCCTCGCGCCAGGCGGTGAGCAGCCATGCGAGGTCGATCATCGGATCGCCGACGCTGGCCATCTCCCAGTCGACGATGGCGGTGAGTCTCGGCGCGTCGTCGGCGAACATGACGTTGGCGAACTGGAAGTCGCCGTGCACGATCCCCGGCGTCCAGGTGCCGGGCTGGTTCGCCTGCAGCCAGTCGGCGACCGGCTTGACCAGCGGCGACTCCACGGCCCGGTAGTCGGGCACTTCCCAGTAGCCCTCCAGCAGCTTCAGGTAGCGGGCGATCTGCCGGTTGATCCAGTCGTCGGTACGGCTCAGCCCGCCCAGCCCGATGGCCTCGTGGTCCACCTTGGCCAGGGTCGCGGCCCCGCCGACCAGCTCGAAGGCCATCGTCCGCCGCCACCCCGGGTCGTCGGCGTAGGGCTGGGGGAGCCGCCCCTTGGGGGTGAAGCCGGAAATCTTCTCCAGGATCGAGAACGGCGCGCCGATGAGTTCGTCGTCCGCGCAGCTCGCGTACAGATGGGGGTGCGGGACGTCGGTGCGGGCCAGTGCGGTCAGGACCGTGGTCTCGCGCTGGTGGGGTTTGGCGGCCTCCTTTCCCGCGTAGCGGCCCGGTCGGCGCAGCACGAGCTCGGTGCCGTCGGCCCGGCGCAGCGTGAACAGCAGGTTCTGCGAGCCGCCGGGCAGTTCGTCGACGGCCACTATCGGGCCGTCGCCGGGAAGGCCGGCCAGGCCGGGCCAGGCGTTGAGCTGTTCGAGCATCACAGCACCCCCGCGTACTTCTTGCGGGCGGCCTCCAGCCGGCTGGGGATGTGCTCGGAGCCGAACAGGCGGTCCTGGGCCGGTTCGGCGTCCTTGAGCAGGATGCGGGCCACGACGTCCTTGTGCGCCTCGGTGGGGCCGTCGGCGACCCCGAGCACCGGCCCGGCCTGCCACATGCGGGCCAGCGGCAGCTCGTTGGACACGCCCAGCGCACCGTGCAGATGCATCGCCCGGTAGAGCACCTCCACCAGCGTGTGCGGGGTGGCCGCCTTGACCGCCGAGATGTGCAGTCTCGCCAGCTTGGAGTTCCCGGCGTCCACCTGCCAGGCCGCGTGCAGCACCTGGAGCCGGAACTGCTCGATCTGGATCCAGGTGTCGGCGATCGCGTGCCGTGCGGCCTGCTGGTCCTGCAGGCCGCCGCCGCGGGTCGTCCGGCTCACGATCCGCTCGGTCATCATCTCCAGCGCCCGTTTACACTGGCCGACCGAGCGCATGGCGTGGTGCAGCCGGCCGCCGCCCAGCCGGGTCTGCGCGATGGCGAAGCCCGAGCCGGGCTCGCCCAGCAGATTCTCCGCCGGCACCCGGCAGCCGGTGAAGCGCAGGTAGCCGTGCGCCCCCTCGCCCAGCGGCTCCCCGGCCAGCCCGGTCGCCCGCAGCATCTCCATCCCCGGTGTGCCGCGCGGGATGATGAACATCGACGATCCCCGGTGCACCGGTACGTCCGGATCGGTGATGACCATGGCGATGACGAAGGCCGCGTAGGGATAGTTCGAGGCGAACCACTTCTCGCCCTCGATCACCCACTCCTCGCCCTCACGGACCGCCCTGCAGGTGAAGCCGCCGGGGTCCGCGCCCCCGGTCGGCTCGGTCATCGCGTACGTCGAGACGATCCGTCCGTCCAGCAGCGGCTCGAGGAACTGCGCCCGCTGCTCCGCCGTGCCGTAGTGCGCGAGGATCTCGGCGTTTCCCGAGTCGGGGGCCTGCGTGCCGAACACCATCGGGGCCCACTGCGAGCGGCCGAGGATCTCGTTGAGCAGGGCCAGCTTGACCTGGCCCATCCCCATCCCGCCGAGTTCGGGCGGAAGATGCGCCGCCCACAGTCCCTGCGCGCGGACCTGTGCCTGCAGCGGCCGGACGGCGTCTCTATAGACCTTGCTCTCCCGGTCGTAGGGCTCGGCATTGCCGGGGAACAGCAGATCGAGCGGCTCCACCTCCTCGCGGACGAACGCGGCGACCCAGTCGAGCTTGGTCTGGAAGTCAGGCTCGGTGCTGAAATCCCACATGCGGGCTCCTTGCTCAAGAATGATGTTCTCAAACTATCAGAATGGCATTCTCGCTCTCTAGATTCACTTCGGCGGGAAGCGCAGCGCCGCGTCCAGCCGGATGACCTCGCCGTTGAGATAGCCGTTCTCGACGATGTGCTGGACCAGCCCGGCGTACTCCTCGCTCCGTCCCATCCGCTGAGGATGCGGGATCCGTGGCCCCCAGGCCTCGGCGACCCGGTCGGCGTGCGCGCCGTAGGCGGGGGTCAGGAACATGCCGGGTGCGATCGTCACCACCCGGATGCCGAGCGGTGCCAGGTCGCGGGCGGCGACCAGCGTCATGCCCACCACCCCGCCCTTCGCCGCGGCGTAGGGGATCTGGCCGACCTGCCCCTCGTACGCGGCGATCGAGGACGTGCTGACGATGACGCCGCGGTCGCCGTCGATCGGCTCCTGCTTGGCGATCGCGGCGGCCGCGAGCCGCATGACGTTGAAGACGCCGGTCAGATAGACCTCGATGGTCGTACGGAAGCCCTGGAGGTCGAGCGGCTCGCCGTCCCTGCCGACCAGCCGACCGCCGCTGGCCGGCCCGCCGTGGCAGTCGACCGAGATCCGTACCGGACCGGCCGCCTCGAGCGCGGCCTTGACGTCGTCCTCGCTGGTGGCGTCGGTGCGCACGTACCGTACGCCCAGCTCCGTCTCCAGCGCCTTGCCCTTCTCGTCGGCCAGATCGGCGACCACCACCTGGGCCCCTGCCGCATGCAGCCGGCGGACGGTGGCCTCACCCAGTCCACCGGCTCCGCCGACCACGATCGCCGAGCTTCCACTGAGCCGCATCGACCCTCCCTTGCAAGTATGGATCTCAGCCTGAGAGAATATCATTCTCATGAACATTGCGATGATCCTTGAGATGGCGGCCTCGGCCGGTGATCGCCCGGCCGTCACGGCCGGCGGCCGTACGCTGACCACCACCGAACTGCTCCGCCGTGCGCACGCCGCGGCCCGCCGCTTCGCGGACCGTCCGGCCGTCGTCTATCTCGGCGCCAACCATCTGACCTATCCGGTGGCGCTCTTCGGCGCCGCACTGGCCGGGGTCCCCTTCGTACCGATGAACTACCGGCTCGGCCCCGAACAACTGGCCACCCTGCGGGCCCGGCATCCGGGTGCGCTGGTGCTGAACCCCGGCGCGCTGGACGACATCGAGGGCACCGACGAACAGGTGACGGCGCCCTACGACGCCGATGCCATCGCCGTCCTCCTCTACACGAGCGGGACGACCGCCGAGCCCAAGGCCGCGGTGCTGCGGCACCGGCATCTGCTCGCCTACATCCTCAACACGCTCGAGTTCGGCTCGGCGGGTGCGGACGACGCGGCCCTGGTGGCGGTGCCGCCGTACCACATCGCGGGGCTCGCCAACCTGCTGACCAACATCTACACCGGTCGCCGCGTCGTCTACATGCCCTCGTTCGACCCGAACGAGTGGCTGGAGACCGTACGCCGCGAGCGCATCACCCACTCGCTCGTGGTGCCGACGATGCTCGCCCGCATCGTGCAGGCGGTCGGCGGCGACGACGCCCGGACCCCGACGCTGCGCTCGCTGGCCTACGGCGGTGCGCGTACGCCCCGGCCGGTGCTGGAGCGGGCCTTGCAGGTGTTCCGGGGCACCGGCTTCGTGAACGCCTACGGGCTGACCGAGACCGCCTCGTCCATCGCGGTGCTGGGTCCCAACGACCACCGCAAGGCACTGGCCGCCACCGATCCGGCGGTACGCGACCGGCTCACCTCCGTGGGGCGGGCACTGCCCGGCATCGAGTTCCAGATCCGCACCGTCGACGGCGACGTCGCGCCGGTGGGGGAGATCGGCCTGGTGTTCGCGCGCGGTGACCAGATCTCCGGCGAGTACCGCGGCCAGGAGGGCGCTTCGCCGGACGGGTGGTTCGCCACCCGGGACCGCGGCCGGATGGACGCCGACGGCTACCTGTGGATCGAGGGCCGAGACGACGACACCATCATCCGCGGCGGCGAGAACATCGCACCCGCCGAGATCGAGGACGTCCTGCTGACCCACCCGGACGTCGTCGAGGCGGCGGTGGTCGGCGTACCCGATCCGGAGTGGGGCCAGCGGCTCGTCGCGGTCCTCGTCGGCACCGGCGACCCGGCCGAGATCCGGCGGTGGGCCAAGGACCGGCTGCGCACCTCCAAGACCCCGGACACGATCGTGTTCCGTCCCGAACTGCCCAAGACCGCCAGCGGGAAGCTGATCCGCCGCGCCCTGCTCGCCGACCTGGAGGAGACCTCCCATGCCTGAAGCAGTCATCGTGGCCGCGCTGCGCACCCCGATCGGCACCGCGCGCAGGGGCACGCTCCGCGACACCAGCGCCTTCGACCTGGCGCACCACGTGGTCGGCGCAGCGGCCAAGAACCTGGACCCGGCGCTGATCGACGACGTCATCCTGGGGGAGGGCCTCTACGGCGGCGGCGTGATCGCCCGCCATGCCGCGATCACCGCGGGCCTCACCGACGTCCCCGGGCTCGCGCACAACCGGCACTGCGCCGCCGGTCAGGCGGCCGTGCAGACCGCCGCCGCGAACATCCGGGCCGGCATGGACGAGCTGATCATCGCCGGCGGCGTGAACTCGGCCTCGACCTCCCCGAGGTTCCGCCTCCCGCACGGCGACGAGTGGATCGATCCGTGGATGCCCCCGACGCATCCCGACCGGCCGGACGCCCCCAACCTCGACATGTCCATTACCGTCGGCTGGAACGCCGCCGTGAAGGCCGGGGTCAGCCGTTCGGAGATGGACGCCTGGGCTTTGCGCTCCCACCGCAACGCGGTCGCCGCCATCGACGAGGGCCGCTTCGGCGACGAGATCATCCCGATCGACACCCCGCACGGCCTGTTCAGCGTGGACGAGCACCCCCGCCGCTACACCAGCATGGAGAAGCTGGCCTCGCTCAAGCCCCTGCACCCGGAGATCGAGGGCTTCAGCATCACCGCGGGCAACGCCGCCGGAGCCAACGACGCGGCGGCCGTCCTGGTCGTGGCCAGCGACCGGCTGGGCCTGCCGGGCCTGGCGACCGTACGGGCCTGGGCCTCGGTCGGCGTCGATCCGGCCGAGACCGGCCTGGCCCCCGTGAAGGCCATCCCCAAAGCCCTGTCGCGAGTCGGCTTGGCGCTGGCCGACGTGGACCTGTTCGAGATCAACGAGGCCTTCGCCTCGATGTGCGTCGCCACCGTCGGCCTGCTCGGCATCGATCCGGACCGGGTGAACGTCAGCGGCAGCGGCTGCTCCCTGGGCCATCCGGTCGCCGCCACCGGCGCCCGGATGATCGTCACCCTGGTCCACGAGCTGCGTCGGCGCGGTGGGGGCATCGGCGTGGCGGCGATGTGCGCGGGTGGCGGCATGGGCTCGGCGACGGTCATCGAGGTGCCGGCTCCGGAATGACCCCTGCCGAACTGGTCGCGGCGGCCCGCGCCGGCTCGGCCCGGGCCACCGGCCGCCTGCTGACCCTGGTCGAGGGGGACCGCCGCGCCGAGGTGCTGGCCCTGCTGGAGCCCGCGAAGGCCCAGGTCATCGGGGTCACCGGCCCACCTGGCGCAGGCAAGTCGACAACGGTGGCCGCGCTGGTCACCGCGTACCGCGAACGCGGCCATCGGGTCGCGGTGCTGGCCGTCGACCCGTCCTCACCTTTCAGCGGTGGTGCCCTGCTGGGCGACCGTATCCGGATGGCCGTGCACACGACCGACCCGGACGTGCTGATCCGCTCCCTGGCCACCCGGGGCCACCTGGGCGGCCTCGCCGCCGCCGTCCCCGCGGCCGTACGGGTGCTGGCCGTTCTCGGCTACGACCCGATCCTGGTGGAGACCGTGGGGGTGGGTCAGTCCGAGATCGAGATCGCCGCCGTCGCCGATCCCACCGTCGTCATCCTCGCCCCCGGCGCCGGCGACGCCGTCCAGGCCGCCAAGGCCGGCCTGCTGGAGATCGCCGACCTGCTGGTGGTCAACAAGGCCGACCGCGACGGCGCCGCGCAGACCGTTCGCGACCTGCACATCGAGACCGGTCTCCCGGTCCATACGCTGGTGGCCACGAAAGCCGAAGGCCTGCCCGCCCTGGTCGAGGCCATCGCCGCCCACCGGCGCGACGACACGGCGGAGCGCCGCACCGCCCGGGCCCGAGCCCAGATCCTCTCCCTGGCCCAGGCCCGCCTGCGCACCCATCCCGCCCTCGACCGCCTGGCCATCGCCGTCGCCGAGGGCGCCTGCGATCCCTACACCGCCGCCATCACCCTGCTCCCCGAAGAGGAGTGACCCGGAAATAAGGTGTTGCGCCGGGCGGTGGGCGCGCTGGTAATTTGTGGGCGGCCGTGATGCTGATCGAGGAGGTGAGACCCATGAGCTCTGGTACGACGTGGGTGCTCCACTCTCCCTCATGGTCGGGCGACTGACGTAGGCGTCGCCGGGAGCGCCTCGACAACGAAGGCACTCCCGAAAGGTGCGACCTATGTCCTCACTTCATTTCATCGCCGAGACGTCGTCGGACGGCGTCATCGAACGCGACTTCACCGTGGGCGAGATCCCCGGTCTGCTGTGGTCGCCCGCCTCCGGCGGCGAGCGGGCGCCGCTCGTCCTGCTGGGACACGGTGGCGGCACGCACAAAAGGTGGCCGGGGATGACCGGCCGGGCCCGGCTTCTCGTGGCCGGCGGCTTTCATGTCGCCTGTATCGACGCGCCCGGGCATGGCGACCGGCCGCGGACGGCGCACGACGAGCAGGAGATCGACCTCATGCTCCAGGCACGGGCGGCCGGCGAGCCGGAAGGCCCGATCGTCGTCCGCTACAACGCCCATCTGGCCGAGCGAGCCGTACCCGAGTGGCAGGCGGCCCTGGACGCCCTCCAGGAACTGCCGGAGATCGGTGACGAGGGGCCGGTGGGCTACTTCGGACTGAACATGGGCACCGCGATCGGGGTTCCGCTGGTGGCGGCCGAACCCAGGATCACCGCCGCCGTCTTCGGTCTGCACTGGCCCGATGTCCTGGCCCAGGCAGCCCGCCGCATCACCATCCCGATCGAGTTCGTGCTCCAGTGGGACGACGAGCACATCCCGCGCGAGGCCGGTCTGGCGTTGTTCGACGCCTTCGCCTCCGAGGAGAAGACGCTGCACGCCAACGCCGGCCGGCACAAGGAGACACCGCGGTTCGAGGCCGAGAGCGCGGTCCGGTTCTTCGCCCGCCACCTCGGCCGAAAGGCCGTGCGGGCGGCCTGATGCGCCGAAGCGGTGCCCGGCCCGCCGGGCACCGCTCCGGCGAAGGAGCCGGCAGCGCCTAGAGCGTGAGGGCCTTCAGGTCCACGGCGTCGGCCATGGCCTGGGCGCCCTTGTCGTTGAGGTGCATCCCGTCGCCGCCGTCCAGGTCGGGACGGATGCGGTCGGGGTCGTCGGGATCCTCGACGGCCCGGGCGACGTCGAAGACGGCGTCGAACGCGCCGCCGGTGCGGATCCAGTCGTTCACCTCGCGACGGGCGGCCAGGCCCTCCGGGGTGCTGACCCCCGGGTAGACCGAGCCCGCGAAGGGGCCGACGGTGGCGGCGAGGATCGTCAGATCGGCCTGGTGGGCTCGGTCGGCCAGGGCCTGGAAGCCCTCGATGAGGGCGGCGGCGGTGGCGGGCGGCTCGCCGAACATGCCGGGCAGCCCCAGGTCGTTGATGCCGAGATGCACCAGGACATGCGTCAGCCCCGGGATCGCGAGAGCGTCGCGGTCGAAGCGGGCCAGCCCGGACTCGCCGACCTCGTCGAGCAGCAACCGGTTTCCGGCGATGCCCTGGTTGACCACCCAGCCCCGCGTGAGACGCCGGTTGAGGACGTCCACGGACCGGTTGTTCGCGCCGATCGTGGAGCCGACCCCCTCGAACCAGGAGTCGCCGAACGCCACGGCGATCGCGGTGCCGCCCGGGGCGAGCACATCGACCCCCGAGAGGTAGAACCGCGCGTTCACCTGCTCGGCGCCGGGGAGTTCGGCGGATCCGACGTGGTCGCCGGAGGCGATGCTCGCGGTCTCCATGGGCTGGTGCGAAAAGGTGGCGAGGCCCGTCTCCCCGGGCAGGTAGAGGCTGAGGACCAGGTCGGCACCACGGTCGACGGGCAGATCGACCGGGTCGCTGACCGCCTCTCGTCCGGGCGGGATGGTGAGCCCGTCCGTACCGCCGAAGGTCAGTTCGGCCTGGCCATGCTCGGTGGCGGCCCGAGCGGCGGCAATGGTCAGGGGAGTCCGGCCGTAAAGGTTGGTCAGCCGTACCCGTAGCCGCTCGCCGCCGCCGGCCATGTGCAGCACCTGACGCACCGTCTGGTCGGAGAAGCCGCGTGGCTCGGTGAAATGGATCTTTCCATAGGGGTTGATCACTCCGGTACGGAAGCCCGCGGTCCAAGTGGAGGTATTCACACTGGTCACTGTTTACGGTATAGCTCTCTTATGGGAAGTAGGCACTTGAAAGTGCGTATCTCCCCGTCCGGTAGGAGGGAGCGGTCATGACGACGAGAACGGCGGCCCGCAAGCGGGCCCAGGCGAAGGCCGAGTACGACGCGTTCCTGGCCGAGTGCCCGAGCCGTCAGCTGCTCGACCGGATCTCCGACAAGTGGGTGGCCCTGGTGCTGGCGGCGCTGGGCGACGACTGCGCCGGTGGACCGCGGGCGATGCGCTACTCCGAGCTGGCCCGCAGGCTGGCCGGCGTCAGCCAGAAGATGCTCACCCAGACGCTGCGCTCGCTGGAGCGGGACGGTCTGGTCACCCGCACCGTGACACCGACGGTGCCGGTCACGGTCACCTATGAGCTGACCGGTCTCGGCCACTCGCTGCAGGGGCTGATGCGCGGCGTCAAGCTGTGGGCCGAGGCCAACATGGACGACGTGCTCGCCAGCCGTACCGACTACGACACTCGCGCTACTGGTTGAGCCGGAGCAGGGCCTCCTGGGCGTACGAGGCCACCAGCGAACCGTCCTCGGTCAGGATGTCGCCGCGTCCGAAGGTGCGCGCCCGGGCCAGCAGCGGGCCGTGCTGGTGCAGGAGGAACCACTCGTCGGTGCGGAACGGGCGGTGGAACCAGATCGTGTGGCCGGTGACCGCCGAGGTGAAGGCCTTGCCCGCGTCCAGCTGGGAGACGCCGTCCAGGGCCAGCAGGGCGGTGCCGATGAGGGTGAGGTCGGTGGCGTAGGCGGCCAGGGCCGGGCCCAGCTCGGCCGGGACCTCGGGAGTGCGCATCCAGAGGTCGAACTCGGGGCGCGACGCCGCTCGGGAGTTCAGGTCGGTGAGGCCGCGCGTCTCCCAGGGGAGCAGGTCGAGCGGCTGGCGGTGCTCCGCGCCGGGCAGCTCGGGGACCGGGTCGGCCGACTGGTGCGCCGGACCGTCCTCCTGGGTGTGCAGGGACACCGAGGCGGTGGCGATGACGCCCTTGGACTGGCGGGCGAGGATGGTCAGCGTGGCGAAGGTGCCGCCTTCGTGGTGGCGGCTCACCTCGTAGGTGACGGGTTCCTCGGACGTGCCGGCCCGGGGGAAGAGGGTGTGCAGGGACTTGACCGCCTTGCCGGGGCAGGTCAGCTCGGCGGCCCGGACGAACTGGGCCAGCAACTGGCCGCCGAACAGCCGGTGGTAGGTGAGCTGCTGGTTCCGGCCTTCGAAGCCGTCGGGCAGCGTGCGCAGGTCAAGACAGTCGAGCAGGTCACTCCAGAGATCGGCCATACCAAGCAGTATATGGCCGATTCTCTTTCATGAGAATGCGATTATCGCTTGGCGAAGCCCTTCGAGCAGAACTCCCAGGCCTCGTCGGCGCTGATCGGGTGGCCCTGCTCCTCGTCGCCCACGCTGCTGGACTGTGCGATGAACATGATGGTCTGCATGGTCAGCGCGGCGGCCCGCCGTGACTTCAGGTCCGAGCGCAGCTCGCCGGCCTCGTCGCACTGGTCCATCAGCTCGGTGAACAGCGCCAGCAGTGGTGCGTGCGCCACCCGCACCTCGACCGGGTGCGAGACCAGGAGCTGGGGGGCGAAGTCGGTGAAGAGCGGGCGTTTGGCGGTGGGGTCCGGCCGGGACAGCTCGAAGAGCAACTGGACGGCGACCTTGAGCCGCTCCAGCGGGTCCGCATAGCCGGTCGCGGCGGCCCGGATCTGGTCGGCGGCCCGGCGCAACGCGTCCTCGAAGAGTGCGAGGAGCAGTTCGTGCTTGCCGTCGAAGTGCTGGTAGAAGCTGCGCAGCGACTGCTTGGACCGATCCACGACCTCCTGGACGGTGAAGTCCGTGGTGCCCTTCTCCGTGATGATCGCTTGGGCCGCGTCGAGGAACCGCTCGACGCGCTGTTCGGCCCGCAGTTTCGCCGCTCGCGTGGAGCGCTCGACCGCGCGCTGCTTCCAGGCCGGCTCCTCTTCAGGAGCGCTCACCGTGGGATCCGACTTCTGCGCCATGAGTAGAACCTTACTGTACCGATCCGAGAATGATATTCTCGCAAACGATTAAGGCCAAACGTTGCAGGGAGGATCGTCCCGGATGCTCTTCGAGTTCGACTCCGATCAGCGCCTGTGGCAGGACACCGTACGCGAGGTCATCGCCAAGGAGTGTCCGCCCACGCTGGTGCGGAGTGTCGTGGATGCCGGGGCCGACCCGGCCCCGCTGTGGCGGACCTACGTGGGGCTCGGCTGGACCGAGCTGACCGAGCCGTCCGAGGCGGTGGAGCTGGCGATAGTTCTCGAGGAACTCGGCCGGGCGAGCGATCCGACCCCTTTTCTGGCGACCATGACACAGTTCGGGCCGCTGGCGCCCGGGGAGATCACGCCCGACCAGGCCGGGTCCGCCGTGTTCGAGGGCGTCACCGCGCGTGCGGACGGCGACGGCTGGCTGCTGGACGGCACCGCGCGGCACGTCCTGGACGCGGATCGGGCCGACCGGCTCGCCGTCGTCACCGGCGAGGGGGTCTTCGTCGTACCGCAGGACGCCGTCACCGTCATCCGGACCCCGGTCTTCGATCCCGTCCTGCACCTCGCCGAGGTGCGGTTCGACGGCGTACGCGTCACGAGGCCGGTCGCCGCTGATCCGCAGCGGGCCCGGCAACTGGCGTTGACCGGGATGGCCCTGACCATGGTCGGGGCGTGCCGCCGGATCCTCGAGATGACGCTGGAGCATGTACGGACCCGCCACCAGTTCGGTGCGCCGATCGGCTCCTTCCAGGCCGTCAAGCACAAGGCCGCGGACATGCACGTGGCGATCGAGCGGGCCCGGGCGCTGGCCTACTACGCCGCGCTGATGATCGCCGAGGACCAGCCGGGCCGGCAGGAGGCCGCCTGGATGGCCAAGGCTGCGGCCGGGGAGTGCCAGTCGCTGGTGTTCCGCAACGGCTACCAGCTGCACGGCGCGATGGGGTTCACCTGGGAGAACGACCTTCAGTTCGCCCTCAAGCGGGCCAAGGCCGGCGAGCTGATGCTCGGCGGCGCGGCGCACTGCCGGGCGATGATCGCCGAGGAGTACGCATGAGCCCCGCAGAGCCGACTGGGAGACAGGTATGAAGCTGACCTTCGACGCCGATGTCGAGGCCTTCCGCGCCGAGTTCGTCGCCTTCCTGACCGAGCATCTGCCCACGCCCGAGGAGACCACCGAGCGGTCCAGGTCGAGCTCGCACATCCCCGAGTGGTCGCGGAAGTGGCAGCGGCTGCTGTTCGACGAGGGCTGGCTGCTGCCCGGCAACCCGCCGGAGTACGGCGGCCGCAACGCCACGATCCTGCAGCAGTACGTCCATCTCGAGGAGCTGTCGCGGCGGCGGATCTACCACTCGCACAACCCGCAGGGTCTCGGCATCATCGCCGCCTCGCTGCTGTCGTTCGGCACCGAGGAGCAGAAACGAAGGTGGGCGCTGCCCATCCTGCGTGCGGAGATGACCGCGTCGCTGGGCATGAGCGAACCGGGCGCCGGCTCGGACCTCGCCTCGCTGCGGACCCGGGCCGTCCAGGACGGCGACGCGTTCGTGGTCAACGGCCAGAAGGTCTGGACCTCGGGGGCCCATGACGCCGACGTGCTGCTGACCTTCGTGCGCACCGATCCGGACGCCCCCAAGCACAAGGGCATCAGCTGCCTGCTGATCCCGACCGACCTGCCCGGGCTGACCCGCAGGCCGTTCGGTTCGATGGCCGGTCCCGAGGACCTGGACTTCAACGAGGTCTTCTTCGAGGACGTCCGGGTCCCCGCCGAGAACATGCTCGGCCCGCTGAACGAGGGCTGGCGGATCGCCACCGGCTCGCTGGGCCACGAACGCACTCTGCTGTGGGTGAGCTTCGCCGCGCAGCTCGACGCGCTCGTCGGCGACTTCCACCCGGTCACGGACGTCGACAAGGACCGCTACGCCACCCTGGTGATGGACGCCAGGGCGATGCGGCTGCTCGGCTCGGCGGCGCTGGCCAGGGAGGCGCGCGGCGAGCAGGACGTGGCGGCGCTGTCGGTGCTCAAGCTGCTGAGCACCGAGGCGTCCCAGCTCGCCACCGAGTACGCGCTGGAGGCGGCCGGACCGGACGCCCTCGACCACCCGGCGACCACCGCGCCGTTCGCGCACATGTACCACGACTCCTTCACCGCCGGCTGGTTCGAGCGATACGCGCGCAGCTTCGGGGGCACCATCGCCGGGGGCACGTCGGAGATCCAGCGCACGATCATCGCCGAGCGGGTGCTCGGACTGCCAAGGAGCTAGGGAGCCCGGAATGGCCTACATCCTGTACGAGGTCAAGGACAAGATCGCCACCATCACGCTCAACCGGCCGGAGGCCGCCAACGCGCAGAACGGTGCGCTGCTGGACGAGCTCGACGCGGCGTGGACCCAGGCCGCCGCCGACGACGACGTGACTGTGATCGTGTTGCGGGCCGAGGGGAAGCACTTCTCGTCCGGCCACGATCTGAAGGGCGGCGACTGGCCCGCCCCGCAGAAGATCACCCTCGACTGGATCTACAAGGAGGAGACCCGCCGCTACCTCAACTACTGCCTGCACTGGCGCAACGTGCCCAAGCCCTCGATCGCGGCGGTGCAGGGCCGGTGCATCGCGGGCGGGTTCATGTTGTGCTGGCCGTGCGACCTCATCGTGGCCGCCGAGGACGCGCTGTTCTCCGATCCCGTCGTCACGATGGGCATCGGCGGCGTCGAGTACCACGGGCACACCTGGGAGCTGGGCCCGCGCAAGGCCAAGGAGATCCTGTTCACCGGCCGTCCGCTGACCGCGGAGGAGGCCGAGAAGGTCGGCATGGTCAACCGGATCGTCGCCCGCGACAAGCTGGACGAGGAGACGCGCGCACTGGCCGAGCAGATCGCCGCGATGCCCCCGTTCGGGCTGCGCCAGGCCAAGCGCGCGGTCAACCAGACCCA
>Ga0308173_10000281_pt1 | contig 20241 bp, 19 predicted proteins | sample PhyPR1_FD_203716 | JGI IMG/M metagenome (GOLD analysis project Ga0308173, IMG submission 203716) | Soil microbial communities from UC Gill Tract Community Farm, Albany, California, United States - DLSLS.P.R1 | ecosystem: Environmental > Terrestrial > Soil > Agricultural land | place: USA...
CTGACCGCGCTGATCGCCGGCACCGCGCTCTCCTCCCTGGCCGTCGGCGCACTCGCTGACCGAGTCGGGCGGCGGCGCAGCTACGCGGTGTTCTTCCTCGGCATCGCCGCGGCCGGCGTCGTCGTCACCGCGGACGCCCCGTTCTGGGTGCTACTCGTGGTCGCACTGACCGGAACACTCTCGACCGACGTGATCGACAACGGTCCGGCCACCACGCTGGAGCAGACGATGCTCGCCGCTGACGACGCCGGCACCGCCCGCGTCTACGGCCTGTACAACGCCGTCGGCGCGGTCGGCGGGGCGCTGGGCGCGCTGGCGGCGGCGCTCCCTGGCCTGGCCGGCGGGGTGTCCGGCTGGTGGTTCGCCGCGCTGGTCCCGGTCGGGCTGTTCGGCGCGGCGCTGGCCTGGCAGCTGTCCTCGAAGGTGGAGGCCGCCGCCGGCCCGCTCACCCTCGCGGACGCCGTCTCGGCACGGTCGCGACTCGGGCCGTCCCGGCGGGTGGTGCACCGCCTGGCCGGCCTGTTCGCCGTCGACGCCGCCGGCGGCGGGCTGGTCACCACCGGCTTCCTCGCCTACTACCTCTCGCAGCGCTACGGCGTCTCGGTGACGCAGCTGGGCTGGCTGTTCTTCAGTACCGCGGGTATCCAGGCGGTCTCGGTGACGATCGCCCCGCGGCTGGCCAGCCGCTTCGGACTGGTCGCGACGATGGTCGGCACCCACCTGCCCAGCAACGTGCTGCTCGCCGCGGTCGCGTTCGCCCCCACCTTTCCGGTCGCGGTTGCGCTGCTGTTGGCCCGCACCTCTCTGTCGCAGATGGACGTGCCCACCCGGCAGGCGCTGGTGATGACCGTCGTCACCCCCGACGAGCGCACGATGGCCGCGGCGGTCACCAACGCCGCCCGCTACACCGTCCGCCCGATCGGCCCGCTCGTCGCCGGCGCCGTCCAACAGCTCGCGCTCGGCGCGCCACTGCTGCTCGCCGGCGCGGTCAAGGGGGGCTACGACATCGCGCTGTGGCGCTGGGCCCGGCGAGAGCGCCTCGAGCCCCGTGGGGCGTTGGCCAGCAGCACCGGCACCGCGGGGGCCGCCGCGGCGGAAGATGGTGCCGGATGACCACAGGCTCGCCGCGACAGCCGACGCCTGCCGGAGGCGCAGGTGTGCACCCGACGAGGGCGGCCGTCTCGGTCTGCGGGCGCCGTCAGGGGGTCACGCCACGCTGGAGGCCTTGTCTCCGGCGGCGCCGCTGCCGGCAGGCTCGCGGTGATGGGACAGCGTCGCGTGGTGATCCGTTCCGGCGCGGTCGCGCGGGCTGACGTGCACGGTGGCGGCGACGAGCTTCGGGACATCGTGCAGCAGCCGGTGGTGGGCCTCGGTGGCGATCGCGTGCGCTTCGACGATGCCGAGTGTGTCGTCGACGACGATGCCGGTCTCGGCGCGAACGCGGTGCCCGATCCAACGCAGCCGCAGCTCCTCCAGTGCCAGCACGCCCGGCGTCGAGCTCAGGCTGGCCTCGGCCGTCTCGGTCAGCTCGGGGTCGACGGCGTCCATCAGCCGGCGGTAGATGTCCGTGGCGGCGCCCTTGAGGACGAACAGGATCGCCACCGTGATCAGCAGCCCGACGATCGGGTCGGCGAGCGGGAAACCGGCCAGCACTCCCAGCGCGCCGACGACCACGGCCAGGGAGGTTAGGCCGTCGGTGCGGGCGTGCAGGCCGTCGGCGACCAGCGCGGCTGAGCCGATCCGGCGGCCGACGCGGATGCGGTAGAGGGCGACGAGCTCGTTGCCGGCGGCGCCGATCAGCCCGGCGGCGATCACCACACCGACGTTGGTGATGGGCTGGGGGTCGAGCAGCCGGCGGATCGACTCGTAGCCGGCCAGCACCGCCGACAAGGTGATCATCGCGACGATGAAGACCCCGGCGAGGTCCTCGGCGCGGCCGTAGCCGTAGGTGTAGCGGCGTGAGGCGGCGCGCCGGCCGAGAACGAACGCGATCCACAGCGGGACGGCGGTCAGCGCGTCGGAGAAGTTGTGGATGGTGTCGGCCAGCAGCGCGACCGAGCCGGTGACGACGACGACGATCGCCTGCGCCACCGCGGTCAGCAGCAGCACCACCAGGCTGATCTTGACCGCGCGGATGCCCTCGGCGCTGGATTCCAGGGCGGAGTCGACCGAGTCGGCGGCGTCGTGGCTGTGCGGCCGGAAGACGTTCTGGAGCCAACCGCGGATCCCGCCCGGATGGTCGTGGTCATGGTCATGGTCATGCGGCCCGTGCTCGTGGGCGCCCCGTTCGTCCTGCCGATGGGCCGCCCCGTGCTCTTGGGCGTCGGCATCTGGGCTGTGGGAGTGGCTGTCAGGGACTGCCTGCGCGTGCTCGTGGTCCTCGTGCGAGTGGCCCATCTCAGGCTCCTTCGGCGTCGCGGTGCAGGCGCACCAGGTCGGGGTCGGCGAGGTGGTGCCCAGGAATCCCCGGGCCGGCGTGCTCGGCGTTGTGGACTGCGTCGGTGACCAACTGTGCGACGTGCTCGTTGTCCAGCCGGTAGAAGATCTGCGTCCCCTCCCGCCGGGTCGTCACCAGCCGGGTCATCCGCAACTTCGCGAGGTGCTGACTGATCGCCGGACCCTTCTTCCCCACCTCGGCGGCGAGATCGTTGACCGACAGTTCCCGTCCGATCAGTGCCCACAGGATCCGGATCCGCGTGCCGTCGGCGAGCATCCGGAACACCTCCGCCGCCAGGTCCACCTGCTCGTCGGGCAGGGTGCGCCGGCATTGCTGGCTATCTGCACGCATGCGCAGACAGTACTCGCTCGCGCTCGGGAGCTTACCGAGGGTGAGGGGCGACTATCTTCTACGTGGACTTCTCCCTCAGCTTCCTCAGTCGTCGCGGCGCCCTCATCGCCGCCTGCTCCGTTGCGGTTCTCTTGCTCAGCGCCGGCCCGGCCGCGGCTCACGTCGAGGTCACCTCCGACGGCCCCGCCCAGGCCGGAACCGGACCGGTGACTCTGGCCTTCATGGCTGAGTCCGAATCAAGGACCGCCGGGATCGTCTCGGTGAAGACGAAACTGCCGGAGGGCATCGCCCCGGCGGACGTGTCCCTCGTCAGCGGGCCGACGGGCCGGGCCCTGACGGCGACCGCTAACGGCTTCGAACTGGCGGTCCCTCGATCGCCCCCGGACTGGACGCGGAGTACAGCGTGGCCGTCGCCCACCTGCCGACCGACTCCACCGAGCTGGTCTTCCCCACCCTGCAGCGCTACTCCGACGGTCACGAGGACGCGTGGATCGAACCGGTCACCGACGACGTTCCAGAGCCGGAGAACCCGGCGCCGGTCCTGACCGTGGCGCCGGCCCCGCCCAGCGCGACGGCCCCCTCGACGGCGATACCGGCCACCTCGGAGGCTGCCGATCCCAGCATGCCGAGCGAGGCGTCCCAGAGCAGCGAGGAGGACTCCAACACCGGAACGATCGTGCTCCTTGTCGTTCTGGTGGCCCTGGTGGCCATCGGTGCCGGCATGTGGCTCTGGCGGGGGCGCCGCCGTGCGTAGCGGCCACCAGGTAGGGCAGCACGAACCGCCTCAACGGCCGTCAAGCGCTCCGGCCCCGTTCCCCTCTGGCTGATCGTCCCGTCGCCAAGCACGGCCGTCCACGAACGTGAAGCCGGATCCGTCTGGACGGTTCGGTGCAACCCTGGTTGCATTCAGCTATGTCGAGGGGGGAGCCTGCCGGGCCCACCGGTGAGTGGGTGCTGCTGTCCTACCGACTGCCCCGCGAGCCCTCGGGCCCTCGCACCACGCTCTGGCGGCGGCTGAAGCGTCTGGGGGTGGCGCAGTTGGCCGACGGGTTGGTCGCGCTGCCCGCCGATGCGCGCACGCGGGAGCAGCTGGAGTGGCTCGCCGACGACGTCACCGAGGCCAACGGCACCGCCGGGCTGTGGGTGGCCCGACCGGCGACCGTGGCGCAGGAGCGGGAGCTGGCCGCCGGGATGGCTGCTGCGCGGGCGGCCGAGTACCGCGCACTCGCCGAGCAGTGCCGTGACGCCGCCGCGGACCCGGCTAAGCGGGCTCGGGCGGTGCGCCGGCTGAGAGGCGAGTGGCGGGCGATCAACCGGCGCGACTTCTTCCCACCCCAGGAACGCGAGGTGGCCGCGGCGGCGCTGCACGAGCTGGCCGCCCTGGGAGGGGACACCGTCGTGCCGGTGCAGGAGACGACACCGTGAGGTGGGCGACCCGATCCGGGGTGCACATCGACCGGGCCGCCTGCGCGTGGCTGATCCGCCGGTTCATCGACCCGGCCGCCGAGTTCCTCTTCGTCACCGACCCGGCCCAGGTGCCGTCGGACGCGACCCCGTTCGACTTGCGCGGGGTCGAACTCGGCCACCACGGCGGGGACTGCTCGTTCGAGACGATCCTGCGCCGGCACGACCTCACCGACCCGGTGCTCTGGCGCATCGCCGAGGCGGTGCACGAGGCCGACCTGGACGACGAGCGCTTCGACGCCCCCGAGGCGCCGGGCCTCGACGTGATCCTGCGGGGCCTGTCGATGACCGGGCGCGACGAGCGCACCCTCGCGGTCTCCGGCCCCATCTTCGACGGCCTCTACGAGTACCACCGCCGCCGCCTGCTGCTCGGCCGCGAACCGACCTGATGTGGAGCCCGCATGGACCGTGACACCCGCCCTGAACCCACCGTGACACCGCTGTCCCAACCCGCCCCTGCGGCGGCACGGCCGCCCGAGCCTGCGACCGTGCCGTTCGGCGATGCGGTGCGAGCCTGGTTCGTGATCAGCCTGCAGACCTTCGGTGGTCCGGCCGGGCAGATCGCGGTGATGCAGCGCGCCCTGGTCGACGAGAAGCGATGGATCGGCCAGCGGCGGTTCCTGCACGCGCTCAACTACTGCACCCTGCTGCCCGGCCCGGAGGCCCAGCAGTTGGCCACCTACGTCGGGTGGCTGCTGCACGGCACCCCGGGAGGGCTGGTCGCCGGCGGCCTGTTCGTCCTGCCCGGCGTGGTGGCTTTGCTCGCCCTCTCGGCCGTCTACGTCGCCTTCGGCACCACGACCGCGGTCACCGCGCTGTTCGTCGGACTCGCGGCCGCAGTGTTGGCGATCGTCGCGCAGGCGGTCGTCAGGGTCGCCCAGCGCGCCCTCGACAGCCGCGCCCTGGTCGTCATCGCGGTGGTGGCGTTCCTGGCACTGGCTCTGCTCCGTGTGCCTTTCCCGATCGTGATCGCCCTTGCCGGGCTCGCCGGCTGGGCGCTGGGGCGCTGGCGACCATCCGCACTGCCTCGCAAGAAGGCGGCCGAGGGCCCCGACGCCGGGCCGCCGCCGGTCATCTCCGACGACGTGCTGCACCACGAGGCCCCCACCACCCGCCGCACGCTCAAGGTGCTGGTCGTCGGGTTGCTCGCCTGGGGCGTGCCGGTCGCTGCCGCCGCGGTCCTCACCGGCGCGCACAGCGTCTTCACCCAGCAGGGGGTGTTCTTCTCCGGCGCGGCGGTGGTCACCTTCGGCGGCGCCTATGCGGTGCTGGCCTACGTCGCCCAGCAGGCGGTGCAGGTCTACGGCTGGCTCGGCCCGCGGGAGATGGTCCGCGGCCTTGCCCTGGCCGAAACCACCCCTGGCCCGCTGATCATGGTCGTGCAGTTCGTCGCGTTCCTCGGCGCCTATCGGGCACCCGGCAACCTCGAACCGTGGGTCGCCGCGGTTCTGGCCTCACTACTGGTCACCTGGGTGACCTTCGTGCCCAGCTTCCTGTTCGTGCTCCTGGGCGCGCCCTACATGGAGCGGCTGCGCGGCAACCGGTCTCTGTCGGCCGCGCTGACCGGGATCACCGCCGCCGTCGTCGGGGTCATCGCCAACCTGGGCGTCTACTTCGCCGTCCACACGTTGTTCTCGGAGACCCGGGCCGTCAACTGGGGACCACTGCACCTGGACTTACCCGACCTGACCACGCTGCGGCCGGTACCGCTGGTCATCGCCGTGTTGGCGGCGGTGCTGCTGTTCCGCGTCAAGTGGTCGGTGCTTCGCACTCTCGGCGTGTGCGCCGTGCTTGGACTCCTCGCCGGGCTTGCGGGTCTACCGGTCGCCTGATTCGCCTCGAGCCCTGGGGCCGGCACCGTGGGAGCCACCCGGCGGCGCGCCATGAATCCCGCGTGGAGTTCTCCGTCACTCACCGGTTGACCCGGCCGAAGAATCGCCGGACGCCAAGACCGCGAAACCATCCAACGCAGACGAACGGCCTGTCCGAGGGACCAGGCCTCAGCCGCCCTCTGCCCCTTCCTCGTCGAACTGCAGGAGGTTCGGGTGCAGATGCTCGACCCGGCCGGTGTGGAACCGAACAGCGATCAGCCGGTCAGCGGTGCGTGCCACGACGATGCCTCGGCTGCCCCGAGGAAGGCGATGCCACGGCGGCCCGACCGAGTCAGTGGTGACGACCCGGTCTCCGATGTCGAACTCGGGTGGCTCATCGAAGGTCGTCGACGGCGGCAACAGTCACCTCTGTGTCGCGACGGAGGCCCGGCAGCGCGGTGCGACGTCCCGCCGGGCGGTCACGGCTGCGACGGGGTACGCCGGGCGGCTTCGGCTTCGGCTTCGGCATGGGGCCGCGCTGCCCCGTGCTCCTGGCCGGCTTCCGGACCTCGCGTGGACCGGACGGCCCGCGGAGCGTGCGCCGCAACGGCGGGGCGGCGAGCGACCGGCGGGCGGCTGGTGCGGGCGAGCAACACGCCGCCAGCGACGAGCAGCGCCAGGGCCCCGAGCAGCGCGAGCCTCACCCCGATCCAGCCCCACGTGCTCATTCCGTCGCCGCCCCAACTCCTCAGCACCGACCCCGCGCTCCCTCGACGGCTCAGCGGCCCCCGCGCTTCGAGTGGCCTCACCGTAGTGCCGCCGGGCACGTCGGGGCACGGGGCGTGGGACTACCGGGACGAGTGAGGCCGCCGGGCCGGGGCAGGGGTGGTGGGCTGCCTCTGTCTCGGGCGGTGGGCGCGTCGGCGGGCGCGCCACCGGCTCACGAACATCGGGCCGTCGCCCCGCGTCTGGATGGGAGATCCACGACGGGATCAAGTGCCCACCGCGTCACTGCCAGGATGATCCCGCAGGGCACGGGGTAGGGCGGCGGGAGCCCTCGCTCACGGCGGGAGCCCTCGCTCACGCCGCGAGGTTGCCCTGGAAGGACGGTTCGACTTCTCCATGCACCGGCTCCACCCTGACCGCACGGCCGCGACAGGCGTCACGTGACGCCGTGGCTGCTCCTGGCGGTTGCGGTCTTGCTGATCGCCGGCAATGCGCTGTTCGTCGCGGCGGAGACCGCGCTGGTCACCGTCGAGCGCACCGAGGTAGAGGCCGCCGCCGCGAGGGGTGACACCCGCGCGGCGCGGCTGCGTCGGGCGCTGGCCCGCCTGTCCACGCAGCTGTCGGCGGCGCAGCTGGGCATCACCGTCACCTCGCTGGCGGTCGGTCTGGTCGCCGAGCCGTCGATCGCCACCCTGCTGCACGGCCCCCTCGACGCGGTCGGCCTGCCCGAGGGCGCGGTCGAGCCGGTCGCCGTCGCCGTGGGACTGCTGCTGGCCTCGGTCGTCCAGATGGTGCTCGGCGAGCTGGTGCCCAAGAACCTCGCGCTCGCTCGCCCGTTCGCCACCGCCACCGCGGTGCTGCCGCTGCAGCTGGGCTTCGCCGCCGCCACCCGGCCACTGGTCGCCGTCCTCAACGGCTCGGCCAACCGGCTGCTGCGCGCCGTCGGGGTGGAGCCCACCGAGGAACTGCGCTCGGCCCGCACCCCGGACGAGCTGTCGCTGGTGCTGCGCCAGTCGGCCGACCGCGGCGCGCTGGCCACCGAGACCGCACAGCTGCTGGTCCGGTCGCTGACCTTCGGCGACAAGCGCGCCTCGGACACCATGACCCCGCGGGTGCAGGTCCGCTTCATCGAGGCTGGTGACCCGGTCGCGGCCGTGCTCGACGCCGCCCGCGCCACCGGCCACTCCCGCTTTCCGGTCACCGCCGGCAGTCCCGACGACGTCGTCGGCCTGGTACACGTCAAGCACGCCGTCGCCGTCCCGCTCGCCCGGCGGGCCACCACCCGAGTGGCCGAGGTGATGGTGCCGCCCGTGCAGGTACCGACCTCGGTCGAGCTGGACCCACTGCTGGACCTGCTCCGCGAGCGCGGCCTGCAGATGGCCGTCGTCGTCGACGAGCGCGGCGGGACCGCCGGCGTGGTCACCTTCGAGGACATCGTCGAGGAGCTGGTCGGCGAGGTCGCCGACGAGTCCGACAGGCCCCGCGACCCGGCGGCCCGCCGACGCCGGGACGGCTCCTGGCTGCTGTCCGGGCTGCTGCGCCCCGACGAGGTCACCGCGCTGACCGAGGTCTACGTGCCCGAAGGCCACTACGAGACCCTGGGCGGACTGGTGCAGGCCACGCTCGGCCGCATTCCCCGCGTCGCCGACACCGTCGAGCTGCCCCGCGGCGCGGCGCTGCGCGTGCAGCGCATGGACGGGCTGCGCGTCGACCGCGTCGTCCTCGTCCCACCGCCGGTCAGCACGGGCGAGGAGGACGGGCGATGAGCACCCCGGTCGCGCTGCTGCTCGCCGTGCTGCTGATCGTCGGCAACGGCTTCTTCGTCGCCGCCGAGTTCGCGCTGCTCGCCGCTCGCCAGACCAGGCTCACCGGGCTGGCCGAGACCTCCCGCCGCGCCCGCTCGGCGCTGCGGGCCAGTCGGCGGCTGCCGCTGATGATCTCCGGCTGCCAGTTCGGCATCACGATCTGCTCCCTGGGCCTGGGCGCGGTCGCCGAGCCGGCGGTCGCCGCCCTGCTCGAGCCCGCGTTCGCCGCCGTGCACGTGCCCGAGGCGCTGGTGCACCCGATCGCGTTCGCCCTGGCGCTGCTGCTCACCAGCGTGCTGCACATGATGCTGGGCGAGATGGTGCCCAAGAACGTCGCGCTGGCCGGGCCGGAGCGCGCGGCGATGCTGCTCGCGCCGCCGCTGCTCGGCTTCATCCGCCTGTTCCGGCCGGTCATCGTCGGCCTCACCGCCGCGGCCACCGCCGTCCTGCGGGTCTTCAAGGTTGCACCGGCCGAGGAGGGCGGCCACGCCTACACCGCAGAGCAGGTCGCCGGGCTGGTCGAGGAGGCCAGCCGGGAGGGTCTGCTGGGTAGCGACGAGCACGACCTTGTGCTCGATGCCCTCGCCTTCGGCGAGCGCACCGCGGCCGCCGTGCTGCTGCCCGCCGCGCGGCTGGTCACCGTGCCGCAGGGGGTCACCGCCGCTGGAATCGAGCAGCGGGTGGCCGAGACCGGGTTCTCCCGCTTCCCGGTCGCCGACGGCGTCGGCCGCCTGGTCGGCTACGTGCACCTGGCCGACGTGCTGCACGTCCCGGCCGCGCGCCGGGACCGCCCGCTGTCCCGCGGCACCATCCGTGCGATGCCGCAGGTCGCCGCCGACACCCCCCTGCACGAGGTCCTCGCCCTGCTGCAGCGCACCGGCGCGCACCTGGCCCAGGTCGTCGACGGGGGCCGCGACGGGGGCCGTCCGCTCGGCGTGGTCGCGCTGGAGGACGTGCTTGAGGAGCTCGTCGGCGAGGTCCGCGACGCCACCCGTCGCACCGGCCGCCGCTGACCGGGGGGGCCGGCTCGGGGCGGCTAGTCGTCGGCGGCCGTGACGAAGGCGGTGGCGGCCCGCAGGGCCCGCGCGGGATCGGTGGCGGCGACCTGCTCGGGCACCTCGCCGGAGAGGAAGCTGCTGGGCGAGGTCAGCCAGGTCCAGGCCGCCCACCCGCCGAGGCCGGGGCCCAGCAGCACCTCCAACAGCGGGCGCAGCTCCGGCCGCGGCTGACCGTCGGCGGTCACCTGAAAGGCCGGCACGGCGATCGTCCCGTCAGGAGCCTCGAGGACGATCAGCGCCCGGTCGCGGAGCTGCTCGTACACCCACGCGCCGACGGCCGCCACGTCGGCCTCCTCACGGCGCGCGGTGAGCTCGGTCAGCGACAGCCATCCGGTGGCCAGGAGCCGTGCGCGCTGCGCCCGCCGGCGGGTCTGCTCCTCGCTCACCCGCAGCGGCCGGCTGCGGTTGGCCGCCGACGCCGGGTCCGGGCCGGCTGCGGTTGGCCGCCGACGCCGGGTCCGGGCCGGCGGCGGCCAGCAGTGTCGTGACGGCGGCCTGCTGCTGCGAGGTCAGGTCCGCGCCGCGCCGCAGCAGCGCCGCCGCCAGGACCTTGTCGTCGTCGACGGCGGTGGCCGCGTGCAGGTGCTTCCGGCAGCTGAGCAGCTGCGCCTCGACGACCGCGAGGCGGTCCTGCAGCTCGCCGTAGGCGTCCTGGATGTCGGCCAGCAACGCGGCGGACTCCTCCTCGGTGAGCCGGATGAAGGTCGCCCCGCCAGGCAGGCCGTCGCGCACCACCCGTGGCCACCGCCTTCGGGACATCAGCTCGGCCAGCCCGTGCAGCGCGTCACCGACGGCGGCGACCAGCTCACGGCGCTCGGCGGGGTCACCGACCGCTGGCAGGTGCTGCAGGTGGTCCTCGATCTCGCCGAGCAGGGCCTGCACCCGGTCGGGCATCAGCGGTCTCCCCGGCGGCCGCGGCGGCGCGACAACGGCGCCGGCCGACTCTCGAGCAGCTGGATGACCAGCAGGAACCCCAGGTAGCCGGCCAGAACCACGACTGCGACACCGGGGCGCTCGGCGGGCCAGGCAAGGACCGCTGCGAGCAGGTACACCGCCCCGGCGAACAGAGCCCCGGACAGGTTCACAGCGGGTCCCGGTCGAGCTGGTCGACTCGCAGCACTGGGGAGGTCGTCCGGCCGGTGAACGCGCGGGTGTCCTCCCGGACGATCAGGTACAGCGTCATGCCGACGCCCACGACCGGTGTGGGCCATCCCAGCAAGGTCAGGGGTTCCTCGTCGCGGCGGAGCTCCGGGCCACTGCGGCGCCGTCGGACAGCGGTCATCGCGTGCGGGTCGAGCTCGTACACGGCGCCCTCGGTTGTCACGCGGATCCGGTGCCCGTCGGGTGGCGGGGGATCGGCGAGTGCTGCGAGGGGCACCCGCAGACGGATCACGAGCCGCTCGCCATCGGCCAGGTCGTCGATGGCGTCCGGCGTGGACGGCCCGGAGCTGTACGGCACGGTTCCTCCTGAGTGGTGTCGAGGTAGGGCAGGGCCGCGGCCTCTGCCACCGCGCTGGCTCACCGGTCATCAGCGAGGTCATCTCCGGTCCCCCGGTCGGCCGCCGTCGCCCTGTGAGCCCACCCATCGCACCTTGATCAACTCTCCAGCTCGCCGTCTTCGCCGAACTTGCCCAGCAAGGGCTGGGCAACTTCCACGGCATCGCCGCTCAACCGGGTGACAGTGGTCCACCGTGCGGCGGCCCGGCGGTCGCCGCATCGCCTGGTGGAGGTGCGGGGCTACTCGTCCTCGCCGTCCTCATCCCCGTCTCGACAACTCACGGAGACGCCGGTGCACGTGCGGCCCTTGCCCACGATGTCGAGCACCCGGGCGAACAGGTCCGGACGGACGACGAGGTCGGCACCTTCCACGGCGGGCGCGAGCGGCTGGTAGTTGCCGTCGTGGACGAGGTGGCCGCGCCACTGACGGCCCACGAGGCCGGGGCCGTCGCCGTCGCCGAGGCTGAAGCCGGAGATCCCGGGCGTCGGCTCGAGCCCGAGCGCCACCACGAGGGGCAGCACGGGCGCCAACAGGAATGGCGGGCCGCCGAGCCCGGCACGTCGCAGCAGTGCTCCTCCTCGTCCGTCGTCGGCGAGGGCCACCACCGGTGCGCTGAGGGTCGAGAGCTGCTGGATGGCGGCGCCGGCGTTCGTGGTCGGTTCGAGCCGCCACCACGGGGCGATCCACAGATGCCACGGTGACGAGGCGAACGGCAGTGACCTGGCCGGCGGCGCGGTGTCGGTGATCTCCAGCCCGACGCCGATGAGCACCAGGCGGCTGGGTCGGTCGGGGTAGCGGCGGGCGCGCGTGAGGTGTCGCTCGATCATGCCGATCTGGATCCAGCCGGCGTGGGGGCCGTCTTCGACCCGGGCAAGGGCGGACGCTCCGCCGGGAAGGCATCTCAGCGACGCGGCGGCGTCGAGGCCGGGTGGTGGCCACCGGTCGGTCTCGTCGCGGTCGTGGGCCCACGGGGCCGGCTCGAGCGACCATCTCAGCTCCTCCGGTCGTGTCGCGGGCCGGGGTACGCGGGCCAGCTCGGCGCGCAGAGCGAGCCGGGGGTTGTCAGCGAGCCGGAGGGCGGCGCCCCGTTCGAACGATCGGGGGTCGAGGATCCTGCCGTTCTGCGCCGCGGCTACGCGCAGCCCGGCGGCGGCGCGTTGCAGCGCGTCCTCGGTGGCTGCTTCGTCGGCGAAGTACGCGTCGGGAATCGCCTTGCTGCCCCTACCCCTGAGCTGCTCGAGCTGATGCCGCATGAGCTCCTCGAGATCAGGGTTCGCGAACGCCGTGGCGGCGAGGTCCACGACGGCCTCGCGCAGCCCCGGAGGGTCACCGGCCTGCTCCAGCCGGGAGCCGAGGTACCCGTCCACGAGAGCGTCGGCCATCGCCCGGTGGTCGCGGCTCATCAGGTCTCCTCGGCCAGGGCGTCGGCGAGGGCCCGCGTGATCGTGGGGTGCGCCGCAGTCGCCGGCGGATCGGGCGCCTGCCGGCCGGCGTTCGACAAGAGGTCGGCGGCCAGCACACGAAGCGAGAGCAGGTCGCTTCCGGCCAGGTCGGCCAGCTGATCGGCGAGGTCGTCGGCCAGCTCACCACCGCGTAGACCGTCGCGCAGGACGGTCAGCAGCCAGGTGAGTGGGCCGGCGCCGAGGTCGGCGGCCAGCAGCCGTGCGGCGGCCGCCTGGGCCACCGTGGGCCGGGCGGCCAGCAGCACGGTGCCCGCGACGAGCGCACGACGCCGGTCGGCGCGCTCAGGCATGGCCAGGGTCGCCAGGGCGAGCCCGCCGAGGCCGAGGTCGATGCTGTCCTGCGCTGCCGGATCGGTCGTCGGCTCGTACACCTCGGAGCCGAGGTGCACGGTGCCGGGCAGCCGGTACTCGATGACGGTGAAGGCGGCGTCCCAGCACGTCAGGGCGTCCATCGGACCGGGACGAGCCGGGTCGGGTGGCTGCGTGGCGAAGGCGGCCACGAGCGCCTGGGTGATGCCGTAGGTGCCGTACGGTCGGCCCTCGATCGCCGCGGCGACCTGGTCGGCGAGGATCGCTGCCGCTGTGCCGGGGTCGACCGCCGTGGCCCGGACCCAGAGGTCGAGCCGGTCGCGGCCAGCGAAGGTGCGCCCGCCCCCGCCGCCGCGGATCTTGGTAAAGGCCAGGGTGTACGCCGCGCTGGTGAGGCGGTCCATCCGCTCGGGGTGCTCGGCTCGGCGTACGTCGAGCCCGGCCGCGATGTCGGCGAGGATCTCGCCGTCGCTGAGGCCGCGGAACTCCTCGGCGATGCGGTGCAGGAGCCGGATGGCGGCGTCGGTGCCGTCGTCGGCGGCGACCTGCATCAGTCGCCACCCCACCGCGTTGACCAGCGCGTCCGCGGTCCAGCGGGGCGCGGCGGGGTCGTCGTCGTACCTCTTGCGGAGGTAGTCACGGACCGCAGCGATGGCGCCGGTTGCGCCGCGCGGCAGCTCGGGACGCTGGCCGGCGTGCAGGACCTGGGTGAGGCTGGGTTGACGAGGTCCTCCGAACCAGCGCCTGGAAGGCTGAGGTTGCGGCTTGGGCCTGGGCCGCCGGGGCGGTGCGCCGTCACCACCGAGCCGGTGTGCTGCCTCCCGGAGGGCTGCTGTGGGTTCGGGCCCCTCCCCCTCGGAGGTGTGCATCAGGGGTTGGTCGTCGTACGTCGCGGTGATGGCGTTGGCGAGGATCGGGAGCACACCCGTCGCCCGCGCAGGGTCGTCGGCGGGGAGGACGGCGAGTCGGTCGAGCAGGGCGATGTCGCCGTCGAGGTCGCGTCCGCCCGGCCCGGCGGCGATCCGCAGCGCGGCCAGCACGACGGGGTCCGCCTCGGCCGCCTGACTGCGGAGCAACCGGCGGTGGGCGGCGTCGGCCCGCAGGTCCTCCAGGCCGGGCTGGCTGAGGAGGAGCTGTGCGGCGAGGACGCCGGCGGCGCGGGGGTCGAGGTCGGCGAGGTGGCGCCACCAGTCGCGCGGCATGGCCGCGGTCTCGCGTCCGTCGGTGTGCTGCGTGACCAGGTAGGTGAGGGGATGGACATGGGCCAGCCGGGTTCGTGCCTGTGCTGGGTCGGCGGCGGCCAGGTTCGGCAGGGGCTCGAGCAGCTCGTACAAGGTGATGTCCTTGTGGCTGCCGTAGCTGGCCATGTAGCGCGCTGCTCGTTCCCAGCACCGGCGGGCCTCGGCGTTGTCGCCGGCGGTCAGGCTGATGCGCGCCATCTCGAGCTCGAACGCGGCGCTCTCGGCGTACAGCGTGCTGCCCGCCGCGTGCTTCTGGCGCTGTTGGTCCATGAGTTCGTGGACGATCCCTGCGCCGCTTCGGTCGACGGTGCGGCTGAGGATGGCGAGCAGGTCGGTTGGCGATGAGGGGGCCGGAACCGGCCATACCCATCAGGGAGGTGTTGGTGCCGTCACTGATGGTGGTGAGCGAGGCGAGTGCGTGCTCCAGGTCGGACTCGGCCAGCAGACCGATGGCTTCCTCGAGAACCTGGTGTATGAGCGCGTGGATCGACCAGAGGTCGCAGGCTCGCGGTCGGCCGGTGAACGGCTGCGCGGTCTGGGCGAGGTGCTCCAGGGCGATCCGGACGGCGGCGGAAGCCGCGTCGGCGGTGAGCGCAGCGTTCTCCACGTCCCGGCGGAGTCCGACCGTGGCGACGGTGAACCGCAGCCAGCCGCGGTAGAACCCGACGCCTTCGAGAAGGGACAGCAGCCGGATCGGAGCCTGCGCGTCCACCTCGTGGGCGAGGGGGAGACTGGTCAGCCAGTGCCGTACCACGTCCGGGCGGTCGACGTTGGACTCGCGCAGCACCTCCTCGGTCGCAGTCCGCAGAGTCGCGTCGACGTCCGCGCCGAGCACCGTGTCGGCGAGCTCGGAGACGGGCACGCCGTGGCGCAGCAGGCGCAGCGGGTCGAGGCCGGGGGCGCATCCCGAGGCCTCGAGGGCGAGGTCGCGGGGCGAAGGGAGGGCGTGCTTGCCGGCGGCCGAGACGTCGGCGAGGTGGAGCAGGATCTCCGCCTGCCTCGCCGGGTCGGCCGCGAGCCGGGCCGCTTCGAGCACCGGCGCCGCCCCGAGACCGTCGAGGAAGACGTCGAGCAGGCGAGCTAGGGGCGGCAGCCCATCCTGGGCCAGGTGATCCGCGAGCCGCTTCGCCGTCGTCGCGGCCGTGTCGCCGTCGGCGGTGTCGTCGGAGCGGTCCCGTTGCCGCTCGGGCAGCCGCAGTGAGCCGAGCTGCACCGCGAGGCGCACCTCGTTGTCGCTATCGCGGCCGTAGTGCACGTTGTCGCCCTCGCGCCCGTCGTCCCAGGCGGTCAGGTACGTCTCCCAGGGAGCGGCAGCCCCAGCCCGGTCGACCGCCGCGCACAACTGCAGGCCCCACCGGGCGGCGACCGTCGGGATGCCGTCGTAGACGAGGCTGGCGGCGACCTCCTCGGCGCCGAGCAGAGTGACGAGCACGTCGGCGTAGTCGACGAGCGTGCCCGCTATCCCCTCCTCCGCGTAGGTGTCCGCCGCGCGGCGAAGCTCGACGCAGCGGACCAGCGTCGGCCAGTCCCGGCGGGCCGCACCGCGCCGCGCCGCAAGGTTGAGAACCTGCGTGATCGCGGCGGGCGGCTGGAGGCCGGCGATCGCGCGGGACAGGAAGTCCGGTCCGATCATGGCGGCTAGTTCGTCGTCGCGGTGGAGTTCGACGAGCAGCTCAGGGAGGTGGCGGAACGCCCGGGCGTCGGTGAAGAACCCGCGCTTCGCGAGCCAGGTGGCGGCCGCGGCGCGCACGGTGGCCAGCCACTCCTCGTCACCGACTTCGCGGCGGACGAACCGGCCGAAGCTCTCGTGGTGGATCTTGAGTCCGCCGATCCCCGGCTGCTGAGTGACGATCGGTGCCACCGTGCTGAGCGCGGCGGGGAGCATCGGTGCGGAGGCCGGGAAGATCTCGCGCAGCTCGGGCGCGCTGACGGCGAAGTCGCACACGGCGAGAAGGCCGACGGCGAAGCGCTGTTCGGCGGTCAGGCCATCCAGGAGGTACGCGTAGTACGCGTCGAGATCCCGGGCCGAGGCTGGGACGTCGCGGAGCCGGTCGAGCGGATCCGCCGCGGGGGCCTCCCGCGGGTTGTCGCCGTCGAGGGCCGGGGTCGGCCCGACCGCCTGCCGGCACAGGTAGGTCGCGTACAGGGCGTTGCCGCGGGAGCGCTCGTAGATCAGGGCCACGGCCGCGTCGGCCCTGTCGGTCTCGCCGCCGTCAACCGTGCCGGGGAACGCCGCGAGAACGCCGAGTCGTTCCGCCAGGTCCCGCACCTCCGGATGACTCAGCGGCGGCACGGTCTCGAATGTGCTGGCCTCGCCGAGGGGCGCCAGGTGGTCGCCCGGTTGGCTGGCCAGCAGCAGCACGGCGCCCGCCGGGAGCTCGAGGCTGGCCAGCTCCTCGACGAGGACCCGAGCCGGATCGGCCGGTCGGGCGAAGGCGGCACCGGTGGTGCGCCCGCGCACCCGAGTGACGTGGTCCAACCCGTCGACGATGAGCACGATCGGTCGGTCCGGGAGGGCGCGCCGGGCTTCCTCGACGGCTGTCTGCAGGTTCTCGACCGTGGCTGCGAAGCGAGGTCGTAGGCCAGCGACGGCCTCGGGGGCGGTCGCCTCCAGCTGTTGGAGCAGGCTCCCGATGACCACTTCGGTCAGAACCCGGCGGTCTCGCTGCGCATCCGCGGTGCCGAGCCAGCAGTGATGGCGGGCAACGATCCAGTCACCGCGCAGCCGCTCGGCCAGTTGTTCGCACAGCCAGGTTTTCCCGATCCCAGGTCCGCCGGACAGCACCACGGCGCTGCCACTCTCCGCCGACTTCTGCACCGTGGTGGCCACTCCGTCGAGCACGGTAGGCCGGGTGATCTCCACGCTCCGGTCGACCGGGTGCCCCTCGTGGACGGCGCCGAAGTCGACCGCCAGGTCGAGCCGGGGGAGCAGCTCTGCGGCGGTGACCCTCCCGTTCAGGCTGCGGGCAGCCTTCGCCGCCTCGATGAGCGCGAGCGCCACGTCCTCCGGCGTCCGGTGCCGGTTCGGCGGCCGACCAGCGCCGAGCTCGTCGGCGACCCGGCGCAGGAGGGCCTGCTCGGCCGGTCCCGGATTGCGGATGTCGAGCGAGCAGGCGGGCATGCCGACGTCGAGGACGAGCACCTCGCACACCCGGCGGAGCGTCTCGTCGTCGACCTCGGACAGCGACGAGCGCCACGGGTCGGTGGCGTGCAGCGCCGCCGCGTCGAACCGCATCCGTGTGCTGCTCAGCCCGTGCAGTACCGGGCCGGGGTCTGTCGTCGGATCCGCCGGGACGAGCACCGTCGTCAGATCCGGGTCGTTCGGCTGCAGGTCGCGCAACACCAGCCGGTAGGTCGTGTCGGTGTGATCACGTAGGTCCTGGACGACCGAGGCGACGACCTTGTCCAGCCGCAGTCCACGGCGGTCGCTCCTGAAGTCCTTCTGAGACAGCTCCCGCTCGTCGGCGGTGTGCTTGATCTGCAGACGTTCTCGACCTCCTGTCCGCCATGCGGACGTGAGGTCGTCGAACCGATCTCCCTCGAACATCTTGGTGTCGACGACCACCGTCGTCGCCCGTCCGAGCACGACGTCGACGAGGCGGATCGCCGTCAGCAGATCCTGGTAGCCGTAGCCGAGGTGGGTCGGCCGCAGCCCCATCGCCTACCTCCGTCACCTACTCGCCGAGTGGCACAGCGCCATCCAGGCCGTCCATCGCGCGGGCGCCCCGATCCGTTGTAGTCCACCGCTCTGACGAAAGCCCGCCGCCTGACCAGCGCCTACGCCTACGCGTTCGGAGCTATCGCTAGTGGCCGCCCTTACGCGTTCGCGATCGTGGGTCTACGGGTTCTGCGAGCGTGAGAGAACAGAGCTGTCACCTGGGCGTCTGGAGTTCTCTCACACAGTCCACCCGCGAGACCGCGTGAGAGAACGCATCCCCTCGACGCGAGACGCCCCGTAGACGTGATCGACGGGGCTTCCAGTCCGCGACGAGGATAGCGCGCGCCGGATCCGGGGCGCGCAGGCCGCCCACGTCAGGGATTGACGGCCAGGAACAGGAAGCCGGCCAGCAGCACGAGGTGAACGACGCCCTGGAGGCGCGTCGCCCGGCCGGGGACCACCGTCAGTGTCCCGACGACGATGGTCAGCGCCAGCAGGACCATCTGCGTGGCCTCCAGCCCCAGCAGCAGCGGTCCCTCGAGCCAGATGGAGGCGATCGCGATCACCGGGATCGTCAGGCCAATGCTCGCCAGAGCCGAGCCGTAGGCCAGGTTCAGACTGATCTGCAGGTTGTTGCGCAGGGCCGCCCGGGACGCGGCGATCGTCTCGGGCAGCAGGACGAGCAGGGCGATGACGACGCCGACGAACGACTGCGGAAAGCCGAACGCCGCGACGGTGTCCTCGATGACCGGTGATTCGATCTTCGCCAGGCCCACCACCGCCACGAGTGCCGCCAGCAGCAGGAGCAGGCTGATGCCCGCCTCGCGGTTCGTCGGCGGTTCGGCGTGCTCCTCGGCCGGGTCGTCCGTGTCCGGTGTGGGGACGGGGAGGAAGAAGTCGCGGTGCCGGACGGTCTGCGTCGTCACGAAGGCCCCGTAGAGCACCAGTGACGCGACCGCGGCGAAGGCCAGCTGCGAGCTGGAGAACTCCGGACCCGGGCGGCTCTCGGTGAACGACGGGAGCACCAGGCTCAACGTCGCCACCATCGCCACGGTGGCCAGCGCCGCGCCGCTGCCCTCCGCGTTGAACACCGAGAGTCCGTAGCGCCGAGCACCGAGGAACAGCGACAGCCCGGCGATCCCGTTGCAGGTGATCATCACGGCGGCGAAGACGGTGTCGCGCGCGAGGGTGGCGGTGTCGTCGCCGCCGGAGATCATCAGCGTGACGATGAGCGCCACTTCGATGACCGTGACGGCGACCGCCAGCACCAGTGACCCGAAGGGCTCACCGACCCGGTGGGCCACCACCTCGGCGTGGTGCACCGCGGCGAGCACGGCTCCGGCCAGCACCAGCGCCACCACCACATTGAGTACCGGGGGGAGATGCCGCCCCCACGTGGCGCCCAGCACCACCAGCGCGACGACCGGTACAACAGTGGTCCAGGAGAGCCGCCGTACCAACGAGGCACGGTCGGTAGCTGGGCTCATGCGGCCCAGTCTCCCAGGGGGTCCGCCGCCGGAAGTCCAGGTCGACGGCCGGAGCCGGCCCCGACGAGCCCGAACGCGCAGCTCACGGCGCGGGTCGGGCGGCCCCGGTCACCCCGCCGGCAGCAGGGCCGCGAAGCGATCGAGGTACAGCGGCCACCCCTGGTCGCCACCGATGCCCTCGGCGACGCCTTCCCAGCCGGGGCCGTGCCGGTTGATGTGCCGGTGCTCGAGCTCCAGCCGCGTGCGGTCCGGGCCCTCGGCGACGAACCGCACCTCCACCTCGCTGGTTTGTTCTGGGTCGGTCTCGATCCGCCACTGCGGGCTGATGTCCCAGCTGAACACCACCCGGTCCGGCGGGTCGAACGCGAGGATGCGGGCCCAGCGGCACTCGCTGCCGTCCTCGGCGCGGTCGACGATGTTCCCGCCCACCCGCGGCTCGAACACGGTCTCGGCGATGGGGGAGGCGAGCAGGTTGTGCTCCCGCGGCTTGAAGTCGCCGAACCGCTCGGTGAACACCGCGAAGGCGCGCTCGATGGGCGCCTGGACGACGATCTGCCGGCGGATCGTCGCCGTGTCGGTCTCGGTCATCAGCTCTCCTCGATGGATTCGTCGGCGACCGCGTCCGCGTAGCCGCTCAGTGCCCGCTGCCAGTAGGTGTCGAGCTGGTCGCGCAGGGCGGCCAGTGCGACGGGGTTCAGCCGGTAGATCCGCCGGGTCCCCGCGGCGCGCTCGCTCACCAGTCCGGCGTCCTTGAGCACCTTCAGGTGCTGGGACACGGCGGACCTGCTCACCGGCAGCCCGGCGGCGAGCTCGCCCACCGCCTGAGGACGCTCGGCGAGGCAGGCGACGATCGCGCGGCGCGTTCCGTCCGCCAGCGCGTTCCAGCTGTCTCGTGCTCCGTTAGCCTCCACTAACGGTTAGCGTCCGCTGACG
>Ga0308173_10000282_pt1 | contig 20213 bp, 18 predicted proteins | sample PhyPR1_FD_203716 | JGI IMG/M metagenome (GOLD analysis project Ga0308173, IMG submission 203716) | Soil microbial communities from UC Gill Tract Community Farm, Albany, California, United States - DLSLS.P.R1 | ecosystem: Environmental > Terrestrial > Soil > Agricultural land | place: USA...
CGGTCGGTAACCCGCTCGGAATGTTGAAGGGAATGCTCGTTGGACGTCGTCGCTGGATGAGTGCCGTCAAGCAGTCCTCGGATGCGACGGCGTCTTCCTTTCGCGCGGTCAAAGGTTGCTGGAAGCGCTAATACTGCCGCTTTGGCTGATGTGCATACAGACCTTATGGGCGCGCTAGGGCTTCTCGAAGCGTTTCGCACTGCGTGGTCGGGCGGTATCGTCCAAAACGTACTCCTGACGAAACCCCAAGTCCCGAACGCCGTGGCCATCGCCCGATTCGCATTTATAGAGCATCAGTCACGGACCCGATAACCGTCAGCGCAGACCTTGATCGCCCGCTGTGCCCGTGCGCGTGCGGCGAAGACTGCGCGGTATCAAACAGAGCAGCATGTTGAACGTGTCCCCTAACGAAATGTGACGGAGTCGCATGCCAATCGTCAGTGTAGTCGTTCCCTTCTACAATCAGGCGCGCTACCTTGAGCAAAGCGTCGGAAGCGCGCTTTCGCAAACGCTCAGCGACATCGAAGTGATCGTAATGGACGATGGCTCGCTCGAGGATCCCGCGCCAGCGCTGAGAAAGTTCGAGAACGACCCGCGCCTACGAATCCTTCGCCAAGACAACGGAGGCGTGGCAAAGGCCCGTAACGCCGCGATTGCCGCGAGCACAGGGGAATTCGTTCACTTCTCGACGCTGATGACTGGATCGACGCGTCGATGTTCGCTGAAATGGTTCCGCTGCTCCAGAAAGACCCCGGCTGTGCCTTCGCGTATTGCGATGTGACGCGCGTTCGCGCCGACGGATCCCGTGCAGACGACTTCGGGGTGGCCGGGGCACGGCCCGTCCTTAGCGGCGACATTCTTCCTTCGCTTCTCGCGGGCGGGTACTTTCCGCCGGTTAGCGTCGTCGTCAGGTCCAGCATCATCGACAGGGTTGGCGGATTTGACCCGAGCCTCGGAGGATGCTGCGACTGGGATTTGTGGATACGCATCGCGGCCAACGAATACCGCGCGCAATTCTTCGACCGGCGTATGGCGTACTATCGGCTGCACGACGAATCGATGAGCAGGGATCTCACTCACATGAAATCGACTGCCGTCGATACGCTCGCGAAGAACATGGCTGCGTTCCCAGGGCAAATGGCGCGATCAGTCGGAGCGCTGATTGAGACATCAGAGGCAATCTTCAAGTCAAAGGCGACGTTGATAGACCAGCTCGATTCGCTGCAGAAGAAGATTGCGGACGACCATGATTACACGGTGGAACTGGCGCGCGGCAAGGAATGGCTCGAGGAACACTGGCGCAGCGAGAGAGACGAAAACGTGCGCCTGACGCAGCGTATTAAAGAACTCGATGACATTCGTCTGATGCACGAGAAACACATAGGCGAACTTGAAGCCGGAAAGAATCGGCGTGAAGCGCAGTCGAACGCTCATCAGGAGGCGCTGCCCGAACGTGCGCACTCAGCGGACGACCACGAAGAGAACACGGGCGCGCAATAGCGCGTGCCGATATTGCATCGTCGACGTTGAAACCATGTTTCCAAGAAGCCTGGGACGCGCGGCGAGCCTTCAGTACTGCCATTCTCTGGTCGCGAATGAAATAAGCCAAGGCAACTTGAAGGCTTTCGCTTCTCTCACCGCATCAACCTGGTTTCTCTTTGATGCGGAACGGCGGCTACAGCGCCATATCGCTCAATTCCACGATCATCACTTCGCCTTTCGCCTGCGAGCGGCCCGCGAAGTCCACGCCCGTCTGCCCCATCACCTTTCTGATCTCTTCCGGAATGCGCTCGCTGGCGCGCGCGGCGGCAATCGGCCGGTCGATGTTCGAGAGAAACTGACGCACGCTCGACGGCTGCAGAAACACGAAGACGTTGAGCGGATAGGACTGCTTCGCGTGCGCCTGACGCGCCGCGGTGATGTGCAGTCCCATCGTCGGCGACGCACTCATCTGACGCGGACACACGCGAAAGTCGAAGCCGAAGTCCGTCGCTACGCTTCTCACGAGAAACGGCATGCACTTGTCGCCGAATTGTTTGTTCTCTGTTTTGCTCAGGGCCATGGCCGTCTCCGTTGGTTTCGCGCAGTGTGGCGCGCCAGGCGGAGCGTCGTCGGTGGGTCCGCGCACATGCGCGCGCATCGGCTGTGAAGCATCGGCTGTGAAGCATCGGCCGGGCGGATAAAATGAGCGCCCGCGTCGCTCGATGCCTGATCCGGGCGCGCAAGACAATCCATCCGCTTTCGATACCCACAAGCCCCGTCCGTGAATTTCGACGATTACTGCCAGCAAAAGGCCGCCCCCGAAGGCTCCGGCGCGTATTACGCGCTGCGCCGCGCCCCGGCCGGGAGCCAGCCGCTCCTGACCGCCCTTTTCGCGCTTTATCGCGAGCTCGAAGAGACCGTGAAGGAGACGAGCGATCCCACCATCGGGCGCACGAAGCATGCGTGGTGGCAGAGCGAGCTTGGTCGGCTCGCGCGTGGCGAGCCGACGCATCCGGTGACGAAGGCGCTGCTCGCGCATGCTGGCGAAAGCGGATTCCTCGGCGACTCCGGCCTTGCGTCGCTGACCAGGCTCGTGGAGGGCTTCGGCATGGACCTCGATCAGGCGCGCTATCTGGACTGGCCGGGCCTGCGGCGCTATCTCGATGAGACGGGCGGCGCGTTCGGAACAGCCGTGGCTCTTGCTGCCGCGCGTGATCGGGCGAACGTATCATCGTGGGCCGCGCTGCTCGGATCCGCGCTGCTGCTGGGCGAGCGCCTGCAGGAAATCGGCGACGACGCGCGCAGTGGCCGCATCTACGTGCCCATCGACGAGCTGCAGCGCTTCAACGTCACCGCCGCGGACATCATCAATCGCAAGTACAGCGACGCGTTCACCGAGCTCATGCGCTTTCAAACCGGGCGCGCCCGACGCTTACTCGACGAAGCACTCGCCGCGATTCCGCCCGCCGAACGCGCGACACAGCGTGTGCTGCGTGCGCAGGCGGCGCTTTCCAAGGCGCGCTTCGACGAGATAGAGCGGGAGGGATTTCAGGTGCTGCATCAGCGCATCTCGCTCACGCCCATTCGCAAGCTGTGGATCACGTGGCGCACGCGCTAGCGCGTGCGGTAAGGCGCGCGGCTCAAGCCCGGATAAGCGGCAGCGGCTCGAACGTCCGTCCGGGAAGCGCAACAGAATCGGCGGCTCCGCATGCGTCGAGCACCGTCGCGCAAATCCGCCTGAAGTCGACGGCTGCCGTCAAGCCGCCCTCTCCGTCCAGCCGATCCAGCTTCGGCGCTTCGCCGAACAACCCGCCGCGCACCGCACCGCCCAAAACAAACTGAGGCGCGGCCGCGCCGTGTTCGGTGCCGCGCGCGTTGTTTTCGCGCGCGGATCGGCCGAATTCCGAACGGGTCATCACGAGCGTGCGCGTCCAGTCGCCCGTGGCGATCAACGCTGCACGCAGCGATGCGACGCCATCGGCGAACTGCGCGAGCAACGACGCGTGGCGCGCCTGCTGATGCTCGTGCGTGTCGAAGCCGTCGAGCGCGAGCCGGATCACCGTGACGCTTTGCCGCGTGCGGCTCGCCGCGATGACGCGCGACGCGGCCTCGCAGGACGCCATGAACGAACGCGCATCGAAGGGCGAACTCGCTGCATGCAACGAGGCCGCGTTCGGACCATGCACCGGCGCAAGCCATCCTTCGTGCCGATACTCGTCCGCGTCGGAAGCCGTATGCCAGATCTGCTGCGCGCGGTAGTGCGAACGGTTCGGCTGCGGATAACCCACGCCCTGCACGATCGCCCATTCGCCGGCGGTCCACGCGGGCATCAGCGAACGCAGCGAGGGATGCAGGCCCGTGCGGTCATCGACGTGCAAAGCGCGATCGCGTGAAATGGCGAGCGTCGGCCGCAGCGCGTAATAGCGCGCATCGGCGATGGGAATGACCGTGTTCAGTCCGTCGTTGCCGCCATTGAAGTCGACGAGAATCAGCGCGCCGATCGCGCCGCGCGCACGCGCCGGTGTCGATGCGTACGCACTGCCAATGGCAACGGGACCCGTAGCGAAGACGCTCGCGATCGACAGGAAGTCGCGCCGGTTCATTGCGTTCGTCGCATCGCGCGTTAGCGCTTGTAGAGATCGCGCACGGCCTCTTCGATGTGCTGACGCAGGAGGCGACGCTCATCGGCGGTCATGACGGTGTGGCGCGGAGGACGCGCGGGCGGGGTGCTATCGACTTGCTGCACGGGCTGCAACGCGGCGGGCTTGGCGTCGCGGTCGCTTCGGCTCGAGCCTTTGCCCATGCGCTGTTGTGCACGGATTATGCCGCCGTCGAAGCGGCTGGCAGGCGTGTGGACGGAGGGGTCGAACGCATTCTGGGAACGGGCGAAGCCCGACGGTTGCGCGTAGGCATGATGCGCGCTCAGTACAGCGTACAGAGCACTGGTAACTAGCGTCTTTCTGAAATTGCGCTCACTGCGCGCAGGTCCGCGCCGCCGCGCTCCCTTCATGTTGTTCCCTTCGTTGCTCGACAACCGGACAGCCTCGTTCTATTCACGCGTGTCCAGCAGTCTGGTCATGCCGCGCGACGCGCTGGTGTAATGGAGTATCTACCGAATGGCGGGCCAAGGTAAAGCAGTGTACGCAGAGAACTCCGGGGTCGTGCCACACGCTCCGTAAATTTTGTAACGAACTGTTACACTCGCTTTTGTTACAAACTCCGCCTTTGAACAAACGCGCTAAGATGCCTCCATGGAAACCAAGAACCCTTCAAAAATACTTGTAGTCGACGACGATCCGCGCCTGCGCGATCTGCTTCGGCGCTATCTCGGCGAGCAGGGCTTCAACGTGTATGTCGCGGAAAACGCCCCGTCGATGAACAAGCTGTGGGTGCGCGAGCGCTTCGATCTGCTCGTGCTCGATCTCATGCTTCCCGGCGAAGACGGTCTTTCCATCTGCCGGCGTCTGCGCGGCAGCAACGATCGCACGCCGATCATCATGCTTACCGCCAAAGGCGAGGACGTGGATCGAATCGTCGGTCTCGAAATGGGCGCGGACGACTATCTGCCGAAGCCGTTCAACCCGCGAGAACTCGTCGCACGCATCCATGCGGTGCTGCGGCGCCAGACGCCGTCCGAACTCCCGGGCGCGCCGTCCGAAACCACCGAAGTGTTCGAGTTCGGCGAATTTGCCTTGAATCTTGCGACGCGTACGCTCACGAAGAACGGCCAGGAAATTCCGCTGACCACCGGCGAATTCTCGGTGCTGAAAGTGTTCGCACGTCATCCGCGCCAGCCGCTCTCGCGCGAAAAGCTGATGGAACTGGCGCGCGGCCGCGAATACGAAGTGTTCGACCGCAGCCTCGATGTGCAGATCTCGCGTCTGCGCAAGCTGATCGAGCCGGATCCGAGCAGCCCGCGCTTCATCCAGACGGTGTGGGGCCTCGGGTACGTGTTCATTCCCGACGGCGCAGCATAAGTCCGTCCGTGTTGCGCCGTCCTACGCACTTCAAGCGAGTCGCATACGCTTTATCCCCTTCACCGAGCGGAACCCGATAGACCCATGCGCATCGACAGGCGGCTACTGGCGCTTGCGTTCGGCGGCCTGTTCTGGCGAACCTTCGCGCTGATTGCGCTGCTCATCGCGGTCAGCCTCACCGCCTGGTTTCAGAGCTTTCGCGTGATCGAACGCGAGCCGCGCGCGCAGCGCGTGGCGCTTCAGCTCGTCGCCGTCGTGAAGCTCACTCGCACTGCCCTGCTTTATTCCGATCCGGATCTGCGCCGCGCGCTGCTTCAGGATCTTGAGAGCAACGAAGGCGTGCGCGTGTATCCGCGCGAGACCACCGACAAATATCGGCTGCAACCGGACGAATCGCTCAATCGGCTGATCGAGCGGGGTGTGCGCGGGCGTCTGGGCAACGACACGATCATCGCGCAATCGGTGAACGACATTCCCGGCGTCTGGATCAGCTTCAAGATCGACGACGACGATTACTGGGTCGCCCTTGACCGGGATCAACTCGACACCGTCACGGGCCTGCAATGGGCCGGCTGGGGCGTGTTCGCGCTCGCGCTGTCGCTGTTCGGTGCGGCGTTCATCACGAGTCTCGTGAACCGGCCGTTTGCGCGGCTCGCGCTCGCGGCGCGCAAGGTCGGCTCGGGCCAGTCGCCGGAGCCATTGCCCGAGCGTGGCATGGGCGTCGCCGCCGAAACGAACCGCAGCTTCAACCAGATGGTGCAGGATCTGGAGCAACTGGAAGCGGATCGCGCGCTGATGCTCGCCGGAATCTCGCACGACTTGCGCACGCCGCTCGCGCGCCTGCGTCTGGAAACGGAAATGAGCCCGTCCGACGAAGCGACCAAGCTCGCGATGATCGACGACATCGAGCAGATGGACATGATCATCGGGCGCTTTCTCGACTATGCGCGGCCCATGCAGCGCATGCCCGAAGCCGTCGATCTGTCGATGATCGCAAGCGAACTCGCCGCGCGCTTTCATGCCGACGAAGGCGTCGTCATGCGCACCGACCTCGCGCCGGGCGCGGTCATCGAAGGCGATCCGACCGATGCACGGCGCGTCGTCGGCAATCTGCTCGAGAACGCGCGCAAGTACGGCCGCAGCGAACACGACGATATCGCGCGCATCACGCTCCAAACGCGCGTTGCGCATGGCCGCGTCGAACTATCCGTGATGGATGAAGGCTGCGGCATTCCCGACGATCAGGTCGCGCTCATCACGCGGCCCTTCTATCGCGTCGATACCGCCCGCACGCAGGCGAACGGCACGGGTCTCGGCATGGCGATCGTCCAGCGGCTCGTGACCCGTCAGCGCGGCACGCTGCGCCTGCGAAACCGCACGCCGCTTCCGGGCTTCGAAGTGACGATCGACTTTCCGCAGATGAAGGGCGCACGATTCGACGGCCCGCGCGATTAGCCTCCGCATTCAAAAAACCTATCCGTCCCATTGGCCAAACCTTTTGAGCCGGTCAACTCATGGGGTTATGATGGTTCGGTTCGACGCTCGGCGGGCAGCACGCAGCATTGTCATCCGCGCGTTACCGCTTTCCGGTAGTTTGGCTTGGGTTGTCCTTTCAACGAACACAGGAGCGTTGCATGAAGACCGTTGGCGATAAAGTCGAAGCATTCACCGTCACAGCTGCAAAGCCGGGTTTCAACAACCACGAGGAAAACGGCCAGTCCGCCTTCGAGGAAATCACCGAGCAGTCGTTTCCGGGCAAGTGGAAGATCATCTATTTCTATCCGAAGGACTTCACTTTCGTGTGCCCGACGGAAATCGTCGAATTCGGCAAGCTCGCGAAAGATTTCGAAGACCGCGACGCCGTGCTGATGGGCGGCAGCGTCGATAACGAATTCGTGAAACTCGCGTGGCGCCGCGAGCATAAGGACCTGAGCAAGCTGAACCACTACTCGTTCGGCGACGTGAAGGGCGAGCTCATCGATCAACTGGGCGTGCGCGACAAGGAAGCAGGCGTGGCGCTGCGCGCGACGTTCATCGTCGATCCGGACAACGTCATTCAGCACGTCTCGGTCAACAACCTGAACGTGGGCCGCAATCCCGAAGAAGTGCTACGCATTCTGGACGGCCTGCAAACGGACGAACTGTGCCCGTGCAATCGCGTGGTCGGCGGCGCGACGCTCTAGGCGTCAGGCTCGCTCGAGCGCATGCGTGAGCCCGCTCTCTTTCGAGTGCATGCTCGGAAGCCGGCGGGCTTTTTTGACGCCATCGAATAGGAGAAATCAATGGAATTCCTGTCTTCGATCAAGGAGCTGGTCCCCGACTACGCGAAGGACATTCGCCTGAACGTCGACGGCACGATTGCCCGTTCGTCGCTGGAAGGCAATGACGCGGTCGGCGTCGCGCTTGCCGCGGCCTACGCGGCCAAGGCGACGAAGCTCGTGTCGATCATCCGCAACGCCGGCGTATTGTCGCCGGAAGAGACGAACGCCGCGCTCACGGCGGCCGCGCTGATGGGCATGAACAATGTCTGGTATCCGTATCTCGAAATGGCCGACAACGCGGACCTGAAGACGCAGCCTGCGGGTTTGCGCATGAACGCGTATGCGTCGCATGGCGGCGTGGACAAGCGGCGTTTCGAGATGTATGCGCTCGCGGCATCCATCATCGGCAAGTGCCACTTCTGCGTGAAGTCGCACTACGAGAATCTCGTGGCCGAAGGCATGTCGACGACGCAACTGCGCGACGTCGGCCGGGTCGCGGCGGTGATCGGCGCGGTGGCGCTGAGCATCGAAGCGGAAGGAAAGTAAGCCTGTGAACGCCACGCGCGCCATGCGTGGCGTGGTTTCCTGCGTCGATCAGTGGTCGATCGACGTGCGCCGCAAGAGCACCGCGGCCTGCGCCTCGATGCCTTCCTTGCGGCCGAGATAACCGAGTTTTTCGTTGGTTTTCGCCTTCACGTTGACGCGATCGACCGGCAGCTCAAGATCCGCGGCGATGTTCTCGCGCATCGCTTCGATGTGCGGCGCGAGTTTCGGCGCCTGCGCGATCACCGTGCTATCCACGTTCGCAATCGCGAAGCCGGCGTCCGACACGCGCTTGACGGCCTCGCGCAACAGCACGCGGCTGTTCGCGCCGGCGAATTCGGTCGCGGTATCGGGAAAGTGGCGGCCAATGTCGCCGAGCGCGGCCGCGCCGAACAGCGCGTCGGTGATGGCGTGCAGCAGCACGTCCGCGTCGGAGTGGCCGAGCAGACCGCGTTCGTAGGGAATCGTCACGCCGCCGATGATAAGCTCGCGCCCTTCCACGAGCTGATGAACGTCGTACCCCTGTCCGATTCTGAAATCCATCGATGCCAACCTTGCAGTAGAGAGTAGGTGTCCGTCAGGCCCGCGCGGCAAGCATCGCGCTCGCCAGGCCGAAGTCTTCCGGATAAGTGACCTTGAAGTTGCGCAGGCTGCCTTGCACGAGCTTCGGCGAGTGGCCGAGCCATTCGATTGCGCTGGCTTCGTCGGTGAGATCGTGGCCGTCGTGACGCGCACGCTCGATCGCTTCGCGCAGCATGCCGAGCCTGAACATCTGCGGCGTCTGCGCCTGCCACAAGCCGTCGCGCGATTCCGTCCGGGCGATGCGCGGGCCGGTGAAAGGCGCATCGGGCATGTTCGGTGCGACGCGCTTGAGCGTATCCGCCACCGGCAGGGCGAGAATGCCGCCGACGGGATCGTCGCGCAATTCGGCGACGAGCTTGCGGATCAGATCCGGCGTAATGCCGGGGCGCGCGGCGTCGTGGACGAGCACCCAGTCGTCGTCGCGCGCGCCGAATTCCGCCAGCGCGATGAGGCCGTTGTACACCGACGCCTGCCGCGAGTTCCCGCCGCGACGTTGCACCACAAAGCGCAGGCCCGCGAAGCGGCGCGCGTCGAAGTGATGATCGTCCGGTGCGAGTATGACCAGTGTCTGCGAGAATTCGGAGCACGCGTCGAACGCCGCGAGCGTGTAGCCGAGCATCGGGCGGCCTGCGACCGTCTGATATTGCTTCGGGCCGGGAGCGCCCGAGCGGCTGCCGGTTCCGGCGCAGGGAATCAGCGCGAAAAGACGCGCGGTAGTAGACGGGGCGGCGGGCGAAGTCACGAGAGAATCATGTGGCCAAGTCAAAGTGAAGCCCGGATTTTATAATAGGTCTTTCGCGACCACGTCCGGCGTGCGGCTTTTCGAAGTTTGCGCGCGGGCGGTTCAATGCATACCCTATGTCTTCCAAAGCCGTCAACGCGCAGTCCCCTTCTCCCATCGCGCTCGTCAAGGCAGGTCAGCGTTTCGTCTTCGACGGCGCTTCCGGCTCGTCCGATGCGCTCGCCATCGCCCGCTATCTGACCGCGCACCGTGAGGCCGTTCCGCTGCTGACGGTGGTGTGCGCCAGCGCCGTCGATGCGCAGCGTCTCGCCGCGGAGTTGCCCTTTTTCGCGCCCGACGCCCGCGTGCGTCTGTTGCCCGACTGGGAAACGCTGCCCTACGACACGTTCTCGCCGCATCAGGATCTCGTCTCCGAGCGGCTCGCCACCTTGCACGATCTGGGCGAAGGACGCTGCGACGTCCTTATCGTGCCGGCCACGACGGCGCTGTATCGCATGCCGCCCGCGGCGTTTCTGGCGGCATACACGTTCTCGTTCACGCAAGGCGAGCGGCTCGACGAAGCCAAACTCAAGGCGCAATTGACGCTCGCGGGCTACGAGCACGTGAGCCAGGTCGTGCGGCCGGGCGAATACTGCGTGCGCGGCTCGCTGATCGACCTATACCCGATGGGCTCGCCGCTGCCGTATCGCATCGACCTGTTCGACGACCAGGTGGATTCCATTCGCGCGTTCGATCCGGACACGCAGCGCAGCCTGTATCCGGTGCGCGACGTGCGCCTGCTGCCGGGCCGCGAATTTCCGTTCGACGAAGTCGCGCGCACCGCCTTTCGCAGCCGCTGGCGTGAAGTGTTCGAAGGCGATCCGAGCCGCTCGCAGATTTACAAGGACATCGGCAATGGCGTGCCGTCGGCGGGCATCGAATATTATCTGCCGCTCTTTTTCGACGACACTGCGACGCTCTTTCACTATCTGCCCGAAGGCTCGCAGCTTGCGTTCATCGGCGATCTGGATGCCGCCATCAAGCGCTTCACGCACGACACCCGGCAGCGCTACCAGTTTCTTTCGCACGACCGCGAGCGGCCGCTGCTCGAACCGCGACGCCTCTTCCTGAGCGACGACGACTTCTTCACGTTCGCGAAACCGTTCGCGCAACTGAAGTTTCCGGCGACGCCCGAAGGAGGCTGGGCCGTGCCGTTGCCGAACCTCGCCATCGACCGCCACGCGGACGAACCGCTGCTCGCGCTGCGCCATTATCTCGACCAGACAGAGAACCGCGTGATGCTCGTCGCCGAATCGGCGGGACGGCGCGAGACCATCCAGCAATTACTCGCGGATAACAGCCTGCGCGGCGAGCTTCACGACACGTTCCAGGAATGGCTTACGAGCGATGCCAGGTTCACGCTCGGCATCGCCCCGCTTGCCAATGGCTTTTCGCTGCCTGGCGAACGACTTGCAATCATCACCGAGACCGAGCTATACGGCCCGCTCGCGCGCCGCGCCGGACGCCGCCGCCAGGAACAGGCGAGCAATGTCGATTCGATGGTGCGCGATCTCGCCGAACTGAAAGTCGGCGATCCGGTCGTGCACGCGCAGCACGGTATCGGCCGATACATGGGACTGGTGTCGATGGATCTCGGCGAAGGCGAAACCGAGTTCCTGCATCTCGAATATCACAACGAAGCCAAGCTCTACGTGCCGGTCGCGCAGTTGCACGTGATTTCGCGGTACAGCGGCGCGGACCCGGAAAGCGCGCCGCTCCACACGCTCGGCTCCGGCCAGTGGGACAAGGCCAAGCGCAAGGCCGCGCAGCAGATTCGCGACACCGCCGCGGAACTGCTGAATCTGTACGCCCGCCGCGCCGCGCGCGAAGGCTACGCGTTCAAGCTCGAACCGCGCGACTACACCAAGTTCGCGGAGAGCTTCGGTTTCGAGGAGACGCCCGATCAGGCGGCGGCCATCGCATCGGTGATCGGCGACATGACGAGCGGCAAACCGATGGATCGCCTCGTATGCGGCGACGTCGGCTTCGGCAAGACGGAGGTCGCGTTGCGCGCGGCGTTCATCGCGGTGATGGCGGGCAAGCAAGTGGCCATTCTTTCGCCGACTACCCTGCTCGCCGAACAGCACACGCAGACCTTCACGGACCGCTTTGCAGACTGGCCGGTGCGCATCGCCGAACTTTCGCGCTTCAAGAGCACGAAGGAAGTCTCGCAGTCGGTGCAGCAGATCAACGAAGGCTCGGTCGATATCGTCATCGGCACGCACAAGCTGTTGTCATCGGACGTGAAATTCAAGCGGCTCGGACTCGTCATCATCGACGAGGAACACCGCTTCGGGGTGCGTCAGAAGGAGGCGCTCAAGGCATTGCGCGCCGAGGTCGACGTGCTCACGCTCACGGCGACGCCCATTCCCCGCACGCTCGGCATGGCGCTCGAAGGGCTGCGCGACTTCTCCGTGATCGCGACCGCGCCGCAAAAGCGGCTTGCGATCAAGACCTTCGTGCGGCGCGAGGAAGACGGCGTGATTCGCGAGGCGATGCTGCGCGAACTGAAGCGCGGCGGCCAGGTGTACTTCCTGCATAACGAAGTGGAAACCATCGAGAACCGCCGCGCGATGCTCGAAGCGCTCGTGCCCGAGGCGCGCATCGCGGTGGCGCACGGGCAAATGCACGAGCGTGAACTCGAACGCGTGATGCGCGATTTTGTCGGCCAGCGCGCGAACGTGCTGCTCTGTACGACGATCATCGAAACCGGCATCGACGTGCCGAGCGCGAATACCATCCTCATGCATCGCGCGGACAAGTTCGGGCTTGCGCAGCTGCATCAGTTGCGCGGGCGCGTCGGGCGCTCGCATCATCAGGCGTATGCGTATCTGCTCGTGCACGATCCGCAGTCGCTGACCAGGCAGGCACAGCGCCGGCTGGAAGCGATTCAGCAGATGGAGGAACTGGGCTCCGGCTTCTATCTCGCGATGCACGACCTCGAAATTCGGGGCACCGGCGAAGTGCTCGGCGACAAGCAGTCCGGCGAGATTCACGAGATCGGCTTCCAGCTTTATACCGACATGCTCAACGACGCAGTGCGCGCGCTCAAGGAAGGCCGCGAGCCCGACCTGAACGCCCCCCTCGCCGCGACGACCGAGATCAATCTGCACGCGCCCGCCATTCTTCCCGCCGACTATTGCGGCGACGTGCAGGAGCGCTTGTCGCTGTACAAGCGCCTCGCGAACTGCGAGTCGAGCGACGCCATCGACGGCATTCTCGAGGAACTCGTCGACCGTTTCGGCAAGCTGCCGCCGCAGGCGCATGCGCTCGTCGAGACGCACCGGCTGCGGCTCGCCGCCAAGCCGCTCGGCATTTCGAAAATTGATGCCGCCGAGCTTTCCATCGCGCTGCAATTCGTGCCGAATCCGCCGGTCGATGCGATGAAGATCATCGACATGGTGCAAAAGCACAAGCACATCAAGCTGGCCGGGCAGGACAAGCTGCGCATCGAAACGCGCAGCCCGGACCTCGCAGTGCGCATCGCGACGGTCAAGGAGACGCTGCGGGCGCTCGGCGCCCCTGTGCGGCAGCCCGTTGCGGCAGTGCGGTAAAGGCTTCGCGGTTTTTGACGACCTGCGGGACGGCCCTTGTTGGGCTATCATCGAACCCTACCCGCAGGAGTCAAAAAATGTCACAGGTCGCTGATCCGGCGAAGCAGGAACTCCCGTCTTCGTCGTCTAACGAATCGTCTCCGGCCTCGCTGCCGTGGATCGAAAGGCTTGTTTCCTTCGATACCGTCAGCCGCAATCCGAATCTCGGCCTGATCGAAACCGTGCGCGACGAACTGCGCAAGTCGGGTGTCGAAGCGACCATCACCACGGACCCGCGCGGCCAGTGGGCCAATCTTTTCGCCACCGTTCCCGCGCATGACGGCGAGACGAACGGCGGCATCGTGCTGTCGGGGCATACGGACGTCGTGCCGGTGGACGGTCAGGACTGGGCCAGCGATCCGTTCAAGCCGGAAGTGCGCGACGGCCTGCTTTATGGCCGCGGCTCCTGCGACATGAAAGGCTTCATCGGCGCGGCGCTTTCGATGCTGCCGGCGATGCAGGCAACGAAGCTCGCCAAGCCGATTCACTTCGCGCTCTCCTTCGACGAAGAAGTGGGCTGCGCGGGCGCGCCGCTGATGATCGCGGACCTGCAAAAGCGCGGCGTGCGCCCGGACGGCTGCATCGTGGGCGAGCCGACGTCGATGCGCCCGATCATCGCGCACAAGGGCATCAACGCGTACAAGTGCTGCGTGCGCGGCGCGGCGGCGCATTCGTCGCTGACGCCGAAGGGCCTGAATGCGATCGAGTATGCGGCGCGCCTGATCTGCTATATCCGCGACGTGGCCGATGAATTCCGCGCGAAAGGTCCGTTCGACGAACTTTACGACGTCCCTTTCACCACCGCGCAAACGAGCACGATCAAGGGCGGCAACGCGCTCAACACCGTGCCCGCCGACTGCACCTTCGACTTCGAATTCCGCAACTTGCCGACGATGGAGCCCGAGCGCATCTTCGCGCGCATCGAAGCGTTCGCGCGCGAGACGCTCGTTCCGAAGATGCAGCAGGAGCACGCGAACGGTGCGATCGAATTTTCGAAGATCGCGTCCGCGCCGGGACTCGACGCCACCGAGCAGGCCGCCATCACGCAGCTCGTGCGTGCGCTCACCGGAAATCAGGAGAAGCGCAAGGTCGCCTATGGCACCGAGGCCGGACTCTTTGCGCTGGCGGGCGTGCCGAGCATCGTGTGCGGGCCCGGCAACATCGAGCAGGCGCACAAGGCGAACGAGTATGTGTCGCTGGAACAGCTCGCCGCCTGCGAAGCGTTCCTCGGCAAGTTCGTTCATAGCATGTCGGTCGACGCGCAGTCGCGCTAACCGGATCGCTCCCACGCCCACGCACCAGACGCCATGTCAGCAGCCACGCAGCATTCTGAAAATACGATCGACGCCACCCCGATTCCCACTCTCGACGACATCGCCGAGCAACACATGGCGCTCGCGCCGTGGGTCGCGCGCACGCCCGTTTTCGAGCGGCACGACTTTCCGATGCTGGAAGGCACGCCCGCGACGTTCAAGTTCGAACTGCTCCAGGCGAGCGGCACGTTCAAGGCGCGCGGCGCGTTCTCCAACCTGCTCGCGCTAACCGAGAGCGAGCGTGCCGCGGGCGTCACGTGCGTGTCCGCCGGCAATCACGCGGTGGCGGTCGCTTACGCGGCGCACCGGATGGAAGTGGGCGCGAAGGTCGTCATCATCAAGAGCGCGAATCCGGCGCGGGTCGCGCTCTGCCGCCGATTCGGCGCGGAAATCGTGTTCGCGGACAACGTTGCGGACGCATTCGATGTCGTGCGGCGCGTCGAAGCGGAAGAAGGACGCGTGTTCATTCATCCGTTCAACGGTTATCGCACGGTGTTGGGGACGGCGACGCTCGGCTACGAGTGGACGTCGCAGGCGCCGGATCTGGATGCAGTGATTCTGCCGATCGGCGGCGGCGGGCTGGCCGCGGGCGTTTCGACGGCGATGCGCCTCGCGAACCCGTCGCTGCATGTGTATGGCGTGGAGCCGGAGGGAGCGGACGCGATGAGCCGCAGCTTCGCGGCGAACCACACGGTCAAGATGAGCGCGATGCACGGCATCGCGGATTCGCTGATGGCGCCGCATACCGAGCAGTACAGCTACGAGCTGTGCCGGCGTCATATCGACGAAGTCGTCACCGTGTCCGACAGCGAGTTGCGCAACGGCATGCGGCAATTGTTCAGCGAACTGAAGCTGGCGGTGGAGCCGGCGTGCGCGGCTGCAACGGCGGCGTTGCTCGGGCCGTTGCGGGAGCGGTTGCAAGGCAAACGCGTAGGCGTGCTGCTTTGTGGGACGAATACGGACCCCGAGACGTTTGCGAAGCATATGGCGACGCCCTGATGCGCAAGCGGCCCCTTTCGGGGCCGCTTTTCGATTGAGCGCGGAAGGCGTCACATCACGCCCGCCAACCGCCTCCTCTCACTCTTCTGCATGAAGTAGTTCGCTGCAACAACCCCTGCCGTGACGAACGCGATAAACAACGTCGCCAACGCGTTCATCTCCGGATTCAGCCCCAGGCGCACGCGCGAGAACACGACGAGCGGCAGCGTCGTCGATCCTGGTCCGGACAGGAACGCCGACAGCACGAGATCGTCGATCGACAGCGTGAACGACAGCAGCCAGCCCGCGACGAGCGCCTGCGAAATCAGCGGAAGCGTGATCGAGAAAAACACGCGCAGCGGCGTTGCGCCGAGGTCGAGCGCGGCCTCCTCCAGCGACGGATTCAGCTCCCGCACCCGCGACTCCACGATGATCGCGACATACGAGATGCACAGCATCACGTGTCCGACCCAGATGGTGAAGAGCCCGCGCCCCGCCGGCCAGCCAATCAGCTTCGCCATCTCGACGAACAGCAGCAGCAGCGAAATGCCCTGAATGACTTCGGGAATCACGAGCGGCGCGTTGATCATGCCGGTATAGAGCGTGAAGCCGCGAAAGCGCCCCATGCGCGCGAGCACGAAGCCCGCCCACGTGCCGATGACAACCGACGCGCACGCCGTCAGAAACGCGATGCGCAGCGACAGCCACGCGGCGTTGATGAGCTCGTCGTCGGACCAGAGCGCGCGGTACCACTTCAACGAAAATTCCGTCCATACCGTGACGAGCGGCGAGTCGTTGAACGAATAGACGATGAGGCTGATGATCGGGATATACAGGAACGCAAACCCGAGTCCGAGGGACGTGATTTGCAGCGAACGGCTCGGCTTGATCATCGCTTTTCCTCCAGCTGCTTCGCCTGGAAGTGCTGAAAAAGCGCCATCGGTACGAGCAGCAGCAAGACCATCGCGCAGGTGACGGCGGAGGCCATCGGCCAGTCGGCGTTATCGAAGAACTCGTTCCACATGACGCGGCCGATCATCAGCGTATCCGCGCCGCCAAGGAGTTCGGGAATCACGTACTCGCCCACCGCCGGAATGAACACCAGCAGACATCCCGCGATGATGCCGTTCTTCGAGAGCGGCAACGTGATCTGCACGAACGCCTTCCACGGCTTCGCGCCCAGGTCGTAGGCGGCTTCGAGCAAGGTCAGGTCCATCTTCACGAGGTGCGCGTAAAGCGGCATCACGAGAAACGGCAAATACGAATACACCATGCCGATATACACCGCGATGTTCGTGTGATACAGCTCGACCGGCGTGTGAACAAGGCCGATGGACATCAGGAAGTTGTTCAGCAGACCATTGTTCTTGAGAATGCCGATCCACGCGTACACGCGAATCAGGAACGACGTCCAGAACGGCAGCATGACGGCCATCATCAGCAGGTTGCGCGTGGCCGGATTCGAGCGTGCGATGTAATACGCCATCGGATAGCCGATCATGAGGCAAAGCAGCGTCGAGACCGCCGCGACCAGCAGCGAATTCATGTAGGTCGCGAAATACAGGCTGTCGGTCAGCAGAAACGCGTAGTGCGAGAAATCGAGCGCGATGTTCATTACGCCGTCTTTCATCGCGACCAGTTCCGTGTACGGCGGAATGCCGAGCTGGCTGTCCGCGAAGCTGATTTTCACGACCAGCAGGAACGGCACGAAGAACAGCAGCAAGAGCCACAGATACGGACCGGCGATGACCCCCGTTCGGCCGCTCACGCCCATGCGCTTGAGCAGGTTCATCATCATGACGTCAGGACCACACCGGCCGACGCGCTCCATCGCACGTAGACTTCGTCGTCGAAGGTGGGCGAATCCAGTTCGCCAAGTGCGAGGCTCGACAGATTCGCGACCACCGTCTTGCCGCTTTCGAGCGTCACGTGATAAAGCGTGTAGCCGCCCATATACGCGATGTTCGTGATCTTGCCGCGGCCCCAGTTGAACGCGCCTTCGGGCGGCTTGCGCGTGAGCGCGATGCGTTCCGGACGCACTGAAATGGTCACGGGCATGCCGAGCGGCCCGGTGATGCCGTGGCTCACGTAGAGACGCACCGGCAGCTCCGCCGATTCGACGAACACGTGATCCGGCTCGTCCTCGACGACATTGCCGTCGAAGAGATTGGTCGAGCCGATGAACTGCGCCGAGAAGCGGCTGTTCGGATACTCGTACACCTCATGCGGCGTGCCGACCTGCACGATCTTGCCTTCGCTCATGACGGCGAGGCGATTGGCCATCGTCATCGCCTCTTCCTGATCGTGCGTCACCATGATGCATGTGACACCCACCTGATCCAGGATATTGACGAGCTCCATCTGCGTGCGCTGGCGGATTTGCTTGTCGAGCGCGGACATCGGCTCGTCGAGCAACAGCAGCTTCGGGCGTTTGACGAGACTGCGCGCGAGCGCGACGCGCTGCTGCTGGCCGCCCGAAAGCTGATGCGGCTTGCGCTTCGCATATTGCGCCATCTGCACGAGCTGAAGCGCGTTGTGCACGCGGTCCTTCAGTTCGCCGCCGCGCACGCCTTCCTGCTTCAGCCCGAACCCGACGTTCGACTCCACGCTCATGTGCGGAAAGAGCGCATACGACTGGAACATCATGTTCACCGGGCGATGATACGGCGGCGTCTGCGCGAGATCTTCGCCGTCGATCAGGATCTGCCCCTCCGTCACGGATTCGAGCCCCGCGAGCATGCGCAGAAGCGTCGACTTCCCGCAGCCGGAGCTGCCGAGCAGCGCGAAGAGTTCGCCCTTCTTCACCGACAGACTGACGCCCTTCACCGCCACGGTCTCGTCGAATTTCTTGACGACATCGACGATCTGCACGAAGTTTTCGTCCGTGCCCTGACCGGATGCCGGACTGCCCGGCTGCGGCCGGCGGAATTGTGGCGCTGTCTTCAACGCGCTCGACTGCTCACTCATGATTGCCTGTTCGACTCCTGCATCTGGCGTTCGCGGGTCCGTCCGCGTTGGACGGATCACGAACAAAGCCCCCGGAGGTCCGAGGGCTTCGTCATTTCAATGAATAACCGTTCTCTCGGCTTAGCGGCCGGACTTGAATTCGGTCCACAGCCGCGTCTGCAGGCGCTGGACCTCGGGCGGCAGCGGCTTCAGCAGGAACAGCGTCTTGATGACGTCCTGCGGCGGATACACAGCCGGATCGTTCGCCACGTCCTTGTCCACGTACTTGCGCGCTTCGAGGTTGGCGCTCGGGTAGTACACCGCATTCGTGATCGCCGCATGCACCTGCGGCGTTTCGATGTAGTTGATCCACTCGTGCGCGGCTTCCTTGTTCTTCGCGTCCTTCGGAATGGCCATCACGTCGAACCACACCGGCGCGCCGCCCTTCGGAATGTAGTACTCGATCCTGAACGGCTTCTTCGCTTCGACGGCGCGGTGCTTCGCAATCACCACGTCGCCTGACCAGCCGTACGTGAAGCAGATATCGCCGCCGACCATGTCGTTGATGTAGCCCGACGAATTGAACTGCGTGATGTACGGGCGAATCTTCTTGAGCATGGCGAGCGCTTCGCGATAATCGGCCGGATTCGTGCTCATCGGATCCTTGCCGATGTAGTGCAGCGCGGCCGCGAACATCTGGTCGGGCGCGTCGAGCACCGACACGCCGCACGCCTTCAGCTTCGAGATGTTCTCGGGCTTGAAGAGAATGTCCCAGTTGTTCAGCTCGACGTTCGCGCCGAGAATCTGTTTGGCCTTGTCGACGTTATAGCCGAGGCCGGTCGTGCCGTAAGCCCAGGGCACCGAATACTTGTTGCCGGGGTCCGCGCCAGCGACGAGCGCCATCAGCGCGGGATCGAGATATTTGAGGTTCGGGAGTTTCGACTTGTCGAGCGGCGAGAAAATGTTCGCCGCGATCTGCTTGCCGGCGTAGTTGCTCGTCGGCACGACGATGTCATAGCCGGAGTTGCCGGTGAGCAGCTTGGCTTGCAGGGTGTCGTCGCTGTCGTAGTTGTCGTACTTCACCTTGACGCCGGTCTGCCTGGTGAAGTTGGGAATCGTGTCCTTGGCGATATAGTCCGACCAGTTGTACACGTTCAACTGCGTATCCTTGGCCGATGCCGCGAGCGGAATCAGCGTCGCGGCGCACGCAAGCGCGCCCGCGAGCTTCGCCAGCCTGGCCCGCTGGGTCGGCATTACCCGCGTCGTTGCGACCGCCAGTTTTTCGTTCATCTCGATTCTCCCTTGTTCCGACTTCTTGGCGGCGTCGCGCCGCGCGGGTCCAGTGCTGCACGAACAGCCCGCGCTCCCTGTAAAAACCCGAAAACTACCACTAAACCGAAGTGCGACAAAAATTAATGCGCCGCTTGTCGCGCAAAGCACACGGGCGTGCGCGCCGCGCCGCCGGCCTTTCGTCGCCCGGACCGCGTGGCCCGACGCGCGTTGGCCGACCGCCGCCCCGCAAAGTGCGCGCATTTTAGCCCCTAATCGATCCCGGCGACACCTGATAAATCCCTTCTCCTCGAAGCGGGACGGCGCGTTGAGACGCCGTCTGATGTCCCTGTTCGGGACGGTGGTCCGCAGCCGGTCGCGCTCCGCAATCGCCTCATCTGAACGAGCCCGCAGACCGGTGCGGCGGGCGCGGCGAGGGCCGGCATCAATGAGCGGAACAGTCGTTGCTAAATATCCCGGCGTGCGTC
>Ga0308173_10000283_pt1 | contig 20202 bp, 15 predicted proteins | sample PhyPR1_FD_203716 | JGI IMG/M metagenome (GOLD analysis project Ga0308173, IMG submission 203716) | Soil microbial communities from UC Gill Tract Community Farm, Albany, California, United States - DLSLS.P.R1 | ecosystem: Environmental > Terrestrial > Soil > Agricultural land | place: USA...
GGGGTGCGCGGAGGTCGTGTTGTGGTCGGTGCTGGTGAGGAAGTCCAGACCGGCCGCGCGGGCGGCGGCGGCCACGTCCGCCGGGGTGCGCTTGCCGTCGGAGTGCACGGTGTGCAGGTGGCAGTCGCCCCGGTACCACCCGTGGCCCCGGCCCTTGGCCCGGCTCGCCGGGTAGCTCGGCACGAACGCCGATCCGGCCGGGCCGTACGTCAGCGTGATCGTCACCTGGTAGTCCAGGCCCTGCGGCGCGACCTCGTACGGGCCGAGGATCACATGCCAGGTGCCCTGGTTGATCGGTCCCGGCAGGTAGCCCGGGGTGGCCTCGCCGTTGCTGATCGAGAAGGCGGTACGGAAGCCGCCGGACCAGCCGCGGAAGCCGTCGCCGCCCAGGTCGGTGCCGCGCTCGTCGAAGATCCCGATGTCGCAGGAGTTGCCGAGCACCCCGCTGGGCACCGAGGGCTTGTTGTAGGTGTAGGACACGTCGATCTGCGCGACGCCCCGCGGAATCTCGACCGGCAGGTAGACGAAGTCGGCGACCCCGGTCTCCAGATGCCCGCTGATCACCTTGGTGGTGGTCGTCCCCGCATCGGCCTCCGCGAACGTCGTCGGCAGCAGAGTGATCGCCGCCGCCCCGCCCGCCGCCGTCAGGAAACTCCGCCGCGAAACCTCGACCATCGCCCGCTCCCAGCCGCTAGATCATCTGAGCCTCTCCGAGGCTGGGAGCCATGCACGACGGGGCCCCGACACCGAGGTGACGGGGCCCCGAAGTTCGGGTGACGGCCGAGTGCCGGTTACAGGGCGTTGCCCGTGTAGGCCGGTCGGTAGGTGGCGAACCAGTCGTTGAGCCCGATGAAGCGTTCCATGGCGATCCGGCGCTCCTGAAGGCTGGTCCGGCCGATGGGACGGGCCAGGGCTTCACGCGCCGCGGTCACGTCGGCGAAGGAGAGCACGGGCGAGTCCGGGTCGTGCAGGATCTCCTCGATCCGGTTGCGCACCGCGACTTCGTACGACGGGTTCTGCGTGGCCGGGTAGGGGCTCTTGACCCGCCTGGCGACCGACTCGGGCAGCAGGTCGGCGCAGGCCCCGCGCAGCAGGCTCTTCTCCCGGCCGTCGTAGGTCTTCAGCGTCCAGGGGGTGTTGAAGACGTACTGCACGAGCCGGTGATCGCAGAACGGGACGCGGACCTCGAGGCCGACGGCCATGCTCATCCGGTCCTTGCGGTCCAGCAACATCTGCACGAACCGGGTCAGGTGCAGGTAGCAGAGTTCGCGCATCCGGCGTTCGACGGCGTCGGCACCGGGCACGTGCGGGACCTCGGCGAGCGCCTCCCGGTAGCGGGTCTCCACGTAGCCGGCGACGTCGACGCGCGCCATCACACCGTCGTCGAGGAAGGCGTCCCCCATGCTGCGGCCGAGCATCGTGGCCAGCCAGGGGAAGGTGGGCATGGCGACCGACGCGGGCTCGTGGAACCAGCGGTAGCCGCCGAACACCTCGTCGGCCGACTCCCCGGACAGGGCCACGGTCGAGTGCCGCCGGATCTCGGCGAACAGCAGGTACAGCGAGTGGTCCATGTCGCCCAGTCCCGGCAGGTCCCGGGCCCGCAGGACGGTGCGCCAGACGCCGGGGTCCGCGAGGCGGGCCGAGTCCAGCACCACGTCGGTGTGGTGGGTGTCGACGTGCTTGGCGACGTCGGCAACGAAGGGCGCGTCGGCGGTGTCACGCAGTTCGTCGGGTACGAAGCCGCCGGTCTCGTCGGTGAAGTCCACCGCGAAGGTGCGGACCGGCCCGTTCGCGCCGAGGCCCGCCTGGGCCAGGGCGGTGAGCGCGCTGGAGTCCAGGCCGCCGGACAGCAGCGTGCACAGCGGCACGTCGGAGATCAGCTGCCTCCCGACGATGTCCTCCAGCAGATCCCGTACGTGCCGGACGGTCGCCTGCTGGTCGTCGGTGTGCTCCAGCGCCTCCAGGCCCCAGTACTTGTGGCTGCTGAGGCCGCGCCTGGTGACCCGGACGAGATGGCCCGGCTGCACCTCGTGCATGCCCTGGAAGACGGCGTGCCCGGGGGTCTTGGTGTTGCACAGCAGTTCGGCCAGGCCCTCGTCGTCGATCCGCGCGACACCGCCGGGGTGCGCCAGGATGGCCTTGGGCTCGGAGCCGAACAGCACCCCGTCGGGCAGCGGCATGTAATAGAGCGGCTTGATGCCCATCCGGTCCCGGACGAGCAGGAGTTCCTCGGTGCGCGGGTCCCAGATGGCCATCGCGTACATGCCGTTGAGCCGCGAGGTGAAATCGGCGCCCCATTCCAGATAGGCGCGCAGCACGACCTCGGTGTCGCTGCGGGTGCGGAACCGGTGCCCGAGGGCGGTCAGCTCCTGACGGAGTTCGGCGAAGTTGTAGGTCTCGCCGCTGTAGACGATGACGGCCCGGTCCTCGGCGCTCATGGGCTGGCGGCCGCCCGGAAGATCGATGACCGCGAGCCTGCGGTGGCCGAAGGCGACGTGCCGGTCCAGCCAGACGCCCTCCTCGTCGGGTCCGCGATCGGCCATGGTCGCGGTCATGGCGTCGATGATCCGGCGTTCGCCGGTCAGATCCCGCTGGAAATCCACCCATCCCGTGATGCCGCACAAGGTGACAGCCCTCCTGAAGCGTATCCCTGCAAAGCCAGCACGGGATCCTGCCCAGGCGGACTTGACAGTAGTCACGACTCTCAGCAAGTCGGCCAGAATACGCCAGAGGCTTGCGATCAACCGCCCAATCGGCTCCACGGGCACGAGGACGAGCCATGCCCGCCGGTGCCGGACAATCGATCTATGAGCGACCTGCCAGCGGCCTTCTACCTGCCCACCGGAGATGCCGACTACGAGCCGACCCGGGCGACCGAGAGCCCTTGGGACAGCGGTGCGCAGCATGGCGGGCCGCCGGCCGCGCTGCTCGCCCACGCGATCGACGCCACGGCCGGGGCCGGCATGCGGCTGGCCCGGATCTCGGTGGACTTCCTCGCGCCGATCCCGCGCAAACCGCTGCGGGTCGAGGTGAGCGTGCTGCGGTCCGGCCGCCAAGTCCGGCTCGCCGAGGCGCACATGGTCATCGATGGCCGCGCCGCGGTGACCGCACGCGCCTGGCATATCGCCACCGGCCCGAAGCCGCCCGCCGACAGCGACCCCGGCCCGCCGCCGCCACTCCCCCCGGAGCCGGCCGGGGAACACAGCCTGCCCGGACTGGACGGCTGGGGGTACGGCGAGGCCGTGGAATGGCGCTTCACGCACGGTGGCTTCGGAGCCCTGGGGCCGGCCCGAGTGTGGACCCGGGTGCGCGTCCCGCTGATCGCGGGGCAGGAGCTCACCGGCCTGGCCCGCGCGCTGATCGTCGCCGACTCGGCCAACGGCCTGTCGGCGGCGCTGCCGATGGCGGAGTGGCTGTCCATTCCGCCGACCATGACGACAACGCTGCTACGTGCGCCGGACGGCCCGTGGGTGCATCTGGACTGCCGTACCCACCTGGCCGCCGACGGCATCGGCCTCACCCAGGCGACGCTGGCCGATCCCGGCGGCTTCCTCGGCGAGGTCGCGCAGCCCCTGCTCGTCCGCGAACGCTGAACGAGCAGGGGCGCTTCCGGATCAGACGGTGACCGGGCGGGCGGTCGGCGGGATCGGGTACGGGAGGTTGGTCTGGCCGGTGAGGAACCGGTCCACTCCCGCGGCGGCCGCGCGGCCCTCGGCGATCGCCCAGACGATCAGGGACTGGCCACGGCCCATGTCGCCGGCGCAGTACACGCCCTCGACCGTCGTGGCGTAGTCCTTGTCCCGGACCACGTTGGAGCGCTGGTCGTACTCGACCCCGAGCTGGTCCAGCAGGCCCTCGTGCTGCGGGCCGAGGAAGCCCATCGAGAGGGTGACCAGCTGGGCCGGGATCTCCCGCTCGGTGCCCGGGATCGGCTTGAACCCGGACTGCGGGCCCTCGACCCCGACGAGCCGCAGCGCCCGCAGGTTGCCGTCCTCGTCGCCGAGGAACTCCACGGTGTTCAGCGCGTAGAGCCGGTCGCCGCCCAGGTCGCGCAGCTCCTCGTGCGCCGACTCCATCTTGTAGAGCATCGGCATCGTCGGCCACGGCTGAGCGGCCGGGCGGGCCGCCGGAGGCTGCGGCATGATCTCCAGCTGGGTGACCGAGGCCGCCCCCTGCCGGATCGCGGTGCCCAGGCAGTCGGCGCCGGTGTCACCGCCGCCGATCACCACGACGTGCTTGCCCGCGGCCGACACGTGCGGCGCGGCGTAGTCGCCCTCCTGGACCCGGTTGGAGTCGGGGAGGTACTCCATCGCCTGCAGCACGCCCTTGAGCTCGCGCCCCGGCACCGGCAGGTCACGGCGTACGGTCGCGCCGCCGGTGAGCAGGACCGCGTCGTAGCGCGACCGCAGCTCGTCGCCGGAGATGTCGACGCCCACGTTCACCGAGGTCTTGAACTCGGTGCCCTCGGCGCGCATCTGCGCGATCCGCCGGTCCAGATGGCGCTTCTCCATCTTGAACTCGGGGATGCCGTAGCGCATCAGCCCGCCGATGCGGTCGTCGCGCTCGTACACGGTCACGTCGTGCCCGGCCCGGGTGAGCTGCTGCGCGGCGGCCAGGCCCGCGGGCCCGGAGCCGACGACCGCGACCTTCTTGCCGGTCTTGACCGACGGCGGCTGCGGCTTCACCCAGCCCTCGTTCCAGGCCCGGTCGATGATCTCGGCCTCGACCCGCTTGATCGCGACCGGGTCCTGGTTGATGCCCAGGACACAGGCGCTCTCGCACGGCGCGGGGCACAGCTTCCCGGTGAACTCCGGGAAATTGTTGGTCGCGTGCAGCCGCTCGATGGCCTCACGCCAGTTGTCCCGGTAGACCAGGTCGTTCCACTCCGGGATCAGGTTGCCCAGCGGGCAGCCGTTGTGGCAGAACGCGATGCCGCAGTCCATGCAGCGCGACGCCTGCTTCTCCAGCGAGCCCTTGGGGAAGGTCTCGTAGACCTCGTGCCAGTCCTTGATCCGGACATCGACCGGACGGCGCGCCGGGAGCTCGCGCCCATGCTTCAAAAACCCCTTCGGGTCAGCCATGTCGAACCCCCTTATCCCTGTGCGGCGGCCATGATGGCCTCATCGACGTCGCGGCCCTCGGCCTCGGCCTCGGCCTTGGCCGCCAGCACGCGCTTGTAGTCCCGCGGCATGATCTTGGTGAAGCGGTCGAGTGCGGAGTCCCACTCGGCCAGCAGCTTCTCGGCCACCGTCGAGCCGGTCTCGGCGGCGTGCCGCTCGACCAGGCCGCGCAGGTACGCGGCGTCCTCGCCGGTCAGCGGCTCCAGGCCGACCATCTCGGTGTTCACCCGCTCCGGACGCAGATCCAGGACGTAGGCGATACCGCCGGACATGCCCGCAGCCAGGTTCCGGCCGGTGGGCCCGAGGATGACGGCCCGGCCGCCGGTCATGTACTCCAGGCCGTGGTCGCCCACGCCCTCGACCACCGCGGTGGCCCCTGAGTTGCGGACGCAGAACCGCTCGCCCACCAGGCCCCGGAAGAACGCCTCGCCCGAGGTCGCCCCGTACAGCAGGACGTTGCCCGCGATGATCTGCTCCTCCGCGCGGAAGACCGCGTCGGCGGACGGCCGGACGATCAGCCGGCCGCCGGACAGGCCCTTGCCCGCGTAGTCGTTGGCGTCCCCGATCAGCCGCAGGGTCACGCCGCGTGGCACGAACGCGCCGAACGACTGGCCGGCCGAGCCGGTGAAGGTGACGTCGATCGTGTCGTCGGGCAGGCCCTCGCCGCCCCACTTCTTGGTCACCTCGTGGCCCAGCATGGTGCCGACGGTCCGGTTGACGTTGCGGACCGGCAGCTCCAGCTTCACCTTGTCGCCGAACGCGATCGCGCCCTCGGCGAGCTGGATCAGCGTGTTGTCCAGCGCCTTCTCCAGACCGTGGTCCTGCGGCACCGTGCGGTGCAGCGAGTCGCCGTACGGGTTCTCCGGCTTGTGGAAGATCGGCGCGAGGTCGAGGCCGCTGGCCTTCCAGTGGTCGACGGCGTCGGCGGTGTCGAGTAGCTCGACCTGGCCGATCGCCTCCTCCAGGGACCGGAAGCCCAGCTCGGCCAGGTACTCGCGGACCTCCTCGGCGATGAACTCGAAGAAGTTGACCACGAACTCCGGCTTGCCGGAGAACCGCTCGCGCAGCACCGGGTTCTGGGTGGCGACGCCGACCGGGCAGGTGTCCAGGTGGCAGACCCGCATCATGATGCAGCCCGACACCACCAGCGGCGCGGTGGCGAAGCCGTACTCCTCGGCGCCGAGGAGCGCGGCGACGATGACGTCCCGGCCGGTCTTCATCTGGCCGTCGGTCTGCACCACGATCCGGTCTCGCAGCCCGTTGAGCAGCAGGGTCTGCTGGGTGTCGGCCAGGCCGAGCTCCCAGGGCGTGCCCGCGTGCTTGAGCGAGGTGAGCGGCGAGGCCCCGGTGCCGCCGTCGTGGCCGGAGATCAGCACGACGTCCGCGTGGGCCTTGGAGACTCCGGCGGCGACCGTGCCGACACCGACCTCGGCGACCAGCTTCACGTGAACCCGCGCCGCCGGGTTGGCGTTCTTCAGGTCGTGGATGAGCTGGGCCAGGTCCTCGATCGAGTAGATGTCGTGGTGCGGCGGCGGCGAGATGAGGCCCACGCCCGGCGTGGAGTGCCGGGTCTTGGCCACCCACGGGTAGACCTTGTGGCCGGGCAGCTGGCCGCCCTCGCCGGGCTTGGCGCCCTGGGCCATCTTGATCTGCAGGTCGTCGGCGTTGGTGAGGTACTCCGAGGTCACCCCGAAGCGGCCGGAGGCCACCTGCTTGATGGCGCTGCGGCGCAGGTCGCCGTTGGCGTCGGCGGTGAACCGCCGCGGGTCCTCGCCGCCCTCACCGGTGTTGGACTTGCCGCCCAGCCGGTTCATGGCGATCGCGAGGGTCTCGTGCGCCTCGGCCGAGATCGAGCCGTACGACATCGCGCCGGTGGAGAACCGCTTCACGATTTCGCTGACCGGCTCCACCTCGTCGATCGGCACCGGGGGCCGCTGACCGGTGCGCAGCTTGAACAGGCCGCGCAGCGTCATCAGCTTGGCCGACTGGTCGTCGACGAGCCTGGTGTAGTCCTTGAAGATCTCGTACCGGCCGGTCCTGGTGGCGTGCTGCAGGCGGAACACCGTGTCCGGGTTGAACAGGTGCGGCTCGCCCTCGCGCCGCCACTGGTACTCGCCGCCGACCTCCAGCGTGCGGTGCGGCAGGTCGTTGCCTGCCGGGTAGGCGCGGCGGTGCCGCTCGGTGACCTCGCGGGCCAGTACGTCGAAGCCGACCCCGCCCAGCTTGGAGGTGGTGCCGGTGAAGCAGCGGCCCACGACGTCCGGACCCAGGCCGATGGCCTCGAAGATCTGCGCGCCGGTGTACGAGGCGACCGTGGACACGCCCATCTTGGACATGATCTTCAGCACGCCCTTGCCGTACGCCTTGACCAGGTTCTGCACGGCCTTCTCCACGGAGAGGTCGGGCAGCACGCCGGTCCTGACGAGGTCCTCGACGGTCTCGATGGCGAGGTACGGGTTGATCGCGGACGCGCCGTAGCCGATCAGCAGTGCCATGTGGTGGCACTCGCGGGCCTCGGCGGTCTCGATGATCAGGCCGACCTGGGTCCGGGTCTTCTCCCGGATCAGGTGGTGGTGCACCGCGCCGGTCAGCATCAGCGCCGGCACGGCCGCCTTGGCGTGGTCGGAGCCCCGGTCGGACAGCACGATGATCCGCGCGCCGCCGGCGATGGCCCGGCTGACCTCGTCGCAGATCTCCGCGAGCCGCTGCTCCAGCGCGTCGCCACCGCCCGCGACGTCGTACAGGCCGTGCACGACATGGGCGTCCAGGTAGGGCAGGGAGCCCTCGTCGTTGATGTGGATGATCTTCGCGAGCTGTTCGTTGTCCACGATCGGGGTCGGCAGCACCAGCCGGTGGCACGACCCGGGACCGGGCTTCAGCAGGTTGCCCTCGGGGCCCAGGGTCGAGCGCAGCGAGGTGACCAGCTCTTCCCGGATCGCGTCCAGCGGCGGGTTGGTGACCTGGGCGAACTGCTGCTTGAAGTAGTCGAACAGCAGCCGGGGCCGCTCCGACAGCGCGGCGATCGGCGTGTCGGTGCCCATCGAGCCGATCGGCTCGGCGCCGGTCCTGGCCATCGGGGTCAGCAGGATGCGCAGCTCCTCCTGCGTGTAGCCGAAGGTCTGCTGGCGCTTGACCAGGGTCTCGTGGGTCGGGGTCTCGCGGTCGCGGGTCGGCAGCTCCTCGAAGCGCACCAGCCCCTGGTTCAGCCATTCTTCGTACGGGTGCTGGGCGGCCAGTTCGGCCTTGATCTCGTCGTCCTCGATGATCCGGCCCTGTGCGGTGTCGACCAGGAACATCCGGCCCGGCTGCAGACGGCCCTTGCGGACCACCTTCTCGGCCGGGATGTCGAGCACGCCGGACTCGCTGGACAGCACCACGAAGCCGTCCTCGGTCACCCAGAACCGCCCGGGCCGCAGGCCGTTGCGGTCCAGGACCGCGCCGACCAGGGTGCCGTCGGAGAAGGTGACGCTGGCCGGGCCGTCCCAGGCCTCCATCAAGGTGGAGTGGAACTCGTAGAAGGCCCGGCGGGCCGGGTCCATCTCGCCGTGGTTCTCCCACGCCTCCGGGATCATCATCAGCACCGCGTGCGGCAGCGACCGCCCGCCCAGGTGCAGCAACTCCAGGCACTCGTCGAAGGACGCGGTGTCGCTGGCCTCGATGTCGATGATCGGGTAGGTCCTGGACAGGTCGCCGGGCAGCAGGTCGGTGGCCAGCAGCGCCTCGCGGGCCCGCATCCAGTTCCGGTTGCCCTTGACCGTGTTGATCTCGCCGTTGTGCGCGATGTAGCGGTACGGGTGGGCCAGCGCCCAGGCCGGGAAGGTGTTGGTGGAGAACCGGCTGTGCACCAGCGCGATCGCCGTGCTGTAGCGGCGGTCGGACAGGTCAGGGAAGAACGGCTCCAGCTGCGGAGTCGTCAGCATGCCCTTGTAGACGATGGTCCGGCTGGACAGGCTCGGGAAGTAGACGTCCGTGTCCTGCTCCATGCGCTCGCGGGCGCAGAAGACCACGCGGTCCAGCTCGATGCCCTGCTTCTCACCGGCAGCGTCGGCCAGGAAGAGCTGGGAGAAGTGCGGGATGACCCGGCGCGCCGTGGGGCCGCAGAAGTTCGGGTCGTAAGGCAGCTCGCGCCAGCCCAGGACGGTCAGGCCCTCCTCGGCGGCGATCGTCTCGACCGTCGCCACCGCGCGGGCCCGCTCCTCGCCGTCGAAGGGCAGGAAGGCCATGCCCGCGGCGTACGAACCCGGGGCGGGCAGCTCGAATCCCGCGACCTCCCGGAAGAAGGAGTCCGGGATCTGGGTCAGGATGCCGGCACCGTCACCATCGTCGGGTTCGGCGCCCTTCGCGCCGCGGTGATCCAGGTTGCGCAGGACCGTCAGAGCCTTCTCGACGATGTCGTGGCTCTTGCGGCCGTGCAGATCGGCCACCATGCCGACGCCGCACGCGTCGTGCTCGTTGGCCGGGTCATAGAGCCCCTGGGCCTTGGGCAGGCCCGAGTAAGCCTGAGTTCCCGGCACCCGTGGGGTGAGGGCAGCAGCCATCGACCCTCCCGTCGTCGTATCACTTCACTGGCAGATGTCAGTGCAGTCGGGACGACGTTGGCCCTGCTGCGGTCGTACGAGATTACCTCACTGCCGGGATTATCCCCGACTGCGAAACTTCTCGGCGTCTGGGAAGCCTTGGAGCGACATTTTTGCCACCGTCGAGTGCGGAACCTGGCATCGTTCCCGAGGCGTCCGTTCGGCGCAGCCGATGGATCCCCCGAAATCGCCCATCCGAAACCTGGAGGTCCGTCGGCCCACCAACGCTTTATCCCAGGATAGCTCGGACATTAATCACCAAACCGGGCTAGCGGCCGTGATGATGATCACCGAGTGCCGAGCCCCGGATTCAGCCGCCCGCGAGCAGCAGCCGCTCCCAGATGAATCCGTCGGCGCTCTCGATCGCCAGGCTGGCGTCCAGCAGCTCGTTCATCGAGGCCGGCTTGGCCCCGCCGTTGCGCTGGACCCAGCTGATCACCACGTAGTGCCCGAAGATCTGGGGGTACGCGGCGGAGAACCCTGCGCCGAAGTTGTCGACGCCGTCGCCGGGCAGCGGCTTGATGAAGCCCGAGCCGGGGGCCGGGGACAGGTCCCGCACGACGGCCTCGGAGCCGGCCAGCTTCTCCATGTTCAGCGCGATGAACTGGCCCGAATGCTCCTTGTCGGTGCTCAGGTACGCGCCGCGTACGACCTGCGTGCAGCCGTAGGTCTTCAGGTCGGCCAGCACCGTCGAGCCCCAGGCGGCCGACTGGCAGTCGCCGGAGATCTGCTTGGCAACCAGGTTGAAGGTGTACTGGCCGTGCGTGACCTTGGTGGCCGTGTCGGTGAAGACCTCGCCGTCGTTGAGCGTGCGCGAGTCGGCCGAGCGGTTGTTCAGCTTCTTGGTGCCCTGGGTGGCCGTGGAGGGCACGTAGACCGTGGGCGGGCTCAGCGTCGTCGTACCGCCGCGGGAACCGCCCTTGCCGGAGCCGCCACCGCCCAGGAAGAAGGCCGCGGCGACGATGACCACCAGGACCACCAGCGCTCCGGCCGCGCCGAACAGCAGTTTCCGGCTCGGTCCGCCACGCCGATCGACGTCCTCGGGCCAGAAGTCGGACGCGTCGTCCCGCTGGGGCCTTCCCGACCCCTGCTGGCGGACTCGGGAGCTCGTGTCACGCACGCCGCCTCCTGGCCGATTCAACCCATCGGAGCTCAAAAGCCTGGCCTCCGGTTCGCTCTGCACCTCGCCGGAGCCTAGCGCTCCCAGCGGTATGCCCGGGCCTAAACGGGCGTTTCATCCGCTTTTCTCAGCCGATCCCCGTGGTTCCGATCAAGGCGCCGACCCCGTAGGTGACCGCCGCCGCGGCTCCACCCAGCAGGAACTGCCGCAGGCCGCTGAACCACCACGACCGCGCGGTCACCCGGGAGACCAGCGCGCCCGCGCCGAACAGGCCCACGCCCGCCAGGATCCCGGACGGCCAGAGGTTGGTGGCGCCCAGCAGGTACGGCAGGACCGGGATGAAGGCCCCCACCGCGAAGCACAGGAACGACGAGGCGGCCGCGACGACCGGAGACGGGAGATTCCCCGGGTCGACCCCCAGTTCCTCGCGAGCGTGGATCTCCAGGGCCTCCTCGGGGTCCCTGGAGAGCTGCCTGGCCACCTCCACCGCCAGATCGGCGTCCAGTCCGCGGGCCTCGTAGAGCTGCGCCAGCTCGGCCTCCTCGGCGCTGGCGTTGTGCAGCAGCTCGTGCCGCTCCACGGCGATCTCGGCCTCGGTCATCTCCGACTGCGAGGCCACGGAGATGTACTCCCCCGCCGCCATCGAGAACGCCCCGGCGGCCAATCCGGCCAGCCCGGCCAGCACGACGACCTTCTGGTCCGCCCGCCCGCCGGCGATCCCGGCGATCAGCGCGAAGTTGGACACCAGCCCGTCCATCGCCCCGAACACCGCCGGCCGCAGCCAGCCTCCGGTCACATCCCGGTGCTCGTGGTGGATCTCGGCCCTGGAGCCCCCGATCGCCTCGGACAAACCGACGTCCTCCCCGGGCGTCACGAAGCGCCCTCGTCCTTCCCGCCGCCCTTACCCGTCACCCGGACAGCCTCCCCTGCCACCACGCCATTCCCCCCAACCCGTCCGGCATGGTCCTCGCCTGGGGGAACATCGCCCCCCATACCCTCCCCAGCGCCCGCCTCACCCTCGTCCGGGGCGGCGGCCTCTGACGACGCCGGGGCGGACGCCTCGGCGGTCGACGTACCCGCGCCCTCATCGGCGTTCCCGGCGCTTCCGGAGGCCGCGTCGGCGTGCTCTGCGGCGGAGGGGGCCTGGGCACGCTCGTCCGGGGTGGCCTCTGGGGCTGCCGGGGTGGCGGCTTCGGCGGTCGGGTTGGCTGCGGCCTCGTCGGCGGGACCGGTCTCCGCGGAGGGGGTGTCCTCGTCCGTCGCCGTACCCTCGGTGGGCTCCGGAGCGGCGGCGGGCGTACCGGAGGTGGCCTTGGCTTCCTCGTCCGGGGTGGCGGCCGCAGCTTCGGTCGCGTCCGAGGCCTCGGGCCTGCTGGAGGCCTCAGCGGGGGTGGCGGAGGGGGCCTGGGCACGCTCGTCCGGGGCGGCCTCTGGGGCTGCCGGGGCGACGGCTTCGGCGGTCGGGTTGGCTGCGGCCTCGTCGGCGGTGCCGGAGGGGGCGTCGGCTGTCGCGGGGTGCTCGGTGGCGGTCTCCGCGGCGGGGGCGGCCTCGTCTGTCGGCGTATCCCTGGTGCTCTGCGGAACGGCCTCTGTGGGGGCTCCGGCAGCGCTGGACGCGGCTGTCGGCGCAGCGGTTGTAGCGGCCAGGGCTTCCGGCTCGGGGGTGGGCTGGTCGGCGGTGGCCGTGTCGTGCTCGGGGGCTTCGGCTTCGGGGTCGGCGGAGGGGTGGGTTTCGAGGACCTCTTCGACGGAGCTCTTGTCGCGGTAGATGTACATGTAGGCGACGGCGCACAGGAAGACGATGATCGAGGTGTAGTCGTTGAGGCGCAGGCCCAGGAAGTGGTGGGCGCTGTCGATGCGCAGGGCCTCGATCCAGCCGCGGCCCACCGTGTAGGCGGCGACGTAGAGGGCGAAGGAGCGGCCCCAGTTGAGCTTGTAGCGCTTGCCGGCCCAGACGACCAGGATCGCGACGCCCACGCACCAGATCGACTCGTACAGGAAGGTCGGGTGGTAGGTGGCGACGTCGGCGTACTTGGGGTCGAGCTGGTCGGTGTTGGGCAGCTTGGGGCGGTGCGCCTGGTCGATGTGCAGGGCCCAGAAGGTGTGCAGCGGCCGCCCGTACAGCTCCTGGTTGAAGTAGTTGCCCCAGCGTCCGAAGGCCTGGGCGAGGGCGATCCCGGGGGCGAGGGCGTCGGCGAAGGCCCGGAAGTTGACGCCGCGGCGGCGGCAGCCGATCCAGGCGCCGACGCCGCCCAGGGCGATCGCGCCCCAGATGCCCAGGCCGCCGTTCCAGATCTCCAGGGCGCCGACCGGGTTCCAGTTGGCGCCGGAGCCGAAGTAGAGCTGGTGGTCGGTGATCACGTGATAGAGCCGGCCACCGACCAGGCCGAACGGGACGGCCCACACGGCGATGTCGACGACCGTGCCGGACGTGCCGCCACGCGCCGTCCAGCGCCGCTCGCCGTACCAGACGGCGACGATGATCCCAATGATGATCATGAACGCGTAGGCCCGGAGCGGAAGCGGGCCAAGGTGCCAGACGCCCTGGGACGGGCTCGGAATGGACGCGAGCGGCTGCATGAGCGAAGACGTTACCGGTTCCGGCACACCGATGCGGAACGGCTACTTGGCAGCCTCGATCGTCTGTTGCAGAACTGTGGGCTGAAGGAGTTGATTCGAGAGGTCCAGGGACTTGCCATTGAGATAAACCGTCGGGGTTCCCTGGACGCCGCGGGTGCCGGTAGCGGTCTTGGTCATCTGGTCGAGCCGGCCGGTCATCTGCTGATTGTCGACGCAGGTGTCGAAGTTCGGGTCGGCGACCCCGAGGTCCCGGCCCCAGCTCTTCAGGCTGCTGTTGCTGAAGCCGGTCGTGCCCTCGGCGGGCTGGTTCTTGTAGAGGGTGTCGTGGTACGAGACCCACTGCTGCGTCGGGGTGCACAGGGCGGCATTGGCGGCCCGGCGGGAGTTGCCCGACAGCGGCTGCTGCTGGAAGAGCTGGAAGGGCCAGTAGACGACCTTCACCTTGCCCTCGGCGGCCAGCTTCTTGATCGTGTCACCCGAGGTGGTCTCGAAGGACTTGCAGACCGGGCACTGGAAGTCCTCGAAGATCTCCAGCAACGGCGTGCTCACTCCGGACTCGGCCATGGTGATCGCGCCGGTCGACTCACGGGTGATCGGGGCGAGCGGGCCGGTGTAGGCGGTGGCCTTGGCGGTCTTCTCCTCGTTGGAGTTCACCGCCCAGACGCCGATGCTGACGACCAGCGCGAGGCCCACCACCGCGATCACGGTGATCAGCATCCTGCTGCGACGCTTCTCCCGCTTGGCGTTGCGGGCCCGCTCCTCGGTCAGCCGGTCCCGGGCCGAACGCTGCCGATCACCCTTGCTCATCGATCCCCCTGTCGCGTACGGCCGGTCACTCCCGGTGACCGGCCGTACGCGATGATAGAGGAACCAGTGGCCTGAGCCGCGGAACCTTACTTCGTCGGGGAGGCGCTGGGCGACGCCGACGATGCGGTGGCGCCGGCCGCGAGGATGGCCTGCTCCAGTCCGGACGCGCTCATGAGCTGGTTCTCCAGGTTCAGCGACTTGCCGTTGAGGAACACCGTCGGAGTACCGGTGACGCCGCGCTGCTTCAGCGTGTAGTTGGTGATCGCGGTGAGCTGCGAGGCCTTCTGCTTGTCGTCCACGCACTTGTCGAACGTGGCGTCCTCGAAGCCGAGGTCCTTGGCCCAGAGCTTGAGGTTCTTGGTGGAGAAGCCCTCGGTGCCCTCGGTCGGCTGGTACTTGTAGAGCGCGTCGTGGTAGGAGACCCACTTGTCGGCCGGGACGCAGAGCGCGGCCATCGCGGCGCGCTTGGTGTTGGAGGCCTGCGGGTTGTCGGTGAAGAGCTGGAAGGGCCGGTAGACGACCTTGACCTTGCCCTCGGCGGCCAGCTTCTTGATCGTGTCACCGCTGGTCGACTCGAACTGCTTGCAGACCGGGCACTGGAAGTCCTCGAAGACCTCCAGCAGCGGAGCGGTGACGCCCGCCTTGGCCATCGTGATCCCGCCGTCGGAATCGCGGCTCAGCGGAGCGAGCTGGCCGGAGTAAGCGTGCGCGAGCTGGGTCCGCTTCTCCTTCTTGTTGATCAGGTAGGCCCCGAGGGTGACGACGAGCGCCACGATCACGATCCCGGCGATGCTGATCAGGGTGGCCCGGGTGCGCTTCTGCTTGGCCGCCTCGCGGGCACGCTGCTCGGCCAGCCGCTCACGGGCCGTCCGGGTCCGGGCCGCCTTGCTCATCGGGGGACTCCTTCTTCGGGATGTTCGGGGGCGTTCAGGGGGGTGTGCGGGGAGCTTAGTCGGTGTAGAGACCGAGTGCGCGATCAAGGGAGACCTTGCACCTGGGCCAGATGGCGATGAAGGCCGCCAGCGCGAAGAAGCCCAGGTCCCGGAAGATCTCCCGCAGGTAGTGCGGGTCGGCGACCTGACCGGCCCCGCCGAAGCAGCCGCAGTTGATGCGCAGCCCGCGGGACCAGGCCGAGATGATCCCGCCGATGAACACGAGCATCAGGATGCCGCTCAGGATCGCGGTGAGGCGGGTGGCGAATCCCACGACCAGGAGGGCCGCCAGGCAGATCTCCAGCAGCGGCAGCCCGGTGGCGACGGCGGGCACCATGCCCTTGGGCAGGATGTCGTACTCGGAGACCGCCAGCTGCTTGAGCCCCGTCGGCTCGGTGATCTTCGCCCAGCCGGCCCAGAACAGGACGACGGCGAGGCCGAGGCGGGCCGCCAGGGTGAGCCATGGCTGATAGGTCCGGAAGGTGACCACGGTGCTGCTCCTCCGAGCGACGGTCTCCGTTGCCATCGTCGCCTTCTCTCGGTCATGGTCGAACGCCCGGGACCATGGGGTCCCGGGCGGCTGGAACTCTACGCGGTACACGATAAGCGGCCCGTTAGGCCACGGCGTCCCTATCGACCGAGATCAACGACCGTGTCGTACCCCATCGGCCAGTTCCGCGGCCAGCCGGTGCACCGCCGTCAACCCTTCCTGTTCCGAAGGAGCGTCCAGGAGCCGGCGGATGAACGCCGAACCGACGATCACGCCGTCGGCGAATCCGGCGACCTCGGCCGCCTGGACGCCGGTGCCGACGCCCAGACCGAGCCCGATCGGCAGCGAGGTGTGCTTGCGGGTCCGCTCGACCAGGGCCGGCGCACCGGTGTCCACGGCCGTGCGCGCCCCGGTCACGCCCATCAGGGAGGCCGCGTACACGAAGCCCCGGCAGGCCTTGGTGATCAGCTCGATGCGCTCCTCGGTGGACGACAGCGCGACCAGGAACACCTTGTCCAGGTCGTGCTCGTCGGCGACCGCGAGCCACTCGCCGCCCTCCTCCGGGGTGAGGTCCGGCGTGATCAGCCCGGCGCCGCCGGCCGACTTCAGTTCCCGCGCGAAACGGTCCACTCCGTACCGGTCGACCGGGTTCCAGTAGGTCATGACCATGGTCGGCACGCCCATCCTGGCGACCGCCTCGACCAGGTGGAACACGTCGGCCAGCCGGACGCCGCCGGTTAGCGCCTGGTGCACGGCGTCCTGGATGGTCGGGCCGTCCATCAGCGGGTCGGTGTAGGGCAGGCCGATCTCGATGATGTCGCAGCCACCGTCCACCATCGCCTGGGCGGCCTTGACGGCTCCCGCCTTCGACGGGAAGCCGGCGGGCAGGTAGCCGACCAGTGCGGCCCGGTTCTCGGCCTTGGCCTTCTCGTAGGCGATGGACGCGCTCACGCGTTCCCCTCCTCGATGAGCCCGAAGTACTGGGCGGCGGTGTGCATGTCCTTGTCACCGCGGCCGGACAGGCACACGACGATCGTGGCGTCCGGGCCCAGCTCCTTGCCGACCTTGATCGCACCGGCCAGCCCGTGCGCCGACTCGATCGCCGGGATGATGCCCTCGGTACGGCACAGGAGCCCGAAGGCGTCCATCGCCTCGGCATCGGTGATTGATCGGTACGTCGCCCGTCCGGTGTCGGACAGCCAGGAGTGCTCGGGACCGACGCTCGGATAGTCCAGGCCCGCCGAGATCGAGTGCGACTCGAGGGTCTGGCCTTCGGCGTCCTGGAGCAGGTAGCTGCGCATGCCGTGGATCACGCCGATCGACCCGGCGGTGATGGTGGCCGCGTGGCGGCCGGTCTCCACGCCGTCCCCGGCCGCCTCGAAGCCGTAGAGCCTGACCGACTCGTCGGGGATGAAGGCGTGGAAGGCGCCGATGGCGTTGGAGCCGCCGCCCACACAGGCCACGACCGCGTCCGGCAGCGCGCCGGTCAGCTCGAGGCACTGGGCGCGGGTCTCCACGCCGACGACCCGGACGAAGTCGCGGACCATCATCGGGAACGGGTGCGGGCCCGCGACGGTGCCCAGGCAGTAGTGGGTGTGGTCGACGCTGGCCACCCAGTCGCGGAACGCCTCGTTGATCGCGTCCTTGAGGGTACGGCTGCCGTTCCTGACCGGCACGACCTGGGCGCCGAGCATCCGCATGCGGGCGACGTTGAGCGCCTGCCGCTCGGTGTCGACCTCGCCCATATAGACCGTGCATTCGAGGTCCAGCAGGGCGGCGGCGGTCGCGGTGGCCACGCCGTGCTGCCCGGCCCCGGTCTCGGCGATCATCCGGCGCTTGCCCATCCGCCGGGTGATCAGCGCCTGGCCGAGAACATTGTTGATCTTGTGTGAGCCGGTGTGGTTGAGGTCCTCGCGCTTGAGCAGAATGCGGGCGCCGCCCGCGTGCTCGGAGAATCGCTTGGCCTCGGTGAGCAGGCTGGGGCGGCCCGCGTAGTTGGCCAGCAGATCGTGGAACTCGGCCTGGAAGACACGGTCGGTCCTGGCCGACTCGTACACCTTCTCCAGCTCGTCGAGCGCGGCCATCAGCGCCTCGGGTGCGAAGCGGCCGCCGTACTTGCCGAAGTGCCCGCTCGCGTCGGGCACAGATCCATCCGCCGCGAAGGCGTGATCGGTGGTCATGGTGATCCTGTCCTGCGAAAGTCCGGTCTGGTCAGCTGGGATGCAGGCGGAGGCACCATCGTTCGCGCAGCGGCTCAGGGTGGATCGGGGGCATGGCTACTTGCCCTGCCGCAGGGCCGGATGCGCCCCGGCGGCGACCAGGTCGGCCACCGCGCTGCGCGGGTCCCGGCCGGTCACCAGGCTCTCCCCCACCAGCACCGCGTCGGCGCCGGACGAGGCGTACGCCAGCAGGTCGTGCGGCCCGCGGACGCCGGACTCGGCGACCTTGATCAGCTCCTTGGGGATCAGCGGCGCCAGCCGGCTGAAGACGTCCCGGTCCACCTTGAGGGTCCGCAGGTCGCGGGCGTTGACCCCGATGACCTTCGCGCCCGCCTCGACGGCACGCTCGACCTCCTCCTCGGTGTGCACCTCGACCAGCGGGGTGAGCCCGATCGACTCGGCTCGCTCGACCAGCGACACCAGGGCGTCCTGCTCCAGGGCGGCGACGATCAGCAGTGCCAGGTCGGCGCCGTACGCCCGGGCCTCCCAGAGCTGGTAGGAGGTCACGATGAAATCCTTGCGCAGGACACAGATGTCCACGTTCGCCCGGACCTCGGCCAGGTCCTCGAGGCTGCCGCCGAAGCGGCGCCGCTCGGTCAGGACGCTGATGACCTTGGCGCCGCCGGCCTCGTAGTCACGGGCCAGCGCGGCCGGGTCGGCGATCGCGGCCAGCGCGCCCTTGGACGGGCTGCTGCGCTTCACCTCGGCGATCACCTGGACGCCCTGCCCGCCCAGCGCGGCGATGGCGTCCCGCGGCGCGGGGGCGATGGCAGCCTTCTTCTTGAGGGCCTCCAGCGGCATCGCAGCCTGCCGGTCGGCGAGATCCTCCCGTACGCCGGCCACGATCTCGTCGAGCACGCTCATGCGTTCCCCCAAGGCGTTGTGGTCCCCTCCTGAGCCGGGCTTGTGGGCTCGATCGTAGCCCGAGAGGGCGACCCGGCCCCAATCCGGGGGCCTCGCGGGCGGCCTAGGCGCCGGCCGCATAACCGACCCCGCGCACCGTGCGGATCGGGCTGCCGTCACCGAGCTTCGCCCTGAGCTGGGCGACGTGGACGTCGACGGTACGGGGCCCGACACCGGTGACCGGGCCCCAGGCGGCCTCCAGAAGCTGCTCCCGGCTGTAGACCCGGCCTGGATTGGCCAGCAGGAAGGCCAGGAGTTCGAACTCGGTGACGGTGAGCGTGACGGCCGTCCCGCCGACCCGTACGCCCCGGGTGTGCTCGTCGAGCTCGACCATGCCCAGCCGGAGCAGCCCGGCCCGGCGCTGGGCCCGGCCGCGCAGCGCCTCGGTCACCATCGCCACGAGCAGCCGCGGGCTGAACGGCCTTGCCACCTGGTAGGCCGCGGCGGCCGGCGCCGCGGTACCCGCCGGGGTCACGCAGATGATCGGTGCGGGGGCGGCCGCGTCGGTGATCCGCCGGAGCACCTCGCCGCCGCCGGCCGCGGGCAGCTCCAGGATGATCACGTCCGGCGCGAGCCTGCCCAGCGCGGCGACCGCGCGTACCGGATCGGGCTCGACGTGCACGTCGAGCCCGGCCCTGGTCAGGTAGAGCCGTTCCAGTTCGGCCACCCCGGCGTCACCCTCGACCACCAGGACCCGCCCGGCCTCCTCGCCGCCTTCCGGGGCGGTCATCGGGTCGGGTCCTCGCCGCGGTCCAGGGCCTTCCACATGCCGACCGCGTCCTTGGGAGCGGCCGGGCCCGACCCGCGTTCGTACTTGGCCGACATTCCGGCCCAGCGCGCCCCGCGTACGGCGGTGAGCAGCCCGCCGGCGACCAGCAGCACGCCGCCGACCAGCGACACCGCCCACCAGGCGCTCGTGGAGATCGTCGCATGAGTGCTCAGCCCGAGCGCCTGGCTCTTGCCGGCGGCGACCGACAGCACATGCGAACGGCTGATGGCGGTGGTCGTGGCGTAGACGATCCCCGCGCCGAACACCGCCAGCAGCACGCCGAGCCCGGCCCGGAGCACGCCGCGGACCGCGAACAGGGCGGCGAGCCCGGCCAGCCCGGCCCAGCCCAGCGCGGTGGCCGCGCCGGTCAGTTCGGTGCCGGTCAGCGACTTGCTGACCGCCACGATGGTGTCCGGGGCGTGCACGGTCGCCCAGGACCGGCCACCGGCCCCCGCGGTCAGTGCCGCACCCGCCCCGCACAGCAGCGCGGCGAGCGTGAGTTCCCGGCGGGCGTTCATTCCGGTCGTTCGCCCACCACGGCGTGGAGCACGTCGGCGTCCCAGCAGGTCCGGTCTCCGGTGTGGCAGGCGGCGCCGATCTGGTCGACCCGCACCAGGATCGCGTCGGCGTCGCAGTCGAGCGCGACCGACTTCACCCACTGCTGGTGGCCCGAGGTCTCGCCCTT
>Ga0308173_10000284_pt1 | contig 20181 bp, 10 predicted proteins | sample PhyPR1_FD_203716 | JGI IMG/M metagenome (GOLD analysis project Ga0308173, IMG submission 203716) | Soil microbial communities from UC Gill Tract Community Farm, Albany, California, United States - DLSLS.P.R1 | ecosystem: Environmental > Terrestrial > Soil > Agricultural land | place: USA...
GAAATACCCGGAATACCGCGCGCCAGGCTCGGATAAATGGCAGCGCATCAGCTGGGATGAGGCATTTGACCGCATAGCCCGCCTGATGAAGCAGGATCGCGATGCCAATTTCCAGGCCACCAACGCCGCTGGCGTGACGGTAAACCGCTGGCCGACCACCGCCATGCTCTGCTCTTCCGCCGCCAGTAATGAAACCGGCCTGCTCGATCAGAAATTTGCCCGCTCGCTGGGTATTCTGGCGCTGGAAAACCAGGCGCGCCTGTGTCACGGCCCGACCGTGGCCGCGCTGGCCCCCAGCTTTGGTCGTGGTGCAATGACCAATAACTGGAACGACATCAAAAACGCCAATGTGGTGATGATCATGGGCGGCAACCCCGCCGAGGCGCATCCGGTTGGCTTTAAATGGGTGATTGAAGCCAAAACCCATAACAATGCGCAGGTCATCGTGGTCGATCCACGCTTTAACCGCTCTGCGGCGGTCGCCGATCTCTACGCGCCACTGCGTGCCGGCAGCGATGTGGTTTTCCTGATGGGGGTGATCAACTATCTGCTGCAACACAATCAGATTCAGCAGGAGTATGTTCGCGCCTTCACCAATGCTGCCCTGATTGTCAGCGAAGGCTTCAGCTTCAGCGACGGGTTGTTCAGCGGTTACGATGCTGAAACCCGTCAGTACGATCGAACCAGCTGGCACTATGAGCTGGATGAAAACGGCCATGCGAAACGCGATGAGAGCTTCACTCACCCGCGTTGCGTGCTGAACCTGCTGAAAACCCATGCCAGCCGTTACACCCCGGAAATGGTGACGCGCCTGTGCGGGACCTCGCAGGAATCCTTTATTGCGGTGTGCAGGCAGCTGGCCTCCACCTGTGTGCCGAATCGCACCGCGACTATTCTCTATGCGCTGGGCTGGACTCATCACACCAACGGTTCGCAGATTATCCGCACGGCGGCGATGATTCAGCTGCTGCTGGGTAATATCGGGATGCCAGGCGGCGGTATTAACGCGCTGCGCGGCCACTCCAACGTGCAGGGCTATACCGATCTCGGCCTGCTGGCGCAGAGTCTGCCGGGCTATCTGCCACTGCCCTCCGAGAAGATGACCACCCTGGCAACCTACCTGCAGCAGGCCACGCCGGTTGCGACACTGCCGGATCAGGTCAACTACTGGCAGAACACCGACAAATTTTTCGTCAGCCTGATGAAGAGTTTCTATGGCGATAAGGCCACAGCGGAAAACCAGTGGGGCTACGACTGGCTACCGAAGTGGGATAAGAGCTACGACTGCATGGCGCAGGCGGAGATGATGGAACAGGGCGCGCTGAACGGCTGTCTGATTCAGGGCTTCAACCTGTTGGCCGCCTTCCCGGACAAAAATAAAGCGGTCCGGGCACTGTCCCGCCTCAAATATATGGTGGTGATCGATCCGCTTCGCACCGAAACCGCCAGCTTCTGGCAGCATCACGACGAGTTCAACGATGTCGATCCGTCGAAAATCCAGACCGAAGTGTTCCGTCTGCCCTCTTCCTGCTTCGCTGAAGAGTCGGGATCGGTGGCCAACTCGTCGCGCTGGCTGCAGTGGCACTGGGCGGCCGCGGAGCCGCCCGCTGAAGCGCTGCACGACGGTAAAATCCTCGGCAACCTGTTCATGCGCCTGCGCGCGCTCTATCGACTGGAAGGCGGCGCAAACCCAGAGCCGCTGATGGCAATGCGCTGGGACTACCGCGATCCATCGAATCCTGAGCCGGAAGAGGTGGCGCAGGAGAACAATGGTCAGGCGCTGGCCGACATTTACGACGCCAGCGGCAAGCTGTTGCTGAAAAAAGGCCAGCAGCTCAACGGCTTCTCAGAGCTGCGTAACGACGGCACCACCGCCAGCGCCTGCTGGATCTACAGCGGCAGCTGGACGCCGGAAGGCAACCAGATGGCACGACGCGACAACGCCGACCCATCGGGGCTGGGCGCGGTCTCCGGCTGGGCCTGGGCGTGGCCGGCTAACCGCCGCATTCTCTACAACCGCGCCTCCGCGGATGCGCAGGGTAAAGCCTGGGATCCGAGTCGCCGCCTGATTGAGTGGGATGGCACTCGCTGGCACGGCATTGACGTGCCGGATTATCCGGTAACGCTGTCGCCGCAGCAGCAGGCCGGTCCGTTTATCATGCAGCCCGATGGTCTTGGCCACCTGTTTGCGCTCGATAAGATGGCCGACGGCCCCTTCCCGGAACATTACGAACCGATGGAAAGCCCGCTCGCCGACAATCCTATGAATCCGCAGCAGCGTCATAGTCCGGTCGTCCGACTGTTCAGCAGCGACGCCGCGCAACTGGGCGAGGCCGCTGACTATCCCTGCGTCGCCACCACCTACTCCATCACCGAACTGTTCCGGCACTGGACCAAACATGCCCTGCTGAACGCGATTGCGCAGCCGGAGCAGTTTGTTGAAATCGGCACCGAACTGGCAGAGGAGAAAGGCATCAAGGCCGGAGACAGCGTCAAAGTCTCGTCGCGCCGTGGCTATATCAAAGCCAAAGCGGTGGTAACACGTCGTCTGCAGCGTCTGATGATTGACGGCAAGCCGGTTGATACCGTGGGTATTCCCTGTCACTGGGGCTTTGAAGGCACCACGCGTAAAGGCTTCCTCGCCAATACGCTGACGCCGTCGGTTGGCGATGCCAACTCGCAGACCCCGGAGTACAAGGGATTTTTAGTGAAAGTGGAAAAAGCGTAACGGTAGATGACAATGGCTTATCAATCACAAGATATTATCCGTCGCTCAGCGACCAACGGCTTTACCCCACCGCCACAGGCGCGCGATCACCAGCGTGAAGTTGCGAAGCTCATTGACGTCACTACCTGTATTGGCTGCAAAGGCTGTCAGGTCGCCTGCTCCGAATGGAACGACATCCGCGATGAAGTCGGTCATAACATCGGGGTGTATGACAACCCTACCGATTTGACCGCAAAATCCTGGACGGTGATGCGCTTCTCGGAAGTTGAAGAGAACGGCAAGCTGGCCTGGCTGATTCGCAAAGATGGCTGCATGCACTGCGCCGATCCCGGCTGCCTGAAAGCCTGTCCGTCGGCAGGTGCCATTATTCAGTACGCCAACGGCATCGTCGATTTCCAGTCTGAGCAGTGTATCGGCTGCGGCTACTGCATTGCGGGTTGCCCGTTCAACGTGCCGCGGCTCAACAAAGAGGATAACCGCGCCTACAAATGCACCCTGTGCGTGGATCGCGTCAGCGTCGGCCAGGAGCCTGCCTGTGTGAAGACCTGTCCGACCGGCGCCATTCATTTCGGCAGCAAAAGCGACATGCTGACGCTGGCGGAGGAACGCGTGGCGGAGCTGAAGTCGCGCGGGTTTGCGCAGGCTGGCCTCTACAACCCGGAAGGCGTGGGCGGCACCCACGTGATGTATGTGCTGCATCATGCCGACAAGCCTCAGCTCTATCACGGGCTGCCTGCTAACCCGGGCATCAGCCCGACGGTGACCTTCTGGAAGGGGATCTGGAAACCGCTGGCGGCGGTGGGTTTTGCCGCTACGTTCGCCGCCTCTATTTTTCACTATGTTGGCGTTGGCCCGAATCGCGTCACTGAAGAGCACGACGACAACGACGATCACCCTGAGGAGCGCAAATAATGAAAAAGCCCGATCATCTGGTGCGTTACCGCGCACCCGAACGCATCAATCACTGGATTGTCGCGATTTGCTTTGTCATGGCCGCGTTAAGCGGATTAGGGTTTTTCTTTCCGTCGTTCAACTGGCTGATGCAGATATTTGGCACACCACAGCTGGCGCGTATTCTGCATCCTTTTGTCGGCGTGCTGATGTTTTTGCGTTACTGGAAACACAACCTGATTAATCGCGATGACCTTTACTGGGCCAGAAACATTCACCGGATTGCGCTGAATGAAGAGGTGGGTGATACCGGTAAATATAACTTTGGTCAGAAGTGTGTGTTCTGGGCTGCTATTATCAGCTTAGTGTTGCTGCTTGCCAGTGGCATCGTGATCTGGCGACCTTACTTTGCCGATGCCTTCGCCATTCCGCTGATTCGTCTGGCGTTGGTGGTGCATTCGGTGTCAGCGGTGGCGCTGATCATCGTCATTATGGTGCACATTTATGCTGCGTTGTGGGTCAAAGGCACACTGACCGCGATGGTGGAAGGCTGGGTCAGCGCCGAATGGGCCAGGCAGCACCATCCTCGCTGGTATCGCGAGCAGCGTAATCCGCCAATAAAACAGGAAAAACGCCCCTGATGAGTATTCGCATAATCCCGCAAGATCAGCTGGAGAAAGGCGAAAAGACAACGGCGGAGATGATTCCGCCGTTACTTTTTCCACGGCTGAAAAATTTATACAGCCGTCGTGCTGCGCGACTGCGTGACCTGGCGGCGAAAAACCCACTCGGCGACTACCTGCGCTTTGCGGCGGTGATCGCTGAAGCGCAGGAGATTGTGCTGTATGACCATCCGCTGCACATCGACCTGCATGCCCGCCTGACGCAGAGCGCCAGCGAGGGCAAGCCGCCGCTGAATATTCATACCCTGCCGCGCGATCCCCACTGGCAGCGACTGCTGCATTCACTGATTGCCGAGCTGAAGCCAGAGATGAGCGGTCAGGCACTGGCGGTGCTGGAGAATCTGGAGAAGGCGTCCGCCACCGAGCTGGAAACGCTGGCCAGCGCGCTGTTTACCGGCGAGTATGCGCTGGTCAGCAGCGACAAAGCACCCTTTATCTGGGCGGCGCTTTCGCTCTACTGGGCGCAGATGGCGGCCCTGATCCCAGGCAAAGCACGCGCTGAGATGGGCGATCAGCGTCAGTTCTGTCCGGTCTGCGCCAGTATGCCGGTCGCCAGCGTGGTGCATATGGGCAGTCATGAAGGCGCGCGCTATCTGCACTGTAATCTGTGCGAAAGTGAATGGCATGTGGTGCGCAGCAAATGTACCCAGTGCGAACAGTCCCGTGATCTGCATTACTGGTCGATCGACAGCGAACGGGCGGCGGTGAAAGCAGAGAGCTGTGGCGACTGCGGCACTTACCTGAAGATGCTCTATCAGGAGAAAGATCCGGCCATTGAACCGGTGGCAGATGACCTGGCATCGCTGATACTGGATGCCAAAATGGAGCAGGAAGGCTTCGCACGCAGCAGTCTCAATCCCTTTATGTTTCCTGGCGAATAGTCACTGACTCTGGAGAACCCGATGAAACTGATTGGCAGCTATACCAGCCCGTTTGTGCGTAAGATTTCGATTATCATGCTGGAAAAAGGCATTACTTTTGAATTCGTTAACGCATCGCCTTACAGCGATGACAGCCACGTGCCGCACTACAATCCGCTGGGCAAAGTTCCGGCGCTGGTCGCTGACGATAAGCAAATCTGGTTCGATTCCAGCATCATTGCGGAGTTTCTGGAACTGCGTGGCGTGGAGCCTGCTCTGCTGCCTGCCGATCCGCTTGAATCGCTTAACATCCGTCAGCTGGAGAAGCTGGCGGATGGCGTCAGCGATGCCGCGCTGGTGATCGTGCGCGAGCAGATGCGTCCGGGGGATTTGCAGTCGGAAGAGGTGCTGCTGCGCAATCGTGAAAAGATTCAGCGCAGCCTCGACATGCTGGAAGCGAAGGCGGCAGAGGGGAAATGGCTTAACAACGGCCAGCTCAATCTGGCGGATATCGCCACCGGTTGCATGATCGGCTACCTCAATTTCCGTCGCGTAGTGCCGAACTGGTGTGTTGAACGACCGGCGCTGGTGAAACTGGCGGAAACACTGTTTCAGCGTGAGAGCTTTGCGCGGACGACGCCGCCTGCGGCGTGATGGGTGCTGTGGCTGGCAGGTGAAAAATTAAAAGGTGCGGTTTGGGTGCTAATTTTCTAATCCAGCTCTGAAGCGTGCCGTTCTGTCTGACGACGTCCTTATGCCTGACAATCTGATGCTGGATGAACAGGCTAACTATCTTTGATAGCGGCCTGATATTTTCCGGGATGTATGAAGTACCCGCAGGATGCGAACGCCATCTGTTTCGGCAACATAGACGATGATGAACGGAAAGCGTGGCACCACCAGTTTATATTGTTTTTCTGTGCCGACTTTTGTTCCGGCCCGCGGGTTTTCGCTAAGCAGACTGGCCATACGGGTAAACTTATCGTCTGTTGCACTGGCTACCAGCAGGCCAGCCTCACGATACAGATAACGAAATATCGTCTCCCTGTCTGCCTGCGCCTGTTTTTCCCATTGAACGGCTGATATCACAACGTTCCCCGCGCGGCCTGCGCTTTCAGTTCTTCCATGCGGGTATTCATTTCATCGTTACTGATGAACTCGCTATCACCGGCATCATAACGACTGAATGCCGTCACTATCTGCTCTTCCAGCCATGCATCATGTTTACTGTCCTGATATTGCCGCTCTTCGGCAGCCAGCTCTTCCGCTCGCTGACGCATAACCTCTGTCAGCGTCATCTTCTGGCGCTCTGCTGCCCGCATCGCCAGTCGTTTAACGTCCTCATCAATCCTGAAGTGGATAGTACTCATAACCTGCCTCTCGCGTGGTGTCATTTGTGGTGTCATGATGCCTGTCATCCTTTTCTCTGTCATCTTCATTTCACTCTTATGCGATGCCGGAAATCGCCACACCCATAGGAACAAATGGCCGGCTGCAGATGCTGAAGAGAGTATTGAGAAGAGGATGTAAACGAAATAGTAAATGGAAAAAACAATCCGTTTTTCAGAGACGACTCGCAGTTTATTACTTAGCTTTCAGCGAGTTTACAAAGCGGGCGGTGTATATTTGAACAGGAGAAAACAGAAAAGGAAGAACGTAACGAGAGATTTTTAACGCGAGCTGAAGGTGGTGGAACACCAACAGCCCGCTGACCACAACTAACTGAACTGGAGTTAATTATGGCTGAGGCACATCATAAGTCAGAGACCCACACGCCCACAACCGCCGCAAGCGGATCGCAGGCACATTATTACAAAGTGGGATACCGGCCTAATAAAGGCCAGCCGAACCCGCTGCCACAGCTCACCATTAAAGGGCGCTGGCTGGAAGCGCTGGGCTTTACGACCGGGCAGAAGATCGAGGTGATCCCCGGGCCGGGACAGCTGGTTATCCGGCTGGCGACTGAAGGGTAACTGACCGATAAAAGTAAAATCCCAGCCGGTTGGCTGGGATTTTACTTTTATTTCAACGTTCTTAATAACTTACCTATTAGTTCAGAAGCATCTTGTTTATAGTCTGATAGCCAGCGAGTTTGCCAGTCTGCGGGACGGCCTTCAATTTCCCACTCAGATAAGGCAAGTGCGTTAATAATTTCTAGCTCAAACCATATTTGCTGATAATTATCCTTATCATGTTCCCCTTCAAACAGATCGTTTAGCTGAGGTAAATCTTCCGCATAATTAACGAACCTCGCAAAGCTGACGACATCATTTAGTGAACTAAGCGCATATTCACAGATGTCATTCTTCTTATTTATCGCCATATTTAACCGTGACCACCCTACCAGATTCGTTCGTAACTACGGATACCTTACTTTCAGGATCATAATGTACTATTGTTCCACCTCGACTAGGTGTTGATTTACCATTTTTAATCGTATTTTCAACTACAGAAGGGGTTATTCCTCGATCCTGCATTCTGTCTAAAGCATGCCCGGAATATTCTCGATTACTGATCGTACTCGGCTGATTTCTTACAGGTTGATAAGATGGATTACTTGGCTGATTCATCGGATTGCGCTTACTTCCCATTGGGAGAGTTGCAGACACTTCGTCACTGGCCTTATTAATCAGCTTCGACGCTTCAGCCACGTCGCCTTTTTTCAGCGCCGTTTCTGCTGCCCTGATGACCTTGCCTGCCGCATCTCCCGCGCCAGGAATGATACCGATTGCAGCCACAAGGTAATCAAGCGCCGACTGCGCTTCCGCAAAGCTTTTGATATCACCCACAACAGGTACGAAGTCAGCACCCAGCGAAGCCATATCTTTCAGCGCTTCACGCCGCTCTTCATACATCTTCACCGAGCAGGCTTCGGCGCTCATGCCGCCGCAGTTTGCCTTCTTATAGCGTTCGTTTTCCGCCTCAACGTACTCACCGGCCTTCTGTTCCGGCGTCTTACCTTCAGACTGCGCCTGCGCAATATCACTCAGTGCGTTATTTTCCAGCGACGTTTTCCCCGCCTGCGCCCCCGCCACCGCATCCGCCGTGCTGTCACCCACGACGCCGCCCGCAAGACCCGCCGCCAGCGTACCCAGCGCGCTTATCGTCTGCCGCTGCTCCTCAGACAGGTCTTCACGTTTAACGCCCGGATACATCTGCTGCGCGATGTACTCACCCATCACCGCGCCCGAGGCTCCGGCCAGCGCAGCATTGCCCGCCGCGTACGAGGTTACCGCACCCAGCACCGCGTGCGCCATCAGGTTCGCCTGGATATTAACCTTACCGTTCGCGTCCGTCGTCAGTTCATGTATCTTTTCCGCCAGGTACGGTGCCGACGCGCCGCTTATCGCCTGCGCCAGGTTCCCGCCCGACAGACCCTGCACCGCCGCCGTCACTGCGCTGATGCCCTGCTGCAGCGACGAACCCGTGCCGAACGGCTTCATCGCCGTATCATAAGCCTGCTTCGCTATTTCATCTGCCGTCGGGTTCAGCTTCCCTTTTTTGGCCAGCTCTTCCCTCGCCGCCTGAAGCGCCGCCGGGTCCTGCTGCGCCTTCAGGCCCGCTATCTGGCCCTGCGTCCGTGCAATATCTCCCGCCTGAGCCCCGATTTCCCCGATAAGCTGCGCCGCCTTCAGCCGGTTCTGCTCCTTCTCCTTATCAAAGATGACGTCCAGCCCCGGGTTCGCGTTCGCTACGTCGCGGCTCAGCCCTGCCACGTCCTGCGCCTGCTGTTCCTTATCGCGGATAACGATGGTGCCCTCACTCACCGCCGCCTTCGTGGTGGAGTCCGCGCTGCCGCTGTCGTTCAGCCCCGCCAGCATGCCGTTCGCCATGTTCCCGGCGAACTGACCGCCCACGCTGCCGCCCGTGCTAATGCCCGCGCTCTGGTGCTCCACCCTGTAGTCCGCGTGGTTCTCTATGTCGCCGAAGCCCAGCGTGCCGGTGTCGAGCCGGTTCTTATCGGCGGAGGCCGTTGAGCTGATGACCGCGCCGTTCAGCTGCGTGTGCTCACCTACCGTGACGTCAAAGCCGCCCTTTCCGGCAAATATCCCGGTCTGTTCCGCCACGCTCTGCCAGGTGCTGTGCATCTTATCCCGGCTCACGTTCACGTTTGCCGACCCGGTCATCGAGCCGAAGGTGAAGCTGCCGCCCGCGCTGCTGCTGGTGCTGTCGGTGACAGTGATGAGGTTTATTGAGTAGCGGCCATTATCGGGTAACTCACTGGTTATAAAGTAAAAACCCAGCCGTGAAAACTGGGCTTTCTATTAACAAGGTGTTATTGTTGGACTAACAGAAGACAGTACTTCAATAACATCATCGCCTGTAACTATTAAGTAATGATTTATAGTACCCCCATCATGGATGTTGGCGCTTTGCTTATTAAACCATGATAAATAATGAGATCCTTCTACTGTATAAATTCCTGTAATCATCTGACCATTCAGATCATCTTGCATTTTTAGCAAGTCACCTTCATCTGTTACACGAAAGGAGTGTATCCATTCAAAAGTAACCATAACATTACTTTTAAAATCCTCATCAAATAAGTAAAAAGTCAGATCAAGCGCCCCAGAAAAATACTTAATATCCTTTAGCTGAATATTTTTAAAGGAATGAACACCGATATCAATACTTAAAATTCTCTCAGTCATATGGCATCACTCATCATATCTAAACTTAACCCTATTTTTAACAGACTGCATTAACTTTTTGTTTTATTCAAATTTCTTTTTCTATACGGTAAATAATAAGATAGCCATAAAATGATACCCAATAAAAACCCCACTCCTGCCATATTTAATGCAACATTTAAATTTTTCTCCGCAAAAACCCCCTCCCCTACTGGAGACGGCTGCCATAGAAAAAATAGACTCAATAAAAACATAAACACAGGAATAGTGGTGCATGAGTATATGAATAAAATTATTAACTTCCATTTAGTTATACGGATCATTTTTTCTCTCCCGAATTATTGCCATTCGGTGAATTAAGTAAACCTGATGTGAGAGAGTCTGCGACATTACCCGCCACAGATGGCACTGAGCTTTGAGGGACCGGTTTTGATATTGTCCAAACTCCGCTCGACACCCATTCATATTGCTTTGACACAGGATTGAAGACCTTATCAAAAGGTACTTTTAAAATATTTCCTGCTTTATATCCTGCCCCAGAACTAGTAGTACTCATAAGTGCAGCCATAATCGGATCATCTCCACTTATTTCTGCCTGATAATACCCACCTGCTGCATTCCATGTAACCGTTGGGTTATAACCTTTACCCGCAGTAATCCCACCAACAATTACAGATCCAATTACATCAGACAGTTTTACCTCACCTGTCGTGCCATATTGAATACCTACATTTGCAGCCCCAGCAACTCCAACAGCAATTAATTGCTCCTTGCTGTTATTCACAATATTCGTAATAATTGCTTTCCCACCCATTATCACTACCGGCCAGGAAGTTGGGTTCATTACCACATCCATAAACCGATCACTTTTCGTGATATTATCCTTAAGGAATTTAAGATCAGACCCGTTAAGATATTTAACTATCGCAGCTGCATCCGGATCTTTCAGTTTATCACCCAGCCTTACCTGATGTTTATCAGCATCCAGAGCAATGTTAGTTTCCGCCTGAACCAGTTCTTCCCAGCTTACACAGGCAACACCTCCTCCGGTGCAGGCTTCCGCCAGTTCTTTACTGTTTTTATTGCTGATATCAATATATTTGTTAATTACGGCCTGACAGTCACCGCCCGACGCTTTACAGTCCGAGAGTTCTTTATCAAGCGCCCTGGCTTCTGCGGTGTGCAAATGATTATTCTCAACCGCATTTTTACCCGCCTGAGCCCCCGCCACCGCATCCGCCGTGCTGTCACCCACAACGCCGCCCGCAAGACCCGCCGCCAGCGTACCCAGCGCGCTTATCGTCTGCCGCTGCTCCTCAGACAGGTCACTGCGCTTAACCCCCGGATACAGCTGCTGCGCGATGTACTCGCCCATCACCGCGCCCGAGGCTCCGGCCAGCGCAGCATTGCCCGCCGCGTACGAGGTTACCGCACCCAGCACCGCGTGCGCCATCAGGTTCGCCTGGACATTTACCTTACCGTTCGCGTCCGTCGTCAGTTCATGTATCTTTTCCGCCAGGTACGGTGCCGACGCGCCGCTTATCGCCTGCGCCAGGTTCCCGCCCGACAGGCCCTGCACCGCCGCCGTCACTGCGCTGATGCCCTGCTGCAGCGACGAACCCGTGCCGAACGGCTTCATCGCATTGTCATACGCCCGCTGCGATATATCGGCTTCCGTATAAGGCTTACCGCTTGCCGCCAGCTGCTCACGCGCCGCCTGAAGAGCCGCCGGGTCCTGCTGCGCCTTCATGCCCGCTATCTGACCCTGCGTCCGTGCGATATCTCCCGCCTGAGCCCCGATTTCCCCGATAAGCTGCGCCGCCTTCAGCCGGTTCTGCTCCTTCTCCTTGTCGAAGATGACGTCCAGCCCCGGATTCGCGTTCGCCACGTCGCGGCTGAGGTCCGCCACGTTCTGCTTCTGCTTCGACGGGTCGCGGATGACGATAGTGCCTTCGCTCACCGCCGCCTTCGTGGTGGAGTCCGCGCTGCCGCTGTCGTTCAGCCCCGCCAGCATGCCGTTCGCCATGTTCCCGGCGAACTGACCGCCCACGCTGCCGCCCGTGCTCATGCCCGCACTCTGATGCTCCACCTCATATTCCGCGTGGTTCTCAATATTGCCGAAGCCCAGCGTGCCGGTGTCGAGCTTATTCAGGCTGGCATCTGCCGTACTCGCAATAACCGCGCCGTTCAGCTGCGTATGCTCACCCACCGTGACGTCAAAGCCGCCCTTGCCCGCAAAAATCCCGGTCTGCTCGGCCACGCTCTGCCAGGTGCTGTGCATCTTATCCCGGCTCACGTTCACGTTCGCCGACCCGGTCATTGAGCCGAAGGTGAAGCTGCCGCCCGCGCTGGCGCTCTGCTGCTTCGAGTCATAGCGGTCGCTGTCCTGCTCTGAGGTCAGCGTCAGGTTGCGGCCCGTGTCCACCTTCACGCTCTCACCGCTGGCCTGCGCGCCCGTGAGCGTCGTGTCGCGCCCGCTGGTCAGGCTGAGCCGGTTGCCCGCGTCCAGCGTGGTCTCGCTGTGCGCCAGCCCGTTGCCTTTTTCGCTGCCCTTCGCCGCGTTGACGCTCGCCGACACGCTGATGCCGTAGCCGCCTGACCCGACGCCGATACCGACCCCGACGCTGCCGCCCTTGCTGCTGTTCTTACTGTCGGTACTCTGCGTGTTCTGCGCCGACTGCAGCAGGATGTCCCGCGACGCATCCAGGCTCAGATCGCCGCCCGCCTTCAGCTGGCTGCCGGCGATGCTGATGTCGCCGCTCTGCGCCGTACCGTTTTTGCCGGTTGCCGTGACGGTCAGATTCCGGCCCGCCGTCAGCGTGCTGCCCTGCGACTGACTGCTCTCAGTTCGCGTTTCGCTTTTCGACGACTGACTGCCGTACGAGGCGCTGACGCCGATGGTGTTGGTCGATCCCGCCTGATAGCCGTCCTGCCCGGGCTTCAGGTCGCCGGCTGCATTGTGCGCGTCCGCGGCGGCAGTGTTCAGCCCGTCCATCTGAGCCGCCTGCGCCGCCTGCACCCCGTTCAGCGCCGCCTGGGTGTTCTGCAGCGCGCTGACCCGCCCGTCGCCCGACTTCCTCGCCTGCTGCGCGGTGCTCACCGCCGTGTTGAGCGCGCTGCCTGCCGTGCCTGACAGGGCGATGCTCAGACCGCTCTGTTTCTGTTCGAAGGTTTCCTTACGGCTGCGTGAATCAAAGCCCGGGTCGATAGTTACGCTGTCGCCCGTCAGGTTCATGTCTTTACCCGCCACCAGGTCTGCGCCGCCGACGTGCAGCCGGTTGCCCGCCGTGATGTCCACGCTGCCCTGGCTGCTGCCGATGGTGCTGACGCTCTGGCTCTGGGTGGTGCCTTTTTCATCAATTTCGTGCCGCGTGGACTGCTTGCCGATGGTGAAACCGATGCCACCGCTGCCCAGCAGCCCGCTCTTTTTGTTCTCCTGCAGCTGGTAGTGACTGTCGGTCTCGGTCGCCGCGCCGATCTCCACGTCGCGTCCGGCCCGCAGACTGACGTCCTGGTCTGCGGCCACCGCCGAGCCGGTCACCGTCAGGTCGCGCCCGGCAATGACCGTGACACTTTCGCCGCTCAGCAGGCTGCCGTTCTCGCGCGTGCTGCCGTCCTGCGTAATAGTGTGGCTGCTGCTCTTTTTCAGGAAGCCTTTTCTCTCAGAACGTTCTTCACTAAAGTCCAACGCCCGTTCGGTGGCGGTATTGAGGGTCACATCCTGTTTCGCCTGCAGTGCAACGGCCCCCAGCTCACTGTGCAGAGTGCTGGCCGTGGCGGTGATGCTGCCGTCCTGCGCTACCACCGTGACGCCATCACGTCCACTGAGTGTGCTCCCCACCACGTTCTCACTCAGCATTTCCTCTGAGCGTTCACCTTTGGTTTTCCGGCCGCGACTTTTTTCTTCTGAGACGCGGTGCTCGCTGTCTGTCGTGTGGCTGAGGATGACATCCTTTTTCGCCTGCAGCGCAACAGCACCCTGTCCGCTGTGCAGCGTGCTGCCGGTGACCGTCACGTTACCCTCACGCCCGATGACCGTTACACCCTGTTCTCCGCTGAAGGTGCTTCCCATGCTGCCCTCGCGAATCGTCTCCTCGTCACGATGACTGCGGGTATTACCCAGCCGCCTGTTCTCGCTGTCCAGGTCCTGCGTGTGGGTACGCGCGTCCTTGATGGTAACGCTCTGCGCGCTGACGCCAATGCGGCCCTCTGTACTGTCAACCTGCGCGCCTTCGGCCAGCAGGTTATTACCCGCCACCAGCGTCACGCCCTGGTCACCGCTCAGGGTGCTGAGCACCAGGCGATCTTCCGTGCGGCTGTTGCTGACCGATGAAGTCCGGCTGCCAGCCTCAAGATGGGTGGCATTGGTGGTGGTTTCAGCGCCGATGTGAATGTCGCCGCCAGCCTGAACCCGGGCAGAGCCGGAGGCGCTGGCCTGGCTACCGGTCAGCGTCAGGTCACGACCGGCCGAGAGCAGAAGATTGCCACCGGCGTTAAGCTCGCTGCCCTTTGCCTGCTGCCACTCGCCGCTGACCTGCGCCATGCGCCTGCCCGCTTCTTCTATGCCGCTGCTGGTGCGGTTACCCATCGCCCCGGAGATAACGTTCAGGCTGCCGCTGTGACTGCTTTTCGCGGCACCGATCTCCAGGTTGTTGCGCGCGCTCAGACTGAGGTTATTGGTGGCATTGAGTTTCGCGCCCTGCAGCCGGATATCGGTGCCGCTGAGGCTGATATTCTCAGCACTCATCGTCGCCTGACGCAGGGCATTCTGCAGATCGGTGCTGATCGTCAGCGTCTCCGCCTTCACATCAATGCTGCCCGCCTTGATATCGCCACCCAGGTGCTGAAACTGCCCGCTGTCGATGGAGAGCGCCTGGTCCGCAAAGAGGTTACCGGCATTAGTCACGCTGTCTGCCGAGAGCTGCAGATTACCGCCGCCAATCACCGCGCCCGCGCCAGTCAGGCGCAGCGTGGTCTGTGCCAGATAAACTTTCGGCACCCACACCGTCTGAGGGCCGTCTGCCGTATCAACCGTTTCGCTGACCAGCCAGACGATATCCTGTTGCAGCGCCGCAATCTGCTGCGGCGTCAACGCCACGCCCGGCACCAGATGGAAATCCTGCGCTACTTTAGAGCCGTTGTTCATTAGCTCCTGATACTGCGCCATCGCATCCCAGCCGTTAACGGAAGGCCTGCCGGTCAGCTTCAGGACCTGCTCGCGTACCAGACGCTGCTCATAAAAACCGTCGCCCAGGCGTTTATGCACCTGTGACGGGTCGTAACCCACCCGTTCAAGCAGATAGTCGCTGCTGATAAATTTGCTCTGACTGGTAAAGCGCTCATCAGTCACAATCAGGAACGGACTGCCCGCCGCGGTATGCTGGCTGAACAGACCATTATTGGGGATGGTTGTGGCGACTTTCTCCAGCTGTTGTAGCGCCGTCAGGGCCAGTTCGGCCGGTAACAGTGGGCGACCCGATGTGTTAGCACCCGTCGTAAGTTCTGTGTCGCCGTCATGGCGGGCGACCCCGTCCACGGCAAAGGCCAGTGGGTTACGTTCATACTCAGCGCGCTCAGCGTCCACTGCCTGCAGCGCCGCTTCAAGCTGGCTTATCTGCGCCTGATTAACGGTGGTATTGCTGATGCTGGCCCCGTTAATGCTGACGTTGCCGTTGCCGGTAATGATGCCGTCAACGGTTGCCAGGGCGGTGGTCTCATCGGAATTGAAGGTCGGATACCAGTGATGGGTATCCTTGTCATAGTGGTCGACAATCACTTCCTGCCGTCGCTCATTAACCGAGTAGCCCCGGTTATCAATGCTACCACCGCCATCCAGTGTCAGATTGCCGTTAGCCGTGATCACGCTGGCATCGTTGAGTAACGCTCCGGTGATGCGCAGGATCATGTTGCCGCCCGCCAGAATACGGGCACCCATGCCTTCGCTGACCAGCCGATCACGCGTTATGGTGCCAGTTGCAGTTCGTTCACGGAAATTGTTGTAATCAGTAACGAACGGCGCATTGTCGATGTCGATATGTTTTTCGGGATCCCATTGCTCCAGACGTCCACGATCATGTTCACGCCACACCGTATTTTGATAGGGAGTCGGTACGTTATTTTGCCGGAATCCGCGGGTTTCATAGAACGTCATGGCATACGTGCCATCGGCGCTGGGGTTCAGTGCCAGATAGTTAACCCAAAGATCGGTCAGCACGCCCTGATTGTTCATGACCCGTACCTGAGCGCGTTTGCCCACTGCGTCAATTGCCAGCAGGGTGCCGTAAGGATTGCTCTGCGCCGCGGCCTCATCCTGGAAAGTCAGTTGCTGAGTCGTTGACGCCATGGTGCTGAGATCCGTGCTCACTGCTGAGCCGTAAGATCGCCAGTAGTAGTTATAACGATGCCACTTGTAGTCGCTGGTCTCAGCCTCACGCTCTATCACCAGCCCTTCGCGCAGGTTGTCTAGCCGCCGCGCTTCCAGCGTCATATCACCGTCCGCTTCAATAAAGCTCGCCCGGTTCTCGATCAGGTCATCGCTATGCAATGACAGGCGATTGCCGCTATAGAGCAGCGCGCCATCTGTGTTGCTCAGCCGCTCACGGGCCTGCAGGGTCAGGTTTTGAGTTGCCGCGATGACCGCAGGCTGTCCATGGTTGTCGATCACCCGGGAACGCACGGTGACTTCATCACCTATCAACGCGGCACGGTTATCCAGCGAGTCGACATTCAGCGTCAGGTCGTCGGCTTCAAGACGCCCGCTGTTCAGCAGCGCACCGGTCGTGAGCTGAACTGTTTTGCCCACCAGCATCGCCGGGTTGGTTATGCCTGCCGCATTCAGCACCAGATTACCCGGCAGCAGCCAGTCCACCAGGTTAGTAAACGCCCCGCTCAGAGAGACAGTCACCGTGCCGTTACTGCTGATGGTTTCGCTCGCCTGGCGGGTGTAGTCCTGTTGCGCGGTCAGCGTCAGAGCTTGCAGGCCCAGCAGCGTGCCGCCCTGATTATCAAAAGAGTGTGCATGGATGCTCAATGCGCCAGCACTCTCCAGCCTTCCGCTCTGATTGAGCAGCACCAGCGGTGAATCAGTCGGTGAGAGATCACCGTTGAGGGTGAGATCGCCATTCGCCAGCACCCGTCCCTGCCGGTTGTCCAGCTGTGCAACACCGCGCAGCATGAGCGTTCCGGCGCTCTGCAGCCGTCCGGCGCTGTTATCGATATCACGGGCAGTAATGTCGCTGTAGGTGGTGCCGAGTAACAGACCGCCGTCGCGGTTGATAAGGCGATCGGCCTGCAGTGAGAGCCCCGCCTGACTGCTGATCACACCCTGGGTACTGTTATCGATCGCCGTGGCGTTCAGCACTAAATCTTGCGTGGCCACCAGCTGGCCGCCCTGATTGTTCAGTTGTGCGGCTTCAAGGGTCAGCGCCGCGCCGCTGTGGACTTTGCCCTGCTGGTTGTTGAGCGTGCCGACGTGATAACTTCCCGCGCCCTGGCTAATCAGTGTGCCGCTGGCATTCTCCAGCTGCCCGGTGGTCAGATTAATCGCTTCACGGCTGCTGAACACGCCCTGACGGTTGTTGATCGCTGCGGCATTGATCTGCTGCCCGCCATTACTGCGTACCGCGCCGCCCTTGTTATCAAACTGCCCTGACAGCTGAAGTGTCAGCTGTTGCTGGCTGTCGATATTGCCGCCTGTGTTGTTCAGCGTCTGCGCATCCAGCTGGAACGCTTCGCCGCTCTGGATCTTACCGGCCTGGTTATGCACATCCCCGGCCAGATTCAGCTTCAACTGCCGCTGACTGTAGAGCAGACCGCCCTGGGTGTTATCGAGTCGCGCAGCGGTAATAGTCAGCCCCTCACCAGCCAGCCACTGGCCATCCGCATTGTTAATGTTACCGGTGCGGCTGCCTTCGGTCTGACCCTGAACGGTAAGCTGCTGCTGAGCAGAGACTTTACCGGCCAGGTTGTTGATATCCTGCGCAATGCGTAACGCCATGCCAGCAGCCGATTGCAACACGCCGCTGGCGTTACTAAGCCAGTTCGCCGAGAGTTCAGCCTGCTGCTGACTTTGTACGCTGCCCGCCGTGTTATCGAAACCGGCAGTCGTGGCAGTCCAGCTTCCCTGGCTGCCCATCCAGCCCTGCGTATTGCTCATCTCCTGCGCCTGAAGCGTCTGGCTTAACCGGCTGAAGATGCGGCCATTGCTGTTATCCAGACGACCAGCAACCTGCATATCCAGCGTATCCAGCGCATTGATCGCGCCCTGAGCATTTAACAGATTTGCGGCGCTGGCCTGCGTGCGGCCATTACCGGTCAGGGTGCCACCCTGATTGTCCCAGTCGCCCGCCAGGTTCAGCGTCAGTGCCTGCTGGCTGAGAATCTGCCCTGACTGGCGATTGTTCAGTGCGCCGCCCTGCAGCAGCAGATCGCCGCCGCTTTGCAGCGATCCGCCATCGTTATCAAATAGCGTCGCTGCGGTGCCATGGACCGCGAGGGCATTTTTCGCCGTGAGTTTGCCGCTCTGGTTGAGGATATCGCCACGGCTGGTCAGCTCCAGATCACCGCCAGACTGCAACCGGCCGCTGGCGTTATTGAGCTGATCTGTCGTCGCCGTGACTCGCTCACCGCCCTGTGCCGTTCCGTCGCGGTTCTGCCAGAGTCCGCCGCTGTTGAGTGAGAGATGATGACCCGCTTCGATCCAGCCATCGCTGTTATCCAGGCCCTGTAGTGTCGTCAGATCGAGATCGCGCTGGCTGACGATCTCGCCCTGCACATTATTCAGATGCTGCGTGGTCAGCGACAGCTGACCGCCGTTCAGGGTGCCAGCGTGATTATCGAGATCACCGCCCGCGCTGAGCGTCAGCGCATCACCGGCCAGCAGCTTACCCTGACTGTTGTTAACCACGTCGCGGGCATTAATAGCCAGCGCGGCCTGGGTTTTAACGGTGCCACCCTGGTTAGTCAGGCTGCCTGTCTCAAGCGTCAGATCGCCGTTGTTACCCAGCTCACCCGCGGTATTGTCGAGCAGACCGTCAATCCGCCATTTTTGGGCGGCGTTGTCGAGTGCGACCATGCGTCCACGCTGGTTATTCAGCGAGGCGGCCCGGAAGCTGAGTTGCCGGCTCTCAATCGCTCCGTCGCTGTTATCCAGCCCACCACTCAACGTGAAGCGGCTTTCGCCACTTCCGGTCTGCGACCATCCGGCCTGCTGGCTGAACAGGCTGCGTCCATCGATCTGCCAGCGCCCGGCACTAATCTGCGCCTGCTGCGCCTCGATATCACCTGCCGTATTAATCACCAGCTCATAGCCATTGATCACCGCCTGCCGCACGGCAACACCACCCTCCTGAGCCGTCAGCGTTGCGCGGCTGGCGGCGACCTGAGCGCCACTGAGATCGACCCGGCGTCCGCGCGCGCTGACCTCTTTTTTGCTCAGCAGGCTGCCGCTGGCCCGAATGGTATCCTGGCTCTCCAGCTGCAGATTAGCTTCCTGTACAACCTGGCTACTGGCATCGCTGCCTGCCAGCAGGTGTCCGCTGCTCTGGATGCTGCGGGCCGCCGTCAGCCGCACATCACCTGCCGCCGCCAGGGTGCCGGACTGAGTGATTCCGCCTTCGCGGCTCCGGACCGTCAGCTGACCGCCACTGTGGAGTTTGCCCTGATAGTCAATATCCTCTCTGGCCGCCAGGCTGATGTCGCCTCCGGCCTGCGTCACGCCATCCTGCGCCGCCAACTGCCAGACAAGCTTACCTTCGCTGCTCACCACCAGCGTTTTGCCCGCCTGCACCTGAGCGTTCTGATTTCGCACGCCGACGCCCGCTTCAGTGCCTATCATGCGGATCTGGCCGCTGTACATGCCGCCCATCTGCCCCATGTCGATCGCCAGTTCAGGTCTGGCGCTGCCGTCATCAGCCAGCGGTGTGAACGTCTGTGCGTCTGCGCTTACGCGATTGCGACCGGCCACCACCGCCAGCTCTTTTTTGGCCCAGACGCCCGCATTGATCTCCACCGCGCGGGCCAGTACGTCAACATACTCAGTATCATGACGCGGATCGCCGTTGAGTCCGCCGCCTTCAATGCGCACCACGCCGCGTTCGACCTGATAACCCGCCAGACTGCCGTCAGCGTTGAGCTGTGGTTTGCCGGTGGTCAGCGTCATCCGTCCGGCGTTGATGGTGCCGCATCCGTTACAGACAATCCCGGCCGGGTTGGCAACGATCACCTGCGCCCGTCCGCCCGCCACTTCCATATAACCGCGCAGCTGGCTGGGATTATTGCTGTTTACTTCGTTGATGATCACCCGCGCCGCTGGGGTGTCTGGGTTGAGATTCGGGTTGCCCTGAATCATTCCGGCCAGTTGTGTTGAGGTCATCACTGCGGAGTTATTC
>Ga0308173_10000285_pt1 | contig 20173 bp, 19 predicted proteins | sample PhyPR1_FD_203716 | JGI IMG/M metagenome (GOLD analysis project Ga0308173, IMG submission 203716) | Soil microbial communities from UC Gill Tract Community Farm, Albany, California, United States - DLSLS.P.R1 | ecosystem: Environmental > Terrestrial > Soil > Agricultural land | place: USA...
CCTGGGACGTCGGCAGCTGAAAGCGGTTTAATTCAGGGAGCGTTGCCTTTCCGCCTCCGCCGAAAAGACTGGCGATTCCAGAAATCACCGCGCCAATCGGATCAATCTTGCCGAGGCTAGCTACCCCGCTGCTAAGCAGGCCTGCTAATCCGCTGCCCGAAGTTGTCTGACCGAGTAAACTACCCCACACGCTTCCGTTTGAGCTCGATGCTGCGGACGAGGTGCCTGAACTTGAGGGACTCCCAAATTGTATGCCCGTCAGACTCGATTTGGTCAGTAGCGATAGCGACTTTAGGTCGCGCTGTGCTCCCGGGCTCGCAGAGCCGCTCGAGGTTGCACTCGCTCCTCCTACCAGGTTCGTCGATGCCAGTAGGCGCGAGATATTCTGGCCCGTGCTCTTATTCGAGCCGCTTATGAGGCGAGACAAATTGTCGCTATTGTTCATCCTTTTCACCTTCTTTCCGCCACTCGTGGTCCAACAGGATAACGGCGTCAGCTGTCTTGGCGTCAAACTCCCACAGGCTTTGTCCGCCCAACTGCTTCCACACACCGAACTGTTCCAAATACGTCAGGCTCTCGGCCGTCGCGATGGACTTCGGACAGCGTTGGCAGGTCACGCTTTTGCGTGCCCACACTGCTTTCTTATCTATCGTTTCGTGTGGAAATGCCCACGCACACTTTCTGATCCGCACCAGGCCGCTCGCTCGGCAGTTTTCGCAGTTCCACGCGGCCGGTGAAGAAAATTGGAAATGGAATGCGATTAGGAGTTTTTTCGTTCGTTCTCGCTGAGGCTGAGTTCTTCTTGAATCGCCTCGACGATTTCCTTAGCCAGTGTCTCGGGACCCTTCTCGATGAGCGTGGAAGCACTCGGCTTATGGCCGTCAATTGTGAATCCGGCGACCTCCATTAAGCCCCATTCGAGGTATAGTTGCTGCACATAGAGATCCGCTAGCGTCGCCTCTAATTGATCCGAACTATTCCCTGCCTTCAGAAACTCAGTCCGTAAGCTCAACTCCCTGGCTCTTCGCACCAGCTCAATCCGCTGCCTCAAAGATGCACGGCGTACGCAATAACGCACACCCGGCACGGATGTACTCACCTTCCATAAGGTGGTCTCATACCGGGCACTCAGTCCCGTGGACACGGGCTGGTCGGGCACAAACACCCCGAGGGCTTTACGCAAATGCGATATAAAGTTCATCGTCGGAGTTCCCCTGCGCGCGATTATTTTTAAATTCCCAGTGCAACCTCGTCTGCGAATCGTTGTAACCCGGAACCTCCGGCATGACGCTGGGCAGCATGATTCCCATTAGTTGCCCCTGCTGTTGACCCAGTTGAAGCATCGCCGCTATCGGATTCCTCAATCGTGCCGCCGCATAGAGGGCATTCGTCTGTGCATCATCCTGTGCAAGCAACGTGAAATGGGAAGTCACGTGCCGTTCCCCAGCTGTAACCGCGGTCGGGTACGACGATCCAAACTCAGTACTTCGCAGTTCCACACTGTTTTTGATCTCAATCGCTGCGTCTGTCAGCGTGAAAAACTGGTTTGCCGTGCTCCCCAGCCAGACCTGCCCCAAATGTCCCGGAACAACTGAATATTCAAAATTGTCCAACGGCGGCTCGGTCGGGAAACTATCAACACCGCTCGTGCCCGCTGTGAACGCTGTTGAATCGATCAGGTCCGCTGCTGGGCCGCCAAATGCAAATTCATGAAAGTCCCCGTTCACGCTTACAACACAAGTGTCCACAGCCGCGCCGCATACGATTCGACTTACTGTTGTGACGGGATCCCAATAATCGTACAGAGTGACACTCGGTAGTGCTGTCGAAAGCTTGTACGTCACAGCGGGCGCAAGCGCCACATTCTGCGCGAGCGGCGTCGAGAAGGGAGCGTTCACTACGATCGTCTTGCTATCCGGTACCGCTGTCACAAAGCGAAGCTCGTTACCGAAGGAGACCGCTGAACCGACCGAGAGTCCATGCCAAACTGTAGTCTGAAAATGGGCTTGGTTTTCTGCTGCGGCGATTACCAGCCCCCTATTGATCTCCGCCTGCGCTCCCAATCCCGCTTGAAACAATGGACCATACGACGGTTCGCCCGTTCCGTTCCAAGAAGCTAAATAACTTCGCACCTGGAACGCAGTATGTCGTCGCGAATCCTTAGACGTTCCCTGAAACGTACGCGTGCCCGATTTATCCTGGCGCTTGCCGGCTTCCAACACTTGTTGGGCCTGCAAACGGACTGCTGGAAAGCGGTTGATGGAGTTCACTGGAGCCGCTTTGCCATAGCTCGCCTCTAGCGCGACGTAAAATCGATTTGCATTTGACGATATGTAATTTCCCATTGTCAGTTCCTCAGTTACGGCTTACATTCACGCTGCAGGTTACTTTCGCCGACTCCACATATCCAAAGCCACCCGCCTTGGGAGCCTGGAGTTGCACGTCGTATGTACCTGAAAAGAACAATCCATCTCCCCAGTCGCCGATGTTCTGACTCAGAATTTGCGTCACCCCTTCGACGTAAAAGTGAATCCACTGGTCCGTATCACTAGCAAGATTTCCACTGGCCCATATCTCCGCCGTGACCAACACCGACCCGGAAAAGGAGCGGAATTTTTCAGCCTGTGTGTTTTTCAGCCCGCTGCTGTAAAGGCAGACTCTCGGATACGTAAGCTGAAGGCTCAAATCTGCGGTATCCGCGCTCGCCGAACTCAACACAACTTGCGCGCTAGTAATCGCCGGTACATTTACGTTACACACGCTGGCCAGTTCGTTTAGTTGCTGCTGTAACGCGTCCCCATTTGTCAATAAACCGCTCAGCTTCTGCGCGGCAAGAATTGTTAGTGGCAGCATGTTATCCTCGCTGGCTTCTCCTCGGATCGACGACGTAGTAATTCGGTTGCTGTCCCCCGATCGGCTCAGGCCCGCTTACGAGTCCCGATGCTGGAAGCTGCCAGGTAGAACCGATCGACAGCGGTGTTTCATTTTGCCGGGTCAGATCAGTTCCTGTTTCGCTTCCATATACGTTCCAGCCGGTGGCGCTCTTTGGTGCATTCGCGCCTTCCGCCATCTGGACAACAACGTTGTTCGCACCTTGCAAAATCAGCCCATTGACGGGGCTTAGGGCACCTTCATTCCCACTTCCATCCACCCAGACTGTTTGAATAAACAACGCCTGTGCCGGAAGTGGGCCACTTTGAACCGCAGCTAGGGGGAGCCCTGGTTTCGGCAGTGGGTTGTGGACAATCCCGATTCCCGAATTGAGTACCATCTCGACCGCCTTGGTTGCTTCTGCCTGATACTCGGTCCACTTGCCCTCAAACCTGGTATTCAGTTGCACATAGTAGGCCTCCGAGTAAAACCTCGCAAGCGCATCGAAGCAAAGCCAACGGTGGAGCGTTGGTGTCATCACCACGGTGGAGAGCCCAAGAGAACGCCGGTTTACCCACTGCGGGTCGGACATCCCTGCTCTCAGTAACCAAAACAGGAGCTTGTCCGCGATGGCTGCGGTAGAGAGCCCGATTTTGGTCTCCACATTGATCCCATGCGAGGACGCTATTTGCACTAACGATCCTTCAAACTGCAAAAGATCCTGTAACGTCACGTTGTCCGAGTCGGTAAACAGCGCCATGTTATTCTACTTTCCGCTCGTGGAAGGACCGTGGATCTTCTTCCCCGCGAACTGGCTGCGCAGGTCCGCTTCTGTGACAACGGTCACCTGCAAGCGCTTGGCGAGTTCGTCCCGTTCCGCAATCTCACGCGCGGAGGCCTGCTGCGTACGGTAGCACTCTTTCTCGGACTCGTTCGCAAGCACGGCACGGCCCTCGGCGATCATCCGCGCGGCGACGTGACGGGGAACTTCGGTGATCAGGCCGGCCTTTCCACCGTCGGAGGTTTCCAAGCTCATCACCAAGGGATATTGCTCTGGTATATTCGCCTCAATCTCACGAAGCTTTCGAAAATACTGTCTAACGTCCATTTGCTTTCTCCTCAAAGAAAAGGGGAGCTGATCTCTCAGCTCCCCGGTTGCGTTTTACTGGTTAGCGACTAGCTATTGACCTGAACGCCGAAGTTATTCCGCAGCACTCCGCAGCCGTAGAGTACGTCTACGGTGAACTGTTGCGACAACGTGTTGGGTTGATAGCTCATCACTACGCGAATACCGAAGTTGCCCATCTCGGCGTACTCCGCGATAGCGCCCGTCCCGGGAAGGGGTTGAGGCAGCCGGCGAACTACCAGGCCGATTGCATCGCGGCTGAACGCCAGGTTGTGAGCGTTCGGCGTGCTGCCGCCGGTGGTGGGGACGAACTGCGAACGAAAGATAAAGAAATCCTTCATCTTGCCCACATTGCCTTCCACCAGCGCGCGCAATCCGGCATCGCCGGACGAGTAATATTCGCTGAAGCGGGGAATCTGGCGAATCTGTGAATAGGTGTTCGAATTCACCACCAGGTACTTCGGAGCGCTCGCCGGAACCATCGCCGAAAACAAAGCAGTTTCCGCTGCGTCGATAGTGGCTTCGGTCACTGGCGTACCAGCTGTACCGACCGGTGTGTTCGCGGAAAAACTGCTATACAGGTTGAGAAGATCTGTTTCCACGCGCTCTGCAATCGCGATCACGGCAGGCTGCATGTAGGCCTTCAACAGCTCTGGAAACGCCAGTGCCTTCGTAACATCCGGAATCTGGAAAGTAGCTTCGGCATGTGTATTCAGCACGATCTGAGCATTTCCCAGGCTCGGAGTCTGCGGTGTAACAGTCCCGCCTTCAGCAAGGTTGTTCGCCACAAGGGTGGGCGGAATCGGCACGTTGACCGTGTCGCCCGCGTGCGCCAATACCGGCTCGTAATCGCGATTTACAAGGTTGCCCATCACCAAGTTTCCCATCAAAGCGGGGAGCGCATCGGCGGCGACTAACTTGACAATCGCATTTGTCAGATTGGCGGAAGTAATAGTTGACATAACTCTCCTAAATTGAACTAACTAACAGCACCTTCGTCACGCTCCTACTTACACACGAACGGCAAGTATCAAAGCGCGGGCGGCGTGTCCCTGGTTTCGGAACGCCTGCCTTGGATCCACTAAGCTCCCCGGAGCGCCTGCGCTGTTAACCGCGAGATCTCCTGGCGCACTCGATCCATTTCTTCTTTGTTCATTCCTGGTCTAATCTTGTCGATTTCGATGGCGGAGGACCCATCCTGCGTAACGGTCCGCGACGCCGACTTCATGCCGCTGCCGCCCGCGATACGCGCCGGGAGCAACTCCGGATTCTCTTGCACGAATCCTGCCAGGTATTCCTGTAGCGGTTTACCCTCGGGACCCTGAGCCCGCAACCGCCCGTCCTCGCCGCGCACGATGTCGTCTTTCACAGCGCGAAACGCCAGGTCGACTTTTGCAATTCCCAGCCGCTGCAACTCGCTCCGAATCTGCGAATTTCTGTCTGCTTCTTCGGCTGCCGCGCGGGCACGCCTGTTCTCTTCCACCAACTGGTTCAGGCGGCTCTCCAAGCCTTCGCGCCTTTTTCGTTCGTCGTCAAGCTCAGCCTTGTACGCCGGCTCAGCTTTTTGCTGCTCGTTGCGCACAAACTCTTCAATCGCCTGACGCACGACATGCTTGATGTCGATTCCTGGTGTCGGTTGCTGCTCTTTGTTGATCGGATTTTCTTCTGACATAGACTTCCTTCCTGCTTAATTCATCAACTGCTCGTCTATCTCGCGAGCAATTTGATCCTTTGTTTCCTGCCGCGCGTCGCTCAGATACTTGGTGGCCAGTTTCTGAAATATCTGCCGTTTCAGTGTTGGCGAAGTTATGCCTAAACCCAGAAGATTCGACGCGTCCTGCAACTCGGCACCAAAGTCTCCGATATCGAGTTCATCCAGCCCGGAGACCGAAATCGTTACATTGTCCTCGCGCGCGTCGCCAATCGCCATCAGCACTCTTCGAATCGAATGTTTTACGGTGTCGCCGTAAGCTCGCAACATTTCTTTGGTGATCGTGAAGTCAAGCTGCTTGCTTGCTGCCGACTGCGCGTGTCCGCCAACCATCTCTCCGGACGCTTGCGACAGGTAACAAACCCGGTAGATCTCTTCTTTCAAACTCTCCAGGTTCAGCGCGGCGATCTGATAAACCTTGCCTTCCGGTTCCGTCCAGCCAAACCGGTCCTGTGTTCCGAGCTGAATGTAGTAGCTCTCGCCGACAATCTGGTTCCATTCGCGATCGGAGTACACCACCGGCATCGCGAATAGCCCCATCGTGATCGCCCAACCCAGGGCGTTCGACTTGTTGAAGTGCTCCAATTGCAGGTGCGCGGCCTTGTTCATAAGCCACATCCCCTCGCTCACCTGCATGGTGATCAACGGAACCCGGTGCTGACCAACCAGCGCATGGGGCCCTTCGGCAATCAGGTAGATGTCTGCCGGTTGGTGCTCCTTTTCTACTCTGCGGTACGTGCGATACCGTTCCTTGTCGAAGTAGTACCAGTAGGTTTCCTTGGTCACTTCCGGTGAGTCCACGTCGGGCTGCCGCTGGATCGATTGCCGTAATACAACCCATTCGTATTCGCCCCGCTCGTCCAGGCTCCAATTGATCAAGTCCTCTGCTGCATAACGGACCAGGTAAGCGCGCGATGCGCCTATAGCATCCTCCTCGGCCCGGTTGACCGGGCGCTCTGCTATTCGGGGAAAGTCGATCAATATGTGGCTCTTCCCTGCCACCAAAGCATCGGTCAGGCAGCGCCGGAAAAAGTTAGGCAGGTTTGTCCCGCGGCAGTCGCAGTCGTCCACCAACTCCGCAAAGAAGCTCTGGCTGGCGTTATTGCCGCCTTCGAACTGTAAGTTGGGGGCGCGGCGGAACAGGGTCGCGGTGAACCAGTCCACAATGGACCCCACGTAGTTCTCGTAAAAAACGCGATACAGACGTTCGCTATAAACATCAAGCGGTTCCTTCTGCCGCCTGAGCAGGTATTCCGCCGCGCGCAGCTTAAATTGATGTCCGCCAACGTACAGGTCGCGGTAAGTCCGCAACATCAGCTTCTGATGCTTGTACTCAGGATGTTCTCGGTCGATTTCAATCATGGTTTTCCGCTCCGCCGCCTAAAACAACGGCCTGTTTATCTCGCCTGTCTTCACTTTTTCGCCGTACAATTCCCAAACCACGTAACCCAGCGCATCCGACGCATGCGTCCGCTTTGGATCGCGCACCTTGTCCACAATCCCCGAATCAGGCTTGAACATCACTTCTTCGAAGTCCTTCACCAGTTCCTTACACTTCGGATCGATTTCGAGACGAACTTCGCCGCGCGCGCTTGTGAGCAATGCGTTCACTTTTTTCACCCGGTCCAGCACCGGAGGATTTTTCGAAGGAACACGCAGCTTTACGTTCCGGAACCCGGACCGGTACAGGAAGCTCTGCAGCATCGTGTAATCGGTTGTTCCCGTCGTATGCATGTTTCTGCCGCTTGCATCGCCGTAAATCTCCAGCCCGGCTCCATGGCCGCCATACCGGTTTTCAAACTCCAGTCCAGCCTCCTCCGTGGTCGCCCGGTCCAGCACGATTTCATCGATCACTACCAGCCGTTCCCGTTGCTGCTGTAAAATCACAGAGCTCATGGGCGCCACGTTAAAGTCCAGCGCCCACAAAAGGGGCTTGTTCGGGTCGTACGTCTGGCGCGTCAGGTGAACCGCCGGATTGAAGCAGTGGTACACGCGGTCCGCCCGGCTGTTTACGTACTCGCCCAATGCTTCTTGCTGGTAAAACTTGGGATCGTAACTGCTCTCCAGGCGCTCGTAATAATCCGGAGTCTTCTCAAGGAGAAATTGATTCTCGAAGGGCTTGGCGCGGACACACTCATACCCGTCTACCGGTTTGTGGATAAAGCGCCGGTAAAGCCAGTCGTGTCCCTGCGGCGTCCATACGCCAAACCCACAGAGCTTAAAAGCTTTCGGATCGCGTAATCGCGCCTCCAGCCGGACCCACGCATCCTCCCGTGTGTAGGAGAGTTCGTCGATTCCGAACCAGGCTAGATTCGTTCCGCGCAGGCGCTCCGGTTCCTCGAGCGATCTCAGCAGTATCACGCTGTCCGGGGCCGTTAACACCAGTTCGCCGTCCGACTTTCGGTGCTCGAACTGGACCTCCTGCTCGTCTAAAAGCCGGAATAAGCCGGTTAGCGTTGCATCTCGCAGCATTGCGAACGTTGGGGCAGCTAAGAGACCCTGGCGTCTGCGGTTCAAAAAGCACTGCCGCACAGTCTCAAAACTTAGCGCCGCGCTCTTCCCCGAGCCCACCGGTCCCGAAAACCCCTTGAACCGTCCCCGCAGTCCCCCAAACCGTGCCTGAGACGGAAGCGGGATATAAGTCCAGCTCAATTCCTCACTCAGAATTTCGCTGCTCTCACTCTGCTCTCTCGAATTCCGTCTCATCCGCACATAAAGCTAGCAACCGCTGCGGCCGGCGAAACGATTTTTTTTGAGCTAAGTGACTGACAAGATGTGAGATATTTTATTTTTGATCTTTGTGACAATTCGCACGGACGTTCTTTGAGACTCTTGACAGCGTTGTTAGACTGTTGACTTGAGGAGCTTTTCTAGTCCGTCGGCGTCCTCGCCGGAGGCATTTCGAAGTAAGGATTTATCTATGATTGGTCGCGATGATCTCGACCCTCTCGCTCCCCAGCGGGAAGCAGCAATGTTTTACGGCCTCTTTTTGCGCGGCCACTCCGCCGATTCGCTCCGGCGCGATATTGATGTCCCCCGTCCCTTGCTCAATAAGTGGCTTCATCCACACCGCTACGAGGACAATTTCCGCGATTCCTTGCGGCGCATGTACAGCTACCGCAAAAAAGTTCTGGCCATCTTTGACGAACTCGTCCTTAAAGAAAAGCACCGCGTTCGCATCCACTAGGTTCGCGCTCTCATCCAAAGTTGGATGGAACTGCCCATCTATCAGGTCGATGCATTCGCATCGAAGGTCTTCGCCGGCAATCCCGCGGCTGTTTGTCCACTAAACGAGTGGCTTCCCGACGCCACGCTCCAGGCCATTGCGCTCGAAAATAATCTCTCCGAAACAGCTTTCTTCGTTCGCTCCGCCGGTCGCTATCACCTCCGCTGGTTCACACCCGGCTGCGAAGTCGATCTGTGCGGTCACGCCACCTTAGCATCTGCTTACGTCCTCTTCAATGAACTGGGCGAGTCGCGCGGCACAATCCCGTTCGATACCCATTCGGGAGAGCTGGTCGTCACTCGGAGCGGTGACCGCCTGAGTCTGAACTTCCCCGCCCGCCCTCCAGCCCCAGTGTCCGTACACTCAGTGCTAAAGGCTGCCCTCGGAGGCCCCGAACCCCTCGAAATCCTCGGTGCCCGCGATTACCTTGTCCGCTACAGCACGGAGGAGCAGGTGCGTAGTCTCTCGCCAAATATGGACCTGCTCAGAACGGTGGATCGCTTTGCCATCATCGTCACCGCGCCCGGGACGGACTGCGACTTCGTATCGCGCTTCTTTGCCCCTGCCAAGGGCATCAATGAAGATCCCGTGACCGGCTCGGCTCATTGCACTCTCATTCCGTACTGGGCTGACAAATTAAACAAAACCACGCTGTACGCCCGGCAAATTTCACCCCGCGGTGGCGAACTTTTTTGCGATCTTAAAAATGACCGCGTCGAAATTGCCGGCCGCGCCGTTCCGTTTTTAAAAGGAACAATCTATCTGTAAATGCGCATCCGTTCTGGACGGAATCCGGGAGAGGATCGAAAATAAGGAAACTGTGCCAACTACCCGCACCTCCGCCTGCGCTCTCGATTGCCCCGACGCCTGTTCTCTTCTCGTGGATATTGACGGTGCCGGTCGCGCCACCAGGCTTCGCGGCAATCCAGATCATCCCGTCACGCGAGGATTTCTCTGTGGCAAGGTAGCTCAGTACCTGGAGCGCGAGTACCACCCACAGCGCCTTACTCATCCTCTTCGCCGCACCGGCGCAAAGGGGGAAGGCCGCTTCGAACCGATATCGTGGGATGAAGCCCTCGAGACCATTGCCGCCCGCCTTACACGCGTCTCGGAAGACCGCGGCCCGGAAGCTATCCTTCCCTACAGCTACGCGGGCACCATGGGTCTTCTCAACGGGTCGGCAATGGATCGCCGTTTCTTTCATCGGCTGGGGGCCTCACGCCTTGACCGGACGATATGTGCAGCCGCTGGCGGAGCCGCGCTTACCCTATCGCAAGGTGCGAAACTCGGCACCGAGCCAGAACAGTTCGCCGACGCCAAGCTCATCATCGCTTGGGGTGCGAACATACTAGGCACAAACGTCCACCTCTGGCCATTTGTCGTCGACGCGCGCCGGAAAGGGGCGAAATTCTACGTCGTTGATCCGGTCAAGAACCGAACAGGGAAAGCCGCAGACTGTCACTTCCCCATTCACCCTGGTTCCGACCTGGCACTAGCGCTCGGCCTCGTTCACATTATTCTCCGGGAGTCTTGGCACGACCAGGCGTACATCCGCGCTCATACGAACGGCTTCGATGACCTGGCCGCCTTGGCTGCCCAATTTCCCCCCGCACGAACTGCCTCACTCACCGGGCTTGCGGTCGAGGATGTCGAACTGCTGGCGCGTGAGTACGCGAATACTCGTCCTGCCGTCATTCGTGTCAACTACGGTGTGCAACGTAGCGAGCGCGGTGGTGCTGCCGTACGCGCCATCTCGGCTCTACCAGTTTTGATCGGCTCCTGGCGTGAACTGGGTGGTGGCATGCAACTCACCACCTCCGGGGCCTTCGAATTCAATCGCCACGCTGCCGAGCGGCCTGAACTTCAATGGATCTCTCCCCTCGCGCGCGAAGCCCGTCTGGTCAATATGTCCCAGCTCGGCCACGCGCTCAATCACCTCAGCGATCCGCCCATCGACGCGTTGGTCGTATACAACTCCAACCCTGCCGCAATCGCGCCCAATCAGTCAGCCGTTCTCACCGGTCTGCGCCGCCCGGATCTCTTCACCGTTGTTCTTGAACAGTTCATGACCGACACTGCGCGATACGCTGACCTCGTCCTGCCCGCCACCACATTCCTCGAACACACTGATCTTTATCTCGCGTATGGCCACTACTACCTGCAACTGGCCCGCCCCGCCCTCCAGCCGCCGGGTGAGGCGAAGTCGAACGTGGAAATTTTCCGCCTTCTCGCCAAACGCATGAACTTCAACGACGCATGCTTCGATGATTCCGACGACGACATCTTGCGGGCAGCCTTGAACTCGCCCTCGCGCTACCTTAAGGACATCTCTCTGGAACGGTTGGAGCGCGAAGGCTTTGTTCGCCTCAACGTCAGTCCCGACGGCGAGCCATTCCAACCGTTTGCTGAAGGAAATTTCGCCACTCCCTCTGCCAAATTTGAGTTTGGCGCCGAAATGCTCGCCTACACTCCGCCGGTGGAATCCCGCTTCGGAGATGCTTCTCTTGTGAAGCGGTATCCCCTCGAACTTCTGTCGCCCAAAAACGACGACGGGATAAACTCCACGTTCGGTCATCGCTCGCAGGTCGATCAGCAAACATCGCTCCTCGCAATCCACCCCGACGACGCTACCTCACGAGGCATTAGCGAAGGACAGCCGGTTCGTGTATTCAACGGCCGCGGCACCTGCCACTTCACTGCTCAACTCTCGCCTGACGTTCTGCCCGGAACCGTACGTGTTCGCAGCACGCGTTGGAACAGCAGCTTCCTTAACAGCGTGGGTCTGAATACGCTCACCTCCGAACGCCTGACCGACATCGGCGGAGGTCCGACATTTTATAGTTGCCTCGTGGAAGTTGCGGCTAGCCATCCGGATTGAAACATGACAATTGCCAGAAAAGGAAGCTCATTGGGTGCGGCCTCCGGCGTTTTAAAGGCCGGAGTGACTTAGCTCCCAAAATTTTCTCCCGTTATTAGCACGCCGATACACATAGCGTCGAAGTACCCATGTGCAACGTCGTACCACGGTGCTAGGGTTGCCGCCTGCCGCCGTGGGTAAGCTGCTCCAGCCTAGTATTTGTTGGCTTTGGTCTTTCCTTCTCGACCTGCCACCCAAACTGAAACAAGGGCTTTGCCGCGAGAGCAAATTCCACTACACCCTCTGCCAAGCCGGGCCTGGTACATGCATCGCGCTCTAGCTTCCGGCTGGCCACGAACGAAGTCAGCTTCAGCCACTGGCTAAACGAGTCCGCCGAGTAGTTTTGAAATCCTCGCGGCATGGCAGAAAGCGAATGCTCACGGCTGAGCGGCATGTTCTTACGCTCGAGTTCTGCCGCCATTTCCTCGAACCGCTGCGGCTCTTTCGCTATCGCCTCTCTCCAAGCGTGTAGCAAGGCACGGTCTGGCTGCCAGACGCCTGCGGCGACAAACGACTGCTCCGGCGAGAAATGCAGATACAGCATCACGGCGGAATCCCGAAACGAGCGCCGAAGTTCGGCGGCAACATGGGTTTTAAAGGGACTCTTGTCCTTGCTGAACCGGACGTCCCGATAAACCCGCATCACCGCGTTCTTTTCCTTGGCATACAAAGGCAACTGCCGGTCGCGGCAGCCCGCCGCAACTGCAAGTACCAGTGCTTCCATGGGCCGTTCTACGCGCTCCTGGTACTCGGACTTACGTTCGCTAAACCAATCCCGGTCGTTATTTTTTTTCAACCGCCTGAGAAGACGAAAACCTGCTTCGGGAAACCCGGGGAACTCCGATGCCATACCAGCAAGAATACGATGTACCCGCGCTGGCTCGACTGGAACGTTTTACATGGCGCTCGTGTATCGGTGCTTACTTTCTTTCTTAATCGGTGAGAGAAATCGCGCACCTTCTCCACCTAAAGTCATCAGAGATGCACGTCAAAGCCCCGCCTCCTCTCGAATGCGCTCGAAAAATACCCGGCTACCAACGGCTGGCGTGCCTTCCTGTCGAAATTTTGAGGGTCGGGCAAGAATGGCGTTTGAAATGCTCAGGGCTTGTGGTATGATCCGGAGATCAAAGTGCCGCTCACTGCCATCTTCCACCGGAGACTTGTTGGTACGTCGCGACGTTTCGCGCAGAGTGCCGGCCGTAATTGGCCCTTCTACTCTGCTGCGGACCCTGGCGACATTCTGGACCAGTCGTGGTGGGGATGTGAGTTGCCGTAGACGAATCAAACTCCTCAAGCTGGCCATCACCGGATTACTTTCTGCAGTCAGAGTACGAGGATTTGCATCTATTGGAAATCTAGCGCTTCTGATTTCGTTGCTGAACGTTTATGAACCGGGCTACGTCTACCGAAGGTAGATTAGAGGCAAGATTCCACCCTTTTTGATGAATCTTAATTAGTGGTAAGGAGATAGAAATGACGACGACAGAATTAAACAACTTTAAAAAGATCCTGCAACAAAAGCAGGACGAGCTAGAACGCATTGTGCGCAACCGTGACGCCATCGCCATCGAAAAAAGCGCCGACGCTCTCGACGAAGTTCAGCATGCCTCCGAACGGGAACTTGCTATCCGCAATCTGGATCGCGAGTCTAACTTGCTCCGCAACGTTCGGTCCGCTCTCCGCCGCATCGACGAGGGCACGTTCGGGATCTGCCTTCACTGCGAAGAAGACATCAGCCCGAAACGCTTGGCCGCTGTACCATGGGCTCCTTTTTGCATCCAGTGCCAGGAACAAGCCGACAAGAATGCTGCTGACGGCAATGAAATGCTTGACGATCTGCTCGTCAACGCTGCTTAGTGATCCACTCCCAGTTCGTTCAGAATAGTGACTGATTCTGGACGAACGCGGAGCGTGAGCTTTGGATCGAGGGCTAAAAGCCGATCTCCTCATCTTGATAGTCAGCTGTAAGTTGCCGCGTGACGCCTCCGCTACATGCATCGTTGGCCGCATCTCTTAACAACGTCGGCCGTCCCCCCTGTGCCGCGGGTGGATTAGCGCGTGGCACTCTATCGCGGCATAGCTGTAATCTAAGTAGTGCTCCTATGCTGAAGCGTCTTGTCCTGTGCCTGCTTGTTGCCGCAGCCTCCCCTGCCATACTGTTTCCGCAGAACTCTCCCAGTCCGGCTGCCGCCAAACCAACCGATCATGTTGTGGGGGTCATCACCGCTGTGGACCCCTCCTTCAAGAAGCTTTCCGTTAAGGAGGACAAAACGGGAGCTGAGTACAACATTTCGCTCGAAAACACGAAAACATTTCTTAAGGTCTCCCCTGAATCGAAGGACCTGAAGGCGGCTTCGCGCTTCAACCCCAGCGACCTGCAGAACGGAGACCGTGTCTCCGTTCGAGGGTACAAGATGGATGGATTGCCCAATGGCGTGGCCGCTGCAAGCATCCTTTTAATGTCCGCGCGAGATCTTCAAAGGGCGCATCAGAGCGAGATGGAAGCGTGGCAACATAGCACAGCGGGCGTAGTCGAGTCCGTGGATACGGCCACAAAGCAGCTTAAAGTGGCCATACGTACGCCAAACGGCCCCCAGACCATGGCGGTTGATGGAACGAATGCCGAGTTTACCCGGTATTCACCCGCTTCGCCCAAAGTACCGGTAGCGTCGCAGCTGAGTGAGGTCCAACCCGGCGACCAAATTCGCGTCATCGGCACTAAAGATGAAAACGGTTCCATCATTACGGCCCAAAAGATCTACTCCGGCTCGTTCCGAACCGTCGCGGGTACGATCACTTCTATTTCTCCCGATGGCAAGGATGTCACTGTGAGCGACAGACGGACCAGGCAGCAAGTTCAGTTTTTACTCACGAGTGACTCCTCTATCAAAAAGCTTCCTCCACAGGCCGCTGCGGGGTTAGCGCAAGGGGCGCCGGGCGGCTCCAGAGACATCTCTCAGCTGTTGCAGAGTGCTCCCACGATCAATGTGTCCGACCTGCATCCGGGCCAGGCGGTGATTGCCTCGGGCGGTGCCGGCCCGAACCATTCGCCCTTAACCGCCACCAATATCGTCGTTGGCGTAGACCAACTTTTGCAGTCCGCCGCTCCTCGCCGTGGAAATCATTCTTCGGCTTCGAGTAACGATTGGAATCTGGATCTCGCCATACCTGTTGAATAAAACGCCGGCCGAGTCGTTTTCGCCAGCTAAACCCAATCCCAGAGGTGTCATGAATCGAAGTGTTCTTCGTGCGGCCCTGCTTGCCGCTCTGCCAGGAATTTTGTCCTGGGCGCAAGTGCCGGCCGCTGCCCCCAGTTCTGCGCGTCAGACCACAGCACCAGTTCGCCGCTCCGGCGGCACCGTTACGGGCGCTGTCAAAGACACCACTGGCGGCATAATTCCTAAAGCCCTAGTCACGCTGACGGATCAAAACGGCACGACGCAAACAGTCAGCACGGCCGACGACGGCACCTTCCGTTTTCGTGGAGTGGCTCCCGGCACGTACACGATCGCGGCGGCATTTCAAGGACTCCAGCAGACGGGCGTTCTCCTGGTTTCCGTGAAGCCCGGGCAAATTGCCAATGCCAATATAACTATGGCAGTGGGCGAACAGAAGCAACAGCTTACGGTCACTGAATCTGCAAACGAAGTCAGTGTCGATCCTGCCAACAACGCCACAGCCACTACGCTGACGGGCGAAGATCTTTCCGCTCTGCCGGATGATCCCGACGATCTCCAGGCCGACCTTCAAGCTCTCGCCGGGCCTTCTGCGGGCCCCGGCGGCAATCAGGTTTACATTGACGGCTTCAGTGGAGGCACGCTGCCGCCGAAGGAGACCATTCGCGAAATCCGCATCAATTCGAATCCTTTTTCGGCGGAGTTCGACAGGCTCGGTTACGGCCGTATTCAGATTTTCACCAAACCTGGTTCGGACAAGTTCCACGGTCAGGCCAACTACACGATTAGTGACGGCGTCTGGAATTCGCGCAATCCCTTCCTTACGGTCGACCCGCCCTTTCGCACCCAGCGTTTTGGCGGTAATGTCAGCGGTCCCATCAGCAAGACCGCCAGCTTCTTTTTCGACGTCGACCGTCGAAACATCGACGACAACGGCATTATCAACGCCACCACTCTGAACACCGCTCTCGATCCTGTCCGGACCCAGAGCTTCTTCCCGACGCCGCAGCGCCGCACAACTGTGAGTCCGCGCGTCGACTGGCAGCTCGGCCAGAACAACACTCTCAGCTTCCGGTACCGTTACGAAGCAAACAACAAGACACCCACCGGAGTGGGTGCGTTCTACCTTCCGGGCAGCGGCTACAATTCCTACGACACGGAGCATAGCGGCCAAGTAGTCGACACAATGGTTCTCGGAACACACGCCATCAACGAAACGCGCTTCATGTTCGACCGTGAAGCCCAGTCTTACCAGAGCCAGAGCAATGCGCCCCAGATCGACGTAGCCAACTCATTCGTAACCGGCGGCTCTACTTATGGCTCGTCTTTTGACGTCCAAAACTATTACGAGCTACAGAACTACACGACAATTACGCGTGGAGCCCATACTACGAAGTTTGGCGTTCGCATTCGCACTTCTCAAGTGAATGACTATTCCAATAAAAACTTCAATGGGATCTATGCCTTCCTGGGAGGCACTGGATCAATCGTCGGCGCGGATGGAAGCCTGATCCCGGACCAACGGCAGACTTCCATTCAGCAATACCAACTCACGCAGTTTCTTCTTCAGCAGGGCGCTAGCCAGGAACAGATTCTGGCCAACGGCGGAGGTCCAAGCCGGTTTACGATCACGCAAGGAAACCCGAGCATGAAGTTCTACCAGCTCGACTTCGGACCGTTCGTGCAGGACGACTGGAAAGTAAAGCCGAACTTGACTCTGAGCCTTGGGCTACGCTGGGAGTCGCAAACGAATATCGCCGACACGAGCGACTGGGCCCCGCGCGTGGGGTTCGCGTGGTCTCCCGGGTCTGGCGGTAACGGCCATGGAAAAACTGTAATTCGCGGAGGCTTCGGTATGTTCTACGACAGATTCAAAGCCACCAACGTCCTCAACGCCTACCGTTTCAATGGGCAGAATCAAATCCCCTACATCGTTACCAATAACCCATCGCTGCTGCTGCAGTACTACCTGGCCGGAACGGCTCCGCCCACCGCAGACCTGACAGTCGATCCCCGGTTCAACTCCCGTTACCAGATCGACAGTCATCTTCAGTCTCCTTATCTCATGCAGACCGTCATCGGCGTCGAGCACCAACTCTTCAAGCGCACGACAGTCACGGTGAACTATATGAACGCTCGGGGAAACCATGAACTGCTGACGCGCGACATCAACGCGCCGTACCCGGTTTCCCTGCCCGGCAATTTTCTTCCGTCGCCGTTTGGCAACATCGGGCCCATCTACAACTATGAATCGACGGGGATCTTTCGCCAGAATCAATTGATGGTCGGCATCAACGCGCAGCAGGGCCGCCGGCTGAGCCTTTTCGGCCGCTACGTCTACGGCTACTCGAATAGCGATACGGACGGACTCTCCACGGTTCCCTCGAACCAGTACAATCTGGCCCAAGACTATGGACGGTCGGCGCTCGACTATCGTCACTCCCTGTTTCTGGGTGGATCAGTCGCGGCAAAGTGGGGGCTTCGTTTTTCGCCCTTCATTGTTGCCCACACTGGTATTCCCTTTAATATCACGACGGGCACCGACCTCTATGAGACAGGGTCGTTGAGTCCCACGGCTCGGCCCGCTCTGGTCAGCGGACAGGATGCGGCTGCTGGCCCCGGCGGACTGATCCTCAGTACGCCTCTCGGCTACCTGAACACAGTTCCGCTGCCCGGTCAGTCCATTATTGAGCGCAACGCCATCTCCGGCCCTGGCTACGTCGGCATCAACCTTCGCGTGAGCAGGACGTGGGGCTTTGGCACGACCAAATTTGCCGGGCCGTCGGGCGGAGCCAGAGCCGGCGGCGGGGGGCACGGAGGTTTCCGTGGCGGCGGAATGGACGCCACCAGTGAGCATCGATACAACGTTACCGTCTCGGTCAGCGCCCGTAATATTCTCAACCACGAGAACCTCAACACGCCCAACGGGTCGGTTACATCACCCTATTTTCTCCAGTCGACGGGCATAACGGGAGGCTACGGGGCCGAGGCGACCGCCAGTAACCAGCGCCGCATCGATTTACAGGTGCGATTTGCCTTCTAGCTCCGTCTATAGGCTGACGGAGTTATTATGTTTGATTTTGAGCCGATCCCGGTTGTCCCTATCTCTACGCCTCCGGGCCTGCTTGCCCATCTTCAGATGGGCCCTAATGACGGCATCAGCCGCGGCGACCGCGCCGACACGGGCGACGAGGAAGCGGGGCCGGACGAGATGGGAACCGACGACGCGCACGTTACTGGCGACCCAACCAGTTTCGGAGGAACCACCTCGATCCGCCATCCTTCGGGAAGCGATGTCGAGCTATACGAGGACGGCCTGGGAGCAGACGAGATGGAGATTGTTCCTGAGGACAACCGCTCCCTCGGTCTGACGAATACGGACACAGTTCCCGCTGACGACTGGGCTGCCGATACGGGCCCGACACGGACCCCGGACGGCAAGCGCCAGCTTTAAGAGCGCGGCTATTTCCCGAACTGCGCGACGCCGATACGAATAATGGTGTCGCGCGGAGGCCCGGCGTGCCCGCTTGAAGTCGAGGGGGCACCTGGTTGCTTTTGAAGAGGATGCCGTTCTGTCCAAGCCCCATACACACGTCCGCCCAGCGCAGCGATCCCACTATAGTCGCCCATAAACACACCTCCCGGATCGAAGGACTCACTAGTCCAACCGAAGTTCTTGAATGTGTTTCCACCGTCTTCGGAACGCGCAAGGACAACAGTCTGCTTGCGATTGGAGGGATCCCCGCGCCGGTCGTAGAATACGGCGTTCACCGATCCGTCGAGCGGGTCCACTGCCATCCACTGAAAATATTGATCAGCCCCGTTGTGAACCGCATCATTATTTACGCGGACTGGCTCACTCCAGGACTTCCCGCCGTTGTTTGAAGCCGCACAGAACACGTCCAGATCACCGTTGCGGTAATCGCTCCAGGTGACGTAGAGACGGCCTCGACGGCCGGTGTGCGGATCGACCGCGATCTGAGGGAAACCGTTGGCGCGCGAGACGCCCTGAATGGCGAACATGGCCGGCGCCGTCCGGATAACCGTGCGGGAACGGGAAAAATGCCGACCGCCGTCACGCGACGACGTGAGCACGAGGCCGTCCCCATTGCTCCATACCGAATAGAGAGTGCCGTCCGGTCCTACTGCGCCCTCGAAACCTTCCAGTGCTCCGTTATCGTCACGGGGCAAACCGGGATGGTCGTTCAGTTCCGCGGGAGCGGACCACGTTTTTCCATCATCACTAGAACGGGACAGCACCAGTTGCGAGTTCGTGAGATTCCACCGCGTCCAGCCGATGTAAAGAGTTCCGCCATGCTTGCCGTTACCGGTATCCGCCACGATGTAGGGCTTGTCCTCAAACGGGATGCCCGGCGCGGTGGGATGCTGGGCGACGGGGATGTGATTTTTCTCCCAGGTTTTGCCTCCATCGAGCGAACGCCGGATGAAAATTCCGTTGCGGGAGGCATTGTGCCCCCAATAGTTGAAGGTCCCGAGCTTGTCGAACGCGATGTAGCAGAGGATGGCGTGACCCTGATTATCAAAGGTGACGGAGACGTCGCCGGAGACCTTGTAATCGGTAGGAGCAATGCCTTCAGCCAGTGTCCAGGTCCGTCCGGCGTCCGTGGAGTAAGCGACATGGGCGTTGTCCTGAAATGCAGCCACGACCTGCTTAGGGCTGCGAGGATTAATGGCGATGGATGGTTCCGTGAAGTATCCGGGTTCGGGCGTGAGCGTCGAGAGGAGCGTTCCCGGGGGAGGTGGCAAAGCCGCGCGCTGTCGGTTTTGGGAGTACGCAAGCCCTGCTAGTGCCGCACTCAGCAGCAGAACCGCTGCCAGTTGTGTGCCCATGTATTTCTCAATCATCCTTCCACTTAAGTTTCGCAAGGCCCAGACACACTTCGGGCGCAAGGACGAAGATAGGCGGATGCGAACGGCGATTTAGGCGATCTTCGCAAGCTCTCCGACGGGCCTTTCGTCGATTGCTGGCGGATGCGAAGTGATGACTGGAAGATCGGCGCTGGATCGGGTGCCGCGGGCGATGTCTGATTATTCTGATGCGATCTGACGGTCTGGAGGCGGACATTGCGAAGCTCTTGTTTACGAGTTTCGGCAGTTTACTTATGCTGTTGCGAAACGAACCCAG
>Ga0308173_10000286_pt1 | contig 20132 bp, 18 predicted proteins | sample PhyPR1_FD_203716 | JGI IMG/M metagenome (GOLD analysis project Ga0308173, IMG submission 203716) | Soil microbial communities from UC Gill Tract Community Farm, Albany, California, United States - DLSLS.P.R1 | ecosystem: Environmental > Terrestrial > Soil > Agricultural land | place: USA...
GCAGCGTCAACTTCGTCACCGCCCACGACGGCTTCACGCTCGCCGACCTCGTCAGCTACGCGGCCAAGCACAATCAGGCGAACGGCGAGGCCAACCGCGACGGGACCGACGCCAACTGGTCCTGGAACCACGGCGTCGAGGGGCCGAGCGAGGATCCGGACGTCCAGGCCCGCCGCGTCGCCGACCAGCGGGCGCTGCTGGCGCTCACCGTGCTAGCGCGTGGGACGCCGATGCTCGCCATGGGCGCCGAGCTCGGCCACTCCCAAGACGGCAACAACAACGCCTACGCGCAGGACAACGCGACGAGCTGGATCGACTGGGCCGCGGCCGACGCGGACCTCGCCGGCTTCGTGGGACGGCTGGTCCAGGCGCGGGCCGCGCATCCGGCGCTACGCCACGACGGCTTCCTGACCGGCGAGGCGGCGGCGGGCCCGTTCCACGACGTGGTCTGGGGCGACGCCCTGGGCGAGGGCCTGACCGCCGCCGGGTGGGACGATCCAGACGGGCCGGTCCTGCAGATGGTGCTGAGCGCGCCGGACGGCGACGGCCTCGACCGCGTGGCGCTGATCCTCAACCGCGGGGAAGCGGCGGTGGAAGCCCGCCTGCCGGAGCTGCGGGCGCGCGGCGGCTGGCGGATCATCCTCGACAGCGCCGATCCGGGGCGGCAGGGCGAGGCCGCGGGCGAGACGCTGCCGCTTGCGCCCCGCTCGGTGCTCCTGCTCGCCGAGGCGATCGACCCGCGCCGCAAGCCCCGCCGCGCCGATGACGGCCTGGTCGCCCGCGTCGCCGGGGCGGCCGGCATCGCGCCGAGCTGGTGGGGCCTCGACCGCAGGGAGCGTCCCGTCACGCCGCAGACCCAGCGCGCGCTGCTGGCGGCGATGGGGTTCCCGGCCGGGGGCCTCGACGAGGCGCGCGACAGCCTGTGGCGCCTGGCCGCGCCCGGCCGCGCCGCGCTGCCCGCGGGTCAGGTCGTGCGGGTCGGCGAGGCGGCCGCGATCGAGGTCCGCGCGCCGGAGCGCTGGCTGACGCTGACCGAGCAGACCGGGGAGGTCCGCCGGCTGCCGGTCGAAGACGGCCAGGTGCGGCTGCCAGAGCTGCCGCCCGGCCGCTACGCGCTGCGTCTCGATAGCGCCGAGGGCGCGCTGATCGTCGCGCCGCAGGCCGCGTTCGAGCCCGTGAGCCTGGCGGGCGGCGCGCGGCTGTTCGGACTTTCCGCCCAGCTCTACGCCCTCCGCCGCGAGGGCGATCAGGGCGTCGGCGACCTCGCCACGCTCGCCGCCTTCGCCGAGACCGCGGCGCGCGCGGGCGCGAGCCTGGTGGCGATCAACCCGCTGCACATGCTGTTCCCGGGCGATCGCACGCGCGCCAGCCCCTACCACCCCTCCGACCGCCGATTCCTCGATCCGATCTACCTCGACCTGGCGGCCCTGGGCGCCGGCGCCCCCGCCCGCTCCGCGGCCGAGCTGATCGATTATCCCGCGGTCTGGACCGCGAAGGCGCAGGCGCTGGAGGCCGCGCTCGCCGGCGGGGCGGAACCGGAGGGCTTCGAGGCGCTCGTGCGGGATGGCGGGCCGGCGCTCGCCCGCTTCGCCCTCTTCCAGGCCATCGCCGAGACCCGTCCCGGCCAACCCTGGCCGGCCTGGCCCGCCGGCCTGCGCGATCCGGAGAGCCGCGAGAGCGCCCGCTTTGCGAGGGCGCACGCGGCTCGGATCCGTTTCCACCAGCGCCTGCAGTTCGAGGCCGAGCGCCAGCTCGCCGCCGCCGCCGACCGCGCGCCGGGGGTCGGCCTCTGCCGCGACCTGGCCGTGGGGGCGGCGGGCGACGGGGCGGAGGTCTGGGCGGACCCGGCGCGCTGGGCGCGAGGAGCCTCGATCGGCGCGCCGCCGGACGCCTTCGCGCCGCAGGGCCAGGTCTGGGCGCTGCCGCCGCCGATCCCCCAGGCCCGGGCGGCCGAGGGCTACCTGGGCTTCGCCGAGCTGCTGGGCGCCAACATGCGCCACGCCGGCGCGCTCAGGATCGACCACATCCTGGGCCTGCAGCGGCTGTTCTGGGTACCCGACGGCGCCGAGGGCTCGGACGGGGCCTACGTGAGCTACCCGCTCGACGACCTGCTGGGCGTGCTCGCCCTGGAGAGCGTCCGCGCCGGCTGCCTGGTGATCGGCGAGGACCTCGGCACCGTGCCGGAGGGCCTGCGCGCGCGGCTGGCCGAGGCGCGCGTCTATGGCTACAGCGTGCTGCCGTTCGAGCGCGACGGCGAGGCGTTCCGGCCGCCCGGCGCCTATCGCCGCAAGGCGCTCGCCTGCGCCGCCACCCACGACCTGCCGCCGCTCGCCGGCTGGTGGGCGGGCGCGGACCTCGCCGAGCGCGCGGCGCTGGGCCTGCTGACGTCGGAGGACCTGACGTCCGCCCAGGCCGGGCGGCGCGCCGAGAAGGCCGCCCTGATCGAGGCCATGGGCGCCGCGGGCCTGGCCGGCCCCTGGGTTGCCGACGCTCCCTACACCGTGGACCTCGCCGCGGCCCTGCACGGCTTCCTGGCGATGGCCGAGAGCCAGCTCGTCGTCATCCAGGCTGAGGATCTCGCGGGCGAGGTCGTCGCCCAGAACGTGCCCGGCACCGACCGCGAGCGGGCCAACTGGCGCCGCCGGATCGCCACGCCGCTGGAGGCGTTGGGCGGCGCCCCGCTCGCCCGCCGGATCCTCGAGGCGGTGCGGGCGGCGCGGCCCGTCGGCTGATCGCCGAATCGCCCGCTGGACAGAGACGCGCCGGGGGCGTTGGAATATCACCGTCCTGGCTCGCCGCTCCACGGTCGAGCCTGTCGCTCCGGTCTCCCCCTGCCTGGAGATTGCGCCATGTCCCTCGACCATCTGACGGAAAGCCGCCGCGCCCCCTCCTTTGGCTCGGCCCCGCCGCCCAGCCGCCCGGACTCACGCCTGCTGGCCGTGGGCGTCGGCGTCGGCGAAGCGACCGTGACCGGCGCCGCGAGATACGTCTCCCGTCCCGAGCAGCTCGCCCTGCTCAAGCCCGGCGAGATCCTGATGGCGGAGGCGACCGGTCCCGCCTGGGACGCCGCCCTGGCCCGCGCGGCCGCGATCGTCGTCAACGACGGCGGCCCCATGTGCCACGCCGCGGCGATGGCCCGGAAGCTCGACATCCCGGCGGTGATCGCCGCCGGCGGGGGCGCCTCGCCGCTGTGGACCGGCGCGACGGTCACCGTGGCCGTGGGCGAGGATCGGATTGGACGGCTCTATCAGGAGCTCTCGCCCGCCGGCGCCCGTGAGCGGTCCTGGCCGGCCCCCGAGCGGGCTTAGCCCACACCCGCACCGTTTCGCGCCGTTCGCGCCAGGCAGGATCACGGAGCCCGCCCGCGATGCTGAATCCCGGCCTCGACCCGTCCGGATTACCAAACTCAGCCCTCGAAGCGGGGGCCGCGGGCGGCGGGCTGTTGCCAGGGCCCGGCGCCCGCTGATAGGGCTTGGCGCGACAGCAGAGCCGACCCATTCCCCGCCTCCGCCGCGCCTTGCGCGCGTACGGCCGCTTGCGGCCACAGCGAACTGTCGAGACCTCACATGGCCCTGGAAATCGTGCGCCGCCCCGCCGGCGCCGACTGCACGTCGATCCTCGCCGAACTGCCGCAGTGGTTCGGACTTCCCGACTCGAACGCCGCCTACGCGGAGCATGCCGAGCGCGAGCGCGCCTGGGTGGCCCAGGAGGCTGGCGAGACGCTTGGCCTGATGACCCTGGTCGACCACGGCTTCTCCGCCGTCGAGATCCACCTGCTCGCGGTCCGTCCCCATGCCCACCGGCGCGGCGTCGGCCGGGCGCTGGTCAGGCGGGCGTGTTCCGTCGCAAGGGGATTGGGAAAGCCCTATGTCACCGTGAAGACGCGAGGGCCGTCGCTGCCCTACGAACCCTACGATCGGACCCGGGCCTTCTACCAGGCCGTGGGGTTTGAGGCCCTGGAAGAGCTGACGGAGATCTGGGGACCCGAAAACCCTTGCCTCATCATGATCCTGCGCGTGCCGCAGGAGTCCACGCCCTAGACTAGCCCACCACCCGCACCGTTTCGCGCCGTTCGTGACGGCGCCGCCACGCCTCCGGCGCCTCGGACGGGCCGAAGCGGCGCTCGATGTCCTTCTGCAGGGCGCGGGCGGCCATGAAGTGGCCGCGGAACAGGGTGTCCATGGCCCAGCCGATGATCGGGACCTCGGCCATGGCGCTGTTGGCGGTGAGGTAGAGGCCCATGCGGACCAGGGTGAAGGTCGAGGCGCGGCCCAGGACGGCGGCGTAGATCAGCACCCCGCCCGCGCCCACGCTGTAGAGCACGTTGGCCCCCGGAACCCAGGCCAGCACCCCGTCGAGCCCGAGGCCGAACGGGCCCATGGGGATCAGGTCGTCGGAGAGCCGCTTCACCCGCTCGGCGATGCGCCAGGCGCGGTGCGCGGTCTCGCGGTCCGTCTCGATCATGGGTTCAAGACCTCCAGCGACGCCCTCGCCTGCTGACATAGGCACGCCCGCGGCGCACGCCAGCGCGGCCGTGGGAGCGCAGCATCGCTTGCCGTGAGAGATCGCCGGTCGATAAGGTGCCTGCCAGGTTCGGGGGCTCCGGGGACCGCGTGTCCGACGTCTTCATCTCCTACGCCCGCTCCACCGAGCGCGAGGCGAAGCGGGTCGCAGACGCCCTGCGCGCGCTGGGCTACGGCGTCTGGCGCGACGACGAGCTACCGGCCCACAGGTCCTTCGCCGACGTGATCGAGGAGCGGCTCAAGAAGGCGAAGGCCGTCGTCGTTCTCTGGTCGAAGGAGGCGGCGCAATCGGAATGGGTGCAGTCGGAGGCCGACCGCGCCCGGGCCGAGCGCAAGCTGGTGCAGCTCACCCTGGACGGTGCGCCCCTGCCCATGCCGTTCGACCGCATCCAGTGCGCAAACCTCGTCGGCTGGAGCGGGGACCTCGCATCGCCGGGCTGGATCAAGGTCGCGGCCAGCGTCGCCGAGCTGATCGGCGCGCCGGCCGCCCCGGCCGCGGCGGCGCCTTCGCACGCCCAGCGCGCGCCGGCTGGGCGCGCCGAGCCGCTGCTGGCGGTGCTGGCCTTCGACAACCTCTCGGGCGATCCGGAGATGGCCTACTTTTCCGATGGCGTGTCGGAGGAGATCCAGGAGACCGTGGCCAAGGGCGCCCAGCTGAAGGTGATCGGGCGGGCTTCCAGCTTCCAGTTCCGCGGCGCCGACAAGGCCGCGGCCCGAGTCGGGGCGGAACTCGGCGCCAGCCACGTCCTCGACGGTTCGGTCCGGCGCAGCGGCCCGCGCGTGCGCATCTCGGCGCAGCTCGTCGAGTGCGCCGGATCCACCACCCTGTGGTCGGACCGGTTCGACCGCGAGCTCACCGACATCTTCGAGCTGCAGGACGAGATCGCCGCGGCCGTAGCGGCGGCGCTGAAGAAGGCATTCGCGCCGCCTTCGCAGGCGCAGACCATCGATCCGGCGGCATACGATCTCTACCTCAGGGCCCGCGAGCACAAGTTCACCTCGGAGCTCGCGGCCGGCGCCGGCCTCGATGCGGGCGATCCGAGCCAGGCGGTCCCGCTCTACGAACAAGCCGTGGCGCTCGCCCCGGCGTTCGCCTCGGCCTGGGCGGGGCTGGCGATCGCCCGCGTCTACCAGATCATCTACGGACAGGGCGAAGGCCCCTACGAGGCGCTGCACGCCGGAGTGGCGGAGGCGGCCAGCACCGCGCTTCGCCTGGATCCCGCATGCGGGACGGCCTACGTGGCACTCAGCCTGCTGGAGCCGCCGGGCTGCTATCTCCAGCGCGCGGCACTGCTCGACAAGGCGCTCTCGGCGTCGCCGAACGACACCGGCATCATCGCCGAAGTCGGCCGCCTGGCCTTCATCGTCGGCCGGCACCGGGAGTCGCTGGCCCGCGCCCGAGTGACCTACGCCGCCAATCCGCTCGTTTTGCCGGCGGCCTACGCGCTCGCCACCCAGACGGGGGCCTTCGGCTTCTACGAGGAATCCAAGGGCTTGTTCGACGCCTTCAGGGCGCGATGGCCGACCAATTCCGGGCTCAACATCATGGCGCTGAACACGGCCGCCTGGAACGCGGACTGGGATCGCTTCGAGGCTTTGGTGAAGTCGATCCAGGAGGTCGGGCTGGACGGACCGCAGATCACTTGGGCGATCCGCACCGGGCGCGCCCTGCGGCACGGCGACGAGGAGACGGTCGCCTCCCTGAGCCGAGGCCTTCGCAGCCAGGTGGCCCGGACCGGGACCGTGCGCCTGGATTCGCTGTTCGCCGCCAGCGAGCTCGGCCTCACCGACGAAGCCTTCCAGGCCGCCGAGGCGGCCTCCTTCGCGCACATATTCGAGCCGCAGGGGCCGCTGCTGGCCAACGGCTGGTCGCCGGGGCTGCTGTTCATGGGCCATCCCAACCGCGCCATGATCCAGGACGCGCGCTTCGTCGGCCTCTGCGCCAGGCTGGGGCTCGGCGACTATTGGGTGGAATCCGGCAAATGGCCCGATTGCGCCGACGACGTCGCCTACGACTTCAGGGCCGAGGCGAGGCGTCTGGCGGGCGGGCGGTAGAGGGGCGTCTCCTCTCCCGGGAGAGGAGCAGGGTTGCGTCACCCCCAGAGCTCGGACGGCGGGGGCTCGATGAGCGAGCCGAGCACGGAAAGCCCCGGGTCGCGGTCGCGGGCGAGCAGCAGCGGGCCGTCGAGGTCGACGAAGGCTGCGCCCTGCGCCGGGATCAGCGCCGGGGCGATGCCCAGCGAGGTGGCCACCATCGAGCCCACCATGAGCTGAAGCCCCAGCGCCCGGGCCTCGGCGGCGAGCGCCAGGGCCTCGGTGAGCCCGCCGGCCTTGTCGAGCTTGACGTTGACCGCCGCATAGCGCCGCGCGCAGCGGGCGAGCTCGGCGCGGGTGTGCAGGCTCTCGTCGGCGCAGAGCGGCACAGGGCTCGCATAGCCCTCGAGCGCCGCATCCTCGGCGGCCGGCAGCGGCTGCTCCAGCAGCTTGACGTCCAGGCGCGCGAGCTCGGGCGCGAGGCGGCGGAGCTCCTCGAATCCCAGCGCCTCGTTGGCGTCGACGATCAGCCGGGTGCGCGGGGCGGCCGCACGCACCTGGGCCACCGCCGCCAGGTCGTCCGCCGCGCCGATCTTCAGCTTCAGCATCGGACGGCGCGCCTCGCGCCGCGCCGCCTCGGCCATTTCGGCAGGCGGTCCCAGGCTGATCGTGAGGCAGGTCTTCACCGGGTCCAGCCGGGCGCGGCCGGCGAGCGTCCAGGCGCGCACCCCCGCCCGCTTGGCCTCCAGGTCCCAGAGCGCGCAGTCCAGCGCATTGCGCGCCGCGCCGGCCGGCAGGAGCCCGTACAGCGCCCGTCGGTCCGCGCCATCGGCCACTGCGGCCCGCACGGCCTCGATCTGGCCCAGCACCCCTTCGACGCTCTCGCCGTAGCGGGCGTAGGGCGCAGCCTCGCCACGGCCCCGGTGCGGCGCATCGGCGATCTCGACGACCACCACCTCGGCCTCGGTCTTCGCGCCGCGGGAGATCACGAACGGCTCGCGCAGCGGCCAGCGCTCGGCGCGGGCGAAGAGCCGGAGCATCGCCGGGACCTAGGCCGGATCCCCCGCCGCCGCGTCGAGCAGCAGATAGAGGCGCCCCGCAGGCTCGGCCAGGGTGCTCGCCGTCAGGAACCCCTCCGGGTCGCGCACCGTGGCATCCTGGATCAGGGTCTGGTAGCGGCGGACGAAGGTCTGGGCGTTGCGGCGCAGCTTGTCGTCGCCGGCCATGCGGCGGGCGATGCGGCGCGCGGCGGTGGGCGCGAGGCGCTTGACCACCTGGCGGGCGCCGTCGTGGTCGCCGGTCTGCACCGCCGCGGCGATCTCGTCGATGCGCGCCTTGGGCAGAAGCGTCTCCGGCTCGATGCCGAGCCGGGCCAGCTCGGCGCCCAGCAGGTCCTGCAGCCGCTCGCCCTCGGCCTCCGCCCCGTCGATCGAGGCCAGCAGGTCCTTCCAGGTCCAGGCCTCGCCCTCGGCGGCTTCGGGCTCGGCGTCCGGCGGGCCGCCGGCGGCCTCGAACACCTGGCTGAACTCGGCGTCGGTCGCCGTGGGCGTGAGTTTGAGGCGCGGGCGCAGGCCCAGCGTCTCGGCGAGCTGGCCGGCTTGGGCCGGGCCGGTCGCGGCCGGCTCCATGAGGTCGTCGAGCGCCAGGTCGGGCTCGGGCTCCCCGGCCGGCGGCGGCGGCGCGGCTGGCGCGGCGCGCGTCGGACGGGCCGAGCTCCTGGCGGGGGCGAGCGGCGCCGGGGGCTCGCGCGGCGGCGCAGGCCGGGGGGGCGGCGCAGGCGCGACGGCCGCGGCCGTTCCCATCAGCCGCACCGCCTCGCTCAGCATCTCGAAGTTGCGGCGCACCCGCTCCTGGAAGGCGAGATCGATGGCCTGGGCTTCCTCGGCGGTGCGGCGGGCGGCGGTCATCAGGTCGTCCATGCCGTTCAGCACCGCGGCGCGCACCTCCTCGGACTGCGCCCGGGCGCTGGCCGGCAGGCCCTGGGCGCGCGCCTCGACCTCGGCCAGCAGGGCGCCGAGCTCCTCCAGCGACGCGCGCGCGGCGGCGGCCCCGTCGGCCAGCTTCCGGGCGGTGGCGGCGCCTGCCTCCTCGACCATCCGGGAGGACTGCTCGATCAGCGCCCGCGCCTCCTCCAGACGCGCCTCGAACACCTGATTCGCCTTCTGGCCGGCCGCAAAGGCGGCTTCCGAGAGCTGGTCCACCTGTTCGCGCGCGGCGGCGGCGTGCCGGGCGGCGGCGTCGCGGGTCTCCTCGGCCGCCCTGGCGAGCGCCTCGATGGCGGCCCGGGTCTGGGATTCCAGCTGGAGACTCTGCTCGGCGGCGGCGCCGGACACGGCCTCCAGGGACTCCAGGGTCGATCGCCCGAACGCCTCGCGCTCGGCGCCCGCCCGTTCGGCCAGCTCTCGGAACTGCAGGGCCGCCTCGGCGATGAGCTGCTTCAGCGCCTCGCCGCCCTTGGCCGCCCGGTCGCTCATCTCCATGGCCGAGAGCCTCGCCTGGCCGATGAACTCGCTGAGCTTTTCGGCATGGGCCTGGGCCTGTTCGCCGAAGCCCTGCTGGTCCTCGCGAAGCGCCGCGGCGAGCGCGGCGAGCGCCGCCCGCTGTTCGCCGAGCCCGCCTTCCACCGCCTTGACCTGCTCGGCGACGCCTGCGCCCGCCGTCTCCAGCCGGGCGATGTGGCGGGTGAGGTCCTCGCCGGCGGTCCGCGCGGCGCCGCTCGCCTCGGCGGCCGCAGCGGCGAGGTCGGCCGCGCGGGCGGAGAGCTGGGCGTCGGCTTCGCGCAGCTGGGCGTCGGCCAGCTGGGCGGCCTCGGCCACCATCCGCGCCTTGTCCTTGATCCCGTCGGCGACCCGGGCGGCCTGGGCGTCCAGGGCCGCCGAGAGCTCGCCCATCTCGCGGCGCTCGTGGCCGAGCTCGCCGGCGAGGTCGCGGGCGGTGCGCGCCGACTGCCCGGTGGTCTCGGCGAGCTGCTGGGTCTCGAGCGCCAGGGCCTCGCGCAGCGCCTGCAGGGTCTCACGGGCCTCGTCCGCGGCCTGGCCGGCGCGGACGATCTCCTCGCGCACGCCCTGCGCCACCTCGCCGGCTCGCGCTGCGGCGATCAGCGCCGGGCTCAGCATCTCCTCGGCCATCGCCTTGGCCCGCCGGCTCTCGGCGGCGAGCTTCTGGCCCTGGCGGATCATGTAGGCCGCGCCCCAGACCAGCACCGCCGGGCCGATGGCCAGGAGCGCGAAGACGGCGAGCGCGAACGGCTCGAACTGCAGCGGCGCCACGTGGTTGCGGTAGCCCAGCGCAAAGGCGATCGGGGCCAGCGCCCAGAGCCCCGAGATGGCCAGCGCCGCGAGGTAGATGGGCCAGCCGGCGGGCGGCGCATAGGCCTGCGCCGCGGCCGGCGCGGCGGGCGTCGGCTCGGGGCTGCGCACCGGCATGTGCGGAGAGACGGCGGCGATCGGCGCGGTCTGCGGCGGCGGCTCGAGCGGCGCAGCGGGGGCGCTCGCCAGCGCCTCGATGACCGGCGGCTCGGCCGTCTCGGCCGCGGCCGCCTGCGGCGCCGGAGTCGCCCCGAAATCCATCGGCGGACGTCGCCTATCGATCGTCATACGCGCCCTTCCACGACGTGCGCGCGTCGCCGGGGCGCGGCCGCCCCCGCTCGCGCCGCTCCTTCTGGAGACCAAACCTAGTACAGATCAGGCGCGCAAACACCCGCCGTGCGCAAGGCGGCGGCGCGGAATGTCGCGGCGGCGAACGCCCCGGTCAGGTCTTCTCGACGTGGGGATGGGCCCGCGCTTCGGGACAGTCGTTGATCTTTTGCGGCGCGGGCTTGCTGCGGGCCACCACCCGCTCGGCGGGCGGTGGGGCCTGCTCCAGGTGCATCGGCTCCAGCACCAGGCCGAAGTGCGACAGCGCAGCCGCGGAGGACTGCACCACGACCGAGGCGACGATTCCGGTCAATGTCGACACCGCAGCCTCCCGTGCCCGTGCGAATCCGGCGACCGCCGTTATACGGCAAGCCTGGCCGAGCGGCGACGGAGCGCTGCGTGAATTTTTCGCAATGTTCGGGCGCGGGTTTCAGGATTTCGAGGCGGCGGGCGCCGCGGGCGGTGCGATGCCGGCGGGTTTCGCCGCCGGCTCAGCCGGCTTCTGCCCCGCGGGCTCGACCGGCGCCGGCCCGTCCTTGCTGGTGTCGATGTAGAGCGAGTCCTTCCTGGAGCAGGCGCCCGCCAGGGCCAGCACCAAGAGGCTCGCCCAAAGGATCCGCCCCCGCATCCCTCAAGCTCCGTCCCGTCCCCTAAACTCTAGCAGAAATCCCGCGGCGCGCCACCGGCACGCGCCAGCTCGTGGGGTCGAGGAAGCCCAGGAAATGCGCCGGCCCGATCACCCGCACGCCGGCCGCCGCCTGCTCGGGCGCGATCTCGGCCCTGAGCTTGGCCATCTGCGTCCAGTGCTGCTTGGGCCGGTAGTGGTGCTCGGCGTGGTAGCCGTTGTTGAGGAAGAGGGCGTTGTAGAGCGGCGCATAGGTGGAGACGCCGGTCGCCAGCGGGTTCGCAGGCTCCGCGCCGAGATGCTCGTAATAGGCGATCAGGAACGAGAGCGACTGGCCGAGATAGTAGAAGGGCGCCAACACCAGGACGAAGTCCCAGCGCAGCACGAGCAGCACGGCGTAGACCCCGACCATGGTCCAGAACTCGGTGAGCGCCCGTTTCGCCTCGGCCGGCCGCTTGGCCCCGATCTCGCGCGCCACGGTGAACGGGTCGTCGTCGCGCCAGAAGCCCATGAAGACGTAGGACAGCATCGGCTCGGCCCGGCCGCCCGCGCCGTGGCGGTAGATGGAGATCGGATCGATCGTCCGGCCGGCTTCGTCGGGGCGGTCGGAGTTGCCCGCGTGGTGGCGCATGTGGACGTAGGCGTACATGGTCTGCGGCACGCCGTTCTCCAGCGTCAGCGCCAACTCGGTGATCCGGTTGGCGAGCCTGGAGGTGAAGAACGGGTTGTGGATGAAGTTGTGGCTGACCGAGTCCTGGTTCCAGCCGATCGCGAAGGCGTAGAGCCCCGCCCCCGCCAGCCGCGCCCCCCAGGACATCTGCGGCCAGGCCAGGAAGAAGGCGACCAGCAGGCCGAGGTGGACGTAGACCAGTGCCGCCGGGATCGCGTCCCAGGCCGAGTAGCGGAAGACCCGCCCGCCCGCCTTGCGCCTCGCCCCTGATCCGCCGGCCGCCATGGCGCTGCGATCCTAGGCCGCGAACGCCATCGAGACGTTCAAGCCGCCGAACGCGAAGGCGTTGACCAGCGCGTGCCGGGCCTTGATCGGCCTGACCTGGCCGACCACCACGTCCACGCCGTCGCACTCCGGATCGGGCGCATTGTAGTTCAGCACCGGCGGGGCGAGCCCGGCCGCCAGCGCCTTCAGCGCGATCACCGCCTGCAGGGCGGCCGAGCCGCCGATCAGGTGGCCGTGGGCGCTCTTGGTGGCGATCACCGGATGGCGCATGGCGCGATCCCCGAACACCTGGCGGATGGAGGCCGCCTCGTTCTTGTCGTTGAGCGGCGTGCCGGTGCCGTGCGCCGAGATCAGCACCTCCTCGGCCTCGGCCAGGCCCCCGGCCGCCACCGCCTGGCGCATGGCGCCGCTCGTGCCGTCCAGCGACGGCTGGGTGAGGTGGAAGGCATCGGAGGTCATGCCGGCCCCCAGGAATTCGCCGAGCACCGCGGCTCCGCGCGCCCTGGCGTGATCCATGTCCTCCAGGATCAGCACCGCCCCGCCGTCGCCCATCACCATGCCGTCGCGGTCCCTGGAGAACGGCCGGCAGGTCTCGCCCGCCAGCGCCTGGATCGCCTGCCAGCCCGACATGCAGCCCGGCGTGGCGATCGCCTCCGAGCCGCCGACCACCGCGACGTCGGCCTGTCCGGTGGCGATCAGGCCCGCTCCCTGCACCACCGCATGCGCCGAGGAGGCGCAGGCCGAGGATGTGGCGAACACCGGCCCGTGGATGCCGAACTGCATGGCGACCGCGCTCACCCCGCCGGAGACCATGATCTTCGGCACCGTCGCCGGATGCACCCGCGGGCTCTTCAGGCCGAAGAACCGCTCGTAGCTCTTCTCCAGGGTCTCCTGGCCGCCCTGGCCGTGGCCGAGCACGACCGCGGTGCGCCGGTCCAGCACCGGGCTGTCCAGCAGGCCCGCCGCCTCCAGCGCCTCGGCCGCCGCGCACAGCGCGATCAGGGCGAAGCGGTCCAGCAGGCCCGAGACCTTGCGGCCGTGCTTCGCCTCGAAGGCGGTCTGGAAACCGTCCGGCGTCAGGGCTGCGGGCAGGCTCACCGGCTCCGGGCCGTGCTGGCCGCCGTCGAACAGGTGCGGCCCGATGGCCGAGCGGCCCTCGCGCGCGGCGTCCCAGTTGGCCTCCACGGTCGTCCCAAGCGAGGACACCGCGCCCAGGCCGGTGATGGCGATGCGCCGGCGCATCAGGCGGCGGCCTCGGCGTTGATCCGCGCCAGCAGGAAGTCGAGCATCTCGCCCAGCGTGGTCATCTGCGGCATGTCGCCTTCCTCGATGACCACGCCGTACGCCTCCTCGAGCTCGAACAGCATGGAGATCACGTCCAGCGAGGAGATGCCGAGGTCTTCCAGCGTCGCGTCGCGCGTCAGCTTCTCGCGGTCGATGATCGCTTCCTTGGCGATCAGGTCGAGGAGTTCGGATTCGGTGGCTTTCATCTCGGAGGTCCTGCGGGCGCGGCGCCGGGCTCGCCGGCCGCTTGGGAATACATCGGGGCGCGCGCGCGCGCACTGCGCTTCAGGGGCGCGGCGGATTGAAGGCGCCGAGCGGCGGCCGATCGCCTCATGCGCTCGCCTCCGGCTCGCCCTCGCCGAGCAGCCAGACGCCGGCCAGGATGGCGGCGCCGCCGATCGCCTCGGCCAGGGTGATGGGCTCGCCGAACGCCGTCCACCCCAGCGCGATGACCAGGACGTAGCCCAGCGCGGTCATCGGGAAGGCGGCGCTCAGCTTGAGGTTCGACAGCACGATCATCCAGGCCGAGAAGGTGACGATCTCGCAGCCGATCCAGGCCTGCACCCAGGGCGAGCGGATCGCCGCGGTCAGCCAGCAAAGGCCGAAGGCTCGCCCCATCAGCGCCTGCGCCGTGCGCTCGGCGAGGTACTGGTTGACCGCCCCCATCAGCGGCATGAGCAGCCACAGCAGCGGACGCGCCGCGCGCGGCAGGGGCAGGCCCTTGGGCGCAACCGCGGCGGTCATGCGGCCCCCCGCACGGGAACCGGATCTTCGGCCAGCAGCGGCGCGGCCCACTGCAGCGCCCGGTTCACCAGCGGCCGGCGGTGGCGGAAGTACATGTCGGCCCCGATCAGGCGCGAACCCAGCCTGAGCTTGTTCTCGTAGGCCGCCTGGCCGCTCTGGTAGCGCGCGCAGCCCCGCTCCAGGCACAGCCGCACATTGGTGAACCAGCTCACGAAGTAGAGGTTGAGCGCCGGGCCGCGGGCGCTGTCCATGCAGAAGAACTTGTCGAGCAGGGTCGCGCCGTCGGTCAGCAGCAGGTTGAAGCCGATCAGCTCCTCGCCCGCCCAGTAGAGGACACAGAGCGCCCGCTCGCCCATCGCCCGCAGCACGCCGGTGAAATAGGCGGCTGTCAGGTCCTCGAACTGCAGGTCCGAGCGCTCGCGCGTCTGGCGGTAGAGGTCGGCGATGCGGGGCTCCAGGCCGGCGATGTCGTGCGTCACCTCGATGCGCAGCCGCGGCAGGACCTTGAGCTTGCGGCGCATGTCCTTGCGCGTGGCGGGACCGAGGCTTGCGAGATAGGCTTCGATGTCGGGGAAATCGATCGCCAGCTCGGCGGTGGGCATCCCCGGCGTCGGCTGATAGCCGATCCGGCGCGTCGCAGCCGCCCAGACCTCGCGCTCCCGCTCCGGCGCATCCTTGATCGCCAGCAGCCAGCCGCCCGCTTCGGCGGCCTCGGCTTCGAAGGCCTGCAGCAGCGCGTGCAGCACCTCCGGCCGGCGCCCGGCGGCGACCTCCGGCGCAAAGCCCAGGTTCACGTCCTCCGTGCATGGCGAGCCCAGGCAGCCCATGCGAACCGTGAACGCCCGCGAGGCGAGCCGGCGCGTCGCCGCGACCAGCCCGCGTCCGAGGCCCGACAGCGTCGTGTCCAGCGAGTAGTCAGTGAAGAACCCCGGCGCGCAGGCGAGCGCGCGGCCGCCCTCCTCCGCCACCGCATAGCGCCAGTCGAAGCCCGAAATCCCCGCCGCCTCCACCGCGGCCAGGTAGTCGAACCCCTCGAGCGCGCCCGCATGGCAGGCGTCCCACGCCTGGCGGCCGATCTCGTGGATCGAGCGGACGACCCGTGCGCTGAGGGCCTGCTCAGGCATCGGCGGCCTCACGCAGGGGGCGGGGCTCGCGCTGCGGGTCAGGCGGCGCGCCGCAGAAGTCGGCCGTGAGGTCGCCGACCAGGTCCCGTTGCCGGTCGACGTGGATCATGTGGTAGCAGTCGTCCAGCAGGTGCAGCGCCACCGGCCCGCCCAGCACCTTCTTCAGCCGATAGGCATTGCGCGGATGGCTCATGTCGTCGTCGCGCGCGTGCACGATCAGCGTCGGCTGGTGGATCAACGGCCCGACGGCGTCCAGGTGGTCGGCGAGCCAGTGCATCTCGGCCATGGCGCCCAGCGGCACGCGGTCCAGCGCGCCGGGGATCACCGCGCCCTGCGCCGCAGCCATGCCGTCGCGCAGCCGCTCGTCCTTCAGGCCGAAGGGATAGGGCTCGACGAAGCTCAGCCGGCGCACCAGCGGCAGGCCCGCGAACGGCTCCACGAATGGCCGCACGCCGGAGTACCAGCGCTTCATGTTCCAGCCATCGTACTTGTAGGTCATGGAGTAGACCGCCGCGCCCGCGACCGACGGATCCTCCGCCGCCAGGGCCAGCCCGAGCGCGCCGCCGACGCAGATGCCGGCGACATAGACCTCGTCGTTCTCGGCCTTGAGGTCGCGGTAGGCCTCGCGCACCGAGGCCAGCCAGTCCTGCCAGGTGGTGGTGAGCAGGGTGGCTTCGTCCACCCCGTGGCCGGCGAGCAGCGGGGCGGCCACCGAGAGGCCGCGGCGGTGCAGCCGCTTGGCGAGGAACTTCATCTCGCCCGGCGCGCCGGTCATGCCATGCACCAGCAGCACGGCCTTGCCGAGCGGGCCCCTCAGCCGGAAGCTGAGGTCGCGGGCGGGAAGCTTGAGATGCGTCATGCCCTCACGCCCCCGAGACGCCGACGCAGATCACGCCGGCGAAGATCAGCAGCGCGCCCAGCTTCTGGCGGCGGCTCATCTTCTCCTTCAGGAGCACGAGGCCGGCGAGCGGCACGGTCGCGTAGGTCGCGGTCATCACCGGATAGGCCATGCTGAGCGGGGCCCGCTGGAGGACGTTGACCCAGGCGATGCTCTCGACCACCCACAGCCCGAGCCCCAGCCAGATCAGCGGCTGCAGCGCGACCCCGCGCATGAACCCGGGCGCGGCCTCCGCCCGTCCGGTCCCGGCCTTGAAGGCGAGCTGCTGGACCGTCTCGGCCACGATGCAGAAGACGAGCAGCGCGAGCGCCGCCGGGACGAGCCTGGCCGCGGTCATGGCTGCAGCCCCGTGAAGAACGCCAGCAGCCTGAGGTTCACCGCCTCGTTGACCGCCCGCGCGCCCTCCGGCTCCGGGCGCCGCCACGGCTGGTCGAGGAGCGCCTCGCCCTGTTTGAGCAGGACCGCCGCCGCGCCGCCCCCGTAGACCGCCTTCGACCAGTCGCCGACCACGTCGGCGCCCACCAGCCTGCGGCCGGCCGCTGCGCACCTGATCGCCGCCATGACGAAGTCCAGGCTGGCCTGGCCCTGATCCCAGTTGGTGATGGCCTCGGCCGGGCGCAGCACGTCCTTGTCGATGGTCACATAGATGGCCCTGGTCGGGATCGCCGCCTCCAGGCGCGTGAAGAAGGCCCGCTCGCCGAGCGCGGCGATGGTCGGCCAGGCGCGGCCCTCCAGCGCCACCTCGTCGGCCCCGTCCGGCGCCGTCCAGGCGAACAGGTCCAGCCGGTCCTCGGCGATCAGCGCCAGGTCCCCTTCGCGCGCCCTAGCCGCGCCGATGTCGGGACTGGTGACTCCGATGGTGACCACGCGCGCCACGCCCGGCAGTCGCGCGGCGCGCCCCACCCAGGAGCCGCAGTGGCGACCGCCCGCAAAGCGCACCCAGTCGGGATGGTTGTCGAAGTGCAGCACGGTCACCGGCTCGCCGGCCTGGACCACGGCGCGGGCCAGGAGCAGCGGCGTCACGTGGTGGAAATCGCCGGAGCCGGCGAACACCACCTCCGCCTCGCCGCGCGGCGGCAGGTCCGAGGCGAGCCTCGCCTTGAGCGCCTCCAGCGTCGCCTCGCGGCTCCACAGCCGCAGCGCCGGCCCGAGGTCGCGCGCGGCCAGCATGCGTCCGCCGTCGGCCGCCGCCCGGGCCGCCAGCTCCGGCTGGTTCTCCAGGGAATCGTCGAGGAGCAGGAGGGCGGCGCGCATGCTGGCGATCAATCCGCGCAGCGGCTCAGGAGCTGGTCGAGCAGGCGCAGGCCCAGGTCGATCTCTTGCGTGGTGATGTGCAGCGACGGGGCCAGCGTGATGACGTTCTTGTGGTAGCCGCCGACGTCGAGGATCAGGCCGCAGCTCTTGCCGTTCCCGGCGTCGAGGTCGCCCTTCATGCCCTCCTCGGCCATCTTGTCGAGCAGCGCCTTGGCCGGCGTCCAGCCATCGGCCTCGCAGATCTCGGCGCGCAGGGCGAGGCCGAGCCCGTCCACGTCGCCGATCTGCGGCCGGCGGCTCTGCAGGTCCTTCAGGCCATCCAGGAAGTAGGCGCCCTTCGCGGCGACCTGCCGCTCGTAGTCGCCTTCGGCCAGCATCTTCATGACCTCCAGGCCGACGGCGGTGCCCATCGGGTTGGAGTTGAAGGTCGAGTGCGTCGAGCCCGGCGGGAACACCTCGGGACTGATCAGCGCCTCGCGCGCCCACAGGCCCGACAGCGGATTGAGGCCGTTGGTCAGCGCCTTGCCGAACACCAGCACGTCCGGCTCGACGCCGAAGTGCTCGATCGACCACAGCTTGCCGGTCCGGAAGAAACCCATCTGGATCTCGTCGACGACCAGAAGGATGCCGTAGCGGTCCAGCACCTTCTTCAGCTCGACGAAGAAGTTCTTCGGCGGCACGACGTAGCCGCCGGTGCCCTGGATCGGCTCGACGTAGAAGGCGGCGAACTCCGCCTGGCCGGTCTTGGTGTCGAGCACGCCGTTGTATTCGGTCTCGAACAGGCGGGCGAACTTGGCCACGCAGTGCTCGCCGTACTCCTCCTTGCTCATGCCCTTGGGCCCGCGGAAGTGGTACGGGAACTCGATGAATTGCGCGCGTTCCCCGAAGTGACCGTAGCGGCGGCGGTAGCGGTAGGACGAGGTGATCGCCGAGGCGCCCAGGGTGCGGCCGTGATAGCCGCCCTCGAAGGCGAACATCAGGCTCTTGCCGCCTGAGAAATTGCGCACGAGCTTGAGCGAGTCCTCGACCGCCTGGGCGCCGCCGACGTTGAAGTGCACCCGGCCCTTCTGGCCGAACTTCTTCTCGGCGTCCTTGGCGATCATCGCCGCGAGCTCGACCTTCTCGCGGTGCAGGTACTGCGAGGCGACCTGCGGCAGGGTGTCGAGCTGGCGCTTGGCGACCTCGGTCAGGCGCGGGTTGCGGTAGCCGAAGTTGACCGCCGAGTACCACATCTGCAGGTCGAGGAACTCGCGGCCTTCGGCGTCGTACATGAACGACCCGTCGCAGCCCGCGAAGAACTTGGGATCGGGCAGGTAGTGCACGGTGTCGCCGAAGGAGCAGTAGGCCTCCTCCAGGGCTCGCAGTTCGGCTTCGTCCGCGGAGGGGGCGAGCGGCGCGTCGTACATATCGGCGAGAACTCCTAGAGCGCGGTCGCGCGACGGGCCTCGAGGAGCCCGCTGAGCGTCGCGGTGATGTCGTGGAAGGTTTCGAACCTGTGGTGAGCCTCGCCGCGGCCGGCGGCGTAATCGGCGAGCGCCCCCTTGGCGAACAGGATGTCGGCGCGGTGGCTGACGCAGAAGTCGCTCCGCCCGTCGCCGATGTAGACCAGCGTCTGGGCGGGGCCCATGCGGCCCGCCGCCGCCTCGCACTTGCAGACCCCGGCCCCCGCCGCACAGCCCGCGCGCAGGTGCGGCTGGGCGAGCCGGCGCGCGCCCGCCTCGCCCGCAAGCGCGTTGGAGACGATCGGCAGGCCGGCCAGGCCATGACGCGCCAGGATCCGCCGGATGAAGCGGTCCACGCCGTCGGAGACGATGGTCAGCGGGATCGCGCGGTCGGCGCACCAGGCGGCGAAGGCCGGAAAGCCGGGATCGATCTGGACGGCGTCCAGCACGGCCTCCAGCTCGGCGTCGGAGCCGCCGATCAGGGCGATCTGGCCGCGCATGCAGGCCGCCGCATCGATGCGCCCGGCCAGCCAGTCGGCCTCGAGCGCCTCCCATCGCGGCCGGGCCAATCGGCTGAGCACGTGGTCGGTCGTGTCGACGAGCGAGATCGTCCCGTCGAAATCGCAGAACACATGCATGGGCGGCGACGTCCTTCCCGGACATCAGCCCTATATTTCAAACCTGACGCGAACCTGACGCCGCGCCCTCCCTCCCTTGATGGGGAGGGACAGACCGCCCCAGGCGCGCTCGTTCAATCACCTCGCCGGATTGGCGCCCCCCTCCTCCTCGATGGAGGAGGGGCAGGGGTGGTGGTGATGGCGCTGAGCCGCCGTCTGAACCCAAGTGGCGCCGGCGCCCGCACACCGTTCCAACCATCGGGCAGGAACGGCCCTTGGAGCCCAAGCAGCTTCCGCACGGTTTCGAGGCAGCCGTGCAGGTCGTTGCTCACCTGACGATCGGTGAATCGGAGGACACGATAGCCCTGGCTCTCCAGCCACGCCTGCCGCTCCAGGTCTCTTGCAGCGACGTCAGGGAGCCGCGCATGCACGCCGCCGTCGATCTCGATGACAAGGCGCCGGGCATGGGATGCGAAGTCTGCAAAGTAGCGGCCGATCGGAGCCTGCCGGCGGAAGTTTACATCGAGTTTCCGGAGCTCCTTCCAGAGCCGCGCCTCGGTCCAGGTCATCCGGCGCTTGAGACTGCGCGAGCGGCGCACGGGATTCGGTAAGGGCCTGTCGCGCTCAAACATCGGCAACTCTAGGAGTCCCCTTCTTCTCGTGGCGAGGTGTCCGAGCCGCCGGTTGAACGCAAGTGGCGCCGGCGTCTAGGGAGCCCTTCTTCCGATCTCTCTGCCCACACCACCATCCCTGCCCTTCCTCCATCGAGGAGGAAGGGTTCCTTTTTGCGGCCCTCCCGGCCGAAACTCATGCTGGCCGCGTGTCCCGAATGTCCGCCGACCCGGCAATGGACGCGCTCATTCCGCCTCGGGCACCTCGATCTCGACGCACAGGCCCGGCGCGCCGTCGTCGCGGTCGCGGAGCTGCAGCCGGCCCTTCAGCAGGCGCACCGCTTCGCCGACAATCGAGAGGCCGAGCCCCGCTCCGCTCGGCGAGG
>Ga0308173_10000288_pt1 | contig 20109 bp, 15 predicted proteins | sample PhyPR1_FD_203716 | JGI IMG/M metagenome (GOLD analysis project Ga0308173, IMG submission 203716) | Soil microbial communities from UC Gill Tract Community Farm, Albany, California, United States - DLSLS.P.R1 | ecosystem: Environmental > Terrestrial > Soil > Agricultural land | place: USA...
CGACGATTCAGCCCCATAGGTTGTCATTCCCCGGTGGAACATTGGCTTCCCAGCCGACCTCGTTTGCTCGTCTACTTCTTCAGCGATCTCTGCCGCACCGCCTCGAACAAACACACCCCGCTCGCCACGGAAACGTTCAGGCTCTCCACCGCGCCCGCCATCGGAATCTGCATGATTTCGTCGCAGGTCTCGCGCGTGAGGCGGCGCATGCCCTCGCCTTCCGCGCCGACGACGATGGCCACCGGCCCATCCAGCTTCGTCTCGTACAGGCTCGCCGTCGCCTCGCCGGCAGTGCCGATCACCCACACGCCCGCGTCCTTCAGTTCGCGCAGTGCCCGCGCCAGATTCGTCACGGTGATGTAAGGCACGCTTTCCGCGGCGCCGCTCGCCACTTTGGCGGCGGTCGCGTTGAGGCCCGCAGAACGGTCTCGCGGAGCGATGACCGCATGCGCGCCCGCGGCGTCGGCCACGCGCAGGCACGCGCCGAGGTTATGCGGATCGGTGACGCCGTCGAGCACCAGCAACAACGGCGTGCCGGAGATGCCGTCGAGCAGTTCCGCCAGGTTTTGCGCGAGCGGCAGGTCGTTCGCGCGCGCGACCACGCCCTGGTGCTGAATGTTGCCCGCAAGACCCCACAGGCGCGCTTCGTCGGCCGCGATCAGGCGCACGCCCGCTTCCTTGGCGGCGCGCAGAAAGTCCTGCATGCGGCGATCCTTGCGCGTGGGGTCGTACAGCACCTCCTCGATGGACGATGCATCCGCGCGCACGCGCGCCGTCACCGCATGAAAACCGTAGAGAACCTTGAGACGTGACATGACTGATTCGAACCTTCGCTGAAAACCATGAAAAGCACGACGCGGCCCGAAGCCAATGCATCGGACCGCGCGTATTCGTTGATGCTACGGGGCCTGACTTAGCGCTTCTTGCGCGCGGGCCGCCCCTGCGCCGCAGACTTCGACGCCGCGCCGCGCTTCTTCGCCGCCCCGCCGCGCGCCGTCACCGGCGTGGCGCCCTTCTTCGTGCCGCCGCGCTGACGCGTGCCCGGGGCGTCGTCATCGCTCAACGAACGCACACGCGGGCCGGCCGCGCCATTACTGCCCGCAGGCCCATGCTCGACGCCCGCCGCCGCCGATGGACGCGCCGAAGGCTTGATCGGCGTATCGCGCACGAGGCGGAAGTCGATCTTGCGCGCATCGAGATCGACGCGGCCCACCTGCACGCGCACGCGATCGGTCATCCGATAACGAATGCCCGTGCGCTCGCCGCGCAACTCGTTCTTGACCTCGTCGTACTGGAAGTAGTCGGAGCCTAGCTCCGTCACGTGGACGAGCCCTTCGATGAACAGCGAATCCAGCTGCACGAAAATGCCGAACGACGTCACGCCGTTCACCATGCCGCCATATTCCTCGCCGAGCTTGTCGCGCATGAAATAGCACTTGAGCCAGGCTTCGACGTCGCGCGAGGCTTCGTCGGCGCGACGTTCGTTCGACGAGCAATGCAGGCCGAGCTCTTCCCAGATCGCGACGCTATTGCGCGAACGGCCGCGCGTCTGGTCGTCGTTCCTCTGCATCTCGCGCGCGGCTTTGGTGAGGCCCGTGCTCAGCGAGACGTCGGGATGAAGCTCGGGCACATACTTCTTGCCCTGCAAAATCGCGTAGATCGCGCGATGCGTGAGCAGGTCGGGATAGCGGCGAATGGGGCTCGTGAAGTGCGCATACGCTTCATACGCGAGCCCGAAGTGGCCGATGTTGTCGGGGCTGTAGACGGCCTGCTGCATCGAGCGCAGAACCATCGACTGAAGCATCTGCGCGTCCGGCCGGTCGCGAATCTGCGCGATCAGTGCGGCGTAGTCACTCGCGTGCGGTTTCTCGCCGCCCGTCAGCGTGAGGCCGACGCTGCGCAGAAACTGACGCAGATTCTCGAGCTTCTCGGGAGTCGGCCCCGCATGCACGCGATACAAACCGGGATGCTTGTTGCGCTTCAGAAAATCCGCCGCGCAGACGTTGGCCGCGAGCATGCATTCCTCGATCAGCCGGTGCGCGTCGTTGCGATGACGCGGCACGATCTGCTCGATCTTGCCCTGCGAATTCACGACGATATACGTCTCCGTCGTGTCGAAGTCGATGGCGCCGCGCTTCTGACGCGCCGCGTGCAGCGACTTGAACACGCCGTACAGGTTCTGCAATTGCGGCAGCAAAGCGGCGCGGCGCGCGGCTTCGGGGCCCTTGGTGTTCGCGAGCACGGCCGCGACTTCGGTGTAGGTGAGACGCGCCGCCGAATGCATCACGCCCGGATAGAACTGATACGCCTTGATCTCGCCGCGCGCCGTGATGATCACGTCGCACACGAGCACGCACCGGTCGACATCCGGATTGAGCGAGCAGAGGCCGTTCGAGAGCTTTTCGGGCAGCATCGGAATGACGCGGCGCGGGAAATACACCGACGTGCTGCGGTCGAGCGCGTCGACGTCGAGCGGGTCGTTCGGACGCACGTAATGCGATACATCCGCGATCGCGACGAGCAGACGGAAGCCCTGTCCGCGGCCGACGGTAATCGGCTCGCAGTACACGGCGTCGTCGAAGTCGCGGGCGTCTTCGCCATCTATCGTGACGAGCGGCACATCGCGCAGATCCACGCGATGACGAATGTCCACCGGCCGCACTTCGTCGGGCAGCTTCGAGGCCGAGGCAATCGCGGCATCGCTGAATTCGTGCGGCACGCCGTACTTGCGCACGGCGATCTCGATCTCCATGCCGGGATCGTCGATATCGCCGATCACTTCCACCACGCGGCCGAGCGGCTGCGAATGACGGCTCGGAAAGTCCGTCAGATCGACGGACACGACCTGCCCGACCTTCGCCTTCTTGGCGTTCTGAGTGATGAGAATATCGTGACCGATGCGCTTGTCTTCCGGCACCAGAATTAGCGCGCCGTTCTCGTTGACGAGCCGCCCGATGATGCGCTTGTTCGCGCGATCCGTCACCTCGACGATATGGCCTTCGGGCCGCCCGCGCCGGTCATAGCCGACGATGCGCGCAAGCACGCGATCGTTGTGCATGACCTTCTGCATTTCGCCGTTCGGCAGGAAGAGATCGTCCTGACCGTCGTCGCGAATCAGGAAGCCGAAGCCATCGCGGTGTCCTTGCACGCGCCCGGCGACGAAATTCGACGGATGCGTAAGTTGATAATGGCCGCGCTTGTCGAGGCGAATTTGCCCATCGCGTTCCATGGCTGCCAGTCGCTTGAAAAATCCTTCACGCTCCTGGCGCTTGATCGACAACGCCTCGGCGATGTCGTTCGCGGAATGGGGAGTCTCGCTCGTGCGCAGCACGCCGAGAATTTCTTCGCGGCTGGGAATCGGATACGGATATTTGCTCAAGGGCTTAATAGTGTTCTTCTCGTTGGACTGGACTTTCGCCGTGTCTTTGCCGTCAGTCGAGCGGCAATCGCTGAAATCATTCTAACACCGGTGCAATAGGCCTTCTGCCGGTCCGCCGAAGGCTCGTGGCGTCCGCGCGCGGCAAACCGGGCTCGTGCAATATGCGATGCAAAGACGCTTGACAGCGCCTTGCCGCCCGCTATAATGTCGTTCTTTGCTGCTGAACAAGCACAAAGACGCACCCTTGCCCAGGTGGCGGAATTGGTAGACGCACTAGGTTCAGGTCCTAGCGGTGGCAACACCGTGGAGGTTCGAGTCCTCTCTTGGGCACCAGATGTCTGGAAACGCCACCTTCGGGTGGCGTTTCCTTTTTATGCAGAGACCGTGCTTCAGGCTCCGGCCGGTCGTGAGGCTGCATGGTTGACACCGCTTGGCTTCCCGCTAGAATGGCGGGCTCGCTGTACCCTTGGCCCAGGTGGCGGAATTGGTAGACGCACTAGGTTCAGGTCCTAGCGGTGGCAACACCGTGGAGGTTCGAGTCCTCTCCTGGGCACCAAGGTCCAAATTTCAGCTTTCTGTCACGATCTCCAAAGACGCGACTGGAAAGCGCCGCAATCAGCCCCACGCACTTACACGTGGGGCTTTTTGTTTTCAGCGCGCCTCCTTTTCAGTCTGTCGTCATTCGTCTTTCGTTTTCATTCCGTTGTCCGTCGAATAAAAGCAGATTGAATTAATCCCGCCAAAGCCATCCCTGATTCGAATCGAGCATCAGCGCGCTATTAAACGGCGGCGTACACTCGTCCCTGCCCGCGCGGCCGCCCTGTCGAGCCGCGCGCGTCGATGCGGCTCGCGCATCGGGTGAGCCGCATGACAACGCTAGCTGATCAATACTGATTCGGAGACTAAGGCGATGAGTTGGACGCGAGAACAAAGAAACGTAACGATTGCCGCTTATCTCGGCTGGACACTCGATGCATTCGATTTCTTCCTGATGGTCTTCGTATTGAAGGACATTGCCGCCGAATTCAATACCAATATCCCCGAAGTCGCATTCGCCATTACGCTCACACTCGCGGCGCGTCCGATCGGCGCACTTATCTTCGGGCGGCTCGCCGACAAGTTCGGTCGCCGTCCGACGCTCATGATCAACATCGCGTGCTATTCGCTGCTCGAACTGCTATCGGGCCTGTCGCCGAATCTCACCACGCTTCTGGTTCTGCGCGCGCTTTTCGGCATTGCGATGGGCGGCGAATGGGGCGTCGGCTCCGCGTTGACCATGGAGACGGTGCCGCCCAAAGCGCGCGGCTTCGTGTCCGGTCTCCTGCAGGCGGGCTATCCGAGCGGCTATCTGCTTGCGTCCATCGTCTTTGGCGTCCTGTACCAGTACGTCGGCTGGCGCGGGATGTTCTTCGTCGGCGTCGCGCCCGCGCTGCTCGTGCTCTACGTGCGCGCGCACGTACCGGAATCGCCCGCCTGGCGCGCAATGGAAAAGCGCGAGCGGCCGGGACTTCTCGCCACGCTCAAGCAAAACTGGAAGCTCTCGCTTTACGCGATCGTCCTGATGACCGCGTTCAATTTCTTTTCGCATGGCACGCAGGATCTCTATCCCACGTTCCTGCGCGAACAGCATCACTTCGATCCGCATACCGTCTCGATCATTACCATCGTGCTGAATATCGGCGCGATTGTCGGCGGGCTCTTTTTCGGGTCGATGTCGGAGCGCATCGGGCGGCGCGTGGCGATTTTCATTGCCGCATTGATTGCCTTGCCGGTGCTCTATCTTTGGGCGTTTTCCGTCGGTCCGGTTGCGCTCGCCACCGGTGCGTTCCTGATGCAGATTTCCGTGCAGGGCGCGTGGGGCGTGATTCCGGTGCATCTCAACGAGATATCGCCCGATGAGATTCGCGCGACGTTTCCCGGACTCGTATATCAACTCGGCAATCTGCTGGCGGCGATCAATGCGACGATGCAGGCGTCCATTGCCACATCGCATGGGAATAACTACGGCATGGCAATGGCGATTGTCGCGGGGACGGTTGCGGTCGTGATTGCCGTGCTTATTTTCTTTAGCCGCGAACGCAGGGGAATCGATATGACACAGTCCGCGCAGGGAGTGGGAGTGACGGGATAGCGCCGAGGGAGAGTCCGGAAAGACTCTCCCGCACTAACGCGACCAAGACTGGATTGCAGATTCATTCTGCCGACGCTTTAACGTTCCGTCGCAACCGCCACACCCCGCTGCCGCGACTCAACGCGCGTCGCCGTGCGATCACTTTGTTCGAACCTTCTTCGAATCGCCCGCGAGCCCCCGCGATCTGCCCACTCCGGCGGATCGCGTGGGCGTTCCGGAGAACCACGCCAGCGTCTCAAAGTCGATAACGTTTCCGCAACTTCGGTATCCTCGTTCCATTGACCCAACGCAGCGAGGCGCTCGGGCGGCAAGCGTCCGAGACCTCGGACCGGCCGCGAGCGACACAGGAATCGATGAAAGACCGCTATCTCGACTTCGTCAATTCGCCCTTCGGCACGAGCGTCGCGCGGGCGCTGGGGCTGCCGCGGCCCGAGGTGCTGCGCCGCTATCGCGCGGACCAGGCCGAATTCGGCGGCATGGCGGCGATCGGTGCGGGACCGTCGCCCGCGCTTCTCGATTCGCTCGTCGGCGTGCTGTCCGGCATCGGCATGACGGGCGTCGCGCACGGCAGCGCACCCGGCTGGCTCGCGGCGGCGCATCGCCACGGCGCGATGAGCGGACGCTTTCAAGCGCGCGCATCCGATCCAAGCGCGACCGGCCGCGTGCAGGCGCTGATTTTCGATGCAACCGGCATCGCGCAAAGCAGCGAACTGCGCTCGCTCTACGCGTTCTTCCACGATGCACTGCGCTCGCTCGTGAAAAGCGGCCGCATCGTCGTGCTCGGCCGTCCGCCCGTGCTATGTGCAAGCCCGCGCGCGGCCACCGCGCAGCGCGCGCTCGAAGGCATGACGCGCTCGCTCGGCAAGGAAGCGCGTAACGGCATCACGTCGAACCTGCTCTATGTGAGCGGCGGCGCGGATATCGAAGCCGCACTGCGCTTCTTTCTCTCGCCGCGTTCGGCGTATGTCTCGGGCCAAGTCGTTTATATCGACGGCCCCGCCGCCGCGCCCGCAAGCTGGGCGAAGCCGCTCGCCGGCCAGCGCGCGCTCGTGACCGGCGCGGCGCGCGGCATCGGCGCGTCGATTGCGGCGGTGCTCGCGCGGCACGGCGCGATCGTCATCGGGCTCGATATCGACGCCGCCCGCGACGCGCTCGACCAGACCATGCTCTCCATCGAGGACGAATCGCCGTCGGGCGGCGCGCACGCGGCGCTCGTCGCGGACATCGCCGTTCCGGATGCGCCCGCCGAGATCGCCGCCGCGCTCGTTGCTGCGGGCGGCATGGATATCGTCGTGCATAACGCGGGCATCACGCGCGACAAGACCATCGCGCGCATGAGTGCGGAAATGTGGGACAGCGTGCTCGACATCAACCTGCTCGCGCAGGAACGCATCGACGATGCGCTCATCGGCCAGCATGTGCTGCGCGCGGGCGGGCGGATCGTGGCGGTGTCGTCGATCAGCGGCATCGCGGGAAATCGCGGGCAGACCAATTACGCGAGTTCCAAAGCGGGCGTGATCGGCCGCGTGCAGAGCATGGCGCCGGTGCTGCGCGAGCGCGGCATGACGATCAACGCGGTCGCGCCGGGTTTCATCGAAACGCAGATGACCGCGCGCATGCCGTTCGCGGCGCGCGAAGCCGGCAGACGGCTCAATTCGATGGGACAAGGCGGCCTGCCCGTGGATGTCGCCGAAACCGTCGCGTGGCTCGCGAGCCCGGCGTGCGCAAACATCACGGGCAACGTGGTGCGCGTGTGCGGACAGAGCCTGATCGGAGCGTGACGATGCAGACGCCAATGTCCGCACGCGCGATGCAACGCCCCCGCACCGTCATCATCGATACGCTGCCGCCGCCCGCGAAACTCTATGGCCGCGCGCTGCCCGCACTCTTCCGGCGTGCGCGAGCGCCGGAGCTGCCCGCGCTCAAGCTGGTGCATCCGGACGTGCGGCTCGACGCCGAGCAGATCGGCCGATATGCGCGCGTGTGCGGCTTCATTCCGGAGCACGGCGTACCGCTCACGTTTCCGCACGTGCTCGCATTTCCGCTGCATCTGATGATGCTGACCGATCCATCGTTCCCGTGGTCCGCGCTCGGTGTCGTGCATCTCGCCAACAGCGTGCTATTGCGCCGACCGCTGGCCGCCGGACAGCGGCTGCGGATCGAAGTGAATTGCGGCGCGCTCGTGCCGCATGCAAAGGGTCACGCGTTCACGTTGCACACACGCATCTACCGGCGCGGCGAAGCAGTCTGGGACGGCGACAGCGTCTATCTGAAGCGGGGACTCGGAAGTGAAAGCGCCGCGCCGCTGCCGGAAAGCATCGACGCGCCGGGGCCGTTGCTTGCACGAGAGGCGCGCTGGCAACTGCCGCCGCAGTTGGGGCGCGACTACGCGAAGGCATCGGGCGACTTCAATCCGATTCATCTGCACGCGCTGTCGGCCAAAGCGTTCGGCTTTCCGCGCGCGATCGCGCACGGCATGTGGACGCTCGCGCGCACGCTCGCGGCGCTGCATCCGTCGAAGGTCCTCGCGTCCGGTTACGCGCACGGCGATTTCAAGCGGCCGCTCTTCCTTCCGGGCGACGCCACCTTGTGGAGCGCCGCGCCCTCGCCGCTCTCGCGCGAATTCGAAGTGCGCGATCTCGCGGGCGACCGGCCGCATCTGCGCGGACACTTCGAATGGGAGCTGCCATGACGGACGTCCGTCGCGTCGGGATCATCGGCAGCAACCGGATTCCGTTTGCGCGCGCGAACACGGCTTACGCGAGCGCGTCGAATCAGGACATGCTGAGCTTCACGCTGCAAGGACTCGTCGATCGCTTCGATCTCCACGGCATGCGGCTCGGCGAAGTGGCGGCGGGCGCGGTGCTCAAGCATTCGCGCGATTTCAATCTGACACGCGAAGCGGCTCTCGCGACGACGCTCGCCAGGGAAACGCCCGCCTACGACGTGCAGCAGGCCTGCGGCACCGGGCTCGAAGCGGTCATTCTGGTCGCCAACAAGATCGCGCTCGGACAGATCGATGCGGGTATCGCGGGCGGCGTCGATACGGCATCGGACGCGCCCATCGGCGTGAACGAGCGCATGCGCAAGATTCTGCTCGAAGCGAAGCGCAGCCGCTCGGCGCATCAGCGGATCGGCGCACTCGCGAAACTGCGTCCCGGCATGTTTCTGAGGCCGGCCTTGCCGCGCAACGCCGAGCCGCGCACCGGTCTCTCGATGGGCGAGCACTGCGAACTCATGGCGAAGCGCTGGAAGATCGCCCGCGAAGCGCAGGACGCGCTCGCGCAGCAAAGCCACGCGAAGCTCGCGGCGGCCTATGCACGCGGCTTTTTCAACGATCTGATGACGCCGTACCACGGCCTCGCGCGCGACAACAACCTGCGGCCCGATGTGTCGCTCGATCAGCTCGCGCAACTGAAGCCCGTTTTCGACCGCGACGCCGGCACGCTGACCGCGGGCAACTCGACGCCATTGACCGATGGCGCGTCGGCCGTGCTGCTCGCGTCGGAGGAATGGGCCGCGCGGCGCCGGCTCGCGGTGCAGGCGTGGCTCACGTTCTCGGCGACGGCCGCCGTCGATTACATCGACAAGCGGGAAGGTCTGCTGATGGCGCCGGTCCACGCGGTGCCGTCTATGCTTGAGCGCGCCGGTCTCGCGCTGCAGGACTTCGATTTCTACGAGATTCACGAGGCGTTCGCCGCGCAAGTGCTCTGCACGCTCGCCGCGTGGCAGGACGATGAGTATTGCCGCAGCGTGCTCGGGCTCAACGCGCCGCCGGGTGCAATCGACTGGGCGCGGATGAACGTGAACGGCGGATCGCTGGCGACGGGGCATCCTTTCGCGGCGACGGGCGGACGCATCGTCGGGACGCTCGCGAAAATGCTCGCGCACGCGCCGGCGCGCGACGATGGCCGGCCGTTGCGCGGACTCGTGTCCATCTGCGCGGCGGGCGGGCAAGGCGTCGTCGCGATGATGGAGCGGTAATCAATCATGCGGTCCGCCGAGCAATCGCGGCTGCCCGGATTCATCAAGAGAACGGAAGAACCGCCGCACTTCTCCGTTTACTCCTGATTAGCGACGAAGCCCTCGCAGCCTTCGACGCTCCGTCATTGGAGAAGCCCATGCCGCGAGTGCACTGGAAGACCGTCTGCGCGAGCGTCTGCGCGTTGTCCGCGCTCACGCTGGCGCATCCGGCGCACGCACAGAACGCATCCGCGTTCGACGCACAAGTCATCGCCGCGCAGACGGTCGATCAACAAGCGCAGTGGCTCGCGCGCGCCGCCGCCAACGGCACGCTTGCCCGTCTGAGCGACGACGAACTCGTCGCCCTCTTCCGCTCGCTCGATCCCGGCACGCTGCCGCGCTATCTGAACGATGGCCTGCACCGCTACGCGTCCTGCGAATTCACGATGCTGCGGCGCGAGCGCATCAACGGCAAATGGCCGAAGCGGCCCGACCATATGCTCGTGCGCGTCACGCGCGATCCGCTGCGCATCTACGCCCGATGGCTGCCCGACGGCGCGCATGCGGGCCAGGAGATTCTCTACGACGAAGCCAGGCGCCCGAATGAACTGTACGGTCATCTGGGCGGCCTGCTCGGCGTCCTGCCGATGTGGGCGTCATTGAACGGACCGCTCGCCCGCACGCAATCGAATCATTCGATCCGCGAACTCGGCATAGATGCCATCACGCAGCGTTTCATCGACGAAGGCAGCAAGTTCGCCGATGCGGGCATCACGCGTCCATCGGAAATCGAAGTGAAGAACATCGGCGGCGTGCGCGTTGTCGCGTTCACTTATGTTGCGCCCGCCGGCCGGCCGACGTTCTATGCGAAGCGCGAAGTCCTGGGCCTCGACCTCACGCAGCCGCTCTTTCGAACGGTCGAGTCGTTCCACAACGACGGCAATATCTTCGAGAGCGTGGTGCTGGAGCGCATTGCACCGGAAATCTTCGACGACCTGACGTTCGACCCTCGAAATCCGGACTATCGCTTCTGAAACAACGCGTGCCCCAACGTCGCGACATGCGCTGTAACAAGGGCGTCACGCCCCCCGTGCAGAATTTAAGTCTCGCCTAAGTTTCGGCCGATACGCTTGCGCGACTTCATCATCGACATCCACGCGACCGCCTCGGGAATTCCGCGTCGAGGCGGCGGGTATCGTCATGCAAACCAAGGAGTTCGCTCATGAACCTCCGTTCCGCTTCCGCTCCGGTGCGAGCCATCAAACGGCTGTTGAGCCATCACGAGATCGCCACGCTGCTTTTGCTGTTCCACGCGCCGATCGACGCGATGGCGGCCACGCCCGACGTGGCGTCCCTGCAGGAATATGGCTACGTTGAAATCGTATCGCCCGAGGCAGGCGGCCCCAAAGTGCGCCTCACCGAAGATGGCAATGCCGTGCTGCGCGGCCTCGGCGTGAAGTAAGCGCTCCGGGTCCGGTCCGCCGCGCATCGAGATCTCTGTAATAATCGGTCGATACCTTCATCACCGACCCAGGAGTGACTCGCGATGCCCGCCATCGAACCCATCGTTCAACGTGTTCTGCTCACCAATGACGACGGCATCGACGCGCCGGGTCTCGCCGTCCTCGAAGCCGTCGCGGCGGAACTCGCGCACGAAGTCTGGGTAGTTGCACCCGAGCACGATCAGAGCGGCACGTCGCATTCCATCAGCCTGCATTCGCCCCTGCGCATTTCGCGCAAGGGCGAGCGGCGCTTCGGCGTGCAGGGCACGCCCGGCGATTGCGTCGTGATGGCCGCGCGCCATCTGATGAAGGACGCGCCGCCCACGCTCGTGCTCTCCGGCATCAATCGCGGCGCGAATCTCGGCGTCGAAACGATGTTCTCCGGCACCGTCGGCGCGGCGATGACGGGCCTTCTGCTCGGCCTTCCCTCGATTGCGCTCAGTCAGACGTTTTCGGATCGAGAGAGCGTGCGCTGGGATACCGCGCGCGCGCTCGCGCCGGGCGTCATCCGTCGATTGCTCGGGATTTCCCACGACGCGCCCACGTGCCTCAACGTCAATTTCCCAGACTGCGATGCGTCGGCCGCTGGTCCGCTGACGGTTACGCGGCAGGGCGTCGGGCTGGTGGAAGGCATCGACGTGATCGACGAAGTCGATCCGCGCGGCCTCGATTATTTCTGGCTGCGCTTTCAGCGCGGACCGCGCGAGAACGCGCCCGATAGCGAAACGGCTGTGGTTGCATCGCGGCGCGTATCGGTGACGCCGCTGCACTTCGATCGCACCGACGCGGACACGTTCGCCACGCTCGAAGCGGGTTTGCGCGGCGACGCGTGAGGCCTGGAGGCCTTGCGCTCGAATGGGGCGCGGGGTTTTTCGCAGGCTGCGCTGGACGCGTTTAATCCGGCGCCCGGCAAGAAGTCGATAAAGCGCTGCACGCGCGGCGAAAACGAAAACAGGAGGCGACATGACTTATTTCATCGGCCGCGCGGTTGCTTGCGTCGCGCTGGGCGCGGCGTATGCGTTGACGGCCACGAGTGCGTTCGCGCAAGCGGCGACGCCCGTGGGCACCTGGCAAACCATCGACGACGCAACCAACAAGCCTAAGGCGATCATCCAGATCATCGACGAGGGCAACGGACAGCTTTCGGGCAAAGTGGTGCGCGGTATCGGCGAATTCGATCATCCGGAACGCCGCTGCTCCGCGTGCACGGACGAACGCAAGGATCAGCTCGTCAAGGGCATGACCATCATCACCGGCATGAAGCAGAACGGCGATACATGGGACAGCGGACAGATTCTCGATCCGGAAAACGGCAAGCTCTACAAATGCAAGATGAAGCTCGAAGATGGCGGGCAGAAGCTCGTAGTGCGTGGGTACATCGGCGTCTCGCTGCTCGGGCGGTCGCAGACGTGGCTGCGGCAGCAATAATGCATTGAAGGCGCGGACCCAATAAAAAGCCGGCGGAAGACTTCGCGTCTTCCGCCGGCTTTCTTCACTGAACGCGATGGTGAGCCGCGCTCAGCGCATCTTCAGGCCGCTCGACGGACGGACGTCTCGTCCAGCGGCAAGCGAGAAATCGCGATGCCCTGCCCGCTTTCGATAGCCAGCGCCGCCGCGACAGGTAATTCCGCGGGCACCCGCATACGCGATGTCATGAGCACATATAGCGATTCGCCCGCGGGCCCGAACAACTGCGTCATCACCCGCAGCAGCACGCCCAATTCATGCCATGCCTTGAAGCGGCGGTGGCATGTCTGGTACGACGGGTATTTGCGCGGCAGCGTGGACCACGAAGCGCCGCTATACATGACCCACAGCACGCCGTTGAGCACGGCGCGGGTATTCGCCAGCGGGCGGCCGCGCAACTCCGAACGCGGGCGCAGTTCGGGAAGCAGCGGAGCGACCATCTGCCATTCTTCGTCGGACATATCGCGGTAAGGCTTCACGGCATTCTCTCCAATTAGCTGATTGTTAATTGGCCTGAACGATACCGAGTGCCCCCGAACCGGAAAATCAGAGTGTTCCGAATCTTGAAAATCCCGCGAAAGCCTTATGCCATCGGGCTAAACGCTACTTTTTGATTCTCGTATTAGCTTACGTAAGCGCAATTTTCTCGACCCGCCGCGGTGCCTCCAGATATTCCTGCGATTGCATTTCCACGATGCGTGAAACCGTCCGCGCGAACTCGTTCGCCATCGGCCCTTCCACATACAATTCTTCAGCGGGCACCGCCGCCGACATCAGCAGCTTGACCTTGTGGTCGTAGAAGACGTCGATGAGCCACGTGAAGCGGCGCGCCTCGGAAGCCATGCGCGGCGACATCTGCGGCACGCCCGAGAGGATGACCGCGTGAAAACGGCTCGCCAGTTCGAGGTAGTCGTTCTGCGAGCGCGGGCCGCCGCAGAGCGTCGCGAAGTCGAACCAGACGACGCCATCCGCGCGGCGCAGGGCCTTGATCTCGCGCTTTTCGATATGCAGGATGGGGCTTTCGTCCGGCACGGCCGCGAGCTTCGCGTAATCGGCACGCAATGCCTTGTCCGCCGCCGCGCCCAACGGCGTGTGGTACGCCTTCACCGTCGACAGCGTGCGCTGGCGGTAGTCCGTACCCGCATCGACGTTGATCACATCGAGATTCTTCTTGATCAGTTCGATAGCCGGCAGCAAGCGGTCGCGATGCAGGCCGTCCGGGTAGAGCGAGTCGGGGTCGTAATTGGACGTCATCACGAACTGCACGCCGTTGTCGAAGAGCCGGTCGAGCAGACGATAGAGGATCATCGCGTCGGCAATATCGGAGACGTGAAATTCGTCGAAGCAGATCAGCCGATAGCGCTTCGCGATGCGCCGCGCGAGTTCATCGAGCGGATCGGCCTGTCCTTTCAGCTCTTCCAGTTCGCGGTGCACTTCGCGCATGAACTCGTGAAAATGCAGGCGCGTCTTGCGCTGCACGGGCACGACCGCATAGAAGCTGTCCATCAGGAAGCTCTTACCGCGCCCGACGCCGCCCCACATATAGACGCCGCGCGGCCGGTCCGGATGCACGAGGAATTTGGTGATGGCGTTCGAGCGGCGCGCCTTGTACGCGACCCATTCCTCATAGCAGCGCTGCAGGCGTTCGACCGCCGCGAGCTGCGCCTCGTCCGATAGATAACCCCGCGTCCGCAGTTCGTTTTCGTAGTATTCGGTGACGTTCATGAATGCCGCGTCCAGGCGCGCCTTTGAATGTGACGAAGGCGAGCGGTTCGACCCGCTCGCCTTCGTTGCGATGCCTTGTTGCCGAAGCCGAGCGAGCCGTTACATATTCAGCGCGCGCTTGTCGACCGCGAGCGCCGCTTCGCGCATCACTTCCGACAGCGACGGATGCGGATGGCAAATGCGGCCGATGTCTTCCGACGCCGCCTTGAACTCCATCGCGACAACCGCTTCCGCGATCAGATCCGACGCGTCAGCTGCGATGATATGCACGCCGAGAATCTCGTCGGTCTTCGCGTCCGCGATCATCTTGACGAAGCCCTCGGCCTTGCCGATGCCCAACGCGCGGCCATTGGCCATCATCGGGAACTGGCCGGTCTTGATCTCGCGGCCCTCGGCCTTCAGCTGCTGCTCGGTCTTGCCGACCCACGCAATCTCGGGTTCCGTGTAGATGACCCACGGAATGCAGTTGTAGTCGATATGCGGCTTCTGGCCGTCGATGACCTCCGCCACCAGCACGCCCTCGTCTTCCGCCTTGTGCGCGAGCATCGGGCCGCGCACGACGTCGCCGATCGCGTACACGTTCGGCACTTTCGTCGCGCAGTGATCGTCCACCGGAATGAAGCCGCGCTCGTCGGCCGCGAGGCCGATAGCGTCGAGTCCGAGGTTGTCGGTGTTCGGCACGCGACCGATCGACACGATCAGGCGATCCGCTTCGAGCGTCTGCGCATTGCCCGCGCTGTCCGTGTAGGCAATGGAGACGCCGTTGCCGTTCGTCTTCACTTCGGCGATCTTCACGCCGAGGTGAATCTCGAGGCCCTGCTTCTTGAACTGCTTCGCGGCTTCCCTGGCGAGCGCTTCGTCGGCGGCGCCGAGAAATTGCGGCAGCGCTTCGAGCACGGTGACTTCCGCGCCCAGACGGCGCCATACCGAGCCGAGTTCCAGCCCGATCACGCCCGCGCCGATCACGGCGAGCTTCTTCGGCACGGCGTCGAACGAGAGCGCGCCTTCGTTGTCGGCGATCAGCGTGTTGTCGACCGGAATGTTCGGCAGATGACGCGCCTTCGAACCCGTCGCGATGATGACGTTCTTCGCGGTGACGACTTCGGTCTCGCCTTCGCCCGACACCTCGATCTGCACGCCGGCGTCCGTCTTGCCAGTGAACTTGCCGTGGCCCTTGAGCCACGTGACCTTGTTCTTGCGGAACAGGAATTCGATGCCTTTCGTCATCTTGTCGACGATGCCGTCCTTGCGCGCGAGCATCTTCGATACGTCGAGCTTCACGTCGGACACGCTGATGCCGTGATCGCCCAGATGCTTTGCGGCGTTCTCGAATTCCTCCGACGACGCGAGCAGCGCCTTCGACGGAATGCAGCCCACGTTCAGACACGTGCCGCCGAGCTTGAGCGCGCCGGCCGGGTTCTTCCACTTCTCGATACACGCAACCGTCTTGCCGAGCTGCGCTGCGCGAATCGCCGCAATATAGCCTCCCGGGCCGGCGCCGATCACGACGACATCAAATTCCTTGGACATGATTTCCTTTGTGTGAGGTCTTTCTCCGCTCTTGCGGAGGAGCCTTTCGCGGCGCGCGCGAGCCTATCGCGCGCAGCCGGGGCAACGATGCTTCTTACAGGTCCAGCAACAGCCGCGCCGGATCTTCCAGCGCGTCCTTCATTGCGACGAGCGACAGCACGGCTTCGCGACCGTCGATGATGCGGTGGTCATAAGACAGCGCCAGGTAGTTCATCGGGCGGATGACGATCTGACCGTTCTCGACGACTGCGCGCTCCTTCGTTGCGTGCACGCCGAGAATGGCGGACTGCGGCGGGTTGATGATCGGCGTCGACAGCATGGAGCCGAACACGCCGCCGTTCGAAATGGAGAACGTGCCGCCCGTCATTTCTTCGATGGACAGCTTGCCGTCGCGCGCCTTCGCGCCGAATTCGGCGATCTTCTTTTCGATATCCGCGAGGCTCATCTGATCTGCATTGCGCAGGATCGGCACGACCAGGCCGCGCGGCGAACCGACCGCGATACCGATGTCAAAGTAGCCGTGATAGACGATGTCGTTACCGTCGATCGACGCGTTCACGAGCGGGAACTTCTTCAGCGCGTGAACGGCGGCCTTCACGAAGAACGACATGAAGCCGAGCTTCACGCCGTGTTCCTTCTCGAAGCGGTCCTTGTACTTGTTGCGCAGATCCATGACCGGCGCCATGTTGACTTCGTTGAACGTCGTCAGGATGGCGTTGGTCTGCTGCGATTCGAGCAGACGCTCGGCGATACGCGCACGCAGGCGCGACATCGGCACGCGCTGTTCCGGGCGATCCTTCAGCCACTGATCAGCCGATGCCGGCGCGTTCACTTGCGGCAGCGACGGCTTCGCAGCCTTCGCGGGCGCAGCGGCCGGAGCCGGTGCGGCGGCCTTCGCAGCCGGTGCGCCTGCCTGTGCGGCGAGGGCATCGCCCTTGGTGATGCGGCCGTCGCGGCCCGTGCCCGACACTTGATCGGCCGACACGCCCTTCTCCGCCAGAATCTTCGTCGCGGCCGGGGACGTTGCGCCGCCCGTCACGGAACCGCCGGTAGCAGTAGCGGTGGCCTGTGCGTTCGCCGACGACGATGCAACCGCCGGTTCGGCTTGCGGCGCGGGCTTCACTTCCGCGTCGCCGGCAGCGGCGACGGCGGCGGGCGCGTCGCCTGCCTTTGCTTCGGTATCGATCTTCGCGATGATTTCGTCGGCGGTGACGATATCGCCGTCATGCTTGATGACTTGTGCGAGCACGCCGGCGGACGGCGCGGGCACTTCGAGCACGACCTTGTCGGTCTCGATTTCGATCAGGATTTCGTCCTGGGCGACAGCCTCGCCCGGCTTCTTCTTCCACTGCAGCATGGTGGCTTCCGAGACCGACTCGGAGAGCTGGGGAACCTTGACTTCTACGATAGCCATTTCTGTATTGTCCTAATGCGTGTCTGTGTGTACGAGCATCGGGACCGGCGCACGTTTCGCGCGCCGGTCCCGGTCAGGCAGATTACTTCGCGACGGTCTGCGCGCCCTTCAGGCGGCCGAACGCGCCTTCGACCAGCGCCTTCTGCTGCTCGTAGTGCTTCGCGTAGTAGCCGACTGCCGGCGAGGCCGAAGCCGGGCGGCCGCTGTACGCGAGCTTCATCCCTTCCTTCATGCCTTCACGCAGATGGTGCTCGACGTAGAACCATGCGCCCTGATTCTGCGGCTCGTCCTGCACCCAGACCACTTCGGTCGCGTTCTCGAACTTCTTGAGTTCCGCGTCGAACTGCTTGTGCGCGAACGGATACAGCTGCTCGATACGCACGATGGCGACGTCGTTCGCCTTCGCTTCGCGGCGATGCGCGACGAGGTCGTAATACACGCGGCCCGAGCAGCAGACCACGCGCTTCACCTTCTTCGCGTCGATGGCTTCGTCCACTTCGCCGATAACCGGCTGGAACGAACCCTTCGCCAGTTCCGACAGATCCGACACGGCTTCCTTGTGACGCAGCAGCGACTTCGGCGTCGCGATGATCAGCGGCTTGCGGAACAGGCGGATCATCTGGCGGCGCAGCAGATGGAAAATCTGCGCGGGCGTCGTCGGCTGGACCACTTGCATGTTGTGATCCGCGCACAGTTGCAGGAAGCGCTCGATACGCGCCGACGAGTGCTCCGGACCCTGGCCTTCGTAGCCGTGCGGCAGCATCATCGTGAGACCCGAGACGCGGCCCCACTTCACTTCGCCCGACGAGATGAACTGGTCGATCACGACCTGAGCGCCGTTCACGAAGTCGCCGAACTGCGCTTCCCACGCGACGAACGTATTCGGCTCGGCAGTCGAATAGCCGTACTCGAAGCCGAGCACCGCTTCTTCCGACAGCACGGAGTCGATGACGGTGAACTTGGCCTGACCTTCCGCGATGTTCTGCAGCGGGATGTACGTGCCGTCGTTCCAGCGTTCGCGGTTCTGGTCGTGCAGAACGGCGTGACGGTGCGTGAACGTGCCGCGGCCCGAATCCTGACCCGTCAGACGCACCGCATAACCCGATGCGACCAGCGACGCGAACGCGAGATGCTCGCCCATGCCCCAGTCGAGCTTCGATTCGCCACGGCCCATTGCGCGGCGATCGTTGATCACGCGCTCGACGAGCGGATGCAGCTTGAAGTTCTCGGGGATCGTCGTGACACGCTCGGCGAGGCGCTTGAGTTCCGCGAGCGGGACGGCCGTATCGGCGGCGTCGGTCCACTTGCGGTTCAGGAACGGCACCCAGTCGACCGCGTACTTGCTCTTGTAGTTCGAGAGCACCGGATCGATCGTGTGATGGCCTTCGTCCATCGCCTGACGGTACGCCTTCACGAAGTTATCGGCGTCTTCAGCGGTGATCACGCCTTGTTGCACCAGCTTCTCGGCGTACAGCGCGCGCGTGCCCGGATGCTTCGCGATGGTCTTGTACATCAGCGGCTGCGTGACCGCCGGCGTGTCCTGCTCGTTGTGACCCAGCTTGCGGAAGCAGACGATGTCCACCACCACGTCCTTGTGGAACTTCGTGCGGAAGTCGATCGCGAGCTGCGTGGCGAGCACGACGGCTTCGGGATCGTCGCCGTTCACGTGCAGCACCGGCGCCTCGATCATCTTGACGACGTCCGAGCAGTACAGCGTCGAGCGCGAATCGCGCGGGTCCGACGTCGTAAAGCCGATCTGGTTGTTGATGACGATATGCAGCGTGCCGTGCGTGCCGTAGCCGCGCGTCTGCGCGAGATTCAGCGTTTCCATCACGACGCCCTGGCCTGCGAAGGCCGCGTCGCCGTGAATCTGCACCGGCAGCACTTGCAGGCCTTCTTCGTCGCCACGGCGATCCATCCGCGCCTTCGCCGAACCTTCGACCACCGGGTTCACGATTTCGAGGTGCGACGGGTTGAACGCGAGCGACAGGTGAACCGGGCCGCCTTCGGTCGACACGTCCGACGAGAAGCCCTTGTGGTACTTCACGTCGCCGGCCGGCAGATCGTCGACGTGCTTGCCTTCGAATTCGGCGAAGAGGTCAGCCGGCATCTTGCCGAGCGTGTTGACCAGCACGTTCAGACGCCCGCGGTGCGCCATGCCGATGACGATTTCCTGCACGCCGTTCTTGCCCGCGTGACGGACGACTTCGTCCATCGACGCGATGAAGCTCTCGCCGCCTTCCAGCGAGAAGCGCTTCTGGCCGACGTACTTGGTGTGCAGGAAACGCTCGAGGCCTTCGGCGGCCGTCAGGCGATTCAGGATGTGCTTCTTCTTGTCGTTCGAGAAATTGGGCGTCGAGCGGATCGACTCGAGGCGTTCCTTCCACCAGCGCTTCTGTTCCGGATCGCTGATGTACATGTACTCGGCGCCGATCGTGCCGCAATACGTGTCGCGCAATGCCTTGACGATCTCGCGCAGCGTCGCGCGCTCGAAACCGAAGTACAGGTTCGTGGCGCTGAACGTCTGGTCCATGTCGGCTTCAGTGAAGTCGTAGAACGCAGGCTCGAGTTCGGGGATGTGCGGACGCTCGCGGCGCTTGAGCGGATCGAGATTGGCCCATTGAGAGCCGAGAAAGCGATACGCGCCGATCAGGGACTGAACGTAGACTTGCTTGCGCGCGGTGGCGAGGTCTTCCGTTGCGCCTTCACGCGGGAGGAAGGCGTTCGACTTCGCGCGTTGTGCGAAAGATTCGACGATGGGGCCGTGGGCCACGTCGTTGTGATTGGTGCCGTCCGATGCGGGCACGTTTTGCAACGCATCGAAATAGGCTCGCCAGGTCTCGGGCACTGACGCGGGATTATCGAGATATGCCTCGTACAACTCTTCGACGTACGGAGCATTACCGCCGAACAGATAAGAGTTCGACTGAAATTGCTTCATCATTTTACGCTCACCTTTCTTCGAGTTTCTCGAGGAAGTGCGGGTTAAGAAACCTTC
>Ga0308173_10000289_pt1 | contig 20103 bp, 21 predicted proteins | sample PhyPR1_FD_203716 | JGI IMG/M metagenome (GOLD analysis project Ga0308173, IMG submission 203716) | Soil microbial communities from UC Gill Tract Community Farm, Albany, California, United States - DLSLS.P.R1 | ecosystem: Environmental > Terrestrial > Soil > Agricultural land | place: USA...
CGACCGGCCCATACACCCTCAGGGGGTCCGCCTGGTGGGAACCCTCGAACGGCACGGGTCCGCCTCGGGCACGGAGTGGGTCGATACCGCCGGCACGGACCTGGTGACAGCCCGGCTTTCCCGTTCCCTGGGCCTGCCCGGCCGGTGCCCCGATGTCCTGGGCCTGGCGCTGCGTTTGGCCAATGACGGCACCCCCTCAGACGTCCTGCTCGCCTCGACCGGGGCATCACGTGCCGGACGGTTCGCTCTCACCCTCCGGCGAAACGCCGCCGCGGGCGTATTCAGCTCCCTCATGCCGTACAAAACTCCGGCTGGCCCCCTCCTGCTGGCCGCCCGCACGGTGTCGGCACCCGGGCAACTCCGGGCAGAGCCCGAGACGTTCCGCTCAGACCTCGGTCCGAACGCCTGGACCCTGGGCCTCTACCACGCCCGCCCTTCGGGGCATTGGGTCCGCTTTGGCACGCTCACCCTTAGCGCCAGCGGCGAACCCGACACCACCGAACGGTTCGACCCGGTGCTGAACACACTCCCTGGCACAGCAACGTACGACTGGACCGCCCAGCTGCGCGAACCCTCCTACACAGCAGCCCGACAACCGGCACGCCGGTAGAGACGGCCCGCTCCGCCCACGCCTCGCCAGTGGCCTTCCGCGTGGCCCCACCGTTTCGGCGGATCGATACGGCCGACCTAACAGTGCCGCCGTCCGGATTCAAGCATTGCTTTATAAGCAGCCTTATGGTCTGCTACTGCTGAGCCTAGCCACGGGCTTTTTCGACCGCTCCGAACCGGGGACGACGAGATGACGCATAAACCCGCGGCGGCCGGGCGAACGGGCGCAAGCCAGCTCCGCCGGGCCCTCCTCGATGATTTGGTATTCGAACATATGGATCTGGCCGAGGCCCTTGCCCGACGCTACGTCGCGCCGGGGAGGGAGCATGCCGACCTGCTCCAAGTCGCCTACCTGGGCCTGGTCAAGGCGGCCCGGGGCTTCGACTCGGAACGCGGCGGGGGGTTCCCGGCCTATGCAGCGCCCACCATCAGAGGCGAGCTCAAACGCTATCTCCGGGATCGTTGCTGGATGGTGCGTCCGCCGAGACCCGTCCAGGACCTGCGGTCGGAGATCTTATGGACAGAACCCGAAATGACGCAACGGCTGGGGCGCAGGCCCACGGACGGCGAGCTGGCGGCTCAGCTGGGGACGGACGTGGCTGCTGTGCGGGAAGCCCAGGCCGCGGCGGCCAGCATGCGCCCTGATTCCCTCGATGCGGTGGACCACGAGGGGCAGGCGGCAACTCGTCCGGATGTCCCGGCGCCGCTTCGAGAAGAACCGTGGGAGCGTTTGGACCAGGTGCTGTGCCTGCGGCAGGCGATCGGCGAGCTCGCCGCCGACGATCGGGAGCTGCTGTACCGTCGATATTTTTGCGAGGACAGCCAGGCAGATCTCGGTAGGCGGTTCGGCGTGTCGCAAATGCAGATATCGCGGCGTCTGGCCCGGGTGCTCGTGGCCCTTCAGCGCCGGCTGCTGGAGCCGGACGCGGGGAATTCAAGCCTGCCGACGGCGTCCAGCACCTCCCCTACGGAGACCCCGAGGAGGGCCGGGTCAGGATCGGAGGCGAAGGGATCTCCCCGCCGCAGTTCCGGCCGTTCAAGCACCATATGAGGCCCGGGCGGCGGGCCCCACTCCTCCGGCGCCGCTGGACCGAACAGCACAACCGAGGGCCGGCGGTAGGCCGAGGCAAGATGTGCGGCGCCGGTGTCCGCCGATACGACGAGCCGCGCATCTGCGATTACGGCGGCGAATCCCGCCAGGCTGAGGCTTCCTGCGAGGACTGAAACGTCTGGAAGACCGGCCTCCCGGGCGATCCGGAGGGCCCGCCCCCGCTCGCCGACGCTGCCGGTAAAGACGACGGCGTGGCCCGCGTGGTCCAAGCGCCGGGCGACTTCCGCGAAGCGCTGGGTCGGCCAGAGCCTGCTGCCGTACCCGGCCCCGGGGTGAATGACCGTCGCCGCCGGGACGGCGCTGGGCGCGTAAGGCAGGCACCACCACAAGCAGATCGCCGAGCTGGAGCGCCCTCAGCACCAGCAGCATTGGCCCTCCGGCGTCCCGACTGCCCTCGCTCGCCCGCTGAACCTCCTGGTCTCCGGCCCTCAGGTCCGGCCCGGTGCAGGGAGTCTAGTACGCGGGCCCGTCGTTTGTCGGCGGGGCGGGGTTTAGCCGCACCTGTTTCGGGGAACGGGGACAATATGGAAAGTCCTCGGAGGCTCCGGCTGCTGGCGGCACTGTTCGACAGGGACGGCACCCTGGTCCGTGATGTGCCCTACAACGGCGATCCGGCCCTTGTGCGGGCGATGCCGCATGCCGGAGATGTGCTCCGGCGGCTGCGCGGCCTGGGTCTGCGCACCGGAATTCTGACGAACCAGTCCGGCGTATCCCGCGGTCTCCTGACACCAGCCCAGGTTGACGCCGTCAACGGGCGCGTCGAAGAACTGCTGGGGCCGTTCGATGTCTGGGAGGTCTGCTTCCACGGCCCCGAAGACTCCTGCCTGTGCCGCAAACCCGCCCCCGGCATGATTCTGAATGCCTGCCGCCGGCTCGGCGTCGAACCCGGCCAGACGGCCTATATCGGTGACATCGGGACCGACGTCGAGGCGGCCACGCGGGCCGGGTCCTGGGGGATCCTGGTGCCCACGGCCGTGACGCTGGAAGGTGAGATCGCCGCGGCGGCCACGGTGGCCCGGGACCTGGAGGGTGCGTTCAAGTTGATCGTGGAGGCAATAGGCCAGGAGGATCGACAGTGAGCCGCGTGCTCGTGGCCCGGCTGGACAGCATCGGCGACGTTCTTCTCGCCGGCCCAGCCGTGCGTGCCGCGGCCAACGGCACGGACCCGGACGGAACATCACCCAACGAGGTCGTCTTCGTCTGCGGCCCGCAGGGCGAAGCCGCCGCGACGCTGCTCCCCGGCGTCACGGAGATCTTCGCCTGGAACTGCCCGTGGATCGCCAACCCGCCTCCCCCGGTGACGCGTGGGCACCTCGAGCAGTTGGTGGATTTCGTCCGGAACTCGCGCATCACAGAGGCCGTGATCCTGACGTCGTTCCACCAGTCGCCGCTGCCGCTGGCGCAGCTCTTGCGGTTGGCTGGCGTCTCCCGGACCGTGGCCGCATCCACGGATTACCCTGGCTCCCTTCTGGACATCAGGCTCCGTCCCGGAGAGGATTTTCCCGAAGACCAGCCCGAGGCCGAACGCGCGCTGGGCATCGCCCGGGCCGCCGGCTACAGCCTCCCCCGCGGCGACGACGGCCGGTTGAGGATTTCGGAAGTTCCCGACGTGCACGGCCTCGCCGGCGAGGGGCCGTATGTGGTGGTGCATCCCGGAGCGTCGGCGCCGTCGCGCGTCTGGCCGCCGCTGCACCATGCCGCTGCCGTGGAACTGCTCGAAGGGGCCGGGTACCGGGTGGTCGTGACCGGACAGCCCAGCGAGACGGCATTGACCGCGACCGTCGCGGGGCCCGCTGCACTGGATCTTGGCGGCCGCACGGACCTGAAGGCACTCGCCGGGGTCATTGCCGGTGCGGACGTGCTGGTCACCGGAAACACCGGGCCGGCCCACCTGGCCGCCGCCGTCGGAACGCCAGTGGCCTGCCTGTTCTCCCCCGTCGTTCCCGCTGTACGTTGGGCTCCCTACGGCGTCCCGTTGGAGCTGCTGGGTGACCAGAACGCGCCGTGCCGGCAGACCCGCGCCCGGGACTGCCCCGTGCCCGGCCACCCCTGCCTGAGTTCCGTCTCCCCGGAGCAGGTCATGGAGGCAGTGGAGCGGCTGATCAGCGGCGTTTCGTCGCTGGCCACACGGCGAAAGGTCCGCCGATGAGGATTCTGCTTTGGCATGTCCATGGGTCCTGGACCGACGCCTTCGTCCGCGGACCGCATCACTATCTGCTCCCGGCCCTGCCGGAGGGGGGCCCGTGGGGCCTCGGCCGTGCCGGCCGCCCATGGCCCGAGTCAGTGCAGGACGTCGACCTCCGCCGCCTTGATCCAGACAGCGTTGACGCCGTTGTCCTCCAGCGACCGGAGGAAATCGACGAGGTGGCCCGCACCCTGCACCGCAGACCTGGCCGCGACCTGCCCGCGGTGTATGTCGAGCACAACACGCCCAAGGGCCAGGTGCCCGCCACGGTCCATCCGCTGGCGGAACAGCGCAGCATTCCGCTGGTTCACGTCACGCACTTTAATGCCCTGATCTGGGACAACGGCTCCGCACCCGTGGTGGTCATTGAGCACGGCATAAACGATCCCGGGTACCTGTATACGGGCCAGACCCCGGAGCTGGCGGTGGTGGTGAACGAGCCGGTACGCAGGGGACGCGTAACGGGCACGGACCTGTTGTCACGCTTCGCCGCGGCGGCCCCGCTCCAGGTTTTCGGCATGGGAGGAGCGGAACTGCCGAACGCGACAGGAATACCTGCGTCCCGGCTGCGGATCGGCGGCGATCTGCCTGCTCCCCAGCTCCACGCCGCCGTCGCCCGATGCCGGGCCTACGTGCATCCGCTGCGCTGGACATCACTGGGTTTGGCGCTGCTGGAAGCCATGCACCTCGGCGCTCCCGTGCTGGCCTTGGCCACGACGGAGGCCAGCCGGGCCGTCCCCCCGGACGCCGGCGCCATTTCAACCAACGTCGACGAACTGGTCAGTGCCGCGCGGTTCCTGCTCCGTCATCCGGAGGAGGCCCGGCAACGCGGCCTCCAGGCACGCGAAGCCGCCCTGTCCCGCTACGGGCTGGCCCGCTTCCTCAAGGACTGGGACTCGCTGCTGAGCGAGCTGCCCCTGCACCCGCACCGAACCGTGCGGAGCATCAGACAGGCCGGAGAGAGGAGCACCAGGTGAGAATAGCCATGGTTTCAGAACATGCCAGTCCGCTCGCCGCCCTGGGCGGGGTGGACGCCGGTGGACAGAACGTTCACGTTGCCGCGCTGTCCGCTGCCTTGGCTCGCCGGGGCCACGACATCCGGGTGTACACCCGCCGGGACGATCCCGCACTGCCGGACCGCGTCCGGGTACAGCCGCGGCTTGAGGTGGTCCACGTCGATGCCGGACCTCCCTGCGGGGTGCCCAAGGATGAACTCCTGCCCTTTATCGGAGAGCTCGCGACCGGGATCGGCAGGGACTTTGAGACGGTGGCACCGGACATCGTCCACGCGCACTTCTGGATGTCGGGGCTGGCAGCACTCGAGGCGGCATCGGCCGGCACCGGCCCGAGAGTCCCCGTGGTCCAAACATTTCACGCACTGGGCACCGTCAAGCGGCGGCACCAGGGGAAGGCAGACACCAGCCCCGGGGAGCGCCGCTGGCTCGAACCTGCAGTCGGCCGCTCCGCCGACCGCATCATCGCGACATGCTCGGATGAGGTCTTCGAACTCAAAGCCATGGGCATCGACGCCTCCAAGGTGTCGATCGCTCCCTGCGGCGTGGCCCTGGAGTTCTTCACACCCGAAGGTGCGGCAGCAACCAGAAAACGGCGCCACAGGATTCTTTCGGTAGGGCGGCTGGTCCCCCGCAAGGGCGTCGATACAGTGATCCAGGCTCTTGCCCTGTTGCGGGACAAGGGCTTCCCTGACACGGAGCTGCTGATCGTCGGAGGAAAGGCAAACGCCGGATCCGGCGCCGACCCTGAAGCCACGCGGCTGGCGCTACTGGCAGCAGAACTCGGCCTGGGCAAGCACGTGACGTTTCAGGGCCAGGTTCCGCGGGAAGACATGCCCGGAATTTTTCGCAGCGCCGACGCGGTGGTCTGCACCCCGTGGTATGAACCGTTCGGCATTGTGCCGCTCGAAGCCATGGCCTGTGGCATCCCCGTCGTGGCCGCCGCAGTGGGGGGCCTCGCGGACACGGTCCTCGACAACGCCACCGGCATCCATGTGCCGCCCCGCGCTCCGGAGGCCACCGCTGACGCCCTGGCCATGCTGCTGTCCAGTCCCCAGCTCCGCCAGGAACTTGGCGCCGCCGGCAGGATCAGGGCGGCGGCCCGCTATTCCTGGGACCGGGTGGCCGCGGACTCGGAGAAGGCCTACCGGCTGACATTGACGGCGCGCGCTGCAGGCAGCAGCGCGGCGGCGCTGAAGGGGGCGGCGCTGTGAGCATCTCTTGGACCCGCACCGACGCGCCCCCGGCACCTGCGCCTCCGCCGTCGGCACCACCGCCGCCCCCGACGTCCCTGCCAGCATCAGCGCCTCCTCCGCCGTCGGCACCCCCGCCGCCGACGACGTCCCCGACGACGACGCGGGGTTCGACGTCGATCGCCGACGGCAGTTTGCCGGCTGTCGAGTCCCACCTGGACGACGTACTGCCGGCACTGGCCTCGCTCCGTGGTCAGGCCGGTCGGCTCGCCGCGTGGGGCGAGGAGCTCGCCCGGCGCCTCCTTGGCGGCCACCGCCTGCTGGTCGCCGGGAACGGCGGGTCCGCTGCTGAGGCGCAGCACCTGACGGCCGAACTAGTGGGGCGTTTCGACGGCGAGCGGGTGCCGTTCTCGGCAATCGCCCTGCACGCCGAGAGTTCGGCGATGTCCGCGATCGCCAACGACTACGGTTTCGAGGAGGTCTTCGCCCGCCAGGTCCGTGCCCATGGCCGCGCCGGGGACATCCTGCTGCTCCTTTCGACGTCGGGCCGCAGCCCCAACCTGGCCCGCGCCGCCGAGGCCGCCAGCGGACTCCAAATCGCGACGTGGGCCCTGACGGGGCGAACCCCCAATCCCCTCGCCTCGCAGTGCGGGGAGGCGGTCGCGATCGATGCAGGACCAGCGAGCGCCCAGGAGTGCCATCTGATCGCGATCCACGCCGTGTGCCGGGCTTTCGACGCCCAGCTTGCCCGGCTCGCGCCGGGATCGATCAGCGAGCGACGGTCATGAAGATTACCGTGGTTGGCGACGTTCTGCTCGACGTCGACATCGACGGCGAGACGACCCGGCTCTGCCCCGACGCCCCCGTGCCGGTGGTGGACGTCGCCGCCGTCCGCCGCCGCGCCGGCGGCGCGGGCCTGGTGGCCAGCATGCTGGCGGGCGACGGGCATGACGTCAGTCTGGTCACAGTCCTTTCGGACGACGAGGCCGGCCGCACCTTCGACTCCTGCCTGGGCGCCGTCGTCCTCGTCGCGGGAGCGTCCCGGCTGCCCACGCCCGTCAAGACCCGCGTGCGGGCAGCCGGCCGTCCCGTGGTCCGCTACGACGAGGGCTGTGGTGAAATCCGCACGCCGGAGGTCACTGGCGCCATGCTCCGGGCCGTCCGGCATGCCGCGGTGATCGTGGTGTCCGACTATGGCAGGGGCCTGACGAGCAATCCCGACCTCCGAGCCGCCCTGGAGCTGGCCGCGTCCCGGGTCCCGGTGATCTGGGACCCTCACCCCAAGGGCGCCGCGCCGGTTCCCGGGGCCGACGTCGTGACGCCGAACCTGGCCGAGGCCCGGGGATTCCTGGCCGAAGCGGCCCGGCAAGACGGCTCCGCCTGGTCCGGCACCGAAACCCCGGTGACCCTCGCCCGCGTCCTTCGCCAACGGTGGGGGTCCAAAGCAGTCCTGGTGACCCTCGGTGAACTCGGGGCGGAGCTCGCTGTAGCCGGGCGGCCGGGTCAGAGCGTCCCCGCCCCCCGCGTGGACGTCTCCGATCCCTGCGGCGCCGGCGACAGGCTAGCAGCAACCCTGGCGCTGCACCGGGCGCGGGGGCAAGGGATTGGGGACGCTGCCGCCCTGGCGGTCCGGGACGCGGCGGCCTTCCTGGGCCGCGGGGGCGTCGAAACACTCGGCAGTCATCGTCCAGAGCTGGGCAGGCTACATCCGGAACCGGGCGGTTCGGCCGCCGCCGATCCTGTCAGCCTCGCCCGCCACATCCAGGCCCGAGGGGGCACCGTAGTGGCGACCGGAGGCTGCTTTGATCTCCTGCATGCCGGCCACGCCCGGACACTCGCCGCCGCCGCGAAGCTTGGTGACTGCCTTATCGTGTGCCTGAATTCTGACGCCTCGGTCCGCCGGCTCAAAGGCCCCGACCGTCCCATCTTGAACCTGGCGGACCGTAAAGAGCTGTTGGAGTCCCTCGGCGCCGTCGACGCCGTCGCGGTGTTCGAGGAAGACACTCCGGAGGCCTGCCTCGCCCAACTCCGCCCGGACATCTGGGTCAAGGGGGGCGACTACGATCCCGCCAGCCTGCCGGAGGCAGTCCTGGTGGAAAGCTGGGGCGGCCGTTGTGCCATCGTCCCCTACCACCCAGCCCGCTCCACGACCGGACTCGCCCGCTCCCTGGCGCGAGTCAGCTGACTTTTCCCGGGCACGTCCCGGGGAATGATTGCCTCCCATCTGCGAAAGGAAACGATCATGAGCGAAAAAGCATTATGGCCAGGCCGGGTTCTGGTAACCGGCGGGGCGTCGGGTCTAGGCGCCGCCATTGTCGACGCCGTCCTGCAAGCGGGTGGCGTGCCGGTGGTCCTGGACCGGGACATCACCGCCGCCACCGCTTCGAAAGCCTTCCAAGTCGATGTCAGCGACCGGGAAGCGGTCGAAGAAGCCGTCCGGGAAGCGGCCGTCAGCCTGAACGGCCTCGACGCGGTGGTCACCGCGGCGGGAATCGACCGCTGCGGCAAACTCGAGTCGGTGTCGGCCGACGACTGGGAAAAGGTCATTGCCGTCAATCTCCTCGGCACGGTATCCACGGTCAGGGCGGCCCTGCCCTACTTAAAGGAATCCCGCGGCAGGGTTGTCACGGTCGCATCCACCTTGGCGAAGCGGGCACTGCCCGAGGCGAGCGCCTATTGCGCCTCCAAGTTCGGCGTGCTCGGTTTCACGCACGCCCTGGCGGCTGAAACAGCTGGGGAAATCGGCGTGACGGCGATGATCCCCGGCGGCATGAAGACAAAATTCTTCGACGACCGGCCGGAGCAGTACAAGCCCTCGGACGATTCGCGGCTAAACGACCCCGCGAACGTGGCCCGTGCCATCCTGTTCGTCCTGTCCCAGCCGATCGGCTGCGAGGTCCGGGAGATGCTTATCTGCCACGAAGGGGAGAATTCCTGGCCGTAAGGGCAAGAACGTCTGCGTGGACCGCGTCGCTGCTGATTTCGGCCAGCAGCGACGCGTCGTGGGGGCAGCGCTCAGCCGTCCAGCCCACCTGGGTCACGTCGGCGCCGCACACCGGGCACCGGGTCACCCACGAGACGTGCAGCCGGTGCAGGGCCCGTCCCAGCGGGCCGGCGTTGATGACGTTGCCCGCCCAATACAGGCCTACGGTCGGCGTGCCCAGCGCCTGGGCCAGGTGCCGCGGGCCGCTGTCGTTGCCAACCACCACGCCGCACCGGGCAAGGAAGGCGGTGAGGGTGCCCAGATCAAGCTCACCGGCAAGCGAGACCACAGCGTTTTCCAGGCGCACACCCGCGGCCCGATCGACGATCTCGTCAGCCAGCGCAGTGTCTGCCGCGTCGCCCACCACGACCACCTGGAACCCGTCCGCGGCGCAGGCCCGGGCAAGTTCGGCAAAATGCCGCGCGGGCCAGCGCCGCCGCGGATCGGTCGCCCCCGGATGCAGTGCCACAACTCCCCGGGACCCCGGCCGGACCAACTCCTCGGCCCGCCCCGCATACTCGTCCCTGGGCTCCACCCGCGCCTCCAGCATCACCGGCGTGGCACCGGCCAGACCGGCGACTTCCAGGGCGCGCAGCGGTTCGTGCTGGTAGTAGACGTAGGGAAGGCTGCGCTCCAGCGGATCGGCGTCAGGGGTACGGGTCCCCACCGTGTGCCGGGCTCCGAGGCCCAGGAGGAACGGATTGGAAAAACGGCCCCCGCCGTGAAGCTGGACGGCAAGGTCGAATCGCTCCTCCCGCATCTGCGAGTGGAAGTCGCTGACCCCATCCGGGTCCTCAGGGCCCGGACGAACGCCCTCGGCAAACGGCAGGACCCTCACATGATCCACCGCCGTCACTGCCCCGCGGACAAGCTGGTCATGCACCGGCGTGCCCAGCAGGGTGACCGTCGAGCCCGGATAGGCCTGTTTGAGGGCCGCGGCGGCGGGCAGGGCGAAAAGCAGGTCCCCCAACCCTCCGCCGCGCAATACTGCGATCCGGGAAATCCCCTCGAATTTCGCCAGGACGGGCCCCACCCCCATCCCCACTACGGCGGCCCCGCCCGGCTCTGCCCCCCGGTCCAGTTCGGCCCCACAGTCCATCTCGACCCGCTTCCGGTGTTGCCTCCGCCGTTCCCTTGCTGACCTTAGGGCCAACGATAGGGCCCGGCACCACAAGCCAGCCAGCCCGTCTGCCGCGCCGGCCTGCATTGACCGGCTGCGTAAAGCGGCATGACAATTGATGCGCCACTCAAGCCAAATCGATAGGTCCGGAGGCGTGTAAAAGCCGCCGCCTCTGGGTACGGAAGCGATAGGGAGGCGTCCCAGCCGGCCCAAGACCTCCAGCCACCGAACAAACGCAGCCGGCCTGCCTCGCGGGTCGGACCGGGAAACGGGGAACCATGAGCGCCGATGGAGAGAACCCGGAGACGGTCGAAAGCCCGTTGGCTGCCCAGCGCGGTCTCACCGAATGGCTGCCGCTGGAGATTGCAGAGTCGGCCCCGGCCGTTCTCCTCGTGGGCGATCTTATGCTGGATGGATGGTGGGACGGCACTATTGATCGCCTGTGCCGGGAGGCCCCTGCCCCGGTTGTGGACATTCGGCTCCGCACCTGGGCGCCGGGCGGTGCCGCCAACACGGCCATGAACCTGGCGGCGTTGGGAGCCCGCGTCAAGCTGGCCGGCGCAGTGGGACTTGATGCCGCCGGAGACGAACTCCAGCGGCAGCTGGCGGCGGCGGGAGTCGACGTCGGCTGGGTGCAGCGGCACCCGGAGATGGTCACGACGACGAAGACCCGGATCAGCAGCGGTGGTCAGCTCTTGGTGCGGTTCGACGACGCCGCAGAGTCTGTACCCGCTGCCGCGCTGGACGGCATCACCGCCTGCCTCGCCGACGGCTATCGCAATTTAGACGCCGTGGTGCTGTGCGACTACGGGCATGGAGCCTTGGACGGCCCGGTCCGGGACCTGCTCATGACGTCCCTGCCCCAGCGCCCGGAGTCGCTCCTGCTGGTGGTCGACGCCCACGATCCGGTGCCGTGGGCGGGGTTGCGGCCGGACCTCGTCACACCGAATGCGCAGGAAGCGGCCCGCATGCTGGGACTTCCGCACCCCGGCAGCGGCAGCCGTCAGGACTGGGCCGCCTCGCACCGAAAGGAACTGCTCAGCGCTGCAGGCGCCGCCGCCGTCGTGGTCACCCTGGACAGGGAAGGCACGGTGCTCCTGCCCTCCCACGGGCCGGTACACCGCACCTGGGCCAGGCCTGTTGCGGAGAAGCAGGCTTCGGGTGCCGGCGATACCTTTGTCGCGGCCCTGACAGTGGGGCGGGCCGCCGGGCTCTCCCTGAGCACCAGCGTGGACCTGGCCCAGGCGGCAGCGGACGTGGCCGTCCGCAAACCGGGCACCGCGGTGTGCGGGCGCGACGACCTGAGCCGTTACCTGGGGAGTTTCGAAAACAGTGCCCTGAGCGCCCGGGAGCTGGCCCGGCAGCTCGAGGCTCACCGGGCAGAGGGGCAGCGGATCGTGCTGACCAACGGTTGCTTCGACGTGCTCCACCGCGGGCACACCCGATACCTCAACCAGGCCAAGCAGCTCGGGGACGTCCTGGTAGTTGCCCTCAACAGCGATGACTCTGTGCGCCGGCTCAAGGGCGACGGACGGCCCATCAACACGGCGACCGACCGGGCGGCCGTGATCGCGGCCCTGAGCTGCGTTGACTACGTGACCGTCTTCGACGAGTCAACGGCCGTCCCCCTCATCGAACAGCTGCGTCCGGAGGTGTACGCCAAGGGGGGCGACTACAGCCCCGAAATGCTAGTAGAGACCCGCGCGGTGGAAGGCTACGGCGGCCGGGTGACCATCCTCGACTATGTCCCGGACGTGTCCACGACTGCTGTCGTGAACCGGATCCGAAGCACGGGCAGCGCTGAAAAGCAGGAAGAACCAACCTGACCCGACTCCGGCCCGCCTACGGGGCGGGCTCGTCGGGGGCGGAGTCGTCCGCGACGAGTTGGTGCGGGGCGCTCGGCTGCAGCGGCTCCCCCGGCGCGCTCTGCCTGAGCGGCTCGTCGTCCGGTTTCATCGCCAAGAGCCCGGACCCATCTGCTTCTTCGCGGAGTTCCTCCGCCACGGCGGGCTTGAGCCAGGTTGCCACCACGCTGACGCCACCGCCGTCGTCGCGGTCGGTCACGACGTCGATTTCGGACGCCGCGGCGCCCATGCGCTGCAACTTGTCGCGATAGCTCGCGATCAGCGCCTCGAGAGTGTTCTCCGTCCATTCCCCGGGCCGCATCCGCGTGGAGATCTCGACAGGTTCCGGCTGATATAGCGACATCAATAGACCTCCGGGCTCGGGTCGGACAACCTTTGAACAGTCTTGCACGGCGCCGGCCAGCGGCACACTCCAAGGGCGCAGAAAGTTCAACCGGGATCTTGACAGCGGAGCTTTTCCAAACCGGCTTGTCCCATATCCTTCTTCCTGCGAGGGCGCAGTGGGATAATACGCTCATGAGCGAGACCATCGAGCCGGTTCCGATGGGGCCACCGGCTGAGAGCACGGAGGGTAACGTCCCGGGCGGCCCCCGGCCGCATCGCGAGAACGTAAGCACCCGACAGATGCGTACCATCGGCCAGCGCCGCCACGACGCCGAGGAAAAGTTGGCCCGTCACCTCGAGCAGGCCCGGCTTCACCACGACGCCATCGAGCACCCGCCGGAGCAAATGCCCACCGAAGAGTAGGTCCCGTCAGTTTGTCCCCGAGCAGGACCGGCACGGGAGCGTCCAATCGCGCCGGAGCACCCGGCGGACAACACTCTTGCCCTCATGCGCGCCGGCGGCGCCGCGCCAAGTCGTGCCGGCCCGCCGTCGCCCCCACCACATCCATTATCGCAAGTATGCTTACTAATCATCTTAAGAACTAACTATGATGACGATGGGGCGCCGGTTGGTATTGGTGAAACCGGCGCCCCGCCCAGACTTCCCGCCTCGGCGGGTACCGATCGGAGGAGCCCAGACATGACCCAGAACCCATCCCCGGAACCCCAGCCGCAGGACACGCCGGGGACCTACACACCAGCCACTCCGACCGCCCCGGAGACCGCGGTTGCCACCGGGAAGGCAAACGGCACCGGCACCCTTTCGGGCACCCGGAAAACGGCCGAGCCGCGGGTGACGCGGGCCGGCATGATCTGGGTTGCCGTGGCCACCGCCCTGGTCGTCCTCGTGCTGCTCATCGTTTTCATCCTCCAGAACCAGGAGGCAGTGCAGGTAAAGTTCTTCGGCCTGGAGGGCACCGTCGCACTCGGCGTGGCCCTTTTCATCGCCGCGGTGGCCGGGGGCGTGCTGGTAGCCGTGGCCGGGGCCGCGCGGATCCTCCAGCTCCGCGCGGCAGCCAGACGGCGCTAACTCCTCGCCACCGCTCAGGACGCGGCTTGGTCGGCGGCGCGCTTGGCCGCGGCCTGGGCATCGGCGAGGGCTTTGTCGGGAGTCTTCGTGCCGAGAAGGGCTGAAGCGATGGCGTTGTTGAGTTCGGTCTTGATGGTTTGGCCGGCGGGTGAGGCCCCTAGCGATTTTCCGGTCGGCAGGACGTCGTAGTACGTAGCGATGGCTTCGTCGAATCCGGCGTTGCCGGTGGCCTTGACGAATTTGTCCCGGATCAGCTTGTCAGCCGAGGGCGAGCCGGTGAAGAGGCCGGTGTTGATGGCCCCGGGAGTGGAGGCGATTTTCTCGGCCCGGGCCGCACCGGCCGCCGACCAGGCGTCATCGGTGACCAGCGATGTCATCCAGGCGCACGCTGCGTCGGCGTTCTTGGCTCCCGCGGGAATGACGAACGATGTTCCACCCGCGACGGTGAAGGGCTTGCCGTCCTTGTCTTTGAACGGGACAGCGGAGATTTTCAGTGATTGTGCATAGGACGCGAGGACGTTGACGTACCACTGGGCGTCGACCTGAGCGCCGACCTGGTCCTTGACGAACTGGTTGTCCTTGCCGAAGGTGTCGAACGAATCACTGAAGCTCTTGGCCTTCGCGTATCCGCCCTGGGCGTCGTAAATCTCCTTCAAGAGGGTCAAGGCCTCGATATTCGCCGGGTCATCCAAAGCCGGGGTGCCTTTGTCGTCCATGAGCCTGCCGCCCTGCCCCAGCATCCACAGTTCAGCCTGGCCGCCGGCAACCGGGTCAAAACCCAGGGTTGCGGGGTTACTTCCGCTGGACTTGTAGGTCTTAGCGACAGCGTCCAGCAGCTTTGTCTTATCCGAGGTGTCGATGTCGCTTGGCGATACGCCGGCGGCCTGCATTACATCCTGATTGAGGATGATGGCAGCCGGCTGGTAGAACTGGGGCACCGCCCAGATCTTGTCCTGATACGTGACCTGCTCGGTGACGGCGGGATAAAACTGCTTCTTGGGGTCCATGCCGTGCGCGCTGAAGCACCCGTCAAGGGGTTTGATGAGCCCCTGGGCGGCATAGGTGGCCACGAACGCCCGGTCCATCTGCACCACGTCCGGCACGTCGCCACTGGCGGCGCGCGTGGTGAATTTCTGCGCGTCAAAAGGCGTCTGATCCATAGTGATCTTGACATCGGGAAGCTGGGTGACCGCGTACTGCATCCGGGCCTTACCGACGTCGTCGGCGTTATCGAAAGCCCAGGCACTCAGCGACCCGGAGGCCTCCTTTTTAAAGTCTGCAGTCCCGGCAGGGGACCCGTTGTCCCCGCCGCACGCGGTCAGACCTAAGACCGCCAAAGCGAGAACCGCCACACTCTTCTCCCGAACACCCATCTGCATCCTCCCGAGTTTCATGCCAGCGCCGCCGGGAATTCTTTCGGTGAAACCCGGTTTAACTGTCACACTGTAAGTAAGCTTGCTAGTTGGAAAGCTAGCCGAAGCTGAATGGGCGCGCAAGCGCGGAATTGGGGCCAGTGTTGGGAGAAAGATCATCCGTGGACGTTCCGGCGCGCAGGTCCGCCCGCAGGGCGCGTCCGGCCCGGATCAAATACAACCGCCGCGAAGCGCTGGCAGGGTACCTGTTCATTTCGCCCTGGATCGTCGGTTTCGTCGTGTTTATGCTCGGCGCCATGGCCTACAGCTTGGTGATCTCCTTCAGCCGCTACAACCTCGCCACCAACGTGGCGAGACCGGTAGGCACGGCAAACTACGCTCGCCTCTTTGACGACCCAAAGGTGGCTACGTCGCTGGCCAACACTTTGTTTTACGCCGTCATGGCCGTGCCGCTGGAAATCTGCGTCGCACTTGGGCTTGCCCTTCTGCTGAACCGGGTCGGGCGCGGCGCGGGTTTCTTCCGCACCGTGTACTACCTTCCGAAGATGACGCCGGCTGTTGCCACCGCTGCGGTGTTCCTGCTCCTGCTGAACGGAAACACCGGAGCCATCAACCAGGCGCTGGGCTTTGTTGGAATTTCGGGTCCGCAGTGGCTTATCGATCCGGCCTGGGTAAAGCCTTCGATCGTGCTGATGACACTGTGGGGTGTCAGCGGCACGATGGTCATTTTCCTTGCGGCGCTGAAGAGCGTCCCCAAGGATCTGTACGAAGTGGCCGACCTGGACGGCGCCGGCTCTGTCCGAAAGTTTTTCTACATCACCGTACCCATGATCTCGGGCGCCATCTTCTTCAACGTGATTGTCTTGACGATCGCGGCGCTGCAGGTCTTCGACCAGGCCTACCTCCTTTTCTGGAGGGACCAGACCAGCTCGTCCCCGGAGGCATCGCTCTTCTACGGGATCTACCTTTTCCAGCAAGCGTTCCGCGAATTCAATTTCGGCTTCGCCTCGGCGATGGCCTGGGTACTTTTCGTTCTCATCCTGCTCATCAGCCTCGTGCAGGTGAGAATCGGTAACAGGTTCGTCTACTACGAAGGCGAGAAACGCTGATGGCAACCACACGGGCCCAGCCGGCCGGCACAGAGCTCCCCAGCCCCGCCCCCACTCCCGACGCGAAGACCGACCTCGGGCCCTCGAGGCCCCGCCGGAAACCGCGCCCTCCGCGGGCAAAGGCGGCGCGGCTGTTGCTTTGGGCTCTTTTGGGCGTGGTCAGCGCCGCGTTCCTGTACCCGCTGGTGTGGCTCATCGCCGCCAGCCTGAAACCCCGCGCCGAGGTGTTCGACAACTCGCTGATTCCCCGCACGTTCTCACCGGAAAACTATGTTCAGGTCTGGGACCAGCTCCCGCTGGGACACTGGGTGGCCAACAGTTTCCTGATCGCCGTCCTGGCTGCCACACTCGTGACATTCTCCAGCGCCATGATCGCCTTCGGTTTCGCCTATTTCCGGTTCCCGGGCCGTAACTTACTCTTCGGTCTCGTCCTGGCCACAATGATGCTCCCGGGCGCGGTGACCATGGTGCCGCAGTACCTGATTTGGAAGAACCTTGGAGTCCTTGGCACCTGGATTCCGCTGTTTGGGATGAACCTCTTCGGCTCGGCCTTCTACATCTTCCTGCAACGGCAGTTCTTCCTTGGGCTCCCCCGGGAGCTGTTCGAGGCCGCACGGATCGATGGCGCCAGCTACTTCGGGCTTTTTCGTCGGATCGCCCTGCCCCTGTCCATACCTTCGCTGGTGGTTATCTTCATCTTCGAGTTCCAAGCAAGCTGGAACAACCTGCAGTCCGCACTGATCTACCTCAACGCCGGATCAGTCGAAGGCTTCACCGCACCACTCGGCATTGCCTACGCCATGACCAAATACAGCCCCACGAACGGAGGCCAGGGCGACTACCAATACGTCATGGTCGCCACCTTGCTCATTACCTTGCCCATGCTCGTTCTTTTCGCCTTCGGACAACGGCACTTTATCGAAGGGGTCGCCACCGAAGGCCGGAAAGGCTGACCGGCGTAGTACGGCGCTCGTAGCCGCGTCTTTGGCAAGCCCTACACGCGATCCCCGGCCACATCTGGACATGATCAGTAAGCACACTTAGTATTTTCTGCAGACGCCGTTGGATTCCGATGGCGCCGGCTAGGACAAACTCATTCCGAGAAGCTGAACGGGAGGCGCAGTGAATAACAAGCTCGAAAAAAGGAAGATCAGCCAGCTCAGGCCCGGCGATCATGTCAAAATGGGCGGCTTCGTCTTCGAAATAGCTACGGCGGAACGAGCAGGGAAGTTCGTCCACATGACTTTGACCGACGGCGAAGGCAGCACCTCGACCATGATCGGGGCGTCGTCAGCAACGCTGCGTAGTCCAAAAAAGACGCCCATCGGTCGATCGGGATATGAAGCCAACACAGTCAAGGCGTGACCCGCCCGCCCTGTGTGTCCCCGGACCTGGTCTGGCTTCCCTGCAAACCCCCGATACGGCCCGGGCCGGAACCGGGTGGAAGAAGAGGACATCATGATCCAGAAATTGATTCGCATCTGCCTAGGCCTGTTCTTGGCCGGAAGCGCTCTTGCAGCCGCCGCGCCCGCCCTGGCCAGCCCCGCCACGAGCGCAGATGTCCGGATAGCCGGCCAGGCCTTCACGGCGCAACCCGCGGAGGGACTGGCATTCACGGGTTCGTCCCCGTCGCCGTCGCCGTCATCGAGCAACCCGGTGGACTCAGGCACCGGCGAGAGCGGCCAGGCGAAGCAAACGCGGGTGGATTACGCCCCTTACGTCATCGGCGCGATCGTTGTCGTTGCGCTGATAGCGGCGCTGCTCTTTTGGCGCAATCGCCGAATTTCCCACCCTTCAAAGCCCGACTGAGGCCTGGAGCGAGTTCCCCAATGTAAGGACTCCCGTGACGGCACGGCCCCGTCTAGCCGAGGGTGAGCCGGATCCGAAAACGAGCCACAGCTGAGTAAACCCAGACGTACTCAACGAAGCACTCAGAGCGTATAGAAAGGCGGATTCATGGAGGGCAAGGCAGATTTCCTCCCGACGACGGCGATTGTCACCGGATCGGATTCAGGGATCGGGCGCGCCACTGCCGTGGCGCTTGCCCGCGCCGGGCTGGATGTGGGAATTACTTGGCATTCCGATCAGCGCGGAGCCGAGGAAACCGCAGAAGAAGTCCGGGGTTTGCACCGGAAGGCTGTTGTGCGGCATTTGGACACCACGGATGTTTCCGGCGCGGCGGTTAGTATCGATCAGCTCGCTGACGAGCTCGGCGGTGTCGACGTCTTCGTGAACAACGCCGGCACCGGTGACGGCACAAGGTTCCTGGATCTTGATTACCAGACCTGGATGTCGACGCTGGACACCAATCTTAACGGTGCGTTCGTCTGCTTGCAGGCGGCGGCACGGCGGATGGTCGCCGCCGGCCGCGGAGGCCGCATCATTGCGGTGACCAGTGTCCACGAGTTCCAGCCGCGCGTGGGTTCCTCTGCCTACGATGCCTCAAAGCACGGGCTGGGAGGGCTCATCAAAACCATGGCCTTAGAACTCGCAGAGTTTGGCATCACTGCCAACAGCGTTGCCCCGGGGGAAATCGCCACCCCAATGACAGGCAACACCGATGTGAACCCGGAAGATGTCGAGCGGCCGGGTGTTCCCCTCGGCAGGCCCGGGGATGCGCGCGAGGTTGCCGAAGTCATCGCGTTCCTGGCCTCCCCGGCATCCAGCTACGTCACCGGGGCCTCTTGGGCGGTGGATGGCGGGATGCTCCAGATGGGCCCGCAGGCCGGCTCGCACATTGCCAGCAACGACTGGCGGCAAGGGTGATGAGCCACCCCGCAACCCCGTGCGGCAGCACACTAGAGCGATTCCTGTCGAAAGGCGGCCGTCCATGCCCATGAAGCCGTCACTGCTGAAGCGGGTTAGTTCAGGACGCAGTGCGCTGGGGCCCGCTGTTTACGCCGCCGTGCTTTCACTCGTCATTCTTGCCCTCGCCGGCGCGGTCGGCGTGGCCTTGCACCTCCCCTGGCTGTTTCCCAGCCTGGGCCCCACGGTGATGCTGTTCTTCGAATCCCCGGAGCAGCCCGCCGCCCGCCCCGCGAACACCCTGATCGGGCACCTCACCGGCCTGGTGATGGGCGTGCTCTGCCTGTACGCGTTCGGCCTCCAGGACAGCCCCCCGGCCCCGGTCGGCGGGCTCACGGGCCTCTACGTCGCTGCCGGATCCTTGTCCGTTGCGCTCACCACGCTGCTCCTGACCTGGCTGCGGAAGCCGCACCCTCCGGCCGGTGCGACAACGCTGATCGTCAGCCTCGGGATCCTGACCACACCGCCACAGCTGCTTTCCATGGCCGGCGCCATCCTGCTCATTACCGCTGCGGGCTGGGGTTTGAATATTCTCCTTGGCACCAGGCCGGCAACCGCAGACTAGAAGAAACCTGCGGAATTGACCCTTGCGCCCCCAGTCCCCCTTGCGCCCTCAGTCCGTTTCCGGCCCTGGGCAGTACAGACACGCGTTCGTACCGCCCTCATCGATTCTCATCACTGCGGACGCGGCCTCGTCTTCCCCTTCTGCAGGATGCATGGAGGTCATCGCCGCGTCTTTCGGCTTACGCCTGCATGGTCCGCGCCAAGGCGCAATGGTGGGTGCGCATTTGGAGCAGTGCCGCGTCGAGCAAGGGCGTGGCGACGTGCAGTCCCCTGGCGCGGGCGGCGAGGCCCCCGAGGATGTGCTCGGCCTCAACCGGATCACCGTGCTGCAGGTCCCGGTAGAGCGAGGAAGTGAAGGAGGAGCCCGGCTCGGTGAGCAGGCCAATGCTTTGCGCGTGGCTCGCGGCGCTGACGGCGTGACCAGCGGTTCGGGCGACCTCCTCTGTCTCAGCGATGGCCTGGAGGATGTGCCCTTCGCCGCCGGCCGCGATGATGTCCCCGATGTTGCCGCGGAACAGGCAGGTGATCACCCCGGCCGAGGCAATGAACGCCCATTTTTCCCAGAGTCGCGTCACGACGTCGCCATCGACGGTGAGCGCGACGCCGGGAACGTTCAGCGCTTCTTTGATGTCCCCTCTCAGCGGCGAACCGTCAAGGGTGCCGACGGTCATGGTGCTCAGAGTGGTCATCTGGAGGATCGCCCCAGCCTCATCGAGGGTTGCGACGATCTTCACGAGGCCGCCCAGGACCTGGCCGGGGT
>Ga0308173_10000290_pt1 | contig 20091 bp, 20 predicted proteins | sample PhyPR1_FD_203716 | JGI IMG/M metagenome (GOLD analysis project Ga0308173, IMG submission 203716) | Soil microbial communities from UC Gill Tract Community Farm, Albany, California, United States - DLSLS.P.R1 | ecosystem: Environmental > Terrestrial > Soil > Agricultural land | place: USA...
TATGGCTGGCATTTGATCTACATCGATGCCCGGCAGCCGCCGACGCGGCCGCCGCTGGCGGCGGTCCGCGACCAGGTGCGCCTGGATTATCTGCAGGCGGCGCAGGCGCAGGCCAATGCGCAGGCGTTCGAGACGCTGGCCCGCCGCTTCACCGTGGTGGGCGACGGCCGCGAGACGGGCCGATGAGGCGCCGGATTTTCGCGCTCGCGCTCTTCCTGGCGCTTGGCTTCGCATGGGCGGCTTCGGCGCACGAGGTCAGGCCCGCCTACCTGGAGATCGACCAGACCGGCCCCGCCGCCTACCGCATCACCTGGAAACAGCCGGCGACGGGCGAGCTGGCGCTGCACCTCGTGCCGCACCTTTCGGGCGGCTGGCTCGAGCAGCCGCCGGCCGATGAGTACGCCGCGGCCGGGTTCGTGATCCGGACCTGGAACGTGCAGGCCAAGACGCCCGGCGCGCTGGAGGGTCAGACCCTCTCGGTCGAAGGGCTCGCAAACACGATCACCGACGTCTTCGTCCGCATCCGGCCGTCCGACGGGCGCGGATTCGACACCATGCTGCGGCCCGAGTCGCCGAGCCTTCGCGTTTCGCTGCGCTCCGCCGCCCCGGTCGGAGTCGCGGCCTTCGTCCTGCTCGGCATCGAGCACATCCTCACCGGCGCGGACCACCTGATGTTCATCCTGGGGCTGGTGCTGATGGTCCGCGACCGCTGGACCCTGCTGAAGACGGTCAGCGCCTTCACCATCGCCCACAGCCTCACGCTCGCCGCCGCCGCCCTGGGCCGGATCGCGATCCCCAATGAGCTCCTGGATGCGCTGATCGCGCTCTCGATCCTGTTCGTCGCGCCCGAGGCCCTGCGAGCCCAGCGCGGCGAGACGAGTCTCGCGATCCGCTATCCCTATGTCGTGGCGTTCGCCTTCGGCCTCCTGCACGGCGCGGGCTTCGCCAGCGGCCTGACCTCGCTCGGCCTGGCGCGGCACGACCTGCTGATCGCCCTGGTGCTGTTCAACATCGGCGTGGAGATCGGCCAGCTGATGTTCATCGCGTCGGTGTTCGCCGTCCGGCGGGGGTTGCGCCTGCTCGTGGCGCGCTGGCCAAGGCCCCTGGCGCTCGCCCCCGCCTACGCCATCGGCGGCTTCGGAGCCTGCTGGGCCATCCAGTGCAGCGTCGCCTTCTTCGGGTTGGCGTCATGAACCCTCGGGCCGCTGCGCAACGTCAGACAAAGGGAGACTGCCTGTGAAGCTCGCTGCGCTGCTGATCGCCTCCGCCTCCGCTCTCGCCCTGGCCGGCGGCGCGTTCGCCGTTTCCCAGAATGGTGTGGGCGCGGCCAAGGCGCGGCCCCTGCCGCATCATGCGGAGACCTCGACCGCGCCCGATGCGGCCTACCGCACCGACGTGCCGCCGCAGGCGCGCCGCGCGTTCTTCGGCGAGCTCCACCTGCACACGGCGATGTCGCTGGACGCGTGGACGTTCGGGACCCGGCTTTTGCCCGACGCCGCCTACAAGTTCGCCCGTGGGCAGACGGTGATGGTCCCGGCCGAGCAGGTGGCCATCGAGCAGGGCCTGCACGCCACCGGCGACGTCCCCGCGCGGCGCGCATGGCCGCTCGACTTCGCGGCGGTGACAGATCATGCCGAATACCTCGGCGCCATGAATCAGCTCGCCGATCCCAACAGCGCCTTCTCGAAGAGTCCGACGGGCCAAAAGCTCACCTCCGCCGGACGGGGCGGGTTCATGATGGTGGAGCGCATGTCGCGCAGCCCAGGCACGCCCGCCAACGCTGACCTGAAGGCCGCAGCGGCGGCGTCCAACGGCTGGGCCCGCGAAATGAAGGCGGCGGACGACAACTACCAGCCCGGCAAGTTCACCACCTTCGTGGCCTACGAGTGGACGGCCACGGCAGGCTACGGCACCCACATGCACCGCAATGTGATCTTCAACGCCGATCACGGGCCGACGCCGTTCACGGCCATCCAGTCCGACCATCCCGAGGATCTCTGGAAGTACCTGGAGTCGGTGCGCCGGCAGGGCATCGACGTGCTGGCGATCCCGCACAACGCGAACCTCAGCGACGGCCACGACTTCGACTGGAACATGTCGGACGGGCGGCCGATCGACGAAGCCTACGCCCTGGAGCGGGCGCTCAACGAGCCGCTGGTGGAGATCGCCCAGACCAAGGGCGATTCCGAGACCACCCCGGAGCTCTCGCCTGAGGACGAGTTCGCCAATTTCGAGATCATGGACCGCATCTACCGCGGCGAGACCAAGCCCAACCAGCATGGCTCCTATGTCCGGGAGGCCTGGGGGCGGGGGCTGGTGGTCCAGGCCAAGGTGGGCGCCAATCCGTTCAAGATGGGCGTGGTCGGCGGCTCGGACATCCACAACGGCCTGACCGCCAGCGACGAGAACGCCTACGCCGGCCGGATCAGCGGGCTCGACCCCAAGACCATGCTCCCCCGAGGCGCCGCCGCGCGCGCCGCGCTCGGCATGAACGAAGCCGCCCCGGGCGTCCGGCCCAGCGGCCAGCGGGAGAACGATCCGCTGCAGTTCAGCGCGCCCTCGATCACTGGCGTCTGGGCGGAGGAGAACACCCGCAATTCGATATTCGCAGCGCTGAAGCGCAAGGAGACCTTCGCGACGTCGGGCACCCGCATCCGGCTTCGGATGTTCGGCGGCTGGGGCTTCGATCCCGTCTTGGTGCGCAAGGCGGGCTGGGTGTCGCAGGCCTACGCGCAAGGCGTGCCGATGGGCTCGGACCTGCCGGCCAAGCCCGCCCGCGCCGGCGCGCCCCGCTTCGTGCTGCAGGCGATCAAGGATCCGGACGGGGCCAACCTCGACCGCATCCAGGTGATCAAGGTCTGGCTCGACCATGGCGGCTACAAGGAGAAGGTCTACGACGTGGCGCTCTCCGGCGGCCGCAAGCCCGACGCCAGGGGCCACGCCCCGCCGGTGGGGAACACCGTCGACCTGAAGACCGGCAAGTACACCAACGCCATCGGCGCGGCGTCGCTGATCCGCGTGTGGCAGGATCCCGACTTCGACCCCGAGGTCCCGGCCGTCTACTACGCCCGGGCGCTCGAGATCCCCACGCCTCGCTGGACCACCCTCGTCGCGCTGCGGAATGGCCTGCCGATCCCGAAGCGCGCGCCGGCCACCATCCAGGAGCGCGCCTGGTCTTCGCCCATCTGGTTCACCCCCGCCGGCTTCCACGCCGGGTCGTGAGCGGCGCCGATTGCAGGGCGCGGGCCGGATGCCGGCCTGGACCCCGCTGACGCGGTCAGCTCGCGGAGATCACCAGCGGTAGCTGATCTGCGCGCCATAGGTCCTGGGCTCGCTCCAGCGTCGCGCGCTGGTGGCCTCGAAGGTCAGATAGGTCACGTCGAACAGGTTGTTGGCGAACAGCGCCGCTTCGATGTGGTCGCGACGCACGCCGGCCCGCAGGTTGACGATCTGATAATCGTGCAGCTCAGGCGTCTGCTCGATCTCCTGAACCCCGCCCCAGCGCGCCGAATAGAGCAGGTTCGCGAACCCGACGGCGCCGGCCGGGAGCGGATGGCTGTAGTTGACGTTGGCCGAGGCCAGCCACTTCGGAAGCTGCGGCGGCAGGTCGCCGCTGAATTCGCCGCTGGTGATCTTGCCGCTCTGGCGCGAGCCGCCGACCGTGGCGGTGAGGTCGCCGCCGGCGATCGGCAGATTGATCGTCGCCTCCGCCTCGAACCCCCAGAGCTGCGCCTCGCCGCCATTGGTCGCGAACGGGGTCGCGGCGACGGGACAGGCCGGATTGGTCGCCTTGCAGCCATTGTCGGTCTGGATGATCAGGTTGGATACGTCGGTCCAGTAGGCGGCGGCGGTCAGGTAGATCTGGCGCACCGGATTGCCCTTGGCGCCGACCTCGTAGGTGGTCGTCTCCTCGTTGCCGTAGCTGACCGGGATCGGGATCGGCTGCAGCGGGTTGCCGAGATTGCTGTTGAAGCCGCCGGCCCTGAAGCCCGTGCCCACCTTGGCGTAAGCCATCCATTCCGGGGAGACCTTGTAGGCCCCGGTGAGCTCGTAGGACAGATTGTCGGGGTTGAAGCTGGCGTCCACCAGCTTGCCCGCCACGGCGACCAGGCCGGGGTTGCTGAACTGATTGGCGTCGAAGTGCTTCTCGTCCTTGGTGTAGCGCAGCTCGCCCGTCACGCTGAGCTGGTCGGTGAAGTCATACTCCAGGCTGCCGTAGGTGGCCCAGGAGTCGAGGGTCTGAGCGGATATCGACACGGTCCCGGTCGAGGGGTTGGCCTTGGTGGGCGTGCGCGTCGTGGTGATGGTGTCCCCGTCCTGCAGGTGCAGGTACTCGGCGCCGAGCAGCCACTTCCAGCGCGTCCCGAAGTCGCCGGTCATATACAGCTCCTGGTTGAAGCTGCGCGTCCTGCCGTGGTTCTGCTGGGTACCGTTGGTCTCCAGCGAGACGCCGGGCGCGAGCAGGCCGGCGGCGCGGATCTGCGCCAGCAGCCCCGGATCGATGATGTCGTTGTCGAACTGCTGCAGGTCCTTGCGTTCGCGCCACAGGCTGATCCAGGTCAGCGTCCCGAAACCGAACTGGTAATGCGAAGCGAACTCGACGTCGTTCACCTGATCGGTGTCGGAGTCCTCGAAATTGTGCGGCCGCTCGAACATCGGCTCGATGAAGATGCCTCTGGGCTCCGACGGGTTCGGCTGTACCCAGAGCTGCAGGTTGAGCGCCGGATACTTGTTCTTGGCGTGCTCGAACATCAGGTTGGCGTCGAACGGCCCGTTGTCGTAGCGCAGCTGCGCCCGGTAGGCGTAGGTCGACTGGGCGTCGATGTACTTGTCGAGGTCCGGATTGAAGTAGAACCCCTTGGCCTGCTTCATGTCGTCGGCGCTGAACCGGAACGACAGGTGCTCGGTGAGCGGCTGGTTCAGCACGCCCTCGAACTCGGTCAGGCCGACATTGCCCGATTTCGCACTCAGATAGCCCGAGGAGGTGGGGGTCGGCCGCGCCGTGATCACATTGATCGCCCCGCCCACCGCGTCGCGGCCGTAGAGCGCGCCCTGGGTGCCGCGCAGCACCTCGATCTGGCTCACGTCGAACAGGTCGAAGCGGCTGAAGGTGCGCCCGCCCTGGGCGCCGCCGCCCACGTAGGCCCCGTCGCGATACAGGCCGACGCCGCTCTCGGCGCTGGTGCCGCGGCTGGTGCCCGAGCCGCGAATCGAGATCTCGGAGGTGAGCGGCGTGCTGGTGTCGCCGAACGCCACGCTCGGCAGGGAGGTGACCAGGTCCTTCACCCCCTGCAACCCGCCGCGCTGGGCGATTTCCGAGCCTTCCACCACGCTGGCGGACACCGGCACGTCGCGCAGGCGCTCGTTGCGCTTGCGCGCGGTCACGATGACCTCGCCGACCTCGGTGGCGTCCTGAGGCGCGAGCCGGGCCGCGGCCGTCTGGGCCTTCGCCTCCGTCGCCCCGCCGATCGTCGCCAGCGCCAGCACCGAAGCGCAGGCGAAAAGAGCATTCCGCACCATCTGCCTCCCCCTTCCCAGTCTCCGAACCCGGAGCCGGTCGCCGCGACGTTCGCGCGGCCGCCGGCCGCATCGGGGCGCAAGCCGCCGGAGACACGTTCTGGGCGGAGGGAGCCACCCGCCGACCCTTCGCCAAGGCGGCGAAGATGCTCCGGCGAGCCTGCACCGCAGTCGTCGCCAGCTTCCTGAACGGCAGCCAGGGTAGCGGACGGGGCCGTCCGGCCGCAGGCGGAAACTCCCGTCATTCCGCGCCGCGGAATTCAGGCGCCCCGCCACGCGCTGTGTCTTGCGGAAGCGCATGGCGTCAGCGGACGCCGGCGGAAACCCCGCTGGTGGGCCCGGCAGGAGCTTGGCCACACCTGACAACCTGCGAACAAAAACAGCTACTTAGACATCCATCACACGCCCAATGTGGTACATGGTTGTGTCACAGACGGGAAGCCTCGAACTCTATCGCGCTTAGGGCCACGGCGCACAACGACCCCGCCGCAGCCCTCTACGCGATCACCTCCGCGTGCCGACGTCTAAGGAACGCATCATTGTCCGGCCTACGCTCCCGACTAACATTGCGCAGCATCGTTCTAAGATCATCGTCGTCCAACACGATGACGTAGTGCCCGCGATGAGACGCGGCGTCTTTGCAACGCTCAACGAAGCGCGCTTTGTCGTCAAATGATCGGCAGCACAACAGGCCCAGGAAGCCCCTGACGTGGGAGAACCTCCCCGTAAGCTGGTCGAGTTCGGGGTTGGCAATGTCCTGACGATAGTTCTTGCACTCAACCGGTATCTCGATTGCTCGCATTTGCGGCGACCGCAGCGCCATGTCGAAAAACCCATCTCGCGCTGCGTTGGTGTAGGCGATATCGATGCGCTTGCGACCCTGGTCGATCTCGCGCTCCTTCACCGGCCGGATAAGGTCTGGGAAGAAAAGGAAGGTGAGCGCGCCGACGCAGAAGGCGTGGTACTCGCTCGCATGAGCGTTCCCCGGCGGGATTTGGCTCAGTGCCTCACATAGCTGCTCGGCATACTCAGCTTCATCGAACTGCTTCTCAAAGTCCTCGGCCTCAAGCGCGCCCTTCGCACCGGCAATCCGCTTGTAGAGAGCAAGTACGTCGGGGTGCTCTTCGGCGAACTCCGCCAAGGCCGGCTTCGATTTGGGATGGTGCTCTTTGACATCCTTCTTGTAGACCTTCCGCTCGCCCGATCTCAAGACTGAAACAAGGGCTTGCCCTGCCCTTTGATATTCCTGCTGAAGGTAGGTCACCATGTGGTTGTTGTAGAACTCTTGGGAGTTCAGGGTTAGTACCCTTCGCACCGAAAACTTCGGAACGAGGATCACCGGATGACCCTCTACCATGAGAGTTTCGCGTGGCCCCTGGACCCAATCCTCTCGGTTCGGGTCCCAGATTGGAGCCAGCGCAATATTTCGCTCCAACGGCATTCCCCAAAGGTTTGCTTGAGCGCGCGTGTATTCTAGGAACGGGCCTCGCAAGATGTTGGAAGTAAGGTCCGAGATTTTGTCCGATCCGATCCCTTCAATGAACAACTCGGCCTCGGCCAACTCTGAGAGCAATCCGGTTTGGACAGCCCGGCTATTCCTGAGCGCATCGAGAATTTGAAGCGCCTGCTCGCGTCCAATCCCACGCCCGCGTGGCGTGCCGCTCGACATGCCGAGGTAGGTTTCGCCCATCTCATGCAGGTGTGAGGCGAGATGTTCGGCGCGGGCGTCTTGCCCCTGCCGAAGAGCATTGATCAGGGCGCTAAAGAACGATCTGAGGTGTCGGCTGCACTCCGAGGACCACGCATCGCCGCGAATGTCGATTGCATAGGGATCAACGAATAGACGAGTGTCACAATCCGTATCTATGTCTACGAAATCGAGTTCGGCCTGCCGGTTATGCAAGCCAGCCCACGCAGAAATTCTCACTATGGCCGCCCCCTACAAGCGCTCTGATATTGAGGGCTATGCGACCGCGCCGGTCAATCGCTGCGAAAGCCTTCCTTGAGCCACCCCGATAGAGGGCGGCTGCCCCCTCAAATAATGAACTAGCGCCGCTTCACAGCGAACCCGCAGACATTTTCGACGACACAAATGCCGGACCACATTATGCGGCTCGGCGAGGGGCAAACCAACCCGCTCTGGTGCGCTGCACCGAGCCAGCAACGGACAGCACCGCCAGCGTATGTTCGATGCGGTCGCGCGCTCGCTTTCCCAGCCGGCCGGAGTAGTGCCGAGCAAGCGCGCTTGCATCGACCGGACGCCCTTCGCTGCGCAGGGCCTCTAGCAACGACGATGCGAGTTCGGCGGGGCTCGCTGGCAGTTCTGGCAAGCTGGTTTCAACCTGAAGGTCAGCCTCGATCTGTGCATCCAGGGCGACGGGGGCACCTGCCGCGATTTGGAACTCGGGACGGAGCCACTTCACGTCCCGTGCGCGCTCCTCCGCCTGCCGTTCCAAGTTCAAAGCTATCAGCCGTTCCAGGACGGTTCGTTCGTCGTCTAACGCGGTCCAGCCGTAAGCCGCAGCGACTGCCTGATCGAGACGATTATGAAGCTCGTGGATGATCCCGACACATCCACGATCATGGGCATCCCGTTCGCGATCCGTAAGAGGCTCTCCGCGCACTAGCTTTTCGCGCACGTTGTAGAGCCCGGTCATGGTCAAGTCGTCCTCTCGGCTGAGCACATCCCTGCGGAGCGTATCCAGTTCCTGCCCAAGGTCGCGAATAGCCGTTCTGCGCGCGTCGTCCGCGGTCGGAAATGGGAACGGGAAGAAGGTGCGATTGCTATTGTAGCGTGGTCGATCTTGCAGAGTGCCGCCGGCATATCGACACCAGATGTGATGGATGTCCGATGTGTCGAGGCTGAGGCGAATTTGTTCGCGCTTCTCGATGTGTTCGAGGTCCACAGGAACCCGCTTCCGCACATAGTAGGTGCTGCCGCGCAGGTGGAGACCAGGATATCTCGCCAACTCGATGTCGCCCATTGTGCCACGGTAATGTGTCACAGGCCGATCTGAGAAGCTGTTTCTCGTCAGAGAGTTGTAAGGAAACAACCCTCTAAGGCGTCGCTGGTGGGCCCGGCAGGACTCGAACCTGCAACCAGACCGTTATGAGCGGCCGGCTCTAACCATTGAGCTACGGGCCCCCGCAGCGTCGGCGCTACCGGCGGTTAGCATGCGCCGGGGGGCGGCTTAAAGCTTACGTTCAGGCGCGCCGCGCGAGCTTGTCGGCCAAGCTTTCCAAGGAGACCGCCCATGAGGGCCATGATCTGTGCGGGCGCGCTCGGCGCGCTCATCGCCGCCGCCGCGCCGCCGGCGCTCGCGCAAACCGCCGCCCCGGATGCCGAGGCGATGTTCCGGGCCACCACGCTCAGCCTCTCGGCGGAGGGCGAGACGAAGGTTGCGCCGGACCTGGCCAGGATCAGCCTGGGCGTCACCGACCAGGCGGCCACGGCCGCCGAGGCGATGCGGGTCGACGCCGCGCAGATGGGCCGGGTGATGGCCGCCGTGCGCAAGGCCGGCGTCGCCGAGCGCGACGTCCGCACCGCCCAGATCTCCGTCAGCCCGCAGTACGCCTACGAGCAGGGCGCGGCGCCGCGGCTCACCGGCTACCAGGCCGCGAACCAGGTGATCGTCACCGTCCGCGACCTGGGCAAGCTGGGCGCGATCCTCGATGCGGCGGTGGCGGCGGGCGGCAACGAGGCGGGCGGGGTCAGCTTCGACCTCGCCGACCGCACCCCCGCCGAGGACGCGGCGCGGCTGGCGGCGGTGAAGGCGCTGCAGGCCAAGGCGGAGCTCTATGCGCGGGCGACCGGCTATCGCATCGTGCGGCTGGTGAGCCTGAGCGAGGGGGAGGCCTCCGCGCCGCCGGTCGCCCTCCCCATGGCGCGGGCTCGCCTGCAGGCCGCGCCCGTCACCCCAGTCTCGCCCGGCGAGCTGGAGGTGCGGGTGAGCGTGGCCGGGATGTTCGAGCTCGGCCGCTGAGGACGGCGGCCTAGAGCCCCACGTCCTGGAAGCCGCTTTCCAGGCGGTCGGCCATCATCATGCCGGGGAAGCTGCGCTTGCCCTCCATGACCGCCGCATAGACCAGGCCCTTGCCGGGGATCGGGCCCGAGGCCCAGCCCACGCCGCGCGAGGCGTCGGCGCTCGAGGAGCAGCTCAGCCGGCGCGGCTTGCCGTCCTTGCGGGTCGCCTCCAGCAGGTCCTTGACGGTGCGCGCGCCCGGGCCCTCGCAGGAGGGCAGCGTGCGGGCGCAGACGGTGGCGGTGTTGTAGCGGTAGACGATCTTGCCGCTCGCCTGCTCGGCGATCAGCACGCAGGTGGCCGGATCGCCGATCGCCTGGGAGACCGCATCGTCGAGCTTGTCCTTGTCGACGCCCTTCGGCGCGCCCGGCGCGCAGGCGCTGAGCGTCAGGCCGATCACCCCCAGGACGAGGGTCCGGCGCATCAGGCCGCCTGCTTGATCTCGTTGCCGTCGCCCAGCAGCACGACGCTCGGGGCGTAGTTGCGAGCCTGCTCGGCGGGCATCAGCCCGTAGGCGACGATGATCACCTTGTCGCCCTTCTGCACCCGGCGCGCGGCCGCGCCGTTGACGCCGATCACCCGCGAGCCGCGCGGCGCCTCGATGGCGTAGGTGGTGAAGCGCGCGCCGTTGGTGACGTTGAGCACGTCCACCTGTTCGTGCGGCAGGATGCCGGAGGCCTCCAGCAGGTCGCGGTCGATGGCGATCGAGCCTTCGTAGTCGAGGTCCGCCTGGGTCACCGTGGCCCGGTGCAGCTTGGCCTTGAGCAGAGTGACGAACATCGCGCGCAGACCCTCCGACGCCGCCCCCGGCGGCCGGGCGGGGATATACGCACCGCGGCGGCCGGGTTCAACGCCGCGCCGCAGGATGTCGCGGCCGGGCGCGGCGGCGAAACCATCCGCGGCCCCGCCGGTTAGGGCGCGTGGGGGCCCGATCGGAGACGCGCCATGCCCGAGCATTCCGGGGAATCCATCACCATCATGAAGGTCGACCCGATCCTCGAGACGGGGGTGGTCGTGACCTGCCCGGCGCAACGGCCGGACGGCCGCCTGGCCGACCAGTATTCGGCCTACCACGACAACATCTCCCCGCCCCTGCAGTGGACCAACGTCCCCGACGTGAAGGCCTGGGCGGTCGTCGTGGAGGATCCTGACGCGCCCAGGGAGCAGCCGTTCCTGCACTGGATGATCTGGAACATCGAGGGCGGCATCACCGCCTTGCCGCAGGGCATCCCCAACGCGGCGCGGCCGGTCACGCCGCAGGCCGCCATCCAGGGCAAGAACGACAACGGCTCCTACGGCTGGTTCGGACCCAGGCCGCCGGCCGGCCACGGGCTGCACCACTACTTCTTCCAGGTCTTCGCGCTCGACGACTTCCTGCCGATGGACGAGGACACCCCGCTCGAGGAGCTGCTGAACGCCCTCAAGGGCCACACCATCGCCAAGGGCGAGATGGCCGCCACCTATGAGGCGCCGACCCGCCAATAGCAGCCCTTGACGCGCCCTGCGTCAGCTTGCGCAATGCCAGGTGAACACGGGTAAGGCGCAACGCGGGAGCAGCAGGGCGATGTACGGCGACGAACAGGCGGGCGGTTTCTCCGCCGAGAAGCTGGCGCAGGTCCCGCCGATGCTGCAGGGGATCGTGGATGCGGGCGACCTCTCCGGGTTCGTGACGCTGATCTGGCGCAAGGGCGAGATCGCCCAGCTCAACACGCTGGGGCTGCGCGACATCGCGGCCAAGGCGCCGATGACGCGAGACACCTTGTTCCGCATCGCCTCCATGACCAAGCCGGTGACCTCGGTCGCGGCCATGATGCTGATGGAGGAGGGTAAGCTGCGCCTGGAGGATCCGGTGAGCCGCTGGCTGCCGGAGCTCGCCGAGATGCAGGTGCTCGACGATCCGACCGGGCCGCTCAACAAGACCCATCCGGCCCCGCGCGAGATCACCGTCGAGGACCTGATGACCCACCGGGCGGGGCTGGCCTACGGCTTCACCTCGATCGGCCCGATCGCCCATGCCCACGAGGCGAAGCTGGGCTCGCCGCTGGTCAACCGCATGACCCCCGAGGCCTGGCTGCAGGCGCTGGGCGCGCTGCCGCTCAGCTACCCCCCGGGCGAGCGCTTCCACTACAGCCACGCGACCGACGTGCTGGGATTCCTGGTGGCGCGGATCGAGGGCAAGTCGCTGGGTGAGGTGCTCCGCGCGCGAATCTTCGCGCCGCTGGGCATGGTCGACACCGACTTCTGGCAGCCCGCCGAGAAGCGCGGCCGGATGGCGAAGCTCTACAAGGCGCCGCCGGAGGGCGGACCTCTGGAGGACGTCTCCCTGCCGATGGGCGACGAGCGCCCGGCCTTCGAAGGCGGCGGCGGCGGGCTGATCTCCACGGCCGACGACTACCTCAAGTTCGCCCGCATGCTGCTCGGCAAGGGCGAGGCGGACGGCGTGCGCCTGCTGAAGCCCGAGACCGTCGGGCTGATGACCACCAACCGGCTCACGCCGGCGCAGCGGGCGATCCCGTTCATGGGCCTGCCGTTCTGGGCGGCGCAGGGGTTCGGGCTCGGCCTGTCGACGATCATGGAGCCGGAGAAGCTCGAGTTCATGGGCGCGGGCTCGAAGGGCAGCTTCGGCTGGCCGGGCGCGTTCGGCACCTGGTGGCAGGCCGACCCGGCGCAGGACCTGGTGATGATCTACCTGATCCAGAACTCCATGCCGCTGGAGCCGGAGGCCGTCTCGCAGCTCGCCACCGGGCAGCGGATGGGCGGCCGCGCGGCCCTGCCGATCTTCCAGAAGCTCACCTACGCCGCGCTCGGCGAATAGCCGGGCTCCCGGCGCGGCGCGGGCTGAGCGTCAGCCGCCGGCCCGCGACTGGCGCGGGGCGACGCACATCGGCTGGCCGCGGAACGTGGCGCCGACGATGCTGCCGTGCTGGATCGCCGCGCGCCGCGCCTGCTCGAGGGCGGCGCTGTCGCCCGGCGGACTGACGCCATCGGGGCAGACCGAGGCGATCACCCGCTGGCCGCCCGACAGGCACTGGCAGATGTCGTACGACTGGTTGACCCGGCTTGCCTGGGCGCGGCAGCGCACGGGCAGCGTGCGCCCGGCGACGTCGACGCAGATGACGGCGGTGGACGGCGGGCTTTCGGTCACGGGCTGGGCGGCCGCCGCGCCGGCGAAGACGCCGGCCGTCAGGCCCAGGAGCGCGGTGCTGATGCGCATGGTTGATCTCCTCGCGTCCCTCTCCGCCCCAAAATAGCGCACGACGGCCAACCTCGCTGCATTGCAATCGCAAGATGAGCGGCGCGTTCACCACGCTTGCTTCCGGTGGCTTAACCGCGCCGGCTTAGGCTGGCCGCCGAAAGCGAGGGTCGCATGGATCCGATCACGGTCGCCCGCTACGGCATGTTCGCCGCCGAGCAGCGCTTCGCGGCCTCGGCCGCCCGGACCGCGCGCATGGGCGAGGACGCAAGCGTCGATCCGGCCCAGGAGATGGTCGAGCAGATCCAGGCCCGGGAACAGTTCACCGCCAGCCTGGACGTCGTGAAGGTCGCCGACGAGATGTGGCGTTCGCTTCTCGAGGTCCAGAAGGGAAGCTGACGGACCGGAGCTTCCGCTTCGCCGCGCAGCTCACTCGAAGGCGATCCAGCGTCCCGCGGCGGCTCCGGTGACCCAGACCAGAATGGTCGACCAGGCGATCAGCTTGGCGAGCGCCGGCGTCGCCTTGTTCCTGGCCGCGACGTAGGTCTGCGTCAGCGCCGCGCCGGCGATCCAGACGACATAGATCCAGGTGAACACCTTGTTCACCGGATCCAGATGCTTCAGGTCGAAGGGGTCGCCGTAGGTCACGTGCGTGACCCACTGGTGGACGGCGACGATGACCAGCAGGCCAATGAGATATATCCACCGGAGCCGCGCCTGCGCCGCGATCAGCACGATCAGGGCGGCCGCCGTGATCACGTGGTAGAGACCGACGTTGATCAGCGTGCCGGTGGCGAAGACCAGCAGGCCGGCGAGCCAGATGAGCCCGCCCACGACGAACCACAGCTTGGCGGAGGTGGAGACCGCGCCATCCGCGCGCGCCACCGGCCGGCTCGCGCCATAGGTCAGGACGACACCGCCGGCCAGGGCGCACATCTTCACCACAAACGCCGTGGAGTCGTAGAGCTTCTCGGCGTTGGCCATGCCGATCAGCACGCCGGAGACCACGATCCCGACAATGCCCAGGTCCTGCCATCGCCGGAGATTTCGGTAGATCTCGGAAGGCGGCTCCTCGGTGATGCCCCGCCCGATCAGGCGCAGGTTCATCAGGATCGCCGTCCCGCCGAGAAGCGTGAGGGAGACGATGTGCAGCACCTCCCAGTTCGCATACTGCGGCTTGACGATGTAGGCCGGCCAGACGTTGACCAGGTTCATCACCCAGGGGCGGAGCGCGGGGAAGAAGAGCTCGAAATTGATCTTGGTCATGAGCGGGCGCCCTTGATCGCGATCTGGGCGGACTTCTCGTAGGCGCCCTTTTCGGAGGTCTTGCAGTCCTGCAGCACGTTGGCCCAGTGCGGGATCGGCTTGCCGCATTCGAACCAGTCATATGGGATGAAGCGGCCCAATCCGATCACCAGGAACCAGGAGACGAGCGAGATGATCGCCGAGGTCCGCGCCGCGCCGGGCGGGGTGGGCGCGTTGTCCCATGCCGACTGGCCGCGCTGAACCTGCGAGTGGAAGACCGCGATGTTGATCATCGCCAGGACGAGGAAGATCATCTTCGCCCGGAACCACAGATTATGGTAATAAAACATGGGCTTGGCGTAGAACAGGGCGAGCCCGGTCGCGAGCAGGATCAGGAACCCCGCGATGGTCAGCGGCAGCACGCGATCGCTCACCACGGACACCGGGGTTTTCCGGAAGGTGGCGCCCAGCAGCCGCAGGTCGACGACGAAGATGGTGCCGGCGAACAGCATCAGCGCCAGCAGGTGGGTCCCTTCCAGGATGCCCCAGAAGTTCAGCGAGCCCAGCAGCGCTTCGCTCCACGACTGGGCCGCGTCGCCCGAGCCCTTGCCGAGCCCGTGCTGTAGCCAAGTCAAGAACTGGTTGATCAACGAATCCCCCAATATTTCCTTATTGAAATCAATGACGCCCAGGAGTCGGCTTGTGGGAGGTCTCATAGCCGATCGGTTTCGCAAGCGCCATTCCGCGGGAAGCTGCGGGTTCGATCAGGCCTCGTCCGAGGCGCCGTAGCGCAGGACCTGCACCCGCTCGGTGGTGGCCAGCCCCGAGCCGATCATGGCCTCCAGGGTGGGCAAGAAGGCCTCGATGCGCGCGGCTGCGTCGACGATCTCCACGACCACCGGCAGGTCGTCGGAGAGGTCGAGGATCTTGGCGCTCTCGATCCGGCCCGAGCTCCCATAGCCCATCATGCCGCGCAGCACCGTCGCGCCGGCCAGACCGGCCTCGCGCGCCGCCCGCACGATCGCCTCGTAGAGCGGATGATGCCGGTGCCGCTCGCGCTCGCCGATGAAGATGCGCAGGAGCACCGCGTCATGGCGGACGGGCATGGCCTCAGGCTCCCTTGAGCTGGTTGATCAGCGCGCCGGTCACATAGCCGAGCCAGACGCCGGCGAGGCACAGCACGAACGAGCCGGCGATGTTGCCGACGGCGGCGGTGAACTCGCCGCCGCGGATGAGGTTCAGCGTCTGCAGGCTGAAGCTCGAGAACGTGGTGTAGCCGCCGCAGACCCCGATGGTCACGAACAGCCGCGCGTCCGGGGGCATCAGCCAGCGGCCGTCGGGGCCGGTGAGCGTTGCGAAGGCGCCGATCACGAAGGAGCCCGCGACGTTGACCAGCAGCGTCCCCCACGGAAAGGTCTCGCCGAACGCATGCGCGGCCGCGCTCGAGCAGGCGTAGCGCGCCATGCTGCCCAGCGCGCCTCCGAGCGCGATCCAGAGATAGGTCAACACCGCTTGGACCCCTCCCCTCGCTCGGATAGACGATCGCGAGAGTCCCGTCGAGCGGAGGGAGACCGGCGATGACCGAGACCGCCATGCGGCGGGAGCGGGTGCTGCGGCAGATCCCGTCGGGGATCTGGGCGCTGGGCTTCGTCTCGCTGCTGATGGACGTCTCCTCGGAGATGATCCACGGCCTGCTGCCGGTCTATCTGGTGGGCGTCATGGGCGCGTCGGCGCTGGCGGTGGGCGCGATCGAGGGCGTGGCGGAATCGACGGCGCTGATCACCCGCATCTTCTCCGGCGTGCTCTCCGACTGGCTCGGCAAGCGCAAGCTGCTGGCGGCGCTGGGCTACGGCCTGGCGGCGGCGAGCAAGCCGATCTTTCCGCTCGCGAACAGCCTCGGCTGGGTGGTCGCCGCCCGGTTCATCGACCGCATCGGCAAGGGCGTCCGCGGCGCCCCGCGCGACGCCCTGATCGCCGATATCGCCCCGGAGAAGCTCAGGGGGGCGAGCTTCGGCCTGCGCCAGGCGCTGGACACGGTGGGAGCCTTCCTGGGGCCAGGGCTCGCCGTGCTGCTGATGCTGGCGAGCCGCAACGATTTCCGGCTGGTCTTCTGGTGGGCCGTCCTGCCGGCCGTGCTCTCGACGGCGCTGATCGTCTTCGCCGTACGCGAGCCGAAGGTCGCGCGTGCGAAGGGCGCGGCGCGCTTTCCGCTGAGGCCGTCGGAGCTCAGGCGCCTGGGGACCCGGTTCTGGATCGTGGCGGCGATCGCCGCGGTGTTCTCGCTGGCCCGGTTCAGCGAGGCCTTCCTGATCCTTCGGGCGCGGAGCGACGGCCTGGGCGAGGCCTACGCGCCGCTGGTGCTGGTGGTGATGAACCTGGTCTACGCGCTCTCGGCCTACCCCGCCGGCGCGCTCTCCGACCGGCTCGGACGGCGCGGCGTGTTCCTGGCCGGCATCGCCCTGCTGATCGCCGCGGACCTGACCCTCGCCGCCGCCGGCACGCTCGTCTGGGTCGCGGCCGGTCTCGTCCTCTGGGGCCTGCACATGGGCTTCACCCAGGGCCTGCTGAGCGCGCTGGTCGCCGACACCGCGCCGGCCGACCTCAGGGGGACGGGGTTCGGCGCGCTGAACCTGGTGACCGGCGTGGCCGCGCTGGCCGCGAGCCTGATCGCCGGCGCGCTCTGGGACCGCGTGGGGCCGCAGGCGACGTTCGGCGCGAGCGCCGCGCTGGCGCTCCTGTCGCTGATCGGGGTGGGGCTCGGCGCGCGGGCGCTGAAGGCGCCCTGAACGGACCGGGAGGCCGCGCAGGCCTCCCGCCAGAGACTACTTCTCGGTCGGATCGGAACCGTCCTTCGGCGCGCCGGTTCCCGAGGAGCCCATGAACACCTTGCGGCCGTCCGGGAAGGTCACGTCGCGGCCGTTCGCCTTGCAGATCGGCGTGCAGGAGTGGTCCTTGGACTGGTAGCCGCGCACGATGATCTCGGTGCCCGGCTTCAGCGTGTTCCGGTCGATCCCGGCGCGCAGCAGGGTGTTGGGCGTGCCGCCCTCGACCATCCACTCGTGCATCTGGCCATCGGGGCCGACCGCGTTCAGGTGCACCCAGGCGTGCGGATTGATCCACTCCACCTTGGTCACCTTGCCGCGCAACAGGACCGGGGCCTTGCCGTCGAATTCGGCGGAAAAGGCGTGGTGGGCGGACGCCTGGCCGACGCCCAGGGTCGCCGCGGCCAGCAGGCCGGCGCCGATCATCGTGGGAACAATAAAGCGACGAGAATTCATTATGCGCCTCCAGCGCCGATGCTTGGGTCTTCTACCGTCTCAGCCGGGGCCCGAGAGCTCGCGGCCGTGGGTTGGGCTAATGGCCCGCATGACGCGGGTCTTCCTACATCATGGCTTCCCTAAGGTACATGCGGCCGATCAGGGCAGCGGGTTCTTCCGCAGGTGGCCGTACATCAGCTCCTCCACGAACTCGACGCACTTGAACTGGTTGAGCCGCGCGTCCTCGCCGACGTGCTTGTAGAGGTTCATGCTGATCTTCCACGGCCGCGTGAAGGTCGCCGGATCGGTGATCTCCGCCTCGTAGCGCAGGGTGAGCGGGCTGGTCGGCGTCCAGCGCTCGACCACCTTCATGTCGGCGGAATGGAAGTTGCCGGCGCGGTCGAACCAGGTGGAGTCGTTCTGGCCGGTGACCACGATCACCAGGGTGTCGCCTTCCCAGTGCGCCACCGACTGGCCCATCCAGGAATCCACCGGCGCCGGGCCCGGGTCCTTGAACAGGATGTTGCGCACCGCGCCTGCGTACTCGTAGGCGATGAGCATCTGCTTGTCGGACTGGAAGATCTGGAACGGCAGGCTCATGTAGTTGGCCCGCGGCACGCCCGGCAGGTAGCACTTGATCTCGGGATCCTTGTGGATCCAGTCGGCGTGGTTCGCGTCGCGGGTCTTCCTGGCTTCGGGCGTGTAGGGGATGGTCCCGCCTTCCACCACGCCCAGTCCCGCAGGCACCGCGCCCACCGCGCCCAGCGCCAGCACCTCCTTGGCCGGCACCGGCCCGAACGGGCCCGGGCGCATCTGCAGGGCGGCGCTCGCGGCGTGCGGCTCGATGTTCCAGTTGGCGGTGTTCATCACCTGCCAGACGCCGTTGAGGTCGGGGTGGATCCTGTCCGGCCCGCGCGGCGCCCGGTAGGCCAGCGCCTGGGTGGTGTGCCTGACCTGCTGGGCCTTGCCCTTGGCGGGCGCCGCCAACGCCTGGCCGGCCACCATCACGCCCGCGATCGCCACGGCCGCCGCAAACCTCTTCATCGTCGCAGTCCCCCCAAACCACCGCCTCATGCCCCGGCGGAGCCGTTCATCGATTCAATGCTCTAGCGGAGCTCGGCGGCAAGCGCCAGCCGAGCCGGCTTTGACAATCCCTGATCGGGCGTCTAGCGCCGAAGCATGGCGCTGCGCCCCCTATTCGCCACTCCGGTCTATGAAGCCTCGCTTAGCACGGAGCGCGAGTTCGAAAATTTCAACGCCGAATTAGAGGCCGCCTGCCGGATGCTGGCGGCCGAGGACAAGGCCGGCCAGGCCTGGTCGAAGGCGCACGGCTATGGCGGCTACACCTCCTACGCCTCGCTGGACGACCTGCCGCGCCGGGCGAGCGTGTTCGCCGAGCTGAAGCGCAAGCTGGACCGCCACGCGCGCGCCTTCGCCGAGGCGCTCGCCTTCGACCTGGGCCGGGGCCGGCTCGCGATGGACAGCCTCTGGGTGAACCTCTTGAAGCCGGGCGCGGCGCACTCCGGCCACATCCATCCGCACAGCGTGATCTCGGGCACGATCTATGTGCGGGTTCCGCCGGGCGCCTCGCCGCTGAAGATCGAGGACCCGCGGCTGCCGCTGATGATGGCCGCCCCGCCGAAGCGCGCCGACGCGCCGGAGGCCCAGCAGAGCTTCGTCTACCTGCGCCCGCAGCCGGGGACGATCCTGATGTGGGAAAGCTGGCTGCGGCACGAGGCGCCGGCCAACGCCGCCCGCTCCGAGCGGATCAGCGTCAGCTTCAACTACGGCTGGCGATAGCGCGCTCAGGCCTGCGCCGCGCCGACCGCCAGGCTCGAGGCGTGCGCCGCGCGGATGCGCGCGCCCTCCTCGTCGTAGAGGAACGGAAGCGTCGCGTAGCGCCGCCCGCGGGTCACCGGGGTCGCCTCGTGCAGCAGGCTGCAGGAGAACACCACCGCCCCGCCGGTCGGCGGCCGGTAGGTCCTGGAGCCGAACTCCGGGAACCGCAGGTCGCCGCCTTCGAATTCCTCGGCGTTGAGATTGATCGAGACCGCGAACTTGCGGTGCGCCGTCGCCGGCGTGGTGTTGTCGCGGTGCGGACGGAAATAGCCGCCGTCCTGCGCGTCGTAGCAGGCCACGATGAACCGCTCGATGCGGGTCACCCGAAACTGGAAGGCCTTCATGATCTCCGGCGCCAGGCGGGCGGCGATCCGGCTCCGCAGCCCCTCGACCAGCGATCCCTCGGGGATGGTGGCGTCGCTGCGGCTCTTGAAGTCGTCCAGCACGCCCACGGTCTTGCCGCCGATCTGGCGCATGACGCCCGAGGGCGTGCCGCCGATCTGGTCATAGAGCGCGATCAGCTCGCGGCAGAACCCCGGCTCCAGGACGCGCGGAACGATGAGCACCGGGGCGTGCACGGGCGCGCCCGCGTGGCCTTCGGCGGGGCCCAGGGCGCGCAGGGCGGCGAACGCGGCGGCGATATCGGCCAGCGGCCCACCGGTCAGGATCCTGAGGCTCGGATCGATCAGCACCCACTCCGGCCGCACCTGGCCGTCCGCGCCGGCCGCGCCGTAGAGCCGGCGGATCTCGCCCTTCCAGTCGCCGAACCAGCGCAGGCCGTTGGCGGCGTCGGCGACGCGCCGGAAGCTCGCCTCGTCGGGCAGCACGCCGAAGGCCAGCACCTCGTCGTCGCGGAGCCGGTCGCGGTGGGCGGCGATCTGCGCCAGGGCGGCGTCGCGCTCGGGCGAGGGCGGCGGCAGGAAGGCCAGCAGCACATAGCGGCCGCCGACGCTGCCGAAGGCGAACTTCGGGTTCACCGGCGAGATGGCCGAGAACAGCGGCGCAGGCGTGGCGGCGG
>Ga0308173_10000291_pt1 | contig 20039 bp, 18 predicted proteins | sample PhyPR1_FD_203716 | JGI IMG/M metagenome (GOLD analysis project Ga0308173, IMG submission 203716) | Soil microbial communities from UC Gill Tract Community Farm, Albany, California, United States - DLSLS.P.R1 | ecosystem: Environmental > Terrestrial > Soil > Agricultural land | place: USA...
CCGGTGCACGAACTCAGGGCAGTTGGCGCTGCCGTGCCCGGCCATTGAGCCCGGCCGGGCACGGCTCCGCCGCGAACTGCCCGGCCTTCGTGGCCTGTGCCCTCGCGTCTGCGACCGTCAGGAGCCTCCGCCGCCTGCCTTGCGCCGGTGCATCTTCGGGGCGCCGCCGACGACCTCGGAGCCGTGCGCCTTCTCCTTGGCCGGTCCGTCGTGGGGCACGCCCTGGTCGTTCGACTTCTTGCGATCCAGGGCCTCCCTCATCTTGGCCTTCAGATCGTCGTTCGCGCCGTTCGATTCGGGCATGTTCTCCTCCTCGGTTCCGTGCCCCCACCCTCGCATCCCGGCCCAAGGCGCGTCGACCACATTGTGCGAGGATGAGCCGGTCCATGACGGTCGTCAGAGAGGCAGGCACGTGGCTGACCGGCTGGTGCTGCACATCGGTTTGATGAAGTCCGGCACGACGTTCATCCAGCAGCGATGCAACGTGAACCGCGAGACCCTCGCCCAGCAGGGCATCCTGTTCCCCGGGCCCACCTGGGGTCGGCATGCGCGCGCGGTCTCGGACCTGATCGGCAGCAAGCACGCGCAGGAGGGCGCCTGGGCGAGCCTGCGCGACGAGATCAACGCCCATCCCGGCACGGCCATCGTGTCGATGGAGTACCTCGGGCCGATCCGGGCGCCGCGGATCGCGCAGCTCGCCGGCGACTTCCCCGACACCGACCTGCGGGTCGTGGTCACCGTCCGCGACCTCGGCCGCACGGTGCCCGCGATGTGGCAGGAGACCGTCAAGAACCGCGGCACCTGGAGCTGGGCGGAGTACCTCCACGCCATCGAGCACGGCGGCGAGGCCGGCAAGCGCTTCTGGCGCCAGCAGTCCGCCGGCCAGATCGTCAACCGCTGGGCGGAGGGAGTGGGCGCCGACCACGTCACCGTCATCACCGTGCCGCCCCCGGGCGCCCCCTCCGAGCTGCTCTGGGAGCGCTTCTGCCAGGTCGCCGGGATCAGCGAAGCCGACTGGACGGAGGCGCCCCGCGCCAACGAGTCCCTCGGCGCCCCCTCGGCCCTGCTCATGCGGCGCCTCAACGTCGAGCTCGCCGACCTCGGCCTCCTGCCCTACAAGCGACGGGTGAAGGCGCTCGGCAAGCACGTCCTCGTGCACCGGCGCCGCGACGAGGACGCGATCGGCTTCACGGTCCCCCGCTGGCTGCGCCGCAAGGCGACGAAGATGAACAAGGCGATCGCCGAGAGCGGCGTCGAGGTCGTCGGCGACCTCACCGAGCTCGAGCCGGTCGACACCCGCGGGACCGACCCCGAGAGCATCCGCCCCGAGCAGGAGCTCGAGGCGGCGGTCGCGGCCCTGTCCACCGTGCTCCGCGACGGCAAGCCCAACTGGGCGCAGAAGGCGGTCCGCAAGGCGAAGGCCCGGACCGGGGCCTGAGCCTCGGTCCGGGCCTCCGGCCCGGCGCGTCGTACGACGCGGCGTGCTGCCTAGAGCTTGTAGTCCTCGAGCAGGCGGCGGCCGATGATCATCTTCTGGATGTCCGAGGTGCCCTCACCGATCAGCATGAAGGCCGCCTCGCGGTAGAGGCGCTCGATCTCGTACTCCTTGGAGTAGCCGTAGCCGCCGTGGATGCGGAAGGAGTCCTCGACGACCTCGTTGCAGTACTCCGCGGCCAGCATCTTGGCCATGCCGGCCTCGACGTCGTTGCGCTCACCCCGGTCCTTCATGCGCGCGGCACGGACCATCATCGCGTGGGCGGTCTCGACCTTGGTGGCCATCTCGGCGAGCCGGAACAGGATCGCCTGGTGCTGGGCGATCTGCTTGCCGAAGGTCTCCCGCTGCTGGGCGTAGGCGATGCCCAGCTCGAAGGCCCGGTTCGCGATGCCACAGGCGCGAGCGGCCACGTTCACGCGACCCACCTCGACGCCGTCCATCATCTGGTAGAAGCCCTTGCCGGGCTCACCGCCCAGGATCTGGTCCGCCGCGATCCGGTGGCCCTCGAAGACCGCCTCGGTGGTGTCGACGCCCTTGTAGCCCATCTTGTCGATCTTGCCCGGGATGGTGAGTCCCTGGGCCGTCTCGCCGAAGCCGGGCTCCTTCTCGACCAGGAACGTCGTCATGTTCCGGTAGACCGAGTCAGCACCCTCGTCGGTCTTGACCAGGGTGGCCACCAGCGTCGAGGTGCCACCGTTGGTCAGCCACATCTTCTGGCCGGTGATCTCGTAGCCCTCGTCGGTGCGCGTCGCCTTGGTCTTGATCGCCGACACGTCGGACCCGAGCCCGGGCTCCGACATCGAGAACGCGCCCCGGACCTCGCCGGTGGCCATCCGGGGCAGGTACTTGCGCTTCTGCTCCTCGGTGCCGTGCTGCATCAGCATGTAGGCCACGATGAAGTGGGTGTTGATGACGCCCGAGACGCTCATCCACCCACGTGCGATCTCCTCCACGCACAGCGCGTACGTCAGCAGCGACTCCCCCAGGCCGTCGTACTCCTCAGGGATCATCAGTCCGAAGATGCCGAGCTCCTTGAGGCCCTCCACGATCTCCGTGGGGTACTCGTCGGCGTGCTCCAGCTCCGTCGCGACGGGAAGGATCTCCTTCTCGACGAAGCTGCGCACCGCCTTCAGGATCTCGGTCTGGTCCTCGGACAGCCCCTCGGTTTCACACAGTCGACCCACGGTCGCTCCTTCTTCAGGTCACCCGGTTCCTCGATCGACCGGGACGATCAGTCGCTCTCCCAGGCGGGGCCGCGGTAGGAGAACGACGGGGCCACGGGGCGCCCGTTGACAGTACGGATCGGACGCGAGCGGTTGTCCCAGATGAACTTCCAGTTGCGCATGTACTGCCCCAGCACGCCGAAGCTCCGCAGCTGGAAGATCTCGTCGTCCCCACGCAGGCCCGCGGTCTGGTAGTTGCTGGAGCCGGTGACCACCAGGCTGGTGGAGCGATCCTTCCCGTAGTTGCCCGAGATGATCAGCTCCTTCTGGTGCGTGTAGAGGTCGACCTCGCCGTCCTCGTTGGTGTCGTAGCCGTTGGTGTGGGCCGGGACGTAGCCACGCTTCGTCCGCACGCCCAGCGCCTGCCGGACCGACGCCCCGCCCTTGCCGTACATGACCTTGACATCACAGCCGGCGGCGTAGAGGTTGCGCAGCCTCTTGGCGATCCAGGTCCCGCGGGTGTCGCTCCATGCGTGCATCGAGACCCGGATCATCGTGTGGTGGTAGGCGTTGCCGGTGCCACCGTTGGCGCCCTGGCAGTGCACGGGGTTCAGGATCGAGATGATCGGGTCGTGGTTGGGACCCGGGTTGGGGTATGGCGTGGCCTCGAGGACGAACTTGGAACCGACCTTCCGCACGAACCAGGCCGGGTTGGCGGGCTTGTCCTTGCGCATCTGGTCGAACAGCGTGTTGAACGCGGTGTAGAGCTTCGGGGCGTTGTTCTTGACGTACACGTCGTTGTACTGGTTCTTCACGGCGTTCAGGGTGAAGTTCACCGAGCCGGTCATCACCACGTCGCGGGCCTTGCCCGTGTGGGAGAACAGGAAGAACTTGATGTGGTTGTTCTCCCCTCGCGAGCGGCAGCCGTGGCTGCACTCGTAGGAGAAGTTCTTCCGGAAGCGGTCCTTGCCCAGGGCGGCGTGCAGCATCTTCTGCGCACCCGTGACCTGGTGGTCGTTGAGCAGGATCTGCACCTGGACACCGCGCTTGTGCGCATTGATCAGGGCCTGCGCGACCGGCTTGCGGTCGAAGGAGAAGAGCGAGATCCGGATCAGGGACCCCTTGTGCGCATGGTTGATGGCCGCCGTGATGGTCCGCTCGACGCGGAACTCCTTGTCAGGTGTCGATCGGGGGATGTTGAACGTCGCACCCGCGTCGGGCTGGTAGGAACCGGCGTACGCCGGAGCCATTCCTGCACCGAGAACAAGACCCATCAGGACACCCATGGTCCTGCCCAGCAACTTCAACGTCCCCCACCTCTCGAGATACGACTCCACGGCTTTCGAAACGTAACACGGGTCCCTCCCTCCTCTTCACGGCTCGCGACATCGTGGGACAGACGGTTGCGCTCACGCGTGAGGGACCTCACGTCGGTGAGCAGGTTGGCGATGGTGACGGCGGCGGCCTCGACGAGCTCGCCGTCGGTGACGTCCGCGGGATGGCGCAGGCCGTCCAGGTCCGCGGGCTCGAGCAGGGCGAGGTCGCCCACCACGTCGAAGGTCCCGTCCCGGAGCATCGCCAGGGCCTCGTCCCCGCGCCGGGACAGCTCCGCGAGGATCTCGTCGTCCGGGCGGAAGCGCTCCCGCGAGTCCGGCATGACCTCGCCCTCGCCGAGGTAGCCGCGGATCCAGTTGCCCCGGTCGGCAGCGGAGCTGAAGCCGGTCAGCTGGGCGTTGACGCGCCTGAGCAGCTCGACCTCCACCAGGCCCAACGACCGGTTGGCCTTGCGCTCGGGGGCGTCGAGGCCGTCGCCGCCCAGCCCCAGCACGGAGAGGAAGCGCAGCCACAGGTCGCGGGGGTCGGCTCCCCCGGAGGCCATGGGCAGGACGTGCACCCGCTCGTGGGGGACCACGGAGCCCCAGCGGTTCAGGATGTCGGCGAGGTCGAAGCTCCCCCAGCCCCACTCGTCGGTGGGGTCGTAGTCGCTGCGCGGGGGGTAGGAGTCGATGCCCAGCTGGCCGCCGTTCTTGACCCACTCCTGCCAGCGCGAGACGCCCAGGCCCACCATGGCGCGGGCGGTCACGATCACGTGGAACTCCGCCCCGGGAAACGAGTCGACGCCCCGCTTGACGTGCTCCGGTGCGGCACTGGCGAAGAACTCGTGGCTGATCACCACGTCGCTCTCCCAGTCGGCCGCCTCGTCGACGAGGTCCTGCCAGGGCGTGTCGACGTCGCCGGCCCGCCGCGCGAGCTTGGGGTCGTCGCGCAGGTCGAGGGACGCCAGCAGGTGGCGCCTGCGGTGGCGGCCCGGGAGCAGGACGCCGAGCTCGGCGAGCTCCTGCTTGTTGTTCCAGAGGCAGTCCTGCAGGTACGTCGTCCCCGTCTTGGGCAGCCCGACGTGCAGGAAGACCCTCGCGGTCATCGAGGGCCGGGTACCGGCGGGTCGTTGACGCTGTCGCGGTAGCGCTGGAGCAGCTCCGCGACCCGCTCCTCGTCACGGTCCGCCACGGGCAGGAGCAGCTCCATCACCACGTCGGTGAGCTCGGCCAGCCGCAGGTTGAGCTGACGGCACTCCTGGACCTCGGCCTCCAGCTCTGCGACACGCTTCTCCAGGCCGCCGCTGTCGCGGACCCGGCGCGCGATCATCCTCAGGGATTCCACGTGATCACCAATCTGCAGATGGTCGGTGCCGACGACGAGGCGGGCGCGTCGTCGCCCTCGTCCTCGGCGATGTCATGGCGCTCGAGCACGCGTCCCCCCAGGTCGGCGACCTGCGCGAGCAGGGCCTCGACGTCGAGGGCCTTGACGCCGCGCTCGCCGTTGCCCGGGGAACGCGCGGCCTGAACCTGGAGGTAGAGGCGCCCGGAGCGGCCGGCCACCATGCGGGCGAGCCGGAGCAGGTGCGAGCGGCCCGTCGCGTCGGTGGCGTCGGCGACGTGCCGAGCCAGGACCACGCGCGGTCCGGGCAGGCGCGCCAGCAGGGCGCCGGTCACCATCACCGAGCGGAGCTCGGTGATGTTCGCCCACAGGAACGTCGCGGGCAGGCCCTGGCGCTCGGCACGGCGGGCCGAGCGCTTGAAGGCGCGGGAGATGAAGTCCAGGCCCCAGGCCTCAACCCCCTGCCGCGCCAGCCACATCACGTCGCGGCCGTAGCCACAGCCGACGTCGACGGCGGTGCGCATGTCGGGCTCGCACTCGCGGACCCAGCGCACGAACTCGCTCGGCCCCTGCGGGCCGGCCTGCGGGCCGTGGCCGTAGAACTTGCCCCAGACCTGCTCCTGGCCCACGCGGGTGCCCCGGAACCAGCCGTTGAGGCGGCGCACAGTCGACTGCGGCGTCTCGAACTTGTACGCCGGGTCCGGCACCCGCCACGTGGGTCCGTACATCGCCTCGAGCAGGTGCTCGGGCACGGCCGGCGCCGGGAAGGTACGACCCTCGAGCGTGGTCCGGCTGCGGGGGAAGATCCACTGCGCCTCGAACGGGTGCCCGACCTCGCCCATCAGGTAGAGCATCCCGTCGCGCATGAACCCGCCGAAGACGTCCAGGCCGCGTCGGGTGCCGTCGGACTCCTCCACGAGGACCTTGAACGCGATCCCGCTGTAGCGGGTGACCGCGAAGCCCTGCTCGACCAGGGCGCGCTGGAGCCGGAAGGACTCGAGCATCACGTCGACGGGGTGGTCGTGCTTGCTGACGTAGCCGAGGTCGGCGTCGGAGTCGTGGCCGATGAGCTCGCCGTCGCGCACCGCGCCGAGCAGCGTGCCGTAGGCGATGAACGGCTCCACGCCCGCCTTCTCCAGGGCCGCGAGCACGGCCTCCATGGAGTCCAGGAGCGGCTTGACGTGCTCGGCACTGCGGCTCTCGAAGAGGCGCATCAGGCGCAGGCTCTTGTCGAGGCCGAGCGGGTTGCCCTGCGCGTCCTCCACGCGGATCCGCTCCTCGCCGGTCCCGAGGCGCACATCGGCGGAGAAGAGCTCTTCCTCGCTCACGTGGTCGACCAGCGAGAGCGTGGTCACCCCGTCGAGGAAGCGGCGCAGCGCGTCGGGCCAGGGGTACTTGCGCTCCTCGCCGGCCTGCCGGGTGTCGCGCTGCAGCCAGAAGGAGCCGATGCGTCGGCCGTCGAAGAGGACGTCGACCGCGCGGTCCTGCTCGGTCCGCACGAAGATGCCGGCGTCGGTCACCCGAGCGGACCGGAGCATGTCCGTCCCAGTGTCACCGCTTCCCATGAGCGGCGAGCCTACCCGTCCCACTCGTTGGCCTGACGCAGCAGGCGGGTGCCGTCGGCGACGAGGTCGTCGAGGTCCTCGGGGCGGCTGCTCGCCGCGACACCGGTCCGGCTCGCGGCGTCGTCCCAGACGGCCCGTGCCGCGCGCAGCACCTGCTCGTGCGGAGGCGGCGTGAGTCGGGCCGGATAGCCGTCGAGGTCCTCGGGGACCGGCAGGTCGTCCAGGGACCCGTGCAGGCGGTGACCGCCGTGCGTGAGGAGCTCGCGGACCTCCGCGTTGCGGGCCCGGGCGTAGGTCGCGGCCTTCAGGTCCAGCTGCGGCCGGGTCTCCTCGGAGCGCAGGGGCACCAGGACCCGGGACGCCAGCGGCCGCATGCCCTTGCGGTACTGCCGCGGGACGACCTCCTGCAGGTGGGCGTTGGCGCGCCGCAGGTAGTCGCACGACGCGTAGCCCAGGGACTCGTTGTCACGGACCCCCTCGAGGCTGACCTCCGGACCGGAGATCCCGGCCGCCGCGCAGAAGCGGTGCCACAGCTCCTCGCGCGGCGCGCCGGACGGCGGGACGGTGACCACCTCGATGGACGACACCCCCGGCACGCTCCAGCGCGACATGATCGTGGTGACGTCCTGGGCCCGGTGGAAGGTCTTGAAGGCACGCGTGTTGCGACCCGACCCGAGGCGCGTCGGCTGGACGTGGCGCAGGTAGTCCTCCCAGCCGTCCATGCCGAAGTTGCGGGTGTAGGTCTGCCACTGGGCGGGAAGCACCCGGAGCTGGTCCCGGACGGTGAGCACGACCCGGACGTCGAGCCCCGCGAAGGGCGCGACGAGCTCGGGCACCTGCTCCTCGCCGGCGAAGCTCAGGAACTCCATGGAGTAGATGGCCGTGCCGTCACCGGCATGGGCCTGCTCGGCGAGCTTCCCCCAGCGGCGCCGGTTGCGGCGGGGGTGCTTCGGCAGCTTCAGCATGTCGCGAACGGCGCGGGCCTGGACGCCGAAGCCGCCCGGGAACACGACTCCCGCCTCGGCCAGCTCTGCCTTGTTGCTGCCCAGCACCGACTGGATGAAGCTGGTGCCGGTCTTCATGGTGCCGATGTGCAGGACGACGCGGCGGTCCATCACGCTCCCAGTCTCGGGGCCCACGCGCGTGACCCCGGCGGGGCCAGCTCTTCGGGGCATCGTTGTCGCCGGTCGTTCCCTCGACGCCGGGCTCTCTCAAAAATAGCCGGGTCGGCAGGCAAAGGCGACTCAAGTGGTGACGAAACACCAAAAGTCACATTAGCATCAGGGGCACCACTGATTAACGGAGCGACACGCCGCGTGTCGAGCCCAGCTCTCGGCCGCGGAGTCGCTCCACAACGAAGGGCAAGCTCCGTGACGATCCGCACCCCCGTGACCGCGAAGAGCCGCACTCGACGTCCGCGACGGAAGGCCCTCGTCACCAGCGCCGTCGCGCTGGCCATGATCGTCGGCCCGCTGGCGATCGCCGGCTCCTCGCAGGCCGCCGGCGACGGCGCGAACGGGTTGAAGAAGCAGCCGCCCGGCGCCACGGCGTTCCGGCTCAGCTCGTTCAACCTGCTCGGCGCCGGGCACACCGCTCCCGGCGGCGACCGCAAGGGCTGGGCGTCGGGATCGACCCGCATGAAGTGGGCCACCCAGATCCTGGACCAGAACAGCATCGACGTGGTCGGCTTCCAGGAGATGCAGCAGCCCCAGTTCGACAAGTTCAAGGAGATCGACGGCTCGACGTTCGGCATCTTCCCGGGCAACAAGCTGACCACGGCCGCGATGGCCAACTCGATCGCCTGGCGCAAGGACCAGTTCACCCTGCTGCGCACCGAGACCATCCAGATCCCCTACTTCGACGGCAACCTGATCCGGATGCCCTACGTCCTGCTTCAGGACAAGGAGACCGGGCAGGAGGCGTGGTTCTTCAACACCCACAACCCGGCGGACGCCCACGGCGACGCGCAGAAGTGGCGGGACAAGGCGGTCAAGAAGGAGATCGACCTGGTCAACGGGCTGCGCGAGCAGTACCCGAGCACGCCGGTCTTCGTCACCGGTGACATGAACGACCGGGAGCCGTTCTTCTGCCCCATGGTCGGCAACACCGACCTGGAGTCCGCCAACGGCGGGACGTCCGACTCCGACGGGTGCTCGATCACCACGCCCTCCCACGTCGACTGGGTCATGGGCACCTCCGACATGAACTTCACCGGCTACACCGACCTGCGCGACGCACTGGTGCAGAAGACGACCGACCACTTCGTCATCATGGGCGACGCCAACATCCCGCCGCCGTCGGTCCAGCAGTCGCCGGTCACGCGCGTCCTGATGCTCTCCGTCGAGGGGCTGCGCCCCAGTGCCATCCGCAAGGCCGGCACGGCCGGCACCCCCACGATCCACCGGCTCATGAGCCAGGGGGCCTCCACGCTCAACGCCCGCACCGAGGTCGAGCGCACCACGACCCTGCCCAACGACGTCGGCATGCTGACCGGCCGACGGGTCAACGCGAGCCGGGGCGGCCACGGGGTCACCGCCGACCGCGACACGACGAGCACCGTGCAGGCCGGCGCGGGTCACTACGTCTCCAGCGCGTTCGACATCGTGCACAACTTCGGCCGCAGCACCGCCGTGTTCTCCAGCCAGTCGCGGATGGCGATGGTCGACCGCAGCTGGGACGGCACCAACGGGGGCACCGATCCGTACGGCGTCGACGACGGCCGCGACAAGATCGACCAGTACGTGGCCACGGCGAACGACCAGGACCTCGTCGACCGCCTCACCGGGATGCTCGCCAAGTCGCCGAAGACCTTCACCTATGCCCAGCTGTCCAAGCTCGACGACGTCGGGCGGAGCAGCGGCTACGCCAGCCCCGCCTACCGGACCACGCTGACCCAGGTCGACGCGATGCTCGGCCGGATCATGAGCACCATCGCGGCCTCGCCCACGCTCGACGGTCACACGCTCGTGCTCCTCACCGCCGGAGCCGGCGGGCGCGGGAAGAGCAACCTGGACCGGACCGTGCGCGGCAACTTCACCGTGCCGTTCGTCGCCTGGGGCCCCTCGGTCGTCGCGGGTGCGGACCTCTACGACCTCAACCCGGCCTACCAGGACCCCGGGAAGCTGCAGCCCGGCTACGGGGCGGCCGCGCAGCCGATCCGCAACGGCACGGCGGCCAACCTGGTCACCGCGGCCCTGCGCCTCCCCCGCATCCCGGGCAGCTCCATGAACGCCGACCAGAGCTTCAACCTGGTCGTCGGGCCGGACACGCCTCAGTGACGGGCGCACAACCGGCCACCATGACAATGGAGGCGTGAGCACCACCGACGGCACCTCCCCCTGCTGCGTCCCCGCGGGGTCGCAGGGGGGCCCCGCGACCGCACCGACGCCGGCCCCGGTGCCGACCGCACGCGCGACGGCGGCGCCGTCGTACCGGGGCCAGGTCCGCATCGAGGGCGCTGAGTTCCAGCTCGGCGACGCGTTCGACGAGGGCTACCCGGCAGACGGCGAGACACCGGTGCACCGGGTGCGCCTGAGCACCTTCCACGTCGACGCCACGACCGTCACGAACGCCGCGTTCGCGGCGTTCGTGAAGGCCACCGGGCACGTCACCACGGCCGAGCGCGAGGGCAGCTCGGCGGTCTTCCACCTCGACTACGCCGGGGACGGGGCGGACGTCCTCGGACAGCCCGCCGCGACGCCCTGGTGGCTGGCGGTGCGGGGCGCCGACTGGCGCCACCCCGAGGGTGCCGGCTCCGACGTCGCCCGCCGCCAGAACCACCCGGTGGTCCACGTCTCGCACGACGACGCCCTCGCCTACGCGGCGTGGGCCGGCAAGCGACTGCCCACGGAGGCCGAGTGGGAGGCCGCGGCCCGGGGCGGGCTGGTGGGCAGCCGCTACCCGTGGGGCGACGACCTCCTCCCCCGCGGCCGGTGGATGTGCAACATCTTCCAGGGCCGGTTCCCGGTCGAGAACACCCGCGAGGACGGCTGGTCGTCCACGGCGCCGGTCAAGTCCTTCGCACCCAACGGCTACGGGCTGCACCAGATGGCCGGCAACGTCTGGGAGTGGTGCGCCGACTGGTTCGACCCCGCGGCCTACGCGAGCGTGGACCCGGTCGACCCCACGGGGCCCGCGACAGGCACCGCCCGCGTGATGCGCGGCGGCTCCTACCTGTGCCACGACTCCTACTGCAACCGCTACCGGGTCGCCGCGCGATCCTCCTCACCCCCGGACTCGACGGCCTCCAACCTCGGGTTCCGGTGCGCCAACTAGACTTTTCCCGACCATCCCCTGCCCTTCCAAGGAGTTCTTCGCATGCCCTTTCGGGTATCCCGCGAGCCACGCTGGCTCGCCGCCGCGGCGATGGTCACCGTGGCCGGCCTGACCGCGGCAGCGTGCAGCGGGGGCCCCGGCACGGACCGCTCCCAGGGCACGGAGCGGCACGTGGTCCCCCCGGGTCCCGCGCCGGTCCCCGGACCCGGTACGGCGTCCCAGGTCCTCCCCGGCAGCCCGCTCACCGCGAAGCCCTTCACCCGGCCGGCCGAGAAGCCCAACCTGCTGATGATCACGGTGGACGACGCAGCGCAGAAGGACATGCGCTTCCTCCCGCACGTCCAGCACCTGATGGCCGACGAGGGCACCACCCTGACCAACGGCCTGGCCCCCACGCCGATCTGCGTGCCGGCCCGCGCCTCCCTGGTGTCCGGGCAGTACTCCCACAACCACGGCGCGGTGACGATCAACGGCACCGGTGGCGGGTTCAAGTCCTTCAAGGACGACGACACCCTGCCCGTGTGGCTGCAGCGCGACGGCTACGACACGATGTTCATCGGCAAGTACCTCAACGGGTACGGCGAGAACGGGTCCGAGACCTACGTGCCCCCGGGCTGGAGCGACTGGCGCGGCACGGTCGACCCCTCGACGTACAACTTCGTGCGGCCGACGGTCAACGACAACGGCACCGACCGTACCTACCACGAGTACTCCAGCGACCTGTTCAGCGACCTGACGGTCAACATGCTGACCAACCCCGAGCGGCAGAAGAAGCCGTGGTACCTGTGGGTGAACTACGTCGCGCCCCACACCGGCGGGCCTGACGCCCCCGACGACCCCGACGTCGTCCACCCCGACGACAAGGCGCCGATCAAGACGACGACACCCGCACCGCAGGACAACAACACCTTCGACTGGCTCAACCTCCCGCGCACGGCGGACATGTTCGAGAAGGACGTCTCGGACAAGGCCATCATCCGCGCCGTGCGCAAGCCGGTGCCCGGCTATCGCCGCCAGGAGATGCGGGAGGCACGCCAGCAGCGGATCGAGGCGCTCCAGTCCGTCGACCGCGCCGTCGCCCGGACCGTGCGGACGCTGCGGCAGACCGGCCAGCTCGACAACACCTACATCGTCTTCACCTCCGACAACGGTTACGTGCTCGGCGAGCACAACCTCAACGGCAAGCTCTGGTACTTCCGCGAGATCGTCGGCATCCCCATGTACGTCCGCGGCCCCGGCATTGCCAAGGGCGCCGTGAGCCGGACCCCGGTGACCAACGCGGACTGGGCGCCCACGCTCGCCGCGCTCGCGGGCGCGCACCCGAAGACACGGGTCGTCGACGGCACCAACGTGCTGCCGTGGCTGCGCACCGGCGCCTCCGCCCGCGTGGTGCCGATCGAGGGCTACCCGGTCCAGGGCGGCACCACGCCGCTCTACACCGGCGTCGTGGTCGGGCCGTGGACCTACGTGCAGAGCAAGACCGGCCGGGCGGAGCTCTACTACCGCAAGGTCGACCCCTGGCAGCTGAACAACCTGCGCAAGGACCCGCGCTACCGCACCCAGCTCCAGGAGCTGCGCAAGCTCACGAAGAAGTACCACGACTGCGCCGGGAGCCAGTGCCCGTCGACCTTCTACCGCTGAGGCCCGGCCCTCCGGCTTCCCCTGCTGAGATCGGCTACCGCTGGGCGGCGGTCTCCGCGGGGATCGTCGCGTCCGCCCACACGAAGTGGTGGTCGGTGGTCCGGCGGACCAGCGGCCCGTCGTCGCTGTGGAAGTTCGCGAAGGTCACCGTGGTGTTGCCCATGATCCAGTCGACGTTGGTGACCGGGGGCAGGGCGCACGGTGTGCCCGTGGAGCCGCCGTTCGCGGCGTGCATGTCGGTCTGGGTCGTCATCGGGCAGAAGTACGGCTCCCGGTCGTTCATGTCGCCGGTGAAGATGACCGGCGTCCCGTCAGCCCCCAGGGTGCGAGCGAGCTGGACCTCGAGCGCGGTCGCCCGGTTGCGGTACTGCTGGGCGGGCCCGTAGGCGTCGGCGGGGTTGTGGGTGTTGAAGAACCACACCGTGCGCTGTGACTCCAGGTTGCGCAGCAGCACGTAGGGCATGGCGACGAGACGGCCGTGGAAGTAGGGGACCTTCATCGTCCTGGCCTCGACGAGCTGCCAGGCGTCCGAGCGCCACACGATGGAGTTGGCCAGCGAGCCCGGGCCGAGCGCCGGACCCGGGTAGACGCCCCAGCCCGGCGCGACCTGGCGGAAGACGTTGTACTGCGGGCCCTGGAACTCCTGGAGCCCGGCGACGCTCACGCCGGTGCCCTGGAGGAGCTGGACCGCCCAGCGCATGCGGGTCACGCCCGGGGCCCAGCCCTTGCGCTCGCCCGACGCCGTGTGGGATGCGCCCAGCACGTTGAAGGTGCTCACCCGGAAGCTCGTGGTGAGCGCCACCTCGACCTTCTTGTGCTTCTTGTGCCTGGTCACCTTGGTCCGCTCGATGACCTGGTCGCGCTGCACGACCCGCTGCGGCGCCACCGCCGACGCCGCGTGGTGGTGACCGGCCGGTGCGGCCTTGGTCGCCGCGTCGGACGGGGTCGCCGACGGCGTCGAGGTGCTCCCGGCCGCGTCGACGAGCTCGGGACCGGTGCCCGGATCGGCTGTGGCGTTGCTTGCCGGGTTCAGGTGGCCCCAGGCGAGGAAGATGCCGGAGACCACCAGCAGCACCGCGGCGAGGGCCACGGTCCCCACGACCGTCGGGTCGATCCTCCGGGGCCGCTGGGGCCGCTGAAGGTGGCGGGGCATGGGGGCACCTCCGGTGCACGCGGGTGAGAGATCGGGCCTCATGCTAACCGACCTCCCCGGCGATGCTGCGACCGATGTGATCGGACCGACCGGTAGCGTCGGGGCCGTGAGCACGACCCCCACCCGCGTGTACGCAGCCCGACTCGTCGGGCTGCCGATCTTCGACCCCCAGGGCGACCAGGTGGGCAAGGTCCGGGACCTCGTCGTGGCCCTGCGCTCGGAGGTCAACCAGCCGCGGGTGCTCGGGATGGTGGCCGAGGTCTTCGGCCGCCGCCGGATCTTCGTGCCGATGACCCGCGTCACCAACATCGACAGCGGTCAGGTGTACACGACCGGGCTGCTCAACATGCGCCGCTTCGAGCAGCGCTCGACCGAGACCCTGGTGATCGGGCAGATGCTCGACCGCACCGTGCGGATCCCGAGCGCCGAGGTCACCGGCACCGTCTACGACGTGGCGATGGAGCAGGCGCGCAACCGCGACTGGGTCCTCTCCCGCGTGGCCGTGCAGCAGCCGGCGAAGGGCCTGCGCCGACGCGGACAGACCCACGTCGTGGAGTGGCGTGACGTCGAGGGCCTGATCGGCCGCGAGGACAAGCAGGGCGCCACCCACCTGATCGCTGCGCTCAACGAGATGCGCCCCGCCGACGCGGCCAACATGATCCACGACCTGCCCACGGAGCGACGCGCGGCCGTGGTCGCCGCCCTCGACGACGAGCGGCTCGCCGACGTCCTCGAGGAGCTGCCCGACGAGGACCAGGTCGAGATCCTCGAGCACCTCGACTCCGAGCGCGCGGCCGACATCCTCGAGGAGATGTCCCCCGACGACGCCGCCGACCTGATCGCCGAGCTCCCCCCGGACACCGCGGCCCAGCTCCTCGAGCTGATGGCGCCCGAGGAGGCCGAGGACGTCCGCCGCCTGATGTCGTACGCCGAGCACACCGCCGGCGCGATGATGACCCCGGAGCCGGTGATCCTCGGCCCCGACGCCACGATCGCCGACGCCCTCGCCCACGTGCGCAACCCCGACCTCCCCGTCTCGCTGGCGGCGATGGTCTTCGTCTGCCGCCAGCCGCTGGAGCCCCCGACGGGACGGTTCCTCGGCGTGGCCCACATCCAGCGCCTGCTGCGCGAGCCCCCGAGCACGCTGGTCGCCGGCGCCCTCGACAACTCCATGGACCCGCTGCGTCCGGCCGCCTCGATCGAGCAGGTGGCGGCCCACCTCGCAACGTACAACCTGGTCGCGGCCCCGGTCGTCGACGACAACGGCCGGCTGCTCGGCGCGGTCACCGTCGACGACCTGCTCGACCACATGCTCCCGGAGAACTGGCGTGACCAGGCGCTCAAGCCCGGTGACGCCCGCCCGGGGGTGAAGCCGTGAGCGAGCCCCGCGCCCCCCGCTACCGCCTCGACACCCCCAAGGAGACCCGCCGGCCGCTGGTGCGGCGGCCGTCCTACGACTCCGACGCCTTCGGCGTCTTCGCCGAGCAGTTCGCGCGCTTCATGGGGACGGCCCGGTTCCTGATCTACATGACGGCCTTCGTGCTCGTCTGGATCGGCTGGAACCTGCTCGCGCCGCCGCACCTGCGCTTCGACGACTACCCGTTCATCTTCCTGACGCTGATGCTGAGCCTCCAGGCGTCGTACGCCGCGCCCCTGATCCTGCTGGCGCAGAACCGTCAGGAGACACGCGACAAGGTCATCGCCGAGCAGGACCGCCAGGCCAACGCGCGGGCACACGCCGACATGGAGTTCCTGGCCCGCGAGGTGGCGTCGCTGCGGATGTCGGTGGGCGAGGTCGCGACCCGCGACTTCCTGCGCTCCGAGCTCCGCTCGCTGATGAGCGACCTCGAGGAGCTGACCCGGGCCGAGGACGACGAGGTGGAGCCGAGCGCCTGACCCCACACGCCACCACCTAGGATTGGGGATCATGAGCACGCCGACCCTCGAGCAGGTCAACGCCGCGCTGGCGACCGTCAACGACCCGGAGATCAAGCGACCGATCACCGACCTCGGCATGGTCGACTCCGTCGAGATCGACACCGAAGGCGTCGTCCACCTGACCGTGCTGCTCACGGTCGCGGGATGCCCCCTCAAGGACACCATCAACCGCGACGTGACCGCCGCGGTGACCCGGGTGGCGGGGGTGACCGGCGTCGACCTCCAGCTCGGCGTGATGACCGCCGAGCAGCGGGCCGGCCTCCAGGAGGTCCTCCGCGACGGCCACGCCCAGCGCGAGATCCCCTTCGCCCAGCCCGGCTCGCTGACCAAGGTCTACGCGATCGCCAGCGGCAAGGGTGGTGTCGGCAAGTCCTCGGTGACCGTGAACCTCGCGCTCGCGATGGCCAAGCAGGGCCTCAAGGTCGGCGTCGTCGACGCGGACATCTACGGGCACTCGGTCCCGGCGATGCTCGGCGTGGCGGACTCCCGGCCCACCCAGGTCGAGGACCTGATCATGCCGGTCCCCACGCCCAGCGGCGTCTCGGTCATCTCCATCGGGATGCTCAAGCCTCGCCGCGACCAGGTCGTGGCCTGGCGTGGCCCGATGCTCGACCGGGCACTGGTCCAGATGCTGGCCGACGTCTACTGGGGCGACCTCGACGTCCTGCTGCTCGACCTCCCGCCGGGCACCGGTGACGTGGCGATCTCTCTCGGGCAGCACCTGCCGGGCGCGGAGGTCGTGGTCGTGACCACGCCCCAGGAGGCCGCCGCCGAGGTGGCCGAGCGCGCGGGCACGATGGCCTCGATGATGCACCAGCGGGTCGCGGGCGTCGTGGAGAACATGAGCTTCCTGGCCTGCCCGCACTGTGGGCCCGACCACCAGATCGAGATCTTCGGCAGCGGAGGCGGCGACCGCGTAGCGGGGACGCTGTCCGAGCGGTTCGGCTACTCGGTGCCCGTCCTGGGCCGGGTCCCCCTCGACACCTCGCTGCGCGAGGGCGGTGACGCCGGAAAGCCGATCGTCGACTCCGACCCGACCGCGCCCGCGGCCACCGTCCTGGTCGAGATCGCCACCCAGCTGTCGGGTCGCGGACGCGGCCTCGCCGGCATGCAGCTCGGCCTCACCCCCACCAGTAAGTTCTGAGCCGTGTTCGGGGTCGGCCTGCCGGAGCTGGCAGTCATCGCCTTCGTCGCGGTGCTCGTGTTCGGCCCCGACAAGCTGCCCGACTTCGCCCGCCAGGCCGGCCAGCTGGTGCGGAAGGCGCGAAGCTTCGCCAACGCCGCGCGTGACGAGCTGCGCTCCGAGCTCGGCCCGGAGTACGCCGACCTCGAGCTGCGCGACCTCGACCCCCGCACGATCGTCCGCAAGCACATCGTCGAGGCGATGGAGGAGGCCGACCGCGAGGAGGCCATGCCCCGCCGTCGCGGCCTGCGCCCGCTCCAGGACGGCGAGCTGCCGCCGTACGACGCCGACGCGACCTGACCCACCCTCGGACGGCCGTCCCCGACCGGTCCGGCCTCAGTCGCGGCTCTGGACCGCCTCGAGGGCGGTGAACGCGACCAGCTCGACCCGGCCCTCCCCCGCCTGCACCTCCACGAAGTCGGCGCCGACTCGCCGCAGGACCGCTTCGTGACGCGTGCCGTCGGACAGGTGGAGGACGCACCGCTCCCCCGCCTCGGCGAGCCGGCGCAGCGCCGAGCCCAGCCCCAGCTTCGCCACCGGTGACCAGGCGACCTCGGGCACCGACCGGGCCGAGGCTCCGAGCACGCGCATCACGCAGGGGGTGCTGACCACCCAGTCCTGGGCGGATCCGCGCACCAGGCACCAGTCCGTGCCCACCCGATCGAGCACCCCGGCCACCGGCCCGGTCGCCCGCAGGACGAGCACGACCTCGCACCCCACCGAGGCCATCAGCCGGCTGGCCGACGAGACGTGCGAGTACTCCGCCCGGCTCCGGTCTGACAGCTCCAGGTCGCGCTCCGCGTCGTACATCGCCTCGGCCTGCTGCTCGAGGTCGTCCAGGAGAGCGAAGAGCTCCTCCTCCCAGGTCATGGGCCGACCCTGCCACACGAAGACGTCGCATCGACACCCGATCGTTACAGGATCGGAGCCGCGATGATGCCGCGACTTCCTTACATTCGACGAGGGGCCCGACCACAGTCGCCGCAGTTCGACTCGGCGAGCAGCACGTCTCGGACAACAGAGGTGCGGTGGCATGACGGTTCTGGGCTTCCCGATCCACCACGACGTCGGCAGCACGCAGCCGACGCCCTCGAACCGAGGGCCGCGCCTCGATCCCCGAAGGCCCCAGCGACGCAACGTCGCTGACAGTGACGACGCGTCACGCACACGAGGGAGAGGCACATGTCCAGTAATCGAAAGCGATTGATCGCCGGCACTGCCGCGGCAGCCCTGGCTGCCGCCCTTGCCGCCTGTGGCGGCGGTGGCTCGAGCAGCAGCAGCACGTCAGGGCCGGCCAAGGCCGGCGGCACCCTGCAGTACTACATCTACCAGCCCTACGACCACACCGACCCGCAGCGCAGCTACCTCGGCGTCCTCATGACGAACTTCAGCCGGACGGTCTACCGCTCGCTGGTCGCCTTCCCGATCTCGACCGACCCCAAGCAGAGCTTCACCCCGGTCCCCGACCTGGCCACCGACACCGGCACCTCGTCCGACGGCGCCAAGGTCTGGAAGTTCACGCTCAAGGACGGCATCAAGTGGCAGGACGGCAAGCCGATCACGTGCGAGGACTTCAAGTACGGCGCCTCACGGATCTTCGCCACCGACGTCATCACCGGCGGCCCGACCTACCTGCTGAGCTACCTGGACATCCCGACGGACGCCAAGACCGGGCTGCCGGCCTACGACGGTCCCTACAAGGGTGACGGGCAGAAGTACTTCGACAAGGCGGTCACCTGCAACGGCAACACGATCACCTACAACTTCAAGGTGCCGTGGCCGGACTTCCCCCTCGCGATCGCCTCCCTGCACATGGCGGATCCGTTCCGTCAGGACAAGGACCAGGGCGCGAAGTCGAACTACCAGATCTTCTCCAACGGCCCCTACATGATCAAGGGCGGCGACATGTGGGACAAGAACTCGGGTGCCGTCTTCGTCCGCAACCCCAACTACGACCCGAAGACCGACTCCACCGACATCCGCAAGGCGCTGCCGGACGAGATCGACTTCTCGATCGGCCAGACCCCGGAGACGATCTACGACCGGCTGATCGCCGACAGCGGCCAGGATCAGTTCGCCGTGACATCGTCACGCGTGCCGCCGGCGTACTACACCCAGATCACCGGCCCGGTCGCCGACCGCTCGGACCTCGTGAAGTCGCCGTACGTCGACTACCTGGCACCGAACTTCCCCAACATGCCGGACCTCAAGGTGCGTGAGGCGCTCAACGTCGCGACCAGCAAGCAGGCGTGGATCGACGCCGGTGGCGGCTCCAAGGCCTACGCCCCCGCCTATTCGGTCATCGCCTCGAACTTGCCCGGCTACCAGCCGAACCCGGCGTTCCAGGGTCCGCTGCAGGGTGACCCGGCTGCCGCCAAGAAGATCCTTGAGCAGGCCGGCGTGAAGATCCCGTACCCGATCACCTTCACCTACGAGACCAGCGACACTGCCGACAAGCAGGCCTCGGCGCTGAAGGACTCGTGGGACAAGGCCGGCTTCGACGTGACCCTGGACGGGCTGGGCTCCACCTACTTCGACATCATTGAGAAGCCGGTCAAGACCACCGACGTGATGTGGACCGACTGGGGAGCCGACTGGCCGTCGGCCATCACGGTCACTCCGCAGCTGTTCGACAGCCGCATCGTGACCAAGAGCTCCACCGGTTCAAACTACGGCTCGTACAAGAGCGACAAGTTCGACGCCCTGATCGACCAGGCGCGGAGTGCCAGCAACATCGACGAGCAGACCAAGGCGCTGCAGCAGTCCGACCTCGTGCTGGGCAAGGACGTCGCCTACATCCCGTTGGAGCAGCAGAACTTCTACTGGGTCTACGGGTCGAAGGTAGTCGACTTCATGCCCACCCCGTCGTCGAACGGCAACCCGGACCTCGGCCCGATCGCCGTCGCGCAGTGACAGCTCGGTAGTCCCGGACAACGCCCACGTCGGGCGGCCGCCTCGGCGGCCGCCC
>Ga0308173_10000292_pt1 | contig 20034 bp, 15 predicted proteins | sample PhyPR1_FD_203716 | JGI IMG/M metagenome (GOLD analysis project Ga0308173, IMG submission 203716) | Soil microbial communities from UC Gill Tract Community Farm, Albany, California, United States - DLSLS.P.R1 | ecosystem: Environmental > Terrestrial > Soil > Agricultural land | place: USA...
CGCCGTACACGCCGGTGTAGCGGATCGTCTCCTGGTCGGCCGGCATGTTCCCGTCGACGGCCTTGGCGACCACGCCGGCGAGCACGCCGAGCAGCCGCAGGATCACGAACGTGCGGGCGTTCGTGGGTGCCGGGAACACCGGCGTGAGCAGCGTCCCGGGCGGCGGGAACCGCATCTCGATCAGCGGCACCACGCCCTCGTTGACGTCGAGCTCGGCCATCCGCGCGGGCGTGTCGGCGAGGTTGCGCAGGATCGGCGCCAGCCACTTCTTCAGGAAGTTGCCGTCGGCGTAGTCGCCGCAGTGGTTGATCGGCCCCTTCGCCTGTGGGGCGGTGCCGTGGAAGTCGAGCACCAGCCGCTCGCCGCCGGGGTCGTCGGCCGGCGTGCGGGTCATCGTGATCCGCTGGGTGTGCAGCCGCGGCTCGTCGACGCCGTCGTGCTCGGCGTAGTCCTCCCAGACGTACTCCCCCACCGGGATCTTCGACAGGATCTCGCGGCGGAACGTCTCGGTGGTCTTGTCGAGCACCGCGTCGAAGCAGGCCTCGACGGTGACGCGGCCGTACCTCTCGAACAGCTCCGCCATGCGGCGCGCGCCCATCAGGCAGGCCGAGCACTCCGCGTCCAGGTCGGCGGCCAGCGACTCCGGCATTCGGCTGTTGCGGGTCATGATCTTCAGCGCCGCCTCGTTGGGCACGCCCGCGTCCCAGAGCCGGATCGGCGGGACCATCAGGCCCTCCTCGAAGACGCTGGTGGCCGACGACGGCATCGAGCCGGGCACGGCCCCGCCGATGTCGTCGTGGTGGCCGAAGGCCTGCACGAACGCCACCACCTCCGGTCCCTTACCGGAGTCGTGGAACACCGGCGCGGTGACGCACAGGTCGGGCAGGTGGCCGATGCCGCCCTCCGAGAGGTACACGTCGTTGTGGAAGAACACGTCGCCCGGCCGCATCGTCTCCAGCGGGTAGTCGCGCACCACCGGGTGCACCAGCGCGGAGTACGACCGGCCGGTGAGCTTGCGCAGCCGGCGGTCGTGGATGCCGGCCCGGAAGTCGTGTGCGTCCCGGATCATCGGGCTGCGCGACGTACGCCCGATCGCGGTCTCGACCTCCTGCTCCACCGACGCGAGGTAGCCCTCCACGATCTCGGTGAGCACCGGGTCCGCCGCCGCCGACTTGTCAGGCGCTGGCGTTGCTCCGGCGACGTGAGCGCCTGACAACTCGGCGGTCATGAGCCACTCCTTCGGATCAGGAGGTTTCCGTAGGTGTCGACGCGAGCGGCGAAGCCGGGGTGCACCGGGACGGTCGAGGAGAACTCCTCGAGAACGGCCGGACCCTCGACGACGTCCCCGGCGCCGAGCAGTGACCGGTCGAGTACGGCGGCGTCGACCCAGTCGTCGAAGAACACCCGGCGGGTGCCGGTCCGCGCGACCTCGGCCCCCTGCCCGGCGGCGACCTGCCGGAGGGCCGGCTTGCGGATCGGGCCGACCCCGGTGACCCGCAGGTTGACCCACTCCACCTCCTGCCGCGCGTCGTGCCGGAAGTCGTAGCCGTAGAGCGCCCGGTGCTCGTCGTGGAAGGCGTCCGCCACCGCGTTCGCGAGCTTGTCGGTGACCGGCCCGTCGGGTACGTCGACGCGCACCTCGTAGGCCTGCCCGAAGTACCGCACGTCCGCGGTCCGCAGGAACACCCGCTCCTGGGCCGCGAACCCCTCCCGCTCCAGCGCCGCGTCGGCCCGGCCGGCGAGCCCGTCGTACACGTCCTGGACGGCGGCGAGGTCGAGCGCGCTCGCTCTGGCCACGGCGGTCTGCACGTAGTCGTTGCGTACGTCGACCGTCAGCAGGCCGTACGCCGACAGGTTGCCCGGGTTCAGCGGCACGAGCACCCCGTCGAGCCCGAGGATGTCCACCAGCCGGCAGGCGAGCAGCGAGCCCGACCCGCCGAACGTCACCATCGTGAAGTCCCGGACGTCCAGGCCCCGCTTGACGGTGACCTGTCGCAGCGCGTTCGCCTGGTTCCACGCCGAGATCTCCAGGACGCCGGTGGCGCACGCCTCCCGCGTGAGGCCGAGCTTCCGCGCGAGCGCGTCCATCCCGTCGGCCGCGAGACCCACGTCCAGCGGCACCTCGCCGCCGAGCAGGTGCGGCGGGATCCGGCCGAGCAGCACGTGCGCGTCGGTGATGGTCGGCTCGCCGCCGCCCTTCCCGTAGCAGATCGGGCCGGGCTCGGCGCCCGCGCTCTGCGGCCCCACCTTGAGCGTGCCCTCCGGGGAGATCCACGCGATCGACCCGCCGCCGGCGCCGACGGTGACCACGTCGATCATCGGGATCTTGCTGGGGTACGCGCCGACATTCCCCTCCGTGGTGAGGGCCGGTTGCCCGTCGATCACGACGGTCACGTCGGTCGACGTACCGCCGCCGTCGCAGGTGACCACCTGCGGGAACCCGGCCGCCTCCGCGACCACCGCCGCCCCCAGCGCGCCCGCCGCCGGCCCGCTGAGCACGGTCGTGATCGGCTGGTCCACGACCTCCTCGGCAGACAGGACTCCCCCGTTCGACTTCATCACGTAGAAGGGCACGCCCCGGCCGCTCCCTGCGGGTGCGCCGCCCGGGCTCCCCGAGGGGGCGGCGGCGCCGAAACCATCCGGCGGCGCTTCGCGCCGCCTCCCGCCGGACCCATCCACCGTCGCCGCCGCCCCCTCGGTCCGCCCGTTCGTCGCGACTGGGTGCCCGGCCAGGTCGGCGAGATGTGAGGCGATGTTCGCGACGTAGGAGCGGATAGCAGGCTTGACGGCCGCGTCGACGAGGGTGGTGACGGCGCGTTCGTACTCGCGGTACTCCCGCAGCACGTCGCTGCTGATCGACACGACCGCCTCCGGGTGCTCGCGGGCGAGCACGTCCCGCATCGCGCGCTCGTGGCGGTCGTCGACGTACGCGTGCAGGAAGCAGACGCCCAGGGTGTTGATGCCCTGGTCCCGGAACCACCGTGCGACCGCGACCGCCCGCTGCTCGTCGAACGGCCGGATCTCCGACCCGTCGACCGCGAGCCGCCCGCCGACGGTCTTCACCCGGTGCGCGGGCACGATCCGGTCGGGCTTCACCCAGAAGTAGGAGTTCCCGTAGCCGTCCGGCACGGACTGCCGGGCGATCTCGAGCAGGAACTCGTAGCCCTCGGTGGTGACGAAGCCGAGGTTCTCGACCTTGCCCTCGAGCAGCTTGTTCGTGGCCACGGTCGTGCCGTGGCTGACCGCCGAGACCGCGTCGCCGGTCAGGCCGAGCGTGCCGAGCACCTTGTGCACGCCGGTCATGAACCCGACCGCCGGGTCGCTCGGCGTCGAGGGCGTCTTGGTGACCGCGAGCTCGCCGGAGTCCTCGTCGACCGCGACCACGTCGGTGAACGTGCCGCCGGTGTCGATGCCGATCCGGATGCGTCGGGTCATTCCCCGGCTCCGAACGGGGGTCGTCGGTCGCCGACCCGGGTGGCCTGCTCGAAGGCGTGCGCGACCTCCAGCAGCCGCCGCTCACCGCGGGCCGGGCCGACCAGCTGCAGCCCGACCGGCCAGCCCTCGGGCGTGAACCCGGCCGGCACCGAGATCGCCGGGCAGCCGGTGACGGTGATGAAGTACGCCGACCTCATCCAGTCCAGGTACGTCGCCTGGGGCTCGCCGTTGATGGCGGCGGGGTACTCCTCCTCGGCGCTGAACGGCGGCACCTGGCTGACCGGCAGCGCCAGCACGTCGTAGGTCTCGAAGAACGCCCGCATCCGGTCCTGGATCGACGTCAGCTGCTGGTAGGCCCTGGCGACGTCGGCGCCGGAGAGGTCCGCGCCGAGCAGGATGTTGTCCCGCAGCGACTCCTTGAACCCGTCGGGCCGCTTCTCCAGCAGGGTGCGGAAGCGGTACTGGAACAGCCAGGCCCGCAGCGTCCGGAACGCCGCCTCGGCGCTGTGCAGCACCGGGTGGGCGTCCTCGACTCTCGCCCCGTGCGCCTCGAAGACCCCCGCCTGCGCTCGCACCACGTCGGCGACGGCGTGGTCCACCTGGAACGCACCGCCGAGGTCGACCGACAGGGCGACCCGCAGACCGGCCAGGTCGCCCTGGAGGGGCGGCGCGAACGCCGACCCGGGTGTCTCCAGCGACAGCGGCGCGCGACGGGTCGGGCCGGCCAGCACCGACAGCAGCAGCGCGAGGTCCTCGACGTTGCGGGCCATCGGGCCGCCCACCGAGGTGACCTCCCACCCGTTCGTGGTCGGCCAGTTCGGGACGCGTCCCACGCTCGGCCGCAGGCCGACGACGTTGTTGAACGAGGCGGGGTTGCGCAGCGAGCCGCCCATGTCGCTGCCGTCCGCCAGCGGCACCATCCCGCTGGCCAGCGCGGCCGCGGCTCCGCCGCTCGATCCGCCGGCGGACCGGGACGGGTCGTACGGGTTCCGGGTGGTGCCGAAGATCGGGTTGAAGGTGTGCGAGCCCGCGGCCCACTCCGGCACGTTCGTCTTGCCGATCGTCACCGCCCCGGCGGCGCGGATCCGCTCGGCGACCAGGTCGTCGCGCTTGGGGACGTACTGCTCGCGCAACGGCGACCCGAACGTCGTGCGCCACCCGGCCACCTCGTGGGTGTCCTTGAACGCGTGCGGCAGCCCGTGCAGCGGACCGACCTCCTCGCCGCGGGCCAGCCGCTCGTCGGCCTCCGCCGCCCCCGCCCGGGCCCGCTCCTCGTCGAGCGAGACGACCGCGTTGACCGCCGGGTTCACCGCCGCGATCCGGTCGAGGTGCAGGTCGAGCAGCTCGCGCGCGGAGATCTCCTTGCCGGCGACCGCTGCGGCCATCTCCCGCGCCGTGCTGTAGACGTCGATGTGGCTCATGGGTCAGCCCCGCCTCCCGGCGATCCATCCCCCGACGAGTGCTCCGAGCAAGGCAGCCGCCGCCCCCACGACAACCCCCTGCAGGAACGTGGGCTGGCGCCCGGGGGCCGCCGTCGGTGCCGTGTAGACGGTGCCGGGGGCCGCCGGCGTCCCCGCCGGCGTCGGGGCGACAGTGGATGGGCCGGATGGTTCTGGCGCCCCGCCGCCGGCGAGGGAGCCGGCGGACACTCCCGCGGACAGGAGAGCCTCCACGTTCGCGAAGAACTCCCCCGCGAGCTTCTTGGAGACGCCCATGAGCATCCGTTGCCCGACCCCGCCGATCATCCCCCCGACCACCGCGTCGGCGTCGTAGGAGAGCGCGGTCCTCCCGTCCGGGTCCTCGACGAGGGTGACCGCCACCTCGGCCCCGATCGTGCCCGCCGCACCGGCACCCTGGGCGTGCAGGGTGAAGGACCCGGGCTCCTGGTGGTCGGCGAGCCGCACGTGCCCGTCGTACACGCCCTTGATGGAGCCGACGCCCGCCGCGACGGTCATGGCGTACGCGTCGCCGCCGAGCGCCTCGAGCCGCATGCAGCCCGGGATCGTGCGGACCAGGACCGCCGGGTCGTTGAGCGCGCGGTAGACGGCCTCGCGGTCGGCGGCCAGGGTCGAGGTACCGGTGACCTTCATGCGGAGTCCTCTCGGGAGGCGTGCTGCCGGCGCAGCTCGAACAGGTCGCTGGGCGAGATCGGCATCTTCGAGATCGTGATGCCCTCGGCGTCCTCGATGGCGGCGGCGATGGCGGCCGCCCCCGGGATCACGCCGGCCTCGCCGGCGCCCTTGACCCCGAGCGGGTTCAGCGGCGAGGGCGTGACGAGGTGGTCGATCTCGATGTCGGGCACCTCGGTGGCGTAGGGCATCAGGAAGTCCATGAAGGACGCGTTGAGCAGCTGGCCGTCCGGGGCGTACTCCATCCGCTCGTAGAGCGCGCCGCCGACACCCTGCGCGACCCCGCCGTGGATCTGGCCCTCGACGATCATCGGGTTGATCAGCGTGCCGCAGTCGTGCACGACGCAGTAGCGCAGGACCCGGATCTCGGCCGTGTCCGGGTCGGTCTCCACCACCACGGCGTGCATGCCGTTGGCGAAGGTCGAGCGCGGCGGCGAGTAGTAGTCGGTGCCCTCGAGCCCGGGCTGCTCGCCCCGACCGACCGGCGCCCGGTCCGGGTCGGCGGGGGCCGCGAACTGGGTGGCCCGGGCGGCCGCCTCGTCGAAGGCGTAGCGCAGCGGGTTGGAGAGCACGGCGACCGCGCCGAGGTCGATCGACGAGGACGGCGACCCCTGCACCCGGACATGCCCGTCAACGATCTCGAGGTCCTCGACGTTCGCCTCGAGCGCCTCGGCGGCAATGTGCAGGGCTTTGTCGCGGACCTTGCGGGCGGTGAGCGCGACGGCGCTGCCGCTCATCACCGCGGTCCGGGACGCGAACGTGCCGACGGCGTACTTGAACCGCCGGGTGTCCCCCGTCGTCACGCTGACCCGGTCGAACGGGACGCCGAGCTCGTCGGCCACGATCTGCGCGAGCATCGTGCGATGGCCCTGACCCTGCGAGGTGAGGCCGGTGGAGACCACGACGCTGCCGTCGGTCTCGACCCGCAGGTGACCGCCCTCGTAGGGGCCGACGCCGGTGCCCTCGACGTAGCAGGCCAGGCCGATGCCGACCCGCCGCCCCTCCGCGCGGGCCTGCTCGCGGTAGGACGCGAAGTCGTCCCAGCCGACCAAGTCCTTGAGCCGGGCCAGTGACGCCGGGAAGTCGCCGGAGTCGTAGAGCAGCGCCCTGCCGTCCTGGAACACCAGGCCCTGGTCGTAGGGCATCTCGTCGGGCCGGATGAAGTTCCGCTCCCGCACGACCGTCCGGTCGAGGCCGAGGTCGGCGGCGATCGCGTCCATCACCCGCTCCATGACGAAGCAGCCCTGGGGCCGGCCGGCTCCACGGTACGGCGTGACGATGACCGTGTTGGTGTACAGCGAGCGGAACTCGACCCGGTAGGCGCCCGGCTTGTACGGACCGAGCAGCTGGGTGCTGGTGATGATCGGCACGATCAGGCCGTAGGGGATGTACGCCCCGTTGTCGTGCCAGAACTCCACGTCCAGCCCGAGCAGCCGGCCCTCGTCGTCGTACCCGACCCGCACGTGGTGCAGCTGCCCGCGCTCGTGCGCGCTGGAGACGAAGTGCTCGCGCCGGTCCTCGGTCCACTTCACCGGACGCCCGAGCCGGATCGCCGCCCACGGCACCAGCACCTCCTCCGGCCAGGGGTGCACGATCTTCACGCCGAACCCGCCCCCGACGTCGGGGGTGACCACCTCGACCCGGTCCACCGGCAGGCCGAGCTTCGCGGCCAGCGCCTGCCGCACGCTGGTCGACGTCTGCGTGGACGTGTGCACCAGCAGCGACCGGTCGTCCGGGTCCCAGCGGGCCAGCACGCCCTTGCCCTCCAGCGGCATCGACGCGCTGCGCTCGATCTCCAGGTCGAGCTCCAGGCGGTGCGGCGCGGCGTCGATCGCGGCCGCGGCGTCGCCGGTCTGCTGGACCATTACCGCCGCGACGTTGCCGGGCACGTCGTCGTGCACGAGGTGCTCGGCCGCGCGGGCGGCCGCGACCCCGACCACCGCGGGCAGGAACTCGTACTCGACCCGGATCCGGGAGGCGGCGTCCTCGGCGACGTACCGGTCGGAGGCCACCACCATCACGACTGCCTCACCGACGTGGTTCACCTCGCCGTTGGCCAGGGCGTACTGGGTCCGGCCGTGCGTGAGCGTCGGGTGCGGGATCAGCAGCGGCAGCCGCTCGTTGGTGCGGCCGTCGAGGTCCTCGTAGGTGTAGATCGCGACCAGCCCCTCGACCTCCAGCGCCTCGGTGACGTCGACGTCCACGACCCGGGCGTGCGCGTGCGGGCTCCGCACGAACGCCGCCTCGAGCGCGTCGTGCCCCAGATCGTCGAGGAACCGCCCGTCGCCGGTGACCAGCCGCGGGTCCTCGACCCGCGGCACCCGCTGCCCGAAGAGCTTGGTCGTCATGACGAGTCCCTGCCCGCCGGGTGGGCGGAGGCGGGCGGCGCGCCCGCCCCGTCGGCGAGCGGCCGGACCGAGGGCGCGGCGGCGACGGTGGATGGGTCCGGCGGGAGGCGGCGCGAAGCGCCGCCGGATGGTTCCGGCGCCGCCGCGTCCTCGGGGAGGCCGGGAGCCGCCCCGTCGGGCGCGGTGCCCGCCGACCCCGCGGACCCGGCGAGCAGCTCGGCGGCCCGCTCGACGGCCGCCACGATGTTGACGTAGCCGGTGCAGCGGCACAGGTTGCCCGCGATGGCCTCGCGGGCCTCCTCGTGGGTGGGAGATGGGTGGTCGCGGAGGTACGCCGCGACCGTGGTGACGAAGCCCGGGGTGCAGAACCCGCATTGCAGCGCGTGGCACTCGTGGAAGGCCCGCTGCACCGGCCCCATCCCGCCGTCGGGTGCGCGCAGGCCCTCCGTGGTGGTGATCGCGGCGCCGTCGAGGGAGACCGCGAACAGCAGGCAGGACCGCACCGGTGCGCCGTCCACCAGCACCGTGCAGGCGCCGCAGACCCCGTGCTCGCAGCCGACGTGGGTGCCGGTGAGCCGCAGGTCGTGCCGCAGCGCGTCGGAGAGCAGCCGGCGCGGCGGCAGTTCGAGGTCGTACGGCGCGCCGTTGACGGTGAAGGACACCCGGACGAGCGACTCGCTCATGCCGCCCTCCTGTCGGACCCGGACTGCCGGACCGCGCGCGCCACCAGGACGTGCGCGAGGTGGCGACGGTAGTCCGCGGTGGCGTGGATGTCGCCCTCCGGCTCCACCTGCGCGTCGACGAGGTCGCGGGCCCGGTCCTCGTCGAGCCGCTGACCGTCGTACGCCTCCGAGAGGTCCACCACCACGGGGACCGGCCCCATGCCGACCAGCGCGACCCGCACGGTGGCGTCCGCGACCAGCGCCCCGACGCCGCAGACCGCGTAGTCGCCGTGCCGCCGGGCCACCTCGACGAACGCGGACCGCGAGCCGGCCGGCGGGCGCCGGAACGTCGCAGCGATGGCCAGCTCACCCGGCCGCAGGTCGGTCTCGAGCGGGCCGAGGAAGAAGTCGGCAGCCGGCACCTCGCGGGTGCCCTGCGCGGAGCGGAGCGTGATGCTCCCGTCGAGCAGGCACAGCACCGCGGGCAGCTCGGCGGCGGGGTCGCCGTGCACCAGGCTGCCGACGGTCGTGCCCCGGTTGCGGATCGTCGGGTGCGCGACGTGGACGAGGGCCTGCCGGAGCAGCGGCAGCGCGGCGTACGCCGCCGCGTCGTGCTCCACCGCGCTGTGCCGGGCCAGGGCTCCCACCCGGACGGCGTCCGCACCGACCTCGACACCGGCCAGGCCGGGCACGTGGTTCACGTCGACCAGGGCCGCCGGGGCGGACAGCCGCATCGACATCAGCGGCACCAGGCTCTGGCCGCCCGCCAGCACCTTGCCGCCCTCGCCGAGCGACGCCAGGACGTCGAGAGCCTCGTCGAGGCTGCGGGGCCGGTGGTAGGTGAACGCGGGCGGCTTCACGTGGCAGACACTAGGCCGTGTCCGGCGATGATGGGGTGAAAGCGGGCGTGGCATCCGCGCCCGGGCCGGCAAGCCCGCGGAGCGAGAGCGCAGCGGGCTGCGCCGAGCGCCGAGAACGCCGCCGGTCGGGATGCGGGGCCGCGACCGCCACCCGTAGCATCGCCAGCCACGGCCCGGGCGCTGACGCGCCGCCCGTCAGGCCTTGTGGCTCCCCTCGCCCGGCTCCGCCGGGGCGTCCTCGTCGTGGTGGATGCCGGTCCGGCCCACGGCCATCATCGTGCCGTCGTCGCGCAGCTCCGGTGTCGCCACGGCTCGGGCCAGGTGGTAGAAGACCAGCGTCACGATGGTGCCGAAGGCGATGCCCGAGAGCGTGAAGTTGGCGCTGATCTTCAGCGACACGTTGCCGATCGCGATGATGATGCCCGCGGCGACCGGGACGAGGTTGACCGGGTTCGCGAAGTCGACCTGGTTCTCCTTCCAGATCTTGGCGCCGAGGAGGCCGATCATGCCGTAGAGCACCACGGTGATGCCGCCCAGGACGCCACCCGGCGTCGCGGAGACGATCGCCCCGAACTTGGGGCAGAGCCCGAAGAGGATCGCAACGATCGCCGCGACGTAGTAGGCCGCGGTCGAGTAGACCCGCGTGGCCGCCATGACGCCGATGTTCTCGGCGTAGGTCGTCGTGGGCGAGCCGCCGACCGCGGAAGCGATCACGGTGCCGATGCCGTCCGCGGCGATCGCGCGGCCCATCATCGGGTCCAGGTCGCGGTTCGTCATCTCGGCGACCGCCTTGACGTGACCGGTGTTCTCCGCGATCAGCGCGATCACCGCCGGCAGCACGAGCAGCGCGAAGGTCAAGCTGAAGGAGGGCGCATGGATGCCGGTGATGCCGTGGGCGATGTCGCTCTTCGGGGGGAAGCCGACCCAGTCGGCCGCCTTCACCGACGCCCAGCTCACCCGGTCGTGGGCGAACGCGGTGGCGACGCAGTACGGTCCCTCCACCTTGCACGGGTTGCCGTCGGCGTCCAAGAGGTTCTGGCCGGGTAGCACCGAGGTGACCTGCCCGAGCCGGTCGAAGAGCCACGACAGCGCGTATCCGAAGAGCAGGCCCAGGAAGATCGCGATGCGGCCGAGGAAGCCGCGCACGGCCACCGCGACCACGATGACGAACGCCATGGTCAGCAGGGCGACCCACTGGTCCTGCGGCCAGTAGACGTTCGCAACCACCGGGGCGAGGTTGAAGCCGATCAGCATGACGACCGCACCGGTGACCACCGGCGGCAGCACCCGGTGCAGCACGTGCGAACCGAGGAAGTGGATCAGCACGCCGACGAGCGCGAGGACCACGCCGGCGATCAGGATCGCGCCGGTGACGTCGGCCGAGTCGCCGCCTTGGGCACGGATGGCGAACACGCCTCCCACGAACGACGCTGACGTGCCGAGGTAGCTGGGCACCTTCCCCTGGACGATCAGCAGGAAGACGATGGTCGCGATGCCGCTCATCATGATGGCGAGCTGCGGGTTCAGGCCCATGATGATCGGGAACACGAACGTCGCCCCGAACATCGCGACCACGTGCTGGGCGCCGAGCCCGACCGTGCGGCCCCACGACAGCCGCTCGTCGGGCGCCACGGCCGCACCGGGCGGCGGGGTCTTGCCCTCGTAGACGACCTTCCAACCAAGAGCCATGACTGCCTCCCAGCGCCGGCACCGGCACGCGGTGCACCCGTGCGGGCCCCGTGCCCGCGGTTCGAGGTCACTGTGCACCAAACCGCGCCGGCGCGGGGGGATCCGCGCCAGAAAGCCGCCGGTCGGCACGGGGTCACGGTTCGGTAAACGAATCGCACAAAGCGCGCGAGGAACGACTGAACAGGGAATGTCCGTTAGTGTCCTGGCGACGATGCCCGTGGCCCGAACGACCGATGTGGGGTGAGTCGTGAACGGACTTCCGTTCGGTGAGTACCTGTCGACCTACAGCGGGGAGATCATCTTCAAGACGCAGCAGCACGCCCTGCTGTCGCTCTACTGCATCGCCGCCGCCGCCGTGCTCGGCCTGCTGATCGCGATCGCGGCGTACCGCTCCCCCTTGGCTGCGAACTTCTCCATCGCCACCGCCGCGGTGTTCTTCACGTTGCCCTCGGTCGCGCTGTTCGGCTTCCTGGTCTCCGTCGTCGGCTACGGCCTGGTGTCTGTGTTCCCCGTCGTGGTCGGGTACGCCATGCTGCCGATCATCCGGAACGGGATCGTCGGGCTCCAGTCCACCGACCCCGCGGTGCTCGACGCCGCTCGCGGCATGGGCGTCGGGTCGTTCCGGATGCTCTGGCAGGTGCGGCTGCCGATCGCCTGGCCGGTGATCCTGGCCGGGATCCGGGTCTCCGCCCAGCTGACCGTGGGGGTGGTGGCGATCGCCGCGTTCGTGGTCAAGATCGGCCTCGGCGACTACGGCTACTCCGCGCTCGACAACCTCGGCTCGGTCAACACCAAGAACGAGGCCCTCGTCTGCGTCATCTTCGTGATCCTCGTCGCGCTCGTCTTCGACGCCGTCTTCGTCGTCCTCCGCCGCTTCACGACCCCGAGGGGGAGCCGTGCCTGAGAACACCCCGACCGAGAGCAACCACCGGGGCGTCCCGATCGTCCTGAAGGACCTCACCAAGAAGTACCCCAACCAGGCCAAGGCCGCCGTGGACTCGGTGAACATGGAGATCTCGGCCGGCGAGATCGTGGTGTTCGTCGGCCCCTCGGGGTGCGGCAAGACCACCACGATGCGGATGATCAACCGGCTCATCGAGCCGACCTCCGGCACGATCACCATCGGCGGCGAGGACGTCACCGGGCTCGACGACGTGCAGCTGCGACGCAAGATCGGCTACGTCATCCAGCAGATCGGACTGATCCCGCACCTGTCGATCGCGCAGAACGTCGCCCTGGTGCCGAAGCTGCTCAAGTGGGACAAGAAGCGGGTCACCGAGCGCGTCGACGAGATGCTGACCGTGGTGGGCCTGGACCCGAAGCAGTACCGCTCGCGCTACCCGCGCCAGCTCTCCGGCGGCCAGCAGCAACGCGTCGGGGTGGCCCGGGCGCTGGCGGCGGACCCGCCGATCATGCTGATGGACGAGCCCTTCGGCGCGGTGGACCCGATCACCCGGTCGCGGCTGCAGGACGAGTTCCTGTCCCTGCAGCAGACGCTGCGCAAGACGATCGTGTTCGTCACCCACGACTTCGACGAGGCGCTGAAGATCGGCGACCGCATCGCGGTGCTCCGCGAGGGCTCGCAGATCGCGCAGTACGACACCCCCGAGGCGATCCTGGCCCACCCGGCCGACGAGTTCGTCGAGGGCTTCATCGGCGAGGGCGCCTCCCTCAAGCGGCTGCACTTCGAGCGGGTCGACTCCCTCGACCTCGGCGGCGAGCCGGACGCCTCGTCCACGCGCGACTCGGTCGACGTGTCCTCGACGCTGCACGCGGCCCTCGACCTGATGGTCGGCAAGGGGCTCTCGGCGGTGACCGTGCACCGGGACGGCCGGCCCGTCGGCACGGTCTCGGTGCAGGCGATCCTGGACCGCGCGCACTCCGGTGACGCGGACGCCGTGGGGGCCTGATGAGCGAGGCCACGACCACGGTCGACCCGGCCCCCCAGGTCGACACGACCGACCCGGCGGCCGTCGAGTTCCGGATCACGCACGGCAAGCCGGTCTTCTCCCGACGTGACGTCGTGGTCCCGCTGATGTGCCTGGTCATCGGGGTGCTGCTGTACCTCAACGTCCATCGGCAGTCGCTCGACAGCATCGAGGCGAATGTCCTCAACTTCGACTCGCTGTGGCGGGCCACCACCGAGCACATCCGGCTCAGCTTCACGATCGCCTTCCTGGTGGTGCTCATCGCGGTGCCGCTCGGGGTGCTGGTGACGCGGCCGCGCACCCGACGGCTGGCGCCGGGAGTGCTCGCGCTCGGCAACATCGGCCAGGCCGCGCCCAGCCTCGGCCTGCTCGCCCTGTTCGGCCTGTTCTTCGTCGGCTTCTGGGCGGTCACGCTGATCCTCACGGCGTACGCCGTGCTGTCGGTGCTGCGCAACACGATCGTCGGCCTGCAGGGCGTCGACGCCGGCATGCTCGACGCCGCCCGCGGCATGGGCATGTCACCGCGGGCGATCCTGTTCCGGGTCGAGCTGCCGACCGCCGTACCCGTCATCGGCGCCGGTGTCCGCACCGCGCTGGTGCTGGCCGTGGGCACCGTGCCGCTCGGCTACGCGCTCGACGCCGGCGGCCTCGGGCTGCCGCTGTTCAGCGCCATCAAGACGAACCGGCCACTGGTCACCCTGACCGTGGCGGTGATGATCGCGCTGCTGGCGCTGCTGCTCGACTGGTTCGGCGGCATCCTGCAGCGCGTGGCGACCCCCCGCGGGATCCGCTGAAGCCCGAGAACAAGCACGACCTCAACCAACGAGCAGCACATCGAGAAGGGGTACCGATGAACAGCATCAGCAGGAGAGGCAAGCGAGCAGCGGGGGTGGCCGCTCTCGGCGTCGCCGCTCTGGCTCTGAGCGGCTGCGGCAGCCTCAGCGAGTCGTCCTCGTCGTCCTCGGCCGGCGGTGGACCGTGCGACGGCGTGACGGCCGGCTCGGTCGACTCCAGCGCACTCAAGGGCGTGAAGGTGTCCGTCGGCTCCAAGGAGTTCGACGAGCAGCTGGTCCTCGGTCAGCTGACCATCAAGATGATGTGCGCGGCCGGCGCCGACGTGAAGGACGAGACCAACACCAAGGGCAGCACGCAGACCCGCAAGAAGCTCATCGACGGCGTGACCGACGTGGTGTGGGAGTACACCGGCACCGGCTGGATCAACTACCTGGGCCACGACAAGCCGATCACCGACCCGCAGGCGCAGTACGACGCGGTCAAGAAGGAGGACCTCGCCAAGAACAAGCTGCTGTGGGGTCCGCTCGCGCCGTTCAACAACACCTACGCGTTCGCGGTCACCGACGAGTTCGCGAAGAAGAACAACCTCAAGACGCACTCGGACATGGCGGCCTACATCAAGAAGAACCCGTCCGCCACGGTCTGCGTCGAGTCGGAGTTCGCGGCGCGGCCGGACGGCTACCCGGGCTTCAAGAAGGCCTACGGCATCACCGGCGGCAAGCTGAAGAGCCTCGGCACCGGCGTCGTCTACACCCAGCTGGACAAGGGCAACTGCGACTTCGGTGAGATCTTCACGACCGACGGCCGGCTGGCCGCGCTCGGGCTCACCGTGCTCGACGACGACAAGGGCTACTTCCCGCTCTACAACGGCGTCCCCGTCACGCGCGCGGACTTCGACAAGCAGCACCCGCAGATGCTCAAGGTCCTCGAGCCGCTGGCCAAGGTGCTCACCACCGACACGATGACCAACCTGAACAAGAAGATCAGCTCGGACGGCGAGCCGGCCGACAAGATCGCCGAGGACTTCCTCAAGGAGAAGGGCTTCCTCAAGTAGGGATCCCGTCCCAGGCACCAGCGAGGCCCGCATGCGTTCCGCGTGCGGGCCTCGCTGCATGTCCTGGGGCATGCCTGGGACATGGCCTAGGGTCGGGCCATGCCCGCCGCTGCCGCGTCGATCCTGCTGGCCGCCCTGCTCGACGAGGAGTGCGCCCCGGTCGAGGTGGCCCGGACCCGGCTGAGCGTGCACTACGAGACCGGCCGCGACGACGTGCCGGTGCTCTGCGTCGGCCTGCCGGCGGCCGTCCGGCTGCCGAACATGCTGGTCTCCCCCGTGCTGCCGTCCGGCCCGCTTCGCGTCGCCGCCGGCACCCTGCGCTCCGGCGCTGACACGTGGCGGGTGGGCCGCTGGTGGCAGCCACCCCGTCCGCAGGCCCGCGCGGCCCGCCCGCGGCTCGGCTGCACCCTGGACCCCGCGGCCCTGGTCGGCCGGGGGCCCGGTCTGACCCCGGCCGGCGACGACGTGCTGGCCGGTGCGCTGGTCGCGGCCCGGGCGGTGCGGCACCCGATGCTCGCGACCTGGTGCGCCGCGACGCGCGACGTGCTGCGCGCCCGTCGTACGACGGCGGTGTCGTGGGGCCTGCTGCACCACGCGCTGGACGGCTGGGCCGTCCCGGAGCTGGCGGCGTACGTCGAGCAGCCGCGCCGGTCGTCGGTGCGGGACCGGCTGCTGGCCGTCGGGCACTCCTCGGGCGCCGCGCTCGCGGACGGCGTCGGCCGGGTGCTGGCGGCGGACGCGCGGGAGGCCGTCGCATGAGGAGCGTGCAGGTGCGTCGCGGTGCGTACGTCGACTCGGTGACCCTCATGCAGGTGAGCCGGCGGGTCAGTGCCCTCGACGGGGTCGCCGCGGCCCTTGTCGCGATGGCCACCGACCTCAACCTCGAGCTCGCGGCCGGCATGGGCTTCGGGCTGCCGGACACCTCCCCCAACGAGCTCCTCGTCGCGGTGGAGGCGACCTCTGACGCCGCGCTGCGCGACGCCCTGGCCGAGGTGGACGTGGCGCTCGCCGAGGCGTCCCGTCCTGCGGCGACCGGGTTCGGCAGCGCGCCCGCCCCGGCGACGGTGCGGGCGGCCGCCGCCCGGTCGGACGCCACGGTGGCGCTGATCTCGACCCCCGGTGCCTACGCGTTCGCGGACGCCGTCGACGCCGTGGACGCGGGGCTGCTGACGATGGTGTTCAGCGACAACGTGCCGCTCGAGCAGGAGGTCGCGCTCAAGGAGTACGCCGACCGGGCGGGCGTGCTGGTCATGGGACCGGACTGCGGCACCGCGGTCGTGGGCGGCGTGGGCCTGGGGTTCGCGAACGTGGTGCGGCCCGGACCGGTCGGGATCGTCGCCGCGTCCGGCACCGGGGCGCAGCACCTGATGTCCCTGCTCGACGGCGCCGACGTCGGGGTCTCCCACTGCCTCGGCGTGGGTGGGCGCGACCTGTCGGCGGCCGTCGGCGCGCGCTCCACGCTGCGGGCACTGGACCTGCTGGACGCCGACGAGGCCACCTCGCTCGTCGTCGTGGTCTCGAAGCCGCCGGCGGCCGAGGTGGCCGAGGCGGTGCGCGCGCACGCCGCGGCCCTGTCCACCCCGGTGCTGTTCGGGCTGCTGGGACCGGGACAGCCGGACCTCACGGCCACCGCCGCGTCCGTCGTGGCGGCGGCCGGGGGGACCTGGACCGCGCCCGAGCACTGGACCGGTGCTGTGCCGGCCGGTCGTCCGGGCGGCTTCCTGCGCGGGCTGTTCGCCGGCGGCACGCTGTGCGACGAGGCGATGCTGCTGGCCGCCGACGCCCTGGGACCGGTCCGCTCGAACATCCCGCTCGACCCCGGCTGGGCGCTCGGAGACGACCTGGGCTCGGAGGGCCACACGATGATGGACTTCGGCGACGACCGGCTCACCCAGGGACGGCCGCACCCGATGATCGACGGCTCGCTGCGGGTCGACCGGCTGCGCGCCGAGGTCGCCGACGGCTCCACCGGCGTGCTGCTGCTCGACGTGGTGCTCGGTCTCGGGTCCGCCGACGACCCGGCCACCGAGCTGGCGCTCGCCGTGCGCGAAGCCACCGACGCCGGCGTGCCGGTGGTGGTGACGGTCGTCGGCACCCGCGACGACCCGCAGGGCCTCCGCGCGCAGGTCGCGGCGCTCAACGACGCCGGAGCCTGGGTGTACCTGTCCAACTCCGAGGCGGTCCGCTGCGCGCTCGGCCTGCTCGCCCCCGGGAGCCCCGCATGAACCTGACCACTCCCCCGGCGGTCGTCACCGCCGGCGCGTCCCTGCTCGCCGACGCCCTCACCCGGCAGGCCGTCGAGGTCTCCGCGGTCCAGTGGCAGCCGCCCGCGGGCGACCCGGCCTCGGTGGCCGCGGTGATGGCGGACCCACGACGGGTCGCCGCCAACCGGCAGGCGCTCGCAGCCATGCTCGGTGCGGAGGCGCACCTGGTCGACGTACTCCCGGCGGCGGAGGCGCTTGGGCTCGGCCCCGGTGAGTTCCTGCACGCCGGACCGCCCGTCGACTGGGAGCGGGCGTCCGGCCCGCTGCGGGGTGCGCTGGTCGGCGGCATGCTCTTCGAAGGGCTGGCCTCCTCGCCGGACGAGGCGGAGCGCAAGCTGGCGGCCGGCGACGGCGTCGGCTGGGCGCCCTGCCACTCCCGCGGTGCCGTCGGGCCGATGGCGGGCGTGGTCACCCCGTCGATGTGGGTGTTCTGCCTCCGGGACGCCTCCACCGGCAACGAGTCGTGGTGCTCGCTGAACGAGGGCCTCGGCAAGGTGCTGCGGTACGGCGCGTACGACGACTCGGTCATCGACCGGCTGCATTGGATGACCGACGTGCTCGGTCCGCTGCTGCAGCACGCCGTGCGGGCCGGCGACCCGGTCGACGTCAAGGCGATCGTCTCCCAGATGGTGCAGATGGGCGACGAGGGCCACAACCGCAACCGGGCCGGCACGCTGATGTTCCTGCGCGAGGTGCTGCCCGCGATGATCGACTCCGGCTTCCCGTCCGCGGACGTGGCGCAGGCGGTCCGGTTCGTCTCCGGCAACGACCACTTCTTCCTGAACCTGGTGATGCCGGCCTGCAAGCTGCAGACCCGGGCCGCCGCCGGCATTCCCGGCTCGACCGTGGTCACGGTGATGGCCCGCAACGGCACCGACTTCGGCATCCAGACCTCGGGAACCGGCGAGACCTGGTTCACCGCACCGGCGAACACCCCCGAGGGCCTGTACCTCGGCTCCTACGGCCCCGAGGACGCGAACCCCGACATCGGGGACTCCGCCATCACCGAGTCCGCCGGCATCGGTGGGCTGGCCATGGCGACGGCCCCCGCGATCGTCCGCTTCGTGGGCGGCTCGGTGCCCGACGCGCTGGCCACCACGCAGCGGATGTACGACATCACGGTCGGCGAGAACCCCGCCTTCGGCATCCCGATCCTGGAGTTCCGCGGCACCCCCACCGGCATCGACGTCGCCGCCGTCGTCCGCTCCGGGGTCCTCCCCCAGATCAACACCGGGATGGCCGGCCGGGTCGCCGGCACCGGCCAGGTCGGCGCCGGCCTCGTCACTCCCCCGATGGCCTGCTTCACCCAGGCCCTGGACGCCCTCGCCGCCGCCACCCCTCGTTGACCCGGGGCAAAATGCCGGTCGACCCGGGCCATATGCGCGCCGACCCGGGTCATATGCGAGGTCGAGAGACGGACGACCGGAGCCGGGCTGGGCCGCGCGCAAACTGCCGATCCGGTTCCGGGGAGGCGGCCGATGCGGTTGGCTGACCCCATGGGAGGCCTGCGCCGCATCATCCGGGCGGTTCTCGCGCTCGCGGTGGTGACCCTGCTGGGCACGGTCGGCTACCTGCTGCTCGGGTTCAGCCCGCTCGAAGCGATGTACCAGACCGTCACCACCGTGGCCACCGTCGGCTTCCGCGAGGTCAAGCCGCTCACGCCCGCGGGCATGGTCTTCACCATGGTGCTGATCGTCGTCGGCGTCGGCACCGTGCTCTACAACCTCGGCGTGATCCTCGAAGCCGTCACCGAGGGTCACCTCCGTCAGTTCCTCGAAAGGCGTCGCATGGACCACCGGATCGCCGCGATGCGCGGCCACGTGATCATCGGCGGGCACGGACGCGTGGGCCGGTCGGCGCGGGAGTACCTCGTGGCCAACGGGTACGACGTCGTGGTCGTCGACCGGGACCCGCACCGGGTCCAGGGCCTCGAGGGGGACGTGGCCCACATCGTGGGGGACGTCACCGACGACGCCGTGCTCCGGGAGGCCGGCATCGCGCACGCCCGGGCGCTGGTGGCCGCGCTGGAGACCGACGCCGACACGGTCTACCTCACGCTGTCAGCGCGGGCCATGCGCCCCGATCTGGTGATCATCGCCCGCGCCCGTACCACCGACTCCAAGGACAAGCTCGTCCTCGCGGGTGCCACCCGGGCCGTGAACCCGCAGCGCATCGGTGGCCGCCGGATGGCGGTCTTCGCGCTTCAGCCGGACGTGGCGGAGTTCCTCGACGTCGTCATGCACGACGAGGATGTCGACTTCCGCCTCGAGCAGGTGCCGGTCCTCCCCGGGTCGGCGCTGGCAGGGCGCACCGTGGGTGAGCTGGAGGTGCGCCAGCGCACCGGGGCGCTGCTGCTGGCGCTGCGCCGCCAGGTCGACCAGCCGCTCGAGCTGAACCCGCCGGCGGAGACGCCGGTGCCGCCGGGTGCCGTGCTGATCGCGCTCGGCACCCAGAGCGAGCTGGACGCGCTCACGGCCCTCGGGAGGTCATGACGCCCGCAGATGACCCGGCTCAACGGTGCATATGACCCGGCTCGACGGGATTAAGACCCGGGTCGACGGACTTATGACCCGGGTCGACGTCAGCGGGTGTGGGCCTCGACGAGGGCGCGGAGCCGGCGGACCTGGGCCTGGGCGCGGGAGCCGTCGGAGCCCTGGATGCCCATGGCGGACACGGTGGTGCCGTCCGCGATGTCCAGGACGGCCCACGGGCTGCCCGGGCGCAGGGTGACGGCGAGGATCTCGTTCCACTCGAAGCGGCGGGTGCGGTACCCGTTCACCACGGTCAGGCCGTCCTCGCGGGCGACCACCCGGCTGCGGGACAGCGCGTGCCCGGCGGCGTAGAACATCAGCCCGAGGCCGACCACCGTG
>Ga0308173_10000294_pt1 | contig 20000 bp, 15 predicted proteins | sample PhyPR1_FD_203716 | JGI IMG/M metagenome (GOLD analysis project Ga0308173, IMG submission 203716) | Soil microbial communities from UC Gill Tract Community Farm, Albany, California, United States - DLSLS.P.R1 | ecosystem: Environmental > Terrestrial > Soil > Agricultural land | place: USA...
GAACCGGTGCTGGCGCAGGATGCCGAAGACGTGCCGATGGAGGAAGTGCGCGGCGGCAAGGAAACGATCCTCGTCGTCGAAGACGAACCGGTCTTGCGCGACATGGCGCATGTGATCCTCCGCGAGTGCGGTTATGAGGTGCTCGAAGCCGCAACCGGCCACGAAGCATTGCGCGTCTGGGAACGGCATCGTGGCGAAATTGATTTGCTCCTGACCGACATGGTTATGCCAGAGGGCATGTCGGGCATGGAGTTAGCGGAGCGGTTGCTCGCTTCAAATCCTGATTTGAAGATTATATTTGCCAGTGGTTACAGCATGGATGAGCTGGATACCGATTTTATTCGCGACGGTCATGCGGTGTTTTTGCAAAAGCCGTACACGCACGTGAGCCTTTCAAAAACCATTCGAGAATGTCTGGACGGCCAGGAGATGGTCCGAGCGTAAAAGCTCTACCTCGAAAACCAACCGAGCTCCGATTTTTTGCTCAGAAAAAGCAATCCTAGAAGGCGGGCGTTTACGGTCAGAAGATAAACACTGATAGCCTGGCAGACCACGATTCCAACAATCTTCATCAGGAAGGCGGTCATATCTTTGGTGTTCACTTTCGCGCCAAAGAAATAATCCAAGGCGGTGACGCTGAGCCATTGGAAGAGGGCAACGGCACAAATAATGCAGACGGTGACGGTGTAAGGTTTTATTACCTTCAGGATTGAAGGAATCACGAGCAATGGGTTGACGGCACCTATGGTATCGAGCATCGCGACTGCGAGCAGCGCCATGGGCAGATAAATGCAGCCCAGAATGGCGGCGGGAATCCCTGCAATCGCCGCCGGTGGAAACTCGCCCAACGCGGCCCACAAAAAGAGCGCAATGGCCGGCCCGAAGGAGAAGACGACGGTACCGAGTAATTGGAAAAAGGGCAGCACGATATCATCAGCGAAGTTCGTGATATCCGGCAAGGATGGCTCGTCACCTTCACCCATGGCAGTGGACTGGATGATGGTCTGAATGTAAGCGAACAGGTAACCGCCGATAATGATTTGCAAATAAAGCCTGAAGCCCTGGGCCAACGGAGCCGCTGCCAGGAACAAGGTGAGAAAAACGAGGAAGACAATTCCCATTCCTTTGAAGGGATAAAAAAACGCGCCCGGCACATTCTTATAGAACGCGGGCGCAGCGGCGGCTTGCTGAATGACCACCTTGACCGGAACACATTCCCCGGCGCACTGCCGGCAAAATTTTTTGAAAACCCCGGCTTCCGACCGCGTGGCCACGCATAATTCGCAGTAGGCCTGGTTGCATTTATTGCAGCGAAAGCGCCCAGGGGTTTTTGGGTGATATTTGCACTTCTCGCTGACATATGCCGGACCGCTGCCCATGCGAGTTCCGGTGATCGGCGGCGCAGCAGCCACCGCGACGGCAGATTGGATTTCGACCGGCGGCGCAGCGCTCATAACCGGCGGAGTCCCCGGAGGTGGTGGCAATTCGACCCCTGCTGGCGGGGTCCCGAGCGGAGCCGCGGGCGTTACGAGCCGCGTTGATGCAGTGAGCGCCGCCGGAGTTCCCACCGACTCAAGGGTCGCGGGGGTCAGTGCAGCAACTAACGGTGGTGGCGTAGCCGACCGTTCAATGACCTGAGTTGCATCCGGCTGCTCTGTTCCAACCGGGTCCTCCTGTAAGAGCATTTCCACTCCCCCTAAATGAATCGTCTGGCCGATTTGCAAGGCGGCTTCGGCGATGGGGGTGCGATTAACAAACGTGCCGTTCGTCGAACCGAGATCCTTGATGGAAACAGTGCCATCACTGACGATGATCTGGCAGTGGGCAGTGGATACTGAAGGGTGGTCAATTTGAAAATCAGTGGCGGTGCCCCGTCCGAGGAGATTGAGTCCTGGCCGGAGCTGAACTCCCCACGCGCTTGGTGTCCCAGGGTTAACGACGAGTCGTGCCATAGCCCGCGAAATTCTCTGATTATTGGGCAGGAACATAATAAAGTCATTGGCGGCTGTCCATAAAATTCGAAGGTCACTTCGGAACGCAAGTTGCCAACTCTACTCCGGCTCGGCATAGTCTGGGTATGCACTACCGGCGCCTCGTCAGTCTCATCGCTCTTGTTCCTGCGATATGCCAACCACTTCTGGCCGCGCCTGCGGAACACAATTTCGCGAAGTGGGAAAAGGAGATTTCTGCTTTTGAAGCCTCGGACCGAACCAATCCACCGCCGAAAGCCGCGATCCTGTTCATTGGCTCCTCCACGATTCGGAAATGGACGACTTTGTCCCGCGATTTTCCCGGAAACACCGTGATTAATCGAGGCTTTGGTGGTTCTGAAATCCTTGATTCCGCCCATTTTGCCGAGCGCCTTATTTTTCCTTATGAGCCGAAGATGATTTTCCTGCGAGCTGGGGGAAATGATCTTTGGGCGGGAAAATCGCCGGAGCAGGTTTTTGCAGATTTTAAGGCGTTCGACGAAAAGGTTCATTCGAAGCTGCCCGACAGCGACATCGTTTTTATCTCGCTATGCCCGAGCATTGCGCGCTGGAAGCAGGCAGACAAAGAAAAGGCGCTGAACGAGATGGTGGAGAAGTATGTCTCCGGGAAGCCGCACCTGAAATACATCGAGAGTTATGATATGCCGCTCGGCGCGGATGGGAAACCAAGGCCGGAGCTTTATGTGGAGGACAAACTGCATTTCAGTCCGGAAGGGTACAAGTTGCTTGCGGAGAAGGTGCGGCCGTTTTTGCCGAACAAGTGATGCGGCGTGAACCTACTGAAAGTCCAAAATGCAGGGAAAATTAGAACTCGAAACGAGGCGTTTCGTGAATAGGGCCAGCTAAACGGGGGAGAGCAAATTATTTCTTCTGCTCTGGATTGCGGCGTCTGAAATCCTCGATTAGTTGTTTAGCTTCGGAGGCTCGACCCTCTTTGCCCAAAACGTTGGCCAGCCCGTAAGTGACTTCTGGATTGTCTGGATAAATTTGCATCCCGAGACGATAGGCTTGCTCGGCTTCACTGTTGAAGCCGCGCTCCGCAAAAAGATTGGCGGTTGAGGCGACCATTTTCGAATAGGTTTTCACGACCTTAAGACCTTCCGGTGTTCCAGGATTTGTGTCGGCGAGGACCTGCTGGCCGAGCCCGCGCCAATAATCGAGGGTGGCGGAGGCGGATTCCGTGGTGAGACGATTTTGCTCATCCTGCACACGCAGTTCCATGAGTGGGCCGAGCGGCGCGGCATTCGTGTAGGTGGATTTCAACGGAAACGACTCTTCGAGGCCAAAGGAAAGGTCAGGGTTTTTGTCCATGAGTTTTTGGAGCAGCAGTTCGTTAATCAGCATCACCGCCACCTGACCGGAAACTTGAACGCGGCCATCTGTGGTCTGAACCTCTTCGCCCGGATGGATTTGTTTCGGCTCGTCGGGCGATTGCTGATCATGCAAAAGGCGACTCTGCGCACCAGAGAGATATTCCTGAAATGCTTTCTGCGAATCTTCGCCGGTCAGCGCTTTCATGCGGTCACCATATAAGAATTTGAGGTACTCCAGGTAAGTGTTGTCGGCCATGGCATTCTGAGTGATCACGATGCGATGCTCGCCATCGCCGGTTTCATTCAAAAACGTGGGGATGAATCGACCGGGGTCGGTGCCGCCGATATAAGCCATTCCCGGACGCAGCGCGCCGAGAACGGTATTCCCGTAGTCGAGCAGTTTCTGCGCGGGCCAGTCGTGGGTCGATTCGGCGACACCGAAAGTTTCAAGTATCACCGGCCAAACGGGCGAGACTTGCTCCGCGGTTTGTGGGTTCTTGCGGATCTGGTTGAGCGCTTCGAAGGCGGTCTTGATTTCATCCCAGTTGCCATTCTTCACAGCGGCAAAAAAGCGTTCAACTTCGGGCGGCACTTGGATGTTCTTGAGCTTGGCCCAGGAGTTCAAGAGCGTCTGCCGGTTGTCGGCGAACTGACTGAGCTTTCGAGCTACAATTTCTTCAGCGCTGGAGTCTCCGAAGCCGGCGAGGGTGGGGCCTGAACGCAGACGGGTTGAGGTATTTGTCAGGTGGCGAGGCGCGCCTTCAGACGCAAATTGCGCCGGTCCGGAAGAACCCAAAGAATCGGGTTCGGCCATACGTCGCGAAACAACAACCAGCAGGAGAGCGATAACCACTATGGCCGCCCCAAGCCAAAAGAGTAATTTCGACGGTTCTACCCAGGTCGGGCCCGAATGTTTATCATTTGTCATTAAGAGTCCTTTCCTAACAGACACCGCCCAACCTGCAATTCGTATGAAATCAGATGGCGTTCTCGGCTGCGTCGACCGACGAGGGGAATTCACCCCGTTGTTGGCTCAGGTAACAAGTACGATTTTTCCATATGAGCATGCACGTCCGATCGCCGGGGCGAGTTGTCTGTATGGCGCGCGTGGCATGTGCAGCTTCCTTTTTGTTAGTTTTAATCTGCTCTAAAAATTGCTCTGCGTATTCGCTGCTCACGCATGAGCAGATCGTGGACATCGCCTGGAAGGATGATATTGTGCCGGTTTTACTGGCACGTTTTCCTGGGGCCACGGAGGCGCAGCTGCGCGATGCGCACGCGTTCGCTTATGGCGGGTGCCTCATTCAGGACATCGGTTATTATCCTTTCGGTCACAAATATTTCAGCGACCTGACCCACTACGTGCGCAGCGGGGATTTTGTCGCCAGTCTTATTCGTGAATCCTCAGATTTGAATCAGTATGCCTTTGCGTTCGGCTCCTTGGCGCATTACTCATCGGATAATTCGGGTCATCCGTTGGTGAACCGCGCGGTGGCTCTGAATTTTCCGCATCTCCGCGCGAAGTACGGGGAGGTTGTGACTTACGAAAAAAACCCGACTGCTCACATCAGAGTCGAGTTCGGGTTCGACATGGCCCAGGTGGCAAAGGGCCGTTACACCTCCGAGAACTATCACGCCTTCATCGGATTTGCAGTTTCCAAACCAGTTCTCGAGAGAGCAGTCATGGACACCTACGGTTTGACTCTGACAGAAAGCCTCGGCCCCGAGGATCTCGCAATCGGAACATTTCGCCGTTCAGTAAGTCAGTTGATTCCCGCTCTGACTAAAGTGGCGCTGGCTGAACGCCGGCCCGAATTGATTAAGGAATACCCGAATTTCAGTGAGAAAAGGTTTCTGTATAATCTTTCGCGTTCGGAATACGAACGGGAATGGGGCCGCGATTACCGAAAACCAGGCGCGGTGGCGAAGGTGATCGCCTGGCTGATTCGTTGGATTCCAAAAGTGGGGCCACTAAAAGGTCTTCATTTCGTCAATCCGACGCCGGAAACAGAAGACCTCTATTTCAAAAGTGTTAATCGCACGGTCGAGACTTATAAAAGCCTGTTGAAAAAAGTAGCGGCAGGTGATTTGGATATACCCGATCTCGATTGCGATACGGGAAATCCGGCGGCTGCCCACGAGTATGGTTTGAGTGATGAAACATACGCGCGACTGCTTGACCAACATGCGAAGCGGGGGCTGACGACCGTCGCCCCCGATTTGCGCACGAATATCCTGGCGTTTTACCGGCACGCCTACACGCCGCCTACGAAAAGCCGCAAAGCTCGGGACGCCTGGTGCAAAACGGTGATGGAGTTGCGGATGCTCTATGGTATTCAGAACGAACCCGGATACGCCGGCACCCATACCAACGAATTCACAGTAGAGCCGCCGGTGCCTGTTCACATCAAAGCTGGAGCGCACGGCCATTGATTGGGGAGAGTGCCCGCCGCGAGCACCGTGCGCTGGTTCTTTTTTTGCAGGCTGATCAGTTTGGCGTTCCAAACAATCCATCAATTTCCCGAGTTTACCCATCACGACACCGATTCCAGGCTGACGGCAAGGCTTCTGCTTACTGATTTGTGACCGCGCGAATGCAATATGAAGACGGGCTATTTAATAGACATGGATGGCGTGATTTACCGGGAGAACAATTTGATTCCGGGAGCAGCGGAGTTCGTTCAAGCCCTGCTGGTGAATGGCGTGCCATTCATTTTTCTCACCAACAACTCGGCGCCTACGCCTGAAGATCTTTCAGTGCGGCTCAAGCATCTGGGAATTCAGGGGCTCACATCCAAACATTTTTATACCTCAGCGTTGAACACCGCCGATTTTCTCAGCGAGACGGATCCCTCATGCACGGTGTTTGTGATTGGTGAGGGAGGAATCCTGACGGCTCTGCATGAACGCAAAATCGCCAACGATGCTCTTCATCCGAGTTATGTGGTCGTGGGGGAAGGAGCCAGCACGATGGAGAAACTGACGAAAGCTCACGAGTGTCTTGAACGCGGGGCGCGGTTGCTCGCGACAAACCCTGATAACTGGTGCCCGGTTTCGAGCGAGAAAACAAGACCCGGTGCTGGAGCAACGGCTGCATTTCTGGAAGCGAGCAGCGGCCGCCGGGCCTACTACCTGGGCAAGCCGAACGGCTACATGTTTCATCGGGCCAGGCGCAAACTAGCGGAGCTGTCGCTGGTTACGCTCGAACAGGTCGTGATGATTGGCGACACGATGGAAACAGACATTCGGGGAGCTTTTGAAGCAGGCATGCAGTCCTTTCTGGTACTGAGCGGTTCGACACAATTGGAATCGATCGGAGATTATGTTTATCAGCCGACGCGGGTGTTGCAGAGCGTTGCGGACCTCACCGCCGAGGTCCGAACGGGAAAACCTTCGGATCGGCTTGACAGCCCGGCTCTCGGCCCCAAACTGAATTCATTTGGCCGAGGTGGGCTGCGGCATCAAACCGATATTTTCACTTTGCACAAGCCGCGGCCCCGCCCGGCAATGACTAAGTAGATTTGGCGGACCTCAAAGACAAACCAACGGCATCGCTCTGGGCAAACGAAGCACGACAGTCCCAGCGATTTTATCATGCCAGCCCTGCTTTTCTTTGTCCCAACCGATCCACAGGAATCCGAGAAAGAACACGATTACGGAGAAGGCGGAAGCAAGCGAGCGCACCAGGGCGACCAAAAACGTTACGGGTTGCCCGTCCTGACGCACCACCTTTAATCCCAGAACCGCGCCACCCACGGTCGTTCCTTTCCACGTCCACATGCCGGTGAAATAAGCAATGGCGATGAGGAACGCGAACGGCGGAAAGTGGGTGAACAGTCCTAGAATACCGACCAGAACTATATCGAGGAACGCAGCTCCGGCTCGTTCCCAAAAGGTGGCGCGCGGATGAGAATATGCTTCTGGCAGTCCCGCGGGAACGGAGGGGTTTAGAGGCAAAGCCGCGGCGCTGCCAACCGGCATCGTTGTCGAGTCGGAAGCTGGCATCGTGGCAAGCGGCGCAGCAGTACTGGAACCCGGAACGGCGGCTACGGGCTCCCGTCGCAAGCCTCCAAATGCTGCCATAACAGCCCCGCCCAAGCCCCAAACCGCAACCAATCCAAGCGTCAGCAACCCAATCACCGGCACCATATACAGTAAGGTGATCGCAAAAACACCTGCCAGAAAACCCAGGATGGGCCGTTCCAAAGCGCTTGCGCCAAAACGTTTGCCGAGTCCAATTCCCAAACTCTCGAACAGCGCGGTCTTGCCAATCCAAGCGCCAAAAATAAGCGCGATCAGCACGAATGGCACAACAACGAGACCGATACCTGTCACTGCCAATACGCTGAACACGACTGGTACCAGCAGTTTCGTCAAAAGTCCCATGAAGAAAGTGGCGACTGGTCTGCGAGTGATCTCGATGACACAGGCGCGAACGACTCCTGGCAGGAGCAGCGCGATCACCAAATAAATCAGAAAGAAAAACCCAGCGATACCCCAGACCCATCCGACCTGCGGCGCGAGCGGTCGCAGTTTGAAGACACAATGTCTCAGCCATTGGCGCAAACCCACGCTCAACCCGCCGAAATCCAATTCGACCGGTTGCCGGTCCACAGTCGCGCCATCGAGCATTTCTACGCGGCCGCCCACCGCCGTCGCCTCATGAATATGCGCGCCCTTCTCCGCCCGAACATCCCCCAGCACCGCCACCGCCTGGCGGCGCACACTCCCGAGTACATCGATATCCCCCGCTACCGAGACAATTGCGTCGCGCAAGTCTGCGTTGGGCCCAGCCTTGATGTTGCCCAGAATGGACACAACCGAGTGCCGCACCTCGCTATCAACATCCACATTACCGAGAATTGCGACGACGCTTTCCCGCACTTTCCCGCGCACCTTTGCTGAGCCGCCAATGACCACGACCGCTTCAGCCGTATCTCCCGCTTTCAACTCCGCGTTTCTGCCTATTACCACCATTGGTCCACGCCGCACGCCGGTCGAAGATGGACTATCATCGGGTGACGTTTCTGGTTGGGGCGTGGTGGACTCGTTGGTAGCTGTATTGTCCTCAAGCGTGACCGTGTTGGTGGAGCCGGTTTTGGGGGCGGCAGAAGAGGAGTCCTGAGCATCCTGCCCCAGGCAAACATTCCCGGTCGCAAGCGCAACGAGCAATGGCAGCGCTTTGCACCAATTCGATTTCAAGAAGGAGCGAGCATTCATAATTCAATTAGAATCTTCCGGGACGGCTCATACCGAGCCGCACAAACACAGTTCCGAGCGCGACGCAAAGCGCGTATCCAAGGACCACGGCGGCCACGCAGCCCAAAACAAATCCCGGGCCGAGGTGGGCGATCAGGAGCTGGAAAGCTCCAATCACCGTACCGAGCGCCTCGCCGACCGCCCGAAGGGTGGCAAACCAGACGCCAAACTTTTCCGAAACAACGTTTGCCGCGACTTCTGACGCTCCCAGGCTTCCAAATGATAGCCCGCCGAAGGCGCTGAGCAGCAAAGCCAAGGAGGCGACCTGCGAAGCCAGGGGCCATGCGGTCCACGGGCGTTTGAACCACGGTAAGACCCGACGCCGTTCAATCGAACGTAAAACGCGCGCCGCCAGTGTCGAGGGCGCATGCAATTGGGGCAGCGCTTTCAATTCCTGATCGATCTCGTGCTCTAATTGGTTTTCGTACTCCGGGTTCATACGATGCCCTCCTCTGCCATCGAGGCCTGAAGTTTTTTGCGCAACGCCTCGCGTCCGCGGAAAATATCAGTTTTCACTTTGCCGAGAGACACCTTCAATTTTTCGGCGATTTCTTCGTAGCGCAGTCCTTCGAGATGGAAGAGGACCAGTGGCACACGTTGGGCCGGCGGCAAGGTTTGAAGCGCTCGTTCGACCAACTGGTGGCGATCCGCATCGCCGAGTTCCTTTTCAAGGTCCTGAGCTGCGGGAAATTCAATCTCGCGCGATTCTTGTTCATCCCGAGCGCCCAGTTCCGAGAAGAACGTCCATCGTTTTCGATACCTTGAGAGATGGTTGAGGCTCAGATTGGTTGCCACGGTGCGCAGCCAACCGCCCGCGGTGGGGCTCTTGCCCAGTTCAGCGAATCGCTCGTAAGCCTTCAGAAAGACTTCCTGGGAGATGTCCTCGGCTTCGGCTTGATTGGCGACCAAGCGCATAGCGGTGCTAAATACCATGTTCTGGTAGTTGCGCATAAACGCTTCGAACTGGTCTGTCATTCGCTGGCCGGGCTCGCCGAACGGTGATGTTATTCCCGACCATTTCCGCCTGCCAGAATTGAAGTTGTTCTCATGTCTGGCCTAACTACCCGGGACCCAATGGGTTTGTTTCAGATAATTTGCGCCGAAGCACCGGCAGAAGAAATAGAAATGGGCGCGAAATGACAAAAAAGCACGAAAAGAAAAGCGGGCGTTTCCTTTTTGGACCGTTTGTGGCCTACCTCGCCCGATAAAACCTGTTGGACACGGTTAGGGAATCACTGAACTGAACCGTGCCCAGAAAGCCAGGCACAGTTACCGTCCCGACGGGTGTCCATTGTGGGTCAACCAGAGTTTGTGAGCCCTCAATCGTATAAGTCTGTCCGGGCACACCGACCAGCGACAAGGCGACATTCTGATTAGTCACCTGCGCTGAAGTGAAGAAGCTGGTAGCGCCGGGTCGGAGCATCACGCTGCGCTGGGTAAGTCGCGGCGCGCTTGCGCTATAGAACCAAAACGTCCGGAAATCATAATGGCGACCGGACACCGCGTTGAATGGCAGACTGAAGGTTTGATACATGGTGTTCGGAAATTGCCCTCGCGTTAGATTCTGTGAAACCAGAGTGGTACTGCTGTCCACATCGACGACCGAGATGGCGGCTACCACGGAGTTATCGAGATTAAAATTATCAACCCGCAATTCAAACAGGGCGTTGTAATCCCCCGTAAGAACCTCTTTCGTGGATGGACCCGTGCAAATGTATCCTGAGATATGGTCGCGGACCGGATCAGCTTCCCAACCGTTCAGCCCATCCAATCGACCGATGATGTGTGGCAGGTTTGCCGCTGTCCAATTCATCAGACCATCAATCGTGACGTCCTGGATGGTAAACGCCGGTGCCCCGCTCGCGTGATTCCAAAAAACCCGGAATTCGAGAGGGTCGGACGCGATTGTGTTCGTGAAGAGCAGCATGAAATCATGCGGCTTATTCGCCTCTGCAAATGCATTCCATGGCACGGCCGCGCTGGCAAGAATTGTTCCGCCATTATTTTCGCGAACATCCAGTTGCGCCAGGTTTAGTCCAGAACCGCTCAGCGCATTGACCTTGAGCAGAAAGTGCGCGGCATGCGGCCCGGGCGTCAGACTTGAAAGATATGGGCCGGACTGCAGGTAGCCTGCCGGTGTAGAGTCGGTCACGTTCGCGGCCCAGGCCAGCGAACCAACACCGATGCCGCCGGTATGGCTGAATGCCGGGTCACCGGAGCCTTTCGCAAAGGCGAGTGCCGGCGTCGTTGGCTCAGCAAGCGCGCTCACAGGCATGAGCGCCGAACTCTGCCGCGCCGCGTCGACGAGATCCACAGGACCGCTCCATCGCAACCCAAGTTGATTGAAGACGTTTCGGTCGTTGAACCAGACCGCATGCGCATTCTTATAAAGGAAGTTGTAGTAGCTGGTTTTTCGCGTGACATCGTAGAGGTAAGCCAAATAACGAATGAAAATCCCTTTGAACTGCGGGGCGTCACCACCGCACGTGCCGGGCTCGCACGGCTCCTTGAGAACTCCGTTCCCATCGATCAAGGTTACAATAGCGGCGTCGGCAATGGCGGTCGCCTGGTTCAGATACGTGGCGTCACCCGTCACTTTATACAAATCCGTTAAGCCCCCCAGAATGACGCCTTGATTGTAAGTCCAGGTGGTTTGCCCATTATTCAGGCAACCATTCAAGCCATCGTTCACCAGGTTTTGGCCGTTTATCATCCCGCTGGCTTTGAACCACGACCACTCGTTCGTCGCCCAGTACAAATAGCTGCCTGCGCCGGCATCGCCCGGAGTCCGTTGGTGTAAACGGATAGCGGCAAGAAGAAATAATTCGTTCGGAATCGCGTTCTTATAACCGTGAGATTTGTTCCACCAAATACCGCCCGGACAAACAGTGTTGGTGGTGTCCCATCCGGTCAGCAGGTCCGCGAAAATCGTTTTCGCCATCGAGAGGAAGTTGGTATTGCCCGTCAGGTCATAAGCGCGGATCCACGCATTTGCCCACCAACCTTCGTCGTCGTAATAACTGTTCAGGAAGTTGCCCGACGAATTCAGATTAAACGTGTTTGTGAGCACGGCCAGATATTGCGAATCGTTGTTTGCGAAGATTACGTTCTCGATGGCTTCAATGCAGTTGGCGGCGTTCCACCAACCGGTCGTGTCGTAGAGACCGCTGCCGTTATACCATTGTTGCAGGATTTGCGCGGCGGCTTCGGTGTTCGCGTTAAAATCATCTCTCAATAACTGCAGTGTTGAAGAGCCACCACTGAGCGCAAAGATAAGCGCGGTGGAACCCGCCGCTCCCCCATTCACCCACGTCAACGTCAGGTTCGTGACCGGACTTGACACGTTGCTCAACGGAATGTCAGCCGCATACAGGCGAGGATTACCGGAGTTTAAATAGCTGACCGTCTTGCTCGAAACGCTCACCCTGCCATTCAAAGCATAGGCCATCGGCGCCTTGTTCACCCAATCCAGCGCGCTGAAATAATTGCTCTCAGTGGTCCCGTTTGCATGCCGCATCAGGCAACCGACAGTTACGGGGCCGTTCCCGGCCATCATCAAGAAGGACAATCCTGGGAAAGCAGCGGGGCTCACCGGTGTCACAATTGCGCTCGGCCCGTTTGAATAGAGCAGAATTGCATTATTCGCGGTGAAGCTGGGAGCCAGAAGATAGGTATGATCCGGAGCTGCGGCATTGGTAACGGTTGAGCCTGCGTGCGGCAATCCAGTTGTTGGGGCGCTCAGCACGTAACCGAGCTCGTAGAAGGTATTCGCCGTGTTGTTTGTCCCTGCATCCACAGTCGCTGTCGTCACGCCGGCCAATGCTCCAGGCTTGCCGGCTCCAGCCTCCACCATGATGTCCTGGTTGTAACCGGTTACAGTGATGGGAGTGAAGCTTATTCCGGTGGCACCGCTCACGGCCATGATGGCACCATGGCCACCGCCAGAGACATAGGTAAAATCAATGCTCGTGACCGGGCTTGCTGAATTCAGGAGAGTAACATCAATCGAGTACAAACGCGGGTTGCCACCGTTTACGCTGCTGAAAGCAAATGTTCCAACATCCACGCGCCCATTCGCAGTAAAGGCGGGGTTCGCTCCGCTGAACCAATCGGGAATGGTGCCGCTTCCGGTATCAGTCGTGCCGTTCTGATGATGGACTGTGTAATTGAAGGTCACACCGTTATGACCACCGCTTTCAAGAAACGATAATTGAGAATAAGCCGCAGGCGTGGCCAGGGACAGTATCGCACTGGTGGAAGTTGAGTCCAACAAGACGGCATTGTTGCCCGTATAGTTCGCGGCCATCCGGTATTGATGGTTCGCGAGGCTCGCGTGATTGAAAGTGGAACCCGCAGTGGGAAGACCGGTGGTCGGCGCGGCGCTATCATATCCCTGTTCGTACCAACTCGTGCTGTTATTCGCGATACCGCTGTCCATCGAGGCAGTCGTGTACCCGCCCGCGATGACCGGAGCAGGGGCATTGCTTTCGACGACTACATCCTGGTTAAAACTGGCGGCGGTCAACGGAATTGGAACAAAATTAGCGCGGGCGATTCCGAACGAAAACCCGAGGGATGCCGCAACCCAAAATCCTGAGCGAAATGAAACGGGCATGTTCTGAATGATCCATACCACAACTTAACTCTGCAAAAAAGTTAAGTTTTGCCTTTTGAGGCCGAGCGTGGAATCGCTCCCATGAGGCATCACTCATATGTGCCGCATCTCTTTTCTCAAGAAATCGCGGAGCTGAATCGTTTCCGACAGGTTATCGACCTCATTGCAATGCTCCCAATCAATCCAGACGTATTCAACCCCAAGGTAACCTGCGTACCCTGATTTCTTCATCGCCCGCAAAACTCCTCGATAGTCGATGGTGTTGGTCTGAAAAGAAGCCTGCAACCGCCCCTTCCGTGCCGCTCGGGCATGGAAATGCGAAGCATGGGGAACCAGCGGCTCAATCGCTGAATCGGGCATGCCGATCCTCGTGAAATGGGTGTAATCCAGCGTCAACGTCAATCCCGGCACAGAGCTGACGAGTCGCAAGGCGGCCTTTGGCGTGGGCGCGAGCGATCCCACATGAGCCTCCACTCCAAACGCGAGCTTTCGTTGATGCGCTTGTTCGACTCTCCAGGCAAGCTCCTCAACTGCGCGTGCCCAGGACTCGGACCGCTTCTCCTGTTCAAACACGACCCCTGGCAAGGTGGTCACATGCTTCGAACCAGCGGCTGCGGCGTAATCGAGAGTCTTCACAAACCATTCTCGGGCGCGCCGTCGTCGCGCAGTTTCCGGATGATTGATTGCATACGGAATGAACGTCGGCGCCATTTGCAGAAACACATCCGCGCAGCGCAATCCACGGTCCGCAAGCTTCCTGCCTAGCTCTTCCCCTGCCCTTACAGCTTTTCGAAACACCTTCGACGGCCAGAGATGCGACCGTCCCTCGAACAACCCGATATCCACTCCGTCCACCTCGAGCAACTGAATCAAATCGAGCACCTTGTCATGCGATAACAAGGGAAAGGTAAAATCGGCGCAGGCCAGCTTGAGTTTCATAGCTGCTGATCCCACTCCGCCGCCGTCAGGTACCCCGCATCGATGACCAATGTTGTTCCGGTGATGCCCCGGGAGTCGTCACAGCTCAGAAACAAAGCTGCACGAGCGATATCTGCGGGCATCAACGAAATGCCCAATGGCACACGACGCAACCGCTTGGCAAGCGCTCGCTGCGGATTCCCATGTGCGGCTAAATGCTTCCGTAGCATGGGCGTGTCGGTTATTCCCGGGCAGATGCAGTTGCATCTGATTCCGCTCGACGCGTAATCAAGCGCGATCGAGCGCGTCAATCCGACAATAGCATGTTTCGAAGTCGTGTAGGCCGGCGTACCAGCCTGGCCGACAAAGCTGCTGATTGACCCGAGGTTCACAATGTAAGAACGCTCGCTTTTTCGCAGATGCGGCAGCGCATGTTTCAGGCTGAAAAACATGGATTTTACGTTAACTGCCATCACACGGTCCCATTCACGCTCGGTGGATTCGTGCAGTGGCTTAAGCTGCACAACTCCCGCGTTGTTGATGAGGATGTCGAGTCGGCCGAAGGCCTTAATCGTTCGTCCGATGGAATCTTTCACTTCCCGCTCCTTGCTGACATCCGCGGATGCTGCTAGGGCCTGATAATCTTTTCGTTTCAACTCGGCAGCAGCCCGGCGGCAGAGTGCCGGGTTGTCTGAGACAATTGCGACTTTTGCGCCTTCCTCCGCAAAGAGCCGGGCGGTTCCCTCGCCAATGCCGGAGGTGGCGCCGCTAATCCAGGCCACTTTTCCTGTGAGTTTTCCCATCCCGTTTCCCTGGCTCACTGTGTTTTCCATTTCGCCCACTTGGCTTTGAATCCCGGCCGGTCCAGGACTTCTGGATTGAGCATGCCAAAGGGTTCCTTCCCATGCGACAAATCGACCATTACCTGGCAGGCCGCTTTGCCAATGTCCCTGAACAACTCATCCGTCCACGCAATACAATGCGGAGCGAGCAGCACGTTCTCGAGTTCACCCAGTTTATGGGGGCGCGTCACCGGTTCCTCTGCGAAGCAGTCAATCGCCGCGCCCGCGATGGCCCCCGTCTTAAGTGCATCATACAACGCTTGCTCATCCACAATCCCGCCTCTGGCAGTGTTCAACAAATAGGCCGTGGGCTTCATTGAGGCTAACTCCCGCGCGTTGAGAAGTCCTAGGGTCTTGTCGCTTAGCGGACAGTGAACGGAAACGAAATCGCTTTCCCGCAATAACTCATCCAGCGACACCAAGCGGGCACCGACCGCCGTGGCCGCACTCGCATTTAAATAAGGATCGTAAGCCAGGGGTTGTCTCATTCCAAATCCGCCCAACAACTCGATCGTTTTCCGCGCAATCCCGCCAAGCCCAATGACTCCAAGTGTCCGGTCGCGTAACTCAGCACCCATGTAGCCCGAACGCCGGTCCCATTGTCCGGCTCGTACAAGGGAATCTTTCGGTCTGAGTTGGTGACAAAGTGCCAACATCCAGCAAACCGTTGCCTCTGCGACGGAGCGGTCCACTGCGCCTTTCGTAATGGTCACCAACAGGTCGGCTTCGGTGCAGGCCGGTACGTCAACAGCGTCATAGCCGACACCGAATCGCGCGATTGCCAGCAAGTGCTCCGCCCTTGAGACACTCGCCGCCGTGACCGAAGGTGTCAGCACGACGACTCCATTCGCGTCGCCGACCTGGTCTGCCCCAATTTCCTTCCGGTGCTGCTCGAACACCCGGTGTTTTATCTGCGGCTCAGCTTCAAAAACCGCCAACCCGATGTCGCGATACTTTGCCTTTCCCTGGGTATCAAAGAAATCGGCCGTGAACGCTACTTTAAAGTCCTCAATCATCTGCTTTCACGAAGAGGCTTCTTCTTCCGTTTGGCAGGCAGCGCGGAAGGCGCCACAACAAACCCACTGCGAAGGCTTTGATCCCGACCCACACTCGCCAAAGCCGAATGCAAGCCCCGCAGCAGCAGCGCCGTATCCAATCCGATTCCCAAAACACGAAATCCCTGTTTTCCGAGTTTCGACAAATTCTCGATTCCGGTTGCCATGATCCCACAATGCTTTCCGCTCTGCCGAACGGTGTCCTTAATACGCTGCAGGTCCGCTGCTACTCCTGGTCCCTCCCATTCGCCACGATGGCCTGCACTCGCTGAATAATCAGCGGGGCCGAGCATGAAAATCTCCACGCCGTCCACCTGGCAAAGCTCACGGATGTTCCGGCCAGCAGTGACGCTCTCAATGATGGGAACAACCAGGACATGATCGTTTGCCTCCCCCGTGTGCTCTTTGAAACATTCCCCCCATGCGGTCGCTCGCTCCGCACCGATCCCGCGCCTTCCCTCCGGCGGAAATCGTGCGTCAGCGACCGCTTGTGCGAGTTGTTCCGGGGTTTCAATCCAGGGGACAACAACTCCATCCGCACCGATGTCCAACGCTCGCTTGACCAGGCCACTATTCAGCTCTGCTATGCGGACCAGCACAATCGTCTCGCTTCTGACTGCTGCGCGAATGTGTTCCAGGATTTCCTTCCAGTCGAGATGTCCGTGCTCTGCGTCGATCACTACCCAATCCAAACCGAGCCCTATGGCCATTTCCGTAATGCTGGGCGATTCCAAGGTTACCCATAGCCCATACACGGGCTCATCTTTTGCGAGCTTTCTCCGCAGTCTCTTGATTGCCGCAGTTTTCACTTTCTCGTGACAGAATGGGCGTGCGCGTCTGCTTCCGACAAGCTGCTTGTGTTCGCATCGGGCGGTTTTGCCAGGTAATTGCCATAGCCTATCACGACCATGGCCACTACAAGGGCGACGAGCCCAATTTTCGTCAAGCTCCAGGTCTTCCGACTCGCTCCTCGCCATTCTCCTAAATACACCCCGACCAATGTCCCGAAAATGATGATGCTCGCCATGTGCAGCGTCCAACTCGAGAAATTGAACCGACCCATTTGTGACGTCCCCATGCCATAAAAGAAAAATTGTAAATACCATGTGGTTCCAGCCGCCGCGCACAGCGCATAATTAACAAGGATCGGCACGTTTTGATTCTTCTTAACTTTGCGGACGTAATCGGTGGCGGTTCCGTTCTTGAGATTGAGTGCCAGGCACCAGATGAAATTGCTGGTGAATCCGCCCGCGAGCACAATGATAAGCACCGGCAGGTTTTTCCAAAGTTCCGAAGCCCCATGCCGCACAGCCACCGCTGCGATCGGTTCACCGGCCGCAAATCCGAATGACATGCACGCGCTCATGATTCCGCAAAAAGTTGCGACCCAAAAGCCCTTTACAAAGCTGAACTCGTGAATGACCGCTTTCTTCTCGCTCTCCGGCAATTCTTGCTCCTTTGATTTCCCGGCCGACCCGCAAATCGCGATGCCCGCCAGCGAAACCAGCACTCCTCCAAGCACAACCAGTCCCGAGTTACTGCCGAGAATATGCGCGAACGTTCCGTCGAATATCGGGGGGACCAAGGTGCCGAAAGCTGCGCAATAGCCGAGCGCCATTGAAGTACCCAGAGCCACCCCGAGATATCGGACGGTCAATCCGAAGCTCAAACCACCAATCCCCCACATCGCGCCAAATATGTAGCTCCAGAACGCACTCTTTGGGGGAGCCTCGCGCAATATGCCCACCAAATCAGGAACACCAACCCAGGCAATGATCCAAGGCGCGACGATCCAGCTAAACACGCCTCCAACCAGCCAGTAGCTTTCCCATGACCAGGCTTCTACTTTCCGGTAAGGCAAATAGAAAACCGCCGAGCAGAGCCCGCCGATGGCATGCAGCACAACGCCCAGTGGAGGATTGGGAGCCATGCGTGCGGAGGTTAGTTTCCGAGCGCTTGAAGTCAAGCGGCTTCGGTTTCAGTCACGCCTTCGCGTACACTTCTGCTCCCTTTTCCACGAACTCTTTCGATTTTTCCTCCATCCCCCGTTTCAACGCCTCCTCGTTTTCCAAACCTTGCTCGGCGGCGTACTTCCGCACGTCTTCCGTTATTTTCATAGAGCAGAAATGGGGGCCGCACATGCTGCAAAAATGCGCCAACTTCGCCCCTTCTTGCGGAAGTGTTTCGTCGTGAAATTCCCGGGCCGTGACCGGATCGAGGCTCAGGTTGAACTGGTCTTCCCATCGAAACTCAAATCGCGCCTTGCTCAATGCATCATCGCGATAACGCGCCGCCGGATGTCCTTTGGCGAGGTCAGCCGCATGCGCCGCTATCTTGTAAGCAATCACCCCATCCTTCACATCCTTCTTGTTCGGCAGGCCGAGGTGTTCCTTGGGTGTCACGTAGCAAAGCATTGCCGTCCCATACCAGCCGATCATTGCCGCCCCAATCGCGCTGGTAATATGGTCGTATCCGGGTGCGATATCCGTCGTGAGCGGCCCGAGCGTGTAGAACGGCGCTTCGCCGCACCATTCAAGTTGCTTTTCCATGTTCTCTTTAATCAGGTGCATGGGAATATGGCCGGGGCCTTCATTCATGACCTGGCATCCCATCTGCCAGGCAATCTTCGTCAACTCACCTTGGGTCTTTAGCTCGGCAAACTGCGGTTCGTCATTCGCATCCGCAATGGAGCCCGGTCGCAATCCATCGCCTAGACTGAAACTCACATCGTAGGCTTGCATGATTTCGCAAATGTCGCGGAACTTCGTATACAAAAAGCTCTCCTGATGATGCGCGAGGCACCACTTCGCCATGATGGAACCGCCCCGGGAAACAATTCCAGTCACACGGCGGGCTGTGAGCGGGATATATCGCAACAACACGCCGGCATGCACCGTGAAATAATCGACACCCTGTTCGCATTGCTCGATGAGCGTATCCCGATAAACCTCCCATGTGAGTTCCTCCGCCTTGCCTCCCACTTTCTCCAGCGCCTGATAAATCGGCACTGTCCCGATTGGCACGGGCGAGTTGCGGATAATCCATTCGCGGGTTTCGTGAATGTTCTTGCCGGTGGAAAGGTCCATCACAGTATCCGCGCCCCATTTCGTTGCCCAGCGCATCTTTTCCACTTCCTCATCAATACTTGAGGCAACAGCGCTGTTGCCGATATTGGCATTAATCTTCACGAGGAAGTTGCGGCCAATAATCATCGGCTCGCTTTCTGGATGATTGATGTTTGCGGGAATGATAGCCCGTCCCCGTGCGACTTCTGACCGGACAAACTCGGGTGTAATGTGCTTTGGAATGCTCGCGCCAAAGGATTCACTCCCCAACTCACGGGCCGAATGTCCATTGCTGCTGGTGCTCACGTGCTCGTGCGCAAGATTTTCGCGAATCGCAATAAATTCCATCTCCGGCGTGATGATCCCCTGACGAGCGTAGTAGAACTGAGTAACGACCTTCCCCGCCTTCGCTCGGAGCGGTTTTCGCTGCAAACCGTCCGGCACTGTCGCGTCGCTTCGCCCGGCAATCGGTTTATAAGTCCGCGCTGCCTCTTCAACATCTCCGCGCTTCAGAATCCAGGACTGCCGCAAAGCGGGCAGACCTTGCTGCACATTGCCGTGGAAATCGGGATCGCTCCAGGGCCCCGAACAATCATAAACATGCAGAGATTGGTTCGGTTCGATGCGGCCATTCATTGCCTTCGTGGGGCTCAGAGTGATCTCCCGGAATGGCACCTTCACGTCCGGATGCATCTTGCCTGGCACGTAAGTTTTGGCGGAATTGGGCAGCGGTTCGGTGCTATGCGGGTCGAATGAACTTTTACTCGCGATCATAATAATTGCCTTTCATGCGAACGCCTGCGGTTTTTGGAAGGGAGAGAAAACTTGCATCCCTTCGCCAGCATTACCTGGAGCAGGTTCAACGGGTCTGCTCGAATCCCTTCGAAGCACTCTCAGCCTTCGCGCAAGCAATTTGCTTACACCGGTTGGCTCCCCTGTAAC
>Ga0308173_10000296_pt1 | contig 19961 bp, 23 predicted proteins | sample PhyPR1_FD_203716 | JGI IMG/M metagenome (GOLD analysis project Ga0308173, IMG submission 203716) | Soil microbial communities from UC Gill Tract Community Farm, Albany, California, United States - DLSLS.P.R1 | ecosystem: Environmental > Terrestrial > Soil > Agricultural land | place: USA...
ACACCACCAAGATGTCGGCACCGCTCTCGGTGACCGAACGCTCAAGCGCGGCCGAGTCGGTTGCCGTCAACTGCGTGACCGGAGATCCGAGGGCCTCGATGGCGTCGACGGCTGTGTCGGCCAGGAGACCGGCGCCCACGACGATCGCCGAGGAGCCGTCCAGGGTCCCCGGCGGCAGCATCGGTGTCAGCTGGTCCGGTGGCTTGGGTAGACCGGCGCTCACCGCTCCACTCCGTTCTGGACCGCGGTCCGGTCGTCCAGATCGGACTCCCACAGGTTCTCCCGCTCGTCGACCGGCCGGTACGGGAAGCCCATCGGGCGGCGACGGAGGTGGTCACCGCCGGTGAGGTGGATGTTCTGGCCCGTGACGAACCCGGCGTACGGCGAGGCGAGGAAAGCCGCCAGCCAGCCGAGCTCGCGCAGCCGGCCGACCCTGCCGGCGACGATGCGTGGGCCGACCTTCGCCTCGGCCTCCTGGGCCGTCGCGGTACGCGACCCCTCGTGCGGGAACCAGCCGGCGACGATGCTGTTAACACGCACGCCGTCACCGGCCCACTCGGAGGCAAGCGACTGCGTCAGCGTCGCTACCCCCGCCTTCGCGCTCGAGGAGGCGACGGCGCCTGGGTAGCCGGTGGCCTGGTACTGCGCGCCGTTGTTCACGATCGCACCCTGGGTCAGTCCGGCCGCCCGATATCTGCGGAAGAACTCGCTCGAGGCGATGAAGGTGCCCTCGAGCGCGATCCGGGCGACGGCGGCGAACCCGTTGGCCGACAGCTCCGCGGACTTCGCCGCGAAGTTCGCGCCCGCGTTGTTGGCGAGGATGGAGACCGGGCCGAGCGCAGTCTCGACGGCCGCGAAACACTCGGCGACCTCATCGCCCTTCCGCACGTCGGCGGAGACGCCGACCGCGCTCACGCCCGTCTCCTCCGCGATCTGGCGCGCGGTCTCCTGCGCCTTCTCGAGGGTCCGCCCGACCAGCCCGATCGCGGCTCCACAGCGCGCGAAGGCGTAAGCCGTCTCCCGACCAAGGCCGGATCCGCCGCCGGTGACCACGGCGACCCGACCGGCCAAGGCGTCCGAGGGAAGCATCACCGCCTGCTGGGGTGGTTCGCGCAGCGCCATCGCCACCACCTCAGCCGAGTCGCTCAACGCGGACGATGTGGACAATCACTGCTTGGGTCATGCGGACTGCTCCTTGGATCGCTGGCAGGGGTGCTTCAGCGGCTACTGGTCAACGCGGCGCCATGCGGAGGGCGCCGTCCATGCGGATGGTCTCCCCGTTGAGGTAATCGTGGGCGATGATCATGCGCACCAGGTCGGCGTACTCCTCCGGTCGACACAGGCGCTGTGGGAACGGGATGCCGGAGGCCAGGCTTGCGCGGACGTCCTCGCTCACCGTCGCGAGCATCGGGGTGTCCACGACGCCGGGAGCGATGGTGTTGACCCGGATGCCGTACTGCGCGAGGTCGCGCGCGGCGGGCACGGTGAGGCCGATCACGCCGCCCTTCGACGAGGAGTACGCCGCCTGGCCGATCTGGCCTTCATAGGCCGCGACCGACGCGGTGTTGACGATCACCCCCCGCTGACCGAACTCGAGGGCGTCGGTCTCGGCGATCGCCGCGGCGGCGATCGCCAGCACGGTGAACGTGCCGATGAGGTTGATCTGGATGACCTTGGCGTACAGGCCGAGGTCGTGAACGCCGTTCTTGCCGAGGATCCGCGCCGAAGGGCCGATCCCGGCGCAGTTGACCACAGTGCGAAGCGGGCCGCGGTCCGCGGCCCTCGCCGCCGCAGCACGCACCTGCCCCTCATCGGTCACGTCGCAGGCGATGTAGGTGACACCGTCGACCTCCGGAGCGTTGGCGATGTCGAGGTCGATCCCGAACACCCGCGCCCCTGCCCCCGCAAGCGCCGAGGCGGTGGCCGCCCCGAGACCTGATGCTGCACCCGTCACGATCGCGGCAGTGCCGTCGAGTTCCATCGTTTGTTCTCCGTCTCTTCCGCTTGCTTCTCTGACTACTTCTGCTGGGCGTGGGCGGATCCACCTGACCGAGCACTGTCGGTCCGGTCAGCCGGCGAGTCCGCGGCTGATGACCAGGCGCTCGATCCAGCTGGCCCCCCTCGAAGATCGCATCACGTCCGTCTCACGCAGGTCGCGCTCGACCGGGGAAGTGCTTGGCGTAGCCCGGGCGCCCTTGACCTCACCGTTCGACATGCGGCGCTCAGCGGGCACGGCAGCGTCCTCTCACGTGGACTAACCTATTACTGAATATACTGATGGGATCGTATCAACGGGCCCATACCGTCGCCACCGGAGTAAGGAACTGCGCATGATCCGGACCCGCATCACCGAGATGTTCGCCATCGACCACCCACTCGTCTGCGGGGGCATGACAGGCCTGGGCACCGCGCAGCTCATCTCGGCGGTCGCCAATGCGGGCGCGCTGGGCTTCCTCACAGCGCTGACACAGCCGACGCCGGAGGACCTCGCCAAAGAGATCATTCGGACGAGGGAACTCACCGATCGCCCCTTCGGCGTGAACCTCACGATCCTTCCGACCATCAAGCCGGTGCCGTACGACGAGTACCGCGCCGCAATCATCGAGTCCGGCGTCAAGGTGGTGGAGACGGCGGGAGCCAGCCCCGAACCACACCTGCCCGACTTCAAGGCCGCCGGCGTCAAGGTCATCCACAAGGCGACCAGCGTGCGCCACGCGGTCTCGGCTGTGAACAAGGGCGTCGATGTCATCAGCATCGATGGCTTCGAATGTGCCGGCCACCCTGGCAGTGACGACGTGCCCGGGCTGGTCCTGATCCCGGCTGCGGTCGCCCAGATCGATGTCCCCATCATCGCGTCCGGAGGGATCGCGACGGGCGCAGGCCTCGTCGCCGCACTCGCCCTCGGGGCCGACGGCGCCAACATGGGAACACGGTTCATGGCAACCGCCGAGGCGCCGATCCACGAGAACGTCAAGCGCCAGATCGTCGCCAACACGGAGCGCGACACCGTGCTGGTCTTCCGCCAGCTCCACAACACAGCCCGCGTCGCGCGCAACAGCATCTCCGAGCAGATCGCTGAGATCGGCGACCGGCCGGGCGCCACCTTCGCGGATGTCGCCGAGCTCGCCTCAGGTGCGCGCGGCAGGGCAAACGTCCTCGAGGGCGGCGATGTCGAGGGCGGCATGTGGTGGGCGAGCATGGCGCAAGGCCTCATCAACGACGTCAGCTCGTGCGCGGAGGTCGTCGCCGAGATCATCGCCGATGCCGAGAAGACGATGACCAGGCGATTGCCGAGCATGCTCGGACTTGTGTGAGCACGAGCCGACCAGAAGCCCTCGAGCAGGACGTGCGAGGGAGAGACGTCAGACACCTTGGCGACGACCGTGAGCTGGAGCCGCGGCGCCCGCGAAGCCTCGTCCGGACCAATACACCGGATGGAAACGCCTTCACCCCCCAGAGCAGATCCGCCGACGACTTCCTCGCGCCGTCAGCTGCTGGTTCCGGCTAACGGTCGGCGCTCGAACGTGAGCAGCAGCCCTGTCGCCGCGAGCGCGCCACCCACCGCCGCGATGACCGCCCACCAGACGCCGGCGAGATCGAGCCCCAGCACATGGTCGAGCGACCATTCCCCGGGCCCCATGGCGGCCAGACCAGTCGCCACGAGGGCGACGAGGGCGACGTACTCCCACCCACCCTTGAACACGAAGTAGCCCTTGCCGCGATGGTCGGTGAGCGCTGCCACGAGCATGAGGCCGACGAACGCGAACGACGCGAGGCCGGTGAGGAGCCCCAGCGTCATCAGCAGACCGGCGCCGAGCTCAGCGGACGCCGCAAGGCGCGCGTGGAGCCAGCCAGGTCGCAGGCCCAAGCCCTCGAACCAGCCGGCGGTTCCACGGAGGCCACCGCCTCCGAAGACCTTGTTCCACCCGTGGAGGAACAACATCGGCCCGAGAGCGAGCCGGACAACCAGAAGGCCGAAGTCCAGGTCCGCCGCAGATGATCCGATCGACATCGACGCAACTCTCCTCAGTAGGTCTTCAGGGGCAAGCGCTCAATCATCTTACTGATACGTCAGGTGTCGCGGCGCGGTGCCATCGAAGGGACTGCGCAGTGCGACGCTTGTGAGTGGGCGGCGCAGCCCGGACGCGCAGCGGACGGCCAGATCCTGCCCTGTCTCCAGGACCGCCTGGCGGATCCAGGACCGCTACAACCTGCCCATGTCCGGCGCCTGTCCGTCCTCGCCGGCGAGGTAGGTCCGCAGGTCAGCCAGGGTCTGCTCGAGCCGCGCGTGCAGGCCGGCACCCGCGTCGCGCAGCCAGAGCACGTAGGCCGAGATGGCCAGCGCCAGGCAGACGTGGCCGGCTGTCTCGGGCAGAGGATCCACGGGGTTGAGGTCGAGCCGCTCGGCGACGTACTCGGCGATCACCGCGCGCCACTCGGCGTACCGGAGCACCGAGTGCGCCTGCAGGGCAGGGGTCTCCAGAATCAGCCGCATCCGCTCGCGGTGCGGCGGGTCCGCTTCGTCGTCGAACTCGTTGAACGCCAACACCCCGCGCTGCACCACCTCGTGGGTCGGGAGGTCCTGCGGAAGGTCGCGCAGGATCCGGCGGAAGTGCTCCAGCGTGTGGTCGAACTGGCCCCACGGGATGTCGTTCTTGGAGCGGAAGTAACGGAAGAGCGTGCGTCGACTGACCCCGACAGCTGCCGCGATGTCGTCGAGCGTGGTGTGGTCGAAGCCGCGCTCGCCAAAGAGCCGGAACGCGGCCTGCTCGATCTCGGCGTGCGAGGTCGCCTCGGGTCGGCCGGCGAGGGAGCGCCGAGGCGCGTGTGCGGACACGGCTCGCATCGTAGAGCGTCGAAACCCTTCCATTTTTACAATGAGTGCACTTATTGTGTCTGCCACCACCTACGGATGCGATGGAGGCAACGAGATGATCCCGGAGCACGACCAGACCGTCGAGACGGACGTGACCGCAGAAGACCTGGTCGAGGAGGTCTCGATTGACGGCATGTGCGGCGTCTACTGAGCCGCGCGACCACTCGATCGATGATCCTCACTCATGATTCTCGACTCATGATTCTCGACGAGGCGTGGCGGTTGTCGCCGTCGGTGGCCCTGCGTCCCGAACCGTTCGGTGCCCTGGCCTACCACTTCGGCAACCGCAAGCTGACCTTCCTCAAGCGCCCCGAGCTCGTTCGGGTGGTGGAGCAGCTCGCCGACCATCCGGACGTGCGCTCGACGCTGGACGCGGTCGGCGTGCCGGCGCCGCAGCACGCGGCGTACGCCGAAGCACTCGCCGGCCTCGCCGACGCCGACATGATCCGACCTCGTCATGAGGGAGAGGACGCAACATGAAGCTCGTCGAGCACTTCGAGCTCGGTCTCGATGCCCCGATCTGCCTGACCTGGGAGCTCACCTACGCCTGCAACCTGGAGTGCGCGCACTGCCTCTCCTCGTCCGGGCGGCGTGACCCGCGGGAGCTGACCACGGCACAGGCCGAGGCGGTGATCGACGAGTTGCAGCGGATGCAGGTCTTCTACGTCAACATCGGTGGTGGCGAGCCGACCATCCGGCCGGACTTCTGGCACCTGCTCGAGTACGCCGTGAACCACCAGGTCGGCGTGAAGTTCTCAACCAACGGCGTGCGGATCACGCCGGAGCGCGCGGCGTTCCTGGCCTCACCCGCATGCGGGGGCTACGTCGACGTGCAGGTCTCGCTCGACGGTGCGACCGCCGAGGTGAACGACTACGTGCGTGGTCCGGGCTCCTACGACATGGCGATCACGGCCTTGCAGAACCTGCAGGACGCCGGCTTCTCGGACGCCAAGATCAGCGTCGTCTGCACTCGGCAGAACATCGGGCAGCTCGACGAGTTCAAGGCGCTGGCCGACCAGTACGGCGCCACCCTGCGCCTGACCCGGCTGCGTCCCTCGGGTCGCGGTGCCGACGTCTGGGACGAGCTGCACCCCCGGCCCGAGCAGCAGAAAGTGCTCTACGACTGGCTGATGGCGTCCGGCGACAACGTGCTCACCGGCGACTCGTTCTTCCACCTCGCGGCCTTCGGGGAGAGCCTGCCCGGCCTCAACCTGTGCGGCGCCGGGCGCGTGGTCTGCCTGATCGACCCGGTCGGCGACGTCTACGCCTGCCCGTTCGCGATCCACGACAACTTCCTGGCCGGCAACGTGCTCGCCGACGGCGGGTTCAAGGGGGTCTGGCAGAACTCCGAGCTGTTCGCGGACCTGCGCTCGCCGCAGACCGGCGGCGCCTGCGCGAAGTGCTCGTTCTACGACTCGTGCCGCGGCGGCTGCATGGCCGCGAAGTTCTTCACCGGCCTGCCGCTCGACGGCCCGGACCCCGAGTGCGTGCAGGGGTACGGCGAGGCCGCGCTGGCCTCCGGCGACCGGATGATCCCCGCCGCCAGCCAGGACCACTCCAAGGCCAACCCGACCCGCAACCAGCCGGTGATGCTCACGCTGATGACGCGCCCGCCGACCAGTGCGTGTGCCGAGAGCCCGCTCGCCGGCTTCACCCCCTGAGCCCCGGGTCGCCGCCGGGGATGCCCGTCCCGGGCGGCGACCCGGACACCACCTCCACGAAAGAGCGGAGCACAGCATGAAGTTCGAGAACCCCTGGAAGCAGAACCCCTGGTTCGAGTCGGTCGCGGTGGCCGAGCGCCGGGCGCGGAAGCGGTTGCCCGCGCCGGTGTACGCCGCCCTGGTCGCCGGCTCCGAGCGTGGGCAGACCGGAGCAGACAACCAGGCGGCGTTCGCCGAGCTGGGGGTCCTGCCGCACGTAGCCGGCCAGCAGGCCGAGCGGTCGATGACGCGCACCGTGCTCGGCCACGAGGTGTCGTTGCCGGTGCTGATCAGCCCGACCGGCGTCCAGGCCGTGCACCCCGAGGGCGAGGTAGCCGTCGCCCGCGCGGCGAACGCCCGGGGCACGCTGATGGGCCTGTCCAACTTCGCGTCGAAGCCGGTCGAGGAGGTCGTGGAGGCCTGCCCGCGCACGCTGTTCCAGATGTACTGGACCGGCGATCGCGACGTGATGGTCCAGCGCATGGAGCGCGCCCACAAGGCCGGAGCGATCGGGCTGATCTCCACCCTGGACTGGTCGTTCTCGATGGGCCGCGACTGGGGGTCTCCGGAGATCCCGGAGAAGGTCGACCTCAAGACAATGGTGCGGATGGCGCCGAAGGTCGCCACGAAGCCGCGCTGGCTCTACCAGTTCGGCCGTACTGGCCTGATCCCGGACCTGACCGCGCCCAACCTGGCACCGCGGGGCCCGGATGGACGGCTGGGGGACGCGCCGACGTTCTTCGGCGCCTACTACGAGTGGATGACTACGCCGCCGCCGTCGTGGGACGACGTGGCGTGGATGCGTCAGCAGTGGGCTGACATCAGCGGCACGCCGTACATGCTCAAGGGCGTCGGTCGGGTAGACGACGCCCGTCGCGCCGTGGACGCCGGGGTCGACGCGATCTCGGTGTCCAACCACGGCGGCAACAACCTCGACGGCACCCCGGCGGCGATCCGGCTGCTGCACCCGGTTGCGACTGCGGTCGGTGACCAGGTCGAGGTGCTGATGGACGGCGGCGTGCGCCGCGGGTCGGACGTCGCGAAGGCGCTCGCCCTCGGTGCCCGCGCGGTGCTGATCGGCCGCGCCTACCTGTGGGGCCTCGCCGCCAACGGCCAGGCGGGGGTGGAGAACGTGCTCGACATCGTGCGCGGTGGCCTCGACTCCACCCTGCTCGGGCTCGGGCTGTCCTCGGTCGACGAGCTCACCCCCGAGGTGCTGCTGGTGCCCGAGGGCTTCCACCGGTCATGAACCGGTGTCGCCCGGTGCCGCGACCGACGGACGAGCCGTGAGCCGCCTGGCGGAGGCCACCTCGCCCGAGACCGAGACTGCGCGCTTGGTGCTGGTGCCGGTGGGCTCGATCGAGCAGCACGGCCCGCACCTGCCGCTCGACACCGACACCACGATCGCGGTAGCGGTCGCGGAGCGAGTCGCGGCCGAGGTCGGTGCCTGGGTGGCGCCCGCGATCTCGTACGGGTCGAGCGGCGAGCACCAGTCCTTCCCCGGCACCGCATCGATCGGCACCGAGGCACTGACCCACGTCGTCGTCGAGCTGGTCCGCTCACTGCGGACCTGGGCGGCACGGGTCGTGATCGTCAACGCCCACGGCGGCAACCTGGCTGCGCTCAACACCTCCCCCGAGATCGAGTGGGTGCCCTGTGCGACCGAGGAGGTGGACCTGCACGCCGGCTTCACCGAGACGTCGCTGATGCTGCACCTCCGCCCCGAGTCCGTGCGTCTGGACCTGGCCGAGGCAGGGAATACCCGGCCCCTGAGCGAGATCCTGCCGGCCATGCTGACCGGAGGAATCGCCGCGGTGTCCCCGAACGGCGTCCTCGGCGATCCGGCTGGCGCCTCCCCCACCGAGGGCGAGCGGGTCCTGAAGGCGATGGCCGCCGAGGTCATCAGGAGGCTGGAATGAGCGCTCCGGGCAGCAGGGTAGCGCTGGTCACCGGGGCGTCCGGTGGCATCGGGTCGGCGACGGTCGCCCGCCTGGTCGCGCAGGGGTACGCCGTGGTCGGCGTCGACCTCGAGCCGGCCCCCACGACGTGGACCGAGCACGACGGCGTGATGCACGTCCGCGGCGATGTACGACACCGGTCGGCGCTGCAGGGCGCGGTGGACATCGCCCTTGAGCGCTGGGGCCGACTCGACGCGACGGTCGCAGCGGCCGCCATCATCGCCGGCGGGCGGCCGCTGTGGGAAACCCCCGACGAGGACCTCCAGCAGCTCTGGGACGTCGACGTGCGGGGCGTCTGGAACACCGCCGCCGTCGCGGTCCCCGCGATGCTCGCGGGCCCCGCCCCCGGGGGCTGCCGCTTTGTCGCCGTGGCGTCCGCGGCCGCGACGTACGGGCTGTTCCATCTGTCCGCCTACAGCGCCGCGAAGCACGCCGTCGTCGGCCTGGTGAAGGGCCTCGCCGTCGATCTCGTGGCAACCGGCGTCACCGCAGTCGCGGTCTCGCCCGGTTCGACGAGAACGCCGATGCTCGAGAGGACCGCGGACCTCTACGGCTTCTCCGACCCGGAGGTCTTCGCGTCCAACCAGCTGCTGCGCCGGATCCTGGAACCCGACGAGGTCGCCGCGACGATCGCCTTCTGCTGCTCCGCCGAGGGCGCCGTACTGAACGGCAGCGTGGTGTACGCCGACGGCGGGTTCCGGCCATGACGAGGCCAAGGGGATCCCTCCCCGTCGGCTTCCGCGTCCGGGTCGGAAGCGACGTCCGGGTGCACGACGAGGGTCGGACCCTGGTGGGCGGATCGCCGCTGCGGGTGATGCGGCTGAGGGAGCCCGCGCCGGCGCTGAGCCGCGGCGCCGAGCTCGAGGTGGTGGACCGCACCAGCGGCGTGGTGGCCGAGCGGCTCCTGGCCGCCAACCTCGCGGCGCCGGTGCTCGGCGTTGCCCCGGTCGCGGAGTTGACCGTCGTGGTGCCGATTCGCGATCGTGCCGAACGGCTCGACCGGCTACTGCACTGTCTCGCGGGACTACCTGTGGTGGTCGTTGACGACGCCTCGCGCGACCCGTTTGCCGTGGCCGCTGTGGCGTCCCGGCACGGCGCTCGGCTGGTCACGCTGACCGCCAACGTCGGCCCTGCCGGCGCCCGCAACGCTGGGCTGGCCGAGGTGCGCACGCCGTACGTCGCGTTCGTGGACTCCGACGTCGTGGTCACTGCGGCGACCCTGAGCGGCCTGGCCGGCCACTTCGCTGACCCTTGGGTCGCCGCCGTGGGACCACGCGTGCGAGCGGTCGCTCGCGACCCAGCACGTCCTGGAGGGCCGCGGCGGTTCGAGCGGTGGGACTTCGAGGGGCTCTCGCTCGACCTCGGCGCGGCGCCCGCGCTGGTGCGGCCGTGGTCGAAGGTCGGCTGGTTGCCCAGCGCCTGCCTGCTGGTGCGGGTGACTGACCTGGCTCCCCGGAACGGCGGTGGGTTCGAACCCGGGCGACGGGTCGGCGAGGACGTCGACCTGGTGTGGAGGCTGATCCAGCGGGACCGGCACGTCCGCTACGACCCGGCGTACGAGGCCCAGCACGACAGCCGCGGCACCTGGCGCACCTGGCTGGGCCGCAAGGCGTTCTACGGCTCGGGCGGGGCCTGGCTGGCTCAGCGGCACGGCGACTGGATGGCCCCCGCGGTGCTGTCCCCGGTGCCGACGATCGGCGCGATTGCGCTGTTGGGGCAGCGGCGCTGGTCGCTCCCGTGCGTCCTCGGCGCAATCGCGCTGGTCCGGCTCCGCCTCGGCCGCACCCTCCCGGACACCCCCGATCGCGCCCGGCTGGCGACGGCGCTTACGGCGGAGGTCTCGACATCGACGCTGCGCCAGGGCTCCCACCTGTTGCTGCGGCACTGGTGGCCGGGCGCGGCGGTGGCCGCGCTGGTCTCGCGCCGTGCCCGTCGCGCCGTCGTAGCCGCGTTGGTCTGGGACCTCCTCGACCACCGCAACCTCCGGCCCGCCAAGGCGCCCGAGGCGTTCGTCGCCCGCCGGCTCGACGACCTCGCGTACGGCGCCGGCCTGTGGTGGGGCGCGCTGCAGGCCCGCTCGGCCCGGGTGCTGGTGCCCCGCGTCACGGGACTGCGGGGAGCGCGGCGGCCTGACCGGAGCGTCGGGTCCGACCGGGCACCGGCGCCCTCCCCCGCAGGGCCTCGCCCATGGCTCGCCGTGACACCCCGCCGAGCGCGACTGCGAACGGCCCTTGACCTACGTCTCCGCAAAGGCCGACAGGGTCGGCACCGTCACCTGGCCTCCAGGTGGGGTCGGTGACACCGTCACCCACCGCACCGTCATCTGCACCGAGGAGTGAACATGCCAACAGAAACCAACGTGACAGGGTCGACCATCCGCGGGGGACGGTTGCTGGTCACCGCGCCCCACCGCCAGCCGGCGCACATCGCACCTCATCGTCCCTGGGGTACGGTCCACGCCCGACGAGATGGACTGACCCAGACCCTCTGCGGTCTTCCGACGACGACCTGGTTCGTGTTCTGGACGGAAAGCTTCAACCCGTCCCGGCCCACGAGCTGTGAAGACTGTGCGCGAGCATTGCCGGGCTTCTAGACGTGTATCGACCGGGAAAGCGGGCTCGAACGCGAACATCGTCCTCTGCGTGAACTACGTCCCCGACGCCACCGCCGACCGGCAGTTCGCACTCATAGAACCCCGACCTCGAGACCTTCAAGGCCCCGGCAGGCCACCGCGACGTCGAAGCCGTCCGCGGCGAGCTCCCGGACCAGCCGGAACCCTATTTTGGGAGCACGTTCTCCCGCGCGAAGTAGGCCGAGGCCCGTTTGAGGATCTCGATCTCCATCTCCTTGACCCGCAGCTCACGACGTAGCCGGACCAGCTCAGCACGCTCGTCGCTGGTCAGACCTTCCTTGCGGCCAGCGTTGACGTCGTCCTGGCTCATCCAGCGGCGCAGACCGGACTCGCTGATCCCCAGGTCCTTCGCGACCTGGGCGACCGACGCCCCCGGCTGGCGGGCCAGATCAATCGCCCTGCGGCGGAACTAGGGTGGGTGTGGTGCAGGCATCTGAGGACCCCTTCCGGCAGCGATCATCGCTACAGATGAGGTGTCCGGGCTACCGGGTCAGGCTCCCCCGCCCCGACGGCGCCCCGGCGCAGACACCGAGATCATCACCTGGCTCGACGACCACTCCCGCTACGCCCTGCACCTCAGCGCCCACGACCGCGTGACCGGTCCGACCGTGCTGGCCACCTTCCGCCATGCCGCTGACCTGCACGGATACCCCGCATCCACCCTCACCGACAACGGCATGGTCTACACCGTCCGGCTGGCCGGCCAGGGACGACAAGGCGGACGCACCGCCCTCGAGACAGAACTACAGCGACTCGGGATCACCCAGAAGAACTCCCGACCCGGCCAGCCCACCACCTGCGGCAAGGTCGAGCGGTTCCGGCAGACTCTGAAGAAGTGGCTACGGGCCAAATCGGTCCAGCCGAGCAACATCGCCGAACTCCAGGTCCTGCTCGAGACGTTCCGCGAGGAGTACAACCAACGCCGACCGCACCGCTCCCTGCCCCACCGCGCAACCCCCGCCACGATCTACCACTCCCGCCCGAAAGCCGCCGCCGGCGCCGACCGCAACAACGACACCCACGACCGCGTCCGCCACGACAAGATCAGCAAAGCCGGCACCGTCACACTGCGCGTGGCCGGCCGACTGCGCCACATCGGCATCGGCCGAACCTATGCGGGAACCTACGTCCTCCTGCTCGTCCAAGACCTCAACGTCACCGTGGTCCACGCCGCCACCGGCGAGCTCCTGCGCGAACTGACCATCGACCCCCGACGCGACTACCAGCCCACCGGCCGACCACCCGGCCCCACCCCGAAATAGAACTAGCCCGGACCTACATTTCGTAGGTCCGGGCCATTCCGATGTCCTGAGACATCACATTCGTAGCGGGGGCAGGATTTGAACCTGCGACCTCTGGATTGGAAGTCGCGACCCCCGACTGCGACGGGGCGGCGAAAGGTCGCGAGGTAACAACTGCACACCTTCAGGGCGAGGGCACCGAGCCCACGTCACGAAGGAGCAGTTGATGAACACCACGATCACCCCGCAGACGACGCTCGTCGACCTGGTAGACCTCTGGTTCAGGAAGCTTCGAGCCGAACAACGGCTCGACGGGACCACGATCGATGAGTATGAGCGCGTCCTGCGCAACCTCGTCATCCCCGGCCTCGGCCCGACGATCATCACCGAGCTCACGACGGGCATGGTCGACGAAATGCTGGTCGAGCTTGGCGCCCAGAGTCTGAACCGTCAACGCAAGGCGAAGGTCGTTCTGGGTGCGATGCTCGACATCGCCGTCGAGGTCGGCGCAGTCCCCGCCAATCCGGTCCGAGGCTCGCTGAGCATCAGCCGGCCAGCGCCCGACCACCGATCGCTCACGAAGGCCGAGCTCGAGGACGTCCGTGCAGCAGTCTGGAGATGGCTCAACAAGGAACGCTCGGGGCCGAAGTCGTCCTGCGACATTGCAGACATCATCGAGATGATGCTCGCGACCGGCGCTCGCCTCGGCGAAGTCCTCGCGCTCCGCTGGGCTGACATCGACCTTGAGGCAAGATTCGTCGACGTCAACGCCACGATCAAGACCGAGCCGGGCGCCGGGACATATCGCAAGGCTTTGGCGCGACCTCGACTGGTCGCCCTACCAGAGGCGGCGGCGCTGATCCTGCAGGCGCGACGCCACACGTCTCCTGACAACTTCCTGGATGCCGTGTTCCCTACCCGCAATGTGACGTGGCAGCAGGTCAATAACGTCGAACGTCGGTGGCGGCAGATCCGCCGTGCGGCTGGCCTGGATTGGGTCACACCGGATGCGTTCCGCCGGGCTCCTTGCGACATGGAGCCGCAGCAGTGGGGCGTGTCGGAGTATTAGGCGACGGCGTCGTCGTCGCTTTCGCGGTCGACCGCGGCGAGCAGCTCGTCTTCCCGAACGGCCGGACAGCTCGCCAGCAGCGAGCCGTCCGGGTCGGCCGGTCGCAGAGTGCGTTCCAGGTGCGCGGCGGGGGCCAGGTCCACGGCACGGTCCGGCTCGATGTAGTGACCCTTGGTGATCAGCGTGGAGGTATGTCCGAGGAAGGCAGCGGCCGCATCGGTCCCGATGCCGCGGGCGATCACCGTCGCCCCGGTCCGCCGGTACCAGCGCAGGCTGATGCCGGTGTCGCCGAGATCTGCGAGCTTGAGGAACTCGCGGAACGTGCGTCGGACGTTGTACGGACTCAGCGGACCACCGCCGCGGCTGGCGAAGATGGTCCGGTTCGGGGCCGTATTGCCCATATCGGCGATGCGGCGTCGCAGCACGACGGCCCCGAACTCGGGGACGGCTATACGCCGGATCGAGGCGTCGGTCTTGGGTCGAGGCTGACGGACTGCGCCGCTGCCCTTCCGTTGGACGACGGTGCCTGTGACGCTGGCAATCATCCCGGTGGACAGGTCCTCGATGTCGCAGGGTCGGAGTGCGAGGACTTCACCGGGACGCATGGCGGTGCCGAGCAGGACCTCGATGATGGCGCGGACTTGGCCGTCCGGTTTGGGGCCGGGGAGTCCAGGCTCGCTTCGCCACTTCGCGGCGGCCTCGCGGATCGCGGCGATCTGGTCGATCGACAGCGCTTGGGGTGTGGCCTTGACCCAGCGGAGCTGCGACGTACCTCCGACCGGGTTGCGGGCGATCGCGTCATGACGTAGGGCGTACCCGAAGAGCACGTTGAGCAGCGTCCGGGTCTGCTTGGCCTGCGATGGCGATACCTTCCCCTGCGTGGCCAGAAACCACTCGATCCGGCCGGTGGTCACCTCCGCGAGGGTGTAGTGCTCGAACGCCGGACGGACATGGAGCCGCAGACACGTACGGTAGTTCTCCTTGGTGTTTCCGGCGAGGTCGCGGAGCTCGAGGTCGGCGAGCCACAGGTCCGCGAGATCGGCGAACGAGCTTGACGGCCGCAGCACTCCCGAGCTCGGCAGAGACGGGCGCTCACGGATGCGTTCCATCAGCCGTGTGCGCGCACCGGCCGCGGTTGGCCCGGAGGCTCTGACCTGGCGGAGGCGACCGTCCAGGTCACGGACGCGCGTCTCCGCCACCACACGACCGCCCTCACGCCGGGTGTTGATCCCGCCGTGGGTACCGATCGGCGTGCGGGGACGACCGGTGCGCATCAGCCGGCCTGGCGGGGGTGGCGCTCGGCGTCGTCGGCTTCCATCTGGGCGAGCCAGGCCTCGACCTCGCTGACCCGGAACCGGAGCTCCCGGCCGACGCGGAACCCGCGCGGACCGCGGCCCTGGCTGCGCAGATCGTAGAGGGTCTGGACCGTGACGCCCAGCTGGGCGGCGAGCTGGGACAGGGTGAGGACGCGGCCGACCGCCGTCTCTGGGGGTGTTGTGGTCTTCATGCAGACCAGGTGCGCCAGCCCTGCCGCGCGAGGCCGAGGGCGACCCAGACAGTCCGAAGACGTGGGCCGATGGACCGACTTTGTGTTGACTTTCTGCTGACTTGCCATTGCCTGCTCCTGAATTCAGGATCCGTGCAGGCCTCTGACCAGCGGGTTTGGTGGAGCTGAGGGGATTCGAACCCCTGACCTTCTCATTGCGAAGGCTTGGAGGGGCGATTCCTACGCTCAAGCTGTCTCTCATGACATGCCTGGCGTGCGAGGTCCTGCGCGCCGGGGGAACACAGGGGGCACACGCGCAGGGCACAGAGGGAGCCACCGCCCCGATAGCCAGCCCGGTTGCTCGGCGGTGTCCGGGGTCAAGGGTGGCCGCAGGCCATCGCGGAGCGACGCTGTGCGCTCTTGATGCCGGGCAGCGTCGTGCAGATGATCCGGGATCGGGTCGTCGGCTCAGGGATGAGCGGGATTTCGGCGTCTAGCCCTGGCTCGCAGGTCGTGGGGCACCTCGTCTCGTAACGGGGTGCCCCTCCTGCATCTTCGCGCGAGAACGGTGGGGTGCGCGAAGGGACCGGCGCGCCAGCGCCGCATGCCCGGAGCGCGGGGTCCCGCCGCGCGCAGCGCGGCCGCGCCGGAGGCGCGCTTGAGCCAGTAAGGAAATGTCTCACGAACCGCCTGGTAGCTCGGTAGCCACGGTCCCCGACAGCGGCCCTCTTGCAACGAAAGGGCCGCCGTCGAGCCAGCTCTTAGTGTGTTAACCACGTGCCTGGGTCCTCCGTAGGAGCGACGTACGCAGTCAGAAGACGCCCACTTCACCGACCGCCCATCGCCTCTTCCGGCTACGTGTCACTTACGTCGGTCAAGCTCCGGTTAGCGCGGACTCGAAGAGCAATCTCCGCCACCACAAGGCCGCTGACGATCGCGCCCCCCATGACGAGGAAGCCGGAGCGCACCTCATACCTCGAGGTAAGCCCCATGAGGCCAGCGACCAAGCCGAGCGCCAGGAACGAGCAGGCGGCCGCAGCGAGCCGATCGACAACATCGCGACGACCCACCAACTGCCACGTCGAGCCCAAAATGCTCCCAGTCAGGACAAGGCCAAGGAGACGCGAGCCTGAGATATCACCGCCTGTATCCGACCATCCGGCCGCAACCACAGCCGCCAAGGGGGCGACCCAATAAACTCTCATTCTCGATGACCTCGTTTTAGAAACATCGTCGATTCCATAATCGGTGACTCATTGGGGCGCGATGAATGGGCCGCGCCCCAATACCAGTTGGCTACCAGTTGCCCCCAGCAGTCTTCGAGCCGTCATAGTTTCCCGTGATCCAGTAGCGGTTGTACACGGGAGTGCAGAGACCGATCTTGATGTAGCAGTGCTCGAGCGCCTGCTTCTCGAAAGACCAATGACTGCCCTTCGCGTACCCGTTGTACTCCTTGTACCGATTCTTGATCACGTTCTCATCTGGCTTGTAGTTGTACGCGAGATTGCCATCGATCGTGAACTCAGGGGGATTCACCTTCCAGTACACCTTGGAGCCCACGGTGTGTCCCGAGTAGTTGTAGCACCAGCGCTTGGCGAAGTGAGTCTTCCACAGAAGGTTGTCCAGATCCCCGTAGTACCTGGCCGTGTGAGACCACTTCCCAATCTTGTACCCCGAAGCGCAGGTTCCATTTGTCGCAGAAAGGGAATCCGCGGCAACCTCATCCGCAGGGTTTGGAGCTGCGGACACGACCGAATCACCTTCGGTGGTGGCCGCAAACTCTCCGTCGGAGATAAGGGCGTCAGTCGAGACATCAATCCAATCAGAACTGGAAACTGGGTCCGCAGACGGATCGTCATCGGTAACTACCGCGTACTGAGGCATTGTGCTTGCCAACTCAGCATCCCAGACCGCCAAGTTTGCAAGGCGGGCGTCCTCACCGAGACCCACAGCTCGAGCAATGAACGCCGACTCGTTGGCAGCCGACACAGCGCGGTATCCGGAGAACCAGCCCTGGAGAACGACCCGCACGTCGACAGGGGCACTGCTTGTATTGGTAACGGTGACCTTGCCGTCAAGCCCAAGGGTCACGATCGTCGTCGCGGCCACGCCTCCATTGCCCGATTCGGACCCGTCGAATGCGACCGACCCGTGGTACGGCGCAGCGCCACCCGTTGGGTAGACCTTGAGTGACCCAGACTGGCTGAAGGCCGTCGCTGTCAGGGTGACAACAGCCCCTTCGACGCCGTACGTCGGCATTCCGTTGGTGCCGCCAACAGCCACGTCGACCGAAGCACCCGGGGCCACAGGGGTGGATGAGGCGGAATCGAAGAGCTTCGTCTGCGCGAGGGCCGTGTACTGACCCTCGCTTGACGAGGACGCCGTGAAATACCCCTGAATATCGATCTGGAGATCAACGGCACCGGCGCCCATGCTGTTGGTCACCGTGAGCCCACCGTCGCTGTCGAGGGGTATGAAGAGCCCGGTCGTATCGTCGCCACCCTTGCTGTAGTTGACACTTTTCGCGTAAGGGACCGCTCCACCTCGAGGATAGAATGAGAAGGTTCCGTCCGAATCGGGATTCAGCGCAGCGACATTCGCGAAGACCGCCGTGGCGTCAGCCGGAACCTCGCCACCGGTGACCTGAACGTCCGCGGTCGTCCCGTTGACGACCGGGCCAGGGACACCCTTGCTGTACATCGTATTAACGATCGACTCGCGAGCTGCATGAAACCCACCATTTGATCCGCTGGTGAAGTATCCCTGAACGTCAATGTTCAAGTCGGTGGTGCCAGAACTATTGAACACGCTGATTCGACCCTGCGCATCTGGCTCCACAACCGCGGTATTGCTCATGGGGACCGTGGCCGTCGACGCGCGAACGATGGCCGTGCCGGGCCTAGGCGAGCCCGTCGTCCAAATTTGGATGGCCGTGCCGGCCGCATCCGTCGTCGAGGTGGCAGCAATATCGACTACAACTGCACTTACACCCGTCGTGGGAATGCCTGCAGAGCCGAGAACGGTGTAGTCACGAGTTTCCCCGGGGCCGAACGACTGTTGGCCAACGGCCTTCGTGTCCATAAACCGGCTGTAGGGCAGCGCGACGAAAGTGGAGGGAGTTGTGCTGGCATTGGCTTGGGCTGTTGAGATCTTGCTCATCGGCATTACCAAGGTCATTGCAAGGGCAAAAGCGAGCATCAGACCCCAAACGGGAGTCTTAGCGTGATCGCGGGCGTGTTTCACGACTGTTCTTTCTTGGCGATGTGTAGGACTATTCGCGCAGAACAAAGCGTCAACCGACCTGCAATGCAGATATGCCCGAGAGGTGGATCGCTGAGCGGAATTGCCAGAAAGACCAAGGGCGTTCAGTTACAAGAGAGTGGTCGCTCCCGCGCCCCTCAAGCCTAGGTGCCGAGGCCGGAGGGCGTGGCACCATCGCCGCAATGCGATGCAGGTCACCCCAAATCGGCTTCTCCGCCTGGGTCGCGGCGCCCGCAGTCCTGCACGGCGATGTGGTGGCCGATGCCGCTGCAGGCAGGCGATCGTCCAATGTCAACGGCTTCGCCCTGGTGACGATGCTCGGGCTCCTCGGTCTGCGCATCTTCGAGGCAACGGGCGCCAATATCGAGGCCCTCGAGGAAGTCCACGGACATCGAGTGCTCCGCGTCCTGGGCATGGGCGACAAGGTCGCGCTGGTCCCGCTACCACCCGCAGTGGGGCGCGCCATCGAGCGAGCGGTCGACGGCCGGCTGCGTGGCCCGATCCTGAGGAGCCGCACGGGCAGCCGAATGGATCGCCGTTGCGCCACTCGCAGGCTCCGCGCCCTCGCCCGGACTGCCGGCGTCTCAACCGCCCGGATGCACCCGCACATGCTCCGACACACCTTGTCACCACAATGCTCGACGCCGGGGTGGACCTGCGCGACGTGCAGATCGCCGCCAGGCACGCTGATCCGAGGACCACCATGCGTTACGACCGCGCTCGCCAGAATTTGGACCGGCACCCCAACTACGTGCTGGCGGCCTACATGGCCTCAGGAACCTAAGCGCTCGTCGCATGTGAACTCAATGCGGCATGACCGGGCGAGCGTAGCCGCCCTCAACGCGGCATGACCGGATAGCCGCAGCGGCAGGTAGCCCTGTTGTCGAGCCGAAGGCAGCCGGTCCGAAGGGCTGCCGATTGTCGCGTCCGGTTCGTCAGTCGTATCGGACTGACATGCCGATCGTGGCGTAAGGGCGTGCTTCTGGCCTCGACGACTGGTAGCACATCTGGAGCATCGACGTCGTGTTCGTGATCCCGTCACCTTCATGTGGGACCACGGGCCAGTACAAGCACTCAAGGTTTGGGAACGCGGATGTCGAATGGCCTTCTCGTTGGCGTTCCACCGCCCTGAGGACCCCGAAGACCGACGCCAGCTGCGAGTTTCCCGAACCGGTGAAGTCCTGGGCCGCCGACCAGCTGGGACCACCGTTGTCGAACCACCGGTCCGCGGTGTGCGAGGGGAGCGTCGCGACGTGCTCACCGTCCGCGGCCGCCTGCTGCTGGACGGCGACGACCAGGTCGGTGTAGTCCGCGTCGTTTGACCCGTCGACGACGACGGCGATGCCCCAGGTGAGGAGGACGAGGGCCAGGACGAACAGTGCCGGTGTCGCGCGACGTATCACCAGAGCATCATCGGTCACAAAATCCGGAACGTCCTCATTGGCATGACCGGATGGCCACAGCGCACGCTATCTGCGGCAAAGTCGTGCGCCGACCAGGTTGCCGCGCGAGAGGTGCACGAGCGCCGGGCAGTTGGCGCCGGACCCAACGTCGGTCAGGCGGCCCGGGTTGGCCAGACCCGGCGAACTGCCTCCGTTCGAGCACGCGTGATCACCGTTGACCGCGCTTTTCAGGCCGCGCTGTCATCTGCCGCTCCCAGCAGGCAGGCTTGGGGCGACAGACGCATCGCCCAGGACGCCGTACGCCCTCAACTCGGCAGTTGAGTGCATGCTCTCGA
>Ga0308173_10000297_pt1 | contig 19954 bp, 16 predicted proteins | sample PhyPR1_FD_203716 | JGI IMG/M metagenome (GOLD analysis project Ga0308173, IMG submission 203716) | Soil microbial communities from UC Gill Tract Community Farm, Albany, California, United States - DLSLS.P.R1 | ecosystem: Environmental > Terrestrial > Soil > Agricultural land | place: USA...
GATCCCGCGACGCTGGTCGGGCCGCTGGTCGCCGAACGGCAACGCGACCGGGTCGAGGGCTATCTTCGGCTGGCGGCGGAGGCGGGCGCCCGTGCGGTGGCGGGCGGTGGACGGCCCGGCCATCTGCCGAAGGGCTGGTACGTCGAGCCGACGATCCTGGCCGATGTCGACAACTCGATGCGGGTCGCCCGTGAGGAGATCTTCGGCCCGGTCCTGTGCCTCATCCCGTACGACGGTGACGAGGAGGCCGTACGGATCGCCAACGACTCGCCGTACGGCCTGGCGGGCGGCGTGTGGACCGGCGATCCGGCGCGCGGCCTGCGGGTGGCCCGCGGCGTCCGTACCGGGAGCATCGCGATCAACGGCTGCTATCCGCCGTTCCCGCTGGTGCCGTTCGGCGGGTTCAAGGAGTCCGGGCTGGGCCGGGAACTCGGCCCGGAGGGGCTGCGCGGCTATCTGGAGCCGCGCAGCATCGGGCTGCCCGGCTAGCCCAGGATCAGCTCTTCGGACACGGCCAGGAACCACCACCGGCCGACCAGATCGTCGGCCGGTGGATTCCGCCGGAACCACTCGACGCGGGCCCGAAGACCCTCGAGGTCGTCGAAGTAGACCTCGTTGACCGCGTCGTAGGGCGTGTCGCGGTCCGGGTCCGGATGGTTCTGGAGGTACGCCAGCCCGCGCATGTCGTCCGGGATGACGATGCCCTGCCGGACCCGGCCCGCGTGGCCGTGCCAGCGTTCGGCGAACTCCGCCCGGGACAGCGTCTCGGCGCGCAGGGCGACCGCCATGTGCTTGAGCTTCCCCCCGCCCTCCCGCCAGCGTCGCTCCAGCCACTCGGCGCCGCGCATCACCGATTCCTCGGCCACGACGACGGGGCCGTTGCCGGGCGGTAGGGACTCGAGCCACTTCTCGTACCGCCGCAGATGGTCGGCATCGGCGAACCACTCGATGCCGATCCCGTCATGCCGGGGCTCCTCGATTCCGGGCAGCGCGGTGCAGACCGCGATGCGCAGCGGCCGGACCTCCGGCGGGGCGTGCGCCGCTCCGCCCACGGCGTGCCGCCACGCGGCGGCGAACTCCTCCGCGGACGTGTCCGCCCGCCGTGACCCGAACCGCATCCGTTTGATCATCTGGTCAGCTCCCGCACCTCGTCGCGCCAAGCGGTAGCGGCCGCCTCCTTGATCTGCGCATAGCCCTTGATCTCCATCGCGGACTGCGCAACACGTAGCAGTGTCTCGCAGGGCAGGTCCGAGGTCATCAGCCGCTCGAACTCCACCACCAGCGCCCGCTCGGTCCGCCGGTCCCGATCGTGTCCGAAGACGTCGAACGGCGTGCCGCGCAGCCGGCGCATCGGGCGCAGCAGCCGGAAGGCCAGCGCGTATGGACGGCCCAGCGGCAGCTTCTTGTGCCGGCCCAGGCGGCGAAGGATCGGCGGATGGAGCTGGTAGGCCACCTTGTACGGGCCGTCGATCCCGAGATCGCGGGCGATCCGGTCGTGGTCGGCCTTGAGGTGCAGCCGGGCCACCTCGTACTCGTCCTTGTAGGTGAGCAGCTTGAACCACGACTCGGCGACGACCGGGGTGAGCTTGTCGTCGCCGCGGGCCGCCACCCGTTCCACCAGGTCGAGGAAACGCACCCCGTGCCGCGTGCTCTGGTAGTCGATCGCCTGCGCGGCCCGCCGTACCAGGTGGTCGTGCAGGTCGCGCGGCAGCCTCCGCGCCTCGACCAGCCCGGCCGCCGTCGCCAGAGCGCCCGGCGAAGGATCGTGGATGTCGGCCGCCTGGTCGGTGAGTGCCGCCTCCACGGCCGCCGGGTCGTGCACCGCCCAGCGGCCCCACCGGAAAGCCTCCCGGTTGGCGTCGTCGCGCAGCGCCGCGTCCATCGGCAACGGCAGCCTGCCGAGCTGGTAGGCCGCGCCGAGCAGCACGATGTTGGCCAGCAGATGGTCGGCGAACAGCCCCTCGGCGATCCGCTTGGCCGGAATGAACGTGGCGGTGCCCAGATGCCCGCTGATCGCCGCCTCCAGGGCGGGGACGTCGGGCGGGGTCCGGTCGTCCTGCAACATGGCCGCGGTGGGCGTCAGATCCCGGTCCACGACGGCGTACGTGCGGCCGGGCGCGGTCCTGGCGAGGTGCGCCGGAGCGGCGGCCTGCAGGATGTCGCCGGACAGGTAGAGGTCGGTTGCGGAACCGGGGGCGCTGCCCGGCGTGGTCAGCTGCAGCCGGGACACGACCGCGCCGGCCTTCTGCGACAGCCCGGTCTGGTCCAGCCCGCTCACCGCGAACCCGGCGGCCTCGGCCGCGGACGCGATGGCCCGGTTGGCGGTGACGACCCCGGTGCCGCCGATCCCGGTGAAGTAGACGCCGTACCGGCCCTCGACCTTCACCTGCACCGGATCGGGAAGCAGGCCCGCGGGCAGCGGCGGCCGGTGGCGCTCCGGTGCCCGCCGCCCGCGGCTCGTGGGGGTGATGGTCACGAAGGCCGGGCAGTCGCCGTCGAGGCAGGTGTAGTCGCGGTTGCAGGACGAGTCGTGGATCCGCCGCTTCTCCCCGAACTCGGTCTCGTACGGCAGCACCGACAGGCAGTTGCTCTTGGTGCCGCAGTCGCCGCAGCCCTCGCAGACGGCCGGGTTGATGACGACGCGCCGCGGCGGCTCGGGCAGCAGGCCGCGGCTGCGCAGCCGGCGGGCCTCGGCGGCACAGCGCTGGTCGTAGATGATCACGGTGACGCCGGGGAGCGCGCGCAGCCGTTCCTGGGTCTCGGCCAGCCGGTCCCGGCCCAGCACCTCCACGCCCGGGGCCCAGCGGGCCCGGCGTCCATAACGTCGGGGCTCCTCGGCACAGACGACGATCTTCCGTACGCCCTCGGCCTCAAGCGCACGGGTCATCGCGGGCACGTCCAGCAGCCCGGTGACCTCCTGGCCGCCGGTCATCGCCACGGCCTCGTTGTAGAGGATCTTGAAGGTGATGTCAGCCCCGGCGGCGACGCCGGCCCGGATGGCGAGCGTCCCGGAATGGCTGAGAGTCCCGTCGCCGAGGTTCTGGATGACGTGCGGATCGGCGACGAACGGCGCCAGGCCGATCCAGGGCACGCCCTCCGCGCCCATCGGGGTCGGTGGCAGGGTGCGCAGGTCCTTGTTCCTGGCCTCGAAGTACATGATCCCGTGACAGCCGACCCCGCCGCCGACCAGCGCACCGCCGGGCACCACCGTCGACCTGTTGTGCGGGCAGCCGCTGCAGTAGCCCGGCGCCCGGCCCGGAAGCTGGAGGATCGGCAGGGCCCGGCGGACGGGCGGGCCGCCGAGTCCGGGCAGCAGCCGGCCCAGGACGGCGGCGACGGCCGCCGGGTCCAGCTCCCCGACGTTGGACACGAGCGGCTTGCCGTCCCGATCCCGCTTTCCGCGGACCGGAACCGTGCTGCCCGCCTCATGCAGGATGGCGCGCAGCTGCGTCTCGACGAACGGCCGCTTCTCCTCGACGACCAGGATCTCCTCGACCGAACCGGCGAACTCCCGCGCCGTCTCGGGCACGAGCGGATAGGTCATCGCCGGTTTCAGCAGCCGAATCCCGATGTCGGCCGGATCCACGCCGAGATCGGTGAAGGCCTGCAGCACGTCGGCATAGGTCTTGCCCGACGCGATCACACCGAGCCGCGCGCCGGGCGGTGCTCCCCCGACCCGGTCCAGGCCGTTGTGCCGCGCGTACGCCATGGCGGCGGCCAGGCGGTGCTCGACCACCAACGCCTCCTGGTCCGGCACGGCGTGCGGGCCGATCGTCGGCTGTGGCCGGTGCACCCAGGGACCCTCGGGATCACGCGGCCGGTGCCGGTCCAGGTCGAGATCGACCGTGCCGATCCCGTCGGCCACCGCGGTGACGATCCGCAGCCCCACCCAGGCCCCGGAGTACCGCGACATCCGGAAGGCGTGCACGCCGAGGTCGATGACGTCCTGCTGGTCGGCGGGGACGAGCACCGGCACACAGGCGTCCTCGAAGGTGTACTGGCTGTCGCAGGTCAGCGTGGACGACTTCGCGGACGGATCGTCGCCGCAGAACAGCACGGCTCCCCCGCCCGGGCCGGCGCCCATCGCGTTGGCGTGCTTGAGCGCGTCACCGCTGCGGTCCAGGCCCAGGCCCTTGCCGTACCAAGCACCGACCACGCCGTCCAGGCCGTCGTACCGGGTGACCGCGCCCATCTGGCTGCCCCAGACGATCGCGGCGGCCAGCTCCTCGTTGAGCCCCGGGCGATGCACGATCCGGTGCGCGGCCAGATCGTCGCCCAGGGCGTCCAGCGACAGGTCGAACCCGCCCAGCGGCGATCCGGGATAGCCGGAGACCATCGTCGCGGTCTTCAGCCCGTCCCGGGCGTCGAGTCGCTCCCGCAGGACCAGCAGCCGGACGAGCGCGTCGACCCCCGAGAGCACCGACTCGGTCACGGCGCCGCCCGGTGGCGGCCGGGAGGCAGGTGCCGTGCGCGAGCCCATGAGCACCTCACGGATAGGCCCGCGGATTGACGTAGGCGAACCTGCCGTCCTTGATGACGGCCCGGCGCAGGTCGGGGCGCTGCAGAACGGTGATGTCCCGGGTCGGGTCGCCGTCCACGATCACCAGGTCGGCGAGGTGACCGGGCCGGATCTGGCCGATGTCCAGCCCGGCGACCGGGCCCATGTTGAGAGTGGCGGTGTGGATCGCCTGCACCGGGCTCATGCCGGTCAGCTCGACGTAGCGCTGCAGTTCGGCGGCGTAGGTGCCGTGGTGCGTCCACTGGTGGCCGAAGTCGCCGCCCGCCAGGATCCGGATGCCCGACTCGCGGAGCCGGACCATCCCCTCGATCTGCGAGCTCAGCTCCAGACGGTAGCCGGACGCCTCGATCCGCTCGGGAGTCATGCCGTACGGCTCGGCGTGTCCGTTCACCATCGCGTACAGGTAGTGCAGCCCCGGGCAGACCCAGATGTCGTCGCGCCGGGCCTCCAGCGCCCGCAGTGCCGCGTCGTCCAGGAAGCACGCGTGGTGGACGATCCGCACCCCGGCACGCGCGGCCATCGCGACGCTCGCCGACCCGCGCGCGTGTACGGTCAGGAAGGCGCCGTACCGATCGGCCTCCTTGACCGCGGCGGTGAGCATCTCGTCGTTCATGTAGACATCGTCGGACGGGTACTCCGGGACCACGCCGTCGCCGGAGATGAACAGCTTCAGCGCCTTGACGCCTTGGTCGCACTGCCGCGCGACGATCTCCCGGAGCGACTGCGCGTCGGCGGCGACCTCCATCAGCTCGCCCTCGGATCCCAGGCCGCCCACTTCGGCGATCATCATCCCGCTGGGCACGATGCGCGGGCCGGGGATGAGGCCGCGGTCGATCGCGTCCTTGGCCAGCAGGTCGTCCTGCGGCTGGGTGACCCCGGCGCCGATGATGAAGGTGTAGCCGCTCTCCAGGAAGGTGCGGACCACCGCGGCCACGTCGAGCATGTGCGCGGCGGGCGGGGTGGCGGCGATTCCGGCGTGGTCGAACACGAAGTCCAGCGGCCAGCTGATGTGCGTGTGCGCGTCGCCGAGGCCCGGCAGCACCGTGGCCCCGTGCAGGTCGACCACCCGGGCGTCGGCGGTCAGCCGCCCGTGCGCGACCTGGACGATGCGATCGCCCTCGATGAGCACGTCGCCGTCGAAGGGGCGCTCGTCCGGATCGCCGGTGCAGGTGAGCACCCGGGCGTTGGTGAGGAGCGTACGGTCCATCAGTCGCCCGGGGTGAAGGTGATCGGCAGGCTGAGCGGCGAGCGGGTGAGGCCGCGGTGGTACTCGATCCGTGCACCGTCCTTGAGCTTGATGTCGTGCAGCCGCCGGAGCACCTCCTCCAGCGCCACCCGCATGTTCAGCCGGGCCAGGTTGGAGCCGGCGCAGCGGTGCGGGCCGGCGCCGAAGGACAGGTGCCGGTTGCGTTCCCGGCCCAGGTCGAAGGAGTCGGGGTCGGCGAACTCTCCGGAGTCCCGGTTGGCCGAGGCCCAGTGGACCAGGACCTTGTCCCCCTTCTTGACCGGCCGGCCGCCGATCTCGCCGTCGCGCACGGCCGTACGGCCGACCGACACGAACGGCGGCTCCAGCCGGAGCAGTTCCTGGATCGCGTCCGGGATCAGCTCGGGCCGGTCCCGGAGCAGGGCCGCGATCTCCGGCTCGCGGCAGAACCGGTTCACGATCAGCCCCAGGGCGCCGGCCGTGGTCTCCAGCCCGCCCAGGATGAGCAGTTGCACGGTGCCGATGATCTCGTCCTCGGTGATGGGCCGGCCATCGATCTCCGCCGCCAGGATCGCGTCCACGACATCGCCGCGCGGGGGCTCCTCGCGCCGCCGCCCGGTGAACTCCTTGATCCAGGCGTACAGGCCCAGCCAGCATTCGCGCTGGTCGGGATCGTCGGGCACCGAGGACTTGGACGCCAGGTAGGCGACCTTCTCCACCTCCTCGGCGGGCGCGCCCAGCGCCAGCTCGAAGAAGGCGAGGCTGGGCAGCGGCCGGGCGAAGGCGTCCATGAACTCGCACTCGCCGTCGGCGACGAACGCGTCGATCAGCCGGGTCACCAGATCGCGGGTGGGCTGCTCCCACCGGGCGACGGCGGCCGGGGTGAAGTACGGGTTGATCAGGCGCTTGTAGATGCGCTGCTCGGGTGGATCGGCCTCGACCGGGAGATTGCGGACGACCGTCTTGGCCGGCGTGATCGCCAGGCCGTGCGCGGAACTGAACACCTCCCAGTTCTGCACGACGCTCAGCGTCTCCTCGTATCCGGACACCACCCAGAAGCCGCCGTGTTCCTCGCTACGCCCGACCGGGCACAGCTCGCGCATCCGGGCCATCGTGTCGGGCATGGTCGCCGCGAGGTCGGCGGACAGGTGGTCGAAATGCCGCAGGCACCAGTCGTCGGGGAGGGCGCCTTGTCCAGGGGTGCCATTCACAGACGCACCATAACAGGGTGAGCGATTACTTTCTACCGTGGTAAGTGAACGCTCTTTTATCTAGAGTGACGGGCATGGAGCCCAAGCAGTTGCTCATCGACGGCCGGTGGGCCGATGCGGCGTCCGGGAAGACCTTCCCGAGCATCAACCCCTCGACCGGCCGGTCCATCGCCGACCTCGCCGAGGCCGATGCCGCCGATGTGGACCTCGCCGTCGAGGCCGCCCGCAGGGCCTTCGAGGGCCCATGGTCGAAGGCCCTGCCCCGCGACCGGCAGAACCTGCTGTGGGCGTTCGCCGATGCCGTGGAGCAGCACTACGACGAGTTGCGCCGTCTCGAGGCGCTGGACATGGGCCTGCCGGTCGGGCGGCCCCGCTCCGGCCGCACTCCCCCGTGGGAGGCCGACGTCCTGCGCTACTTCGCGGGCTGGGCGACCAAGCTCCACGGCGAGACCATCCCGAACTCCATCCCGGGATCGGTGCTCAGCTACACGGTCATGGAGCCGGTGGGCGTCGTCGCCGCGATCGTTCCGTGGAACCGGCCGATCAGCAACGCGATCTGGAAGCTGGCGCCCGCGCTGGCCACCGGCTGCACCATGGTGCTCAAGCCGGCCGAGGAGGCGAGCCTGGTCGCGCTGCGGCTGGGCGAGCTGCTCGTCGAGATCGGGCTGCCGGACGGCGTGGTCAACGTCGTGACCGGCTTCGGCGAGACCGTCGGCGCGGCGCTCGCCGCCCATCCCGGGGTGGACAAGGTGGCCTTCACCGGCTCGACCGAGACCGGCAGGCACATCGTCAAGGCCTCGGCGGGCAACCTCAAGCGGGTGTCGCTCGAACTCGGCGGCAAGTCACCCGACGTCGTGTTCGCCGACGCCGATCTGGCCCGCGCCATCCCCGGCGCGGCCAACGGCGTGTTCTACAACTCCGGCCAGGTCTGCTGTGCGGGCACCCGGGTCTTCGTCGAACGGCCGGTGTACGAGGAGTTCGTCGAGGGCCTGTCGGCGTACGCGAACAAGCTGACAGTGGGCGACAGCCTGGACCCCACGACCAGGATCGGCCCGCTGGTGTCGGCGGAGCAGCTCGACCGGGTCGTCGGCTACCTGGACCTGGGCCCGCGCGAGGGGGTGCGGACCACGGCCGGCGGCGCGCGGCTGCTGGCAGGCGGGCTGGCCGACGGCTACTTCGTCGCGCCCACCGTCTTCGCCGACGTGCGGGACGAGATGCGGGTGGCCCAGGAGGAGATCTTCGGCCCGGTCGCCTGCGTGCTGCCCTTCGACTCGATCGACGAGGTCGTCCAGCGGTCCAACGCCACCCCGTACGGGCTGGCGGGCGGCCTGTGGACCCGGGACATCGGCAAGGCGCACCACCTGGCCGGCCGGCTCAAGGCCGGCACCGTGTGGGTCAACACGATGCTGCTGATGGACCCGGCCGTGCCCTTCGGCGGTTACAAGTCCAGCGGCTACGGCCGGGAGATGGGCCGGCACGCGCTCGAGGAGTACCTCAACGTCAAGTCGATCTGGATCGACACGCATTACTGACGGCTACCGGCGGCGCTGCCGGGCCGCTTCCAGGGCCGCGGCGAACCCCTTGTGCAGATGCTGCGGCGCGGGTTCGTTGCGGCCGAAGACGACGGTGTCGAGCAGGCCGGTGCGGACACCGGGCTCGGTCCGCCCCGCCACCCAGAAGTCCTCGCCGTCCACCACGGTCTCGCAGATCCACGGCGCCATCTCCACCACCTTCGCCCGGTCCTCGTCGCCCAGCCCGGGCCGCAGGTAGGAGGTGTGGACGACCTCGGAGGTGGTGGCGTCGATCGGCAGGATCTGCCAGAGCTCGGCGTGCCTGCTGTCGAAGGTCAGACTCGTGTTCGGGAACAGCGCGTACTGGTAGCTGAAGTACCGGGCGACGTCGTTCCAGTCGCTCTCCGGGATCTCGCGCAGTTCGTCGATCGAGCGCAGCGCCGAGGCGTTGCGCAGATGCGGGCCGAAGGCGTCGAAGGTGAGCACCCCGCCGTACGCGTAGGACCCCAGCGTCCGGCGGTGCAGGAAGTTGAAGTGGTAGTTCTCCCGGAACGTGTCCAGGGTGACCTTCCAGTTGGCCTTCACCTGATGGATGTGCGGCTCGGCGTACGGCGCCCAGTCCGCGAAGTCCAGCAAGGCCAGCTCCTCGGCCAGCTCCGGGCCGAGGAACTCGTCGACGTCCACCTCGCCGCCCGGGCGCAGCCGGCCGACGACCAGCCCGTACCCCTCGGCGACCGGCAGCTCGACCAGGCCCTTGTTCTCCTTGCACAGGCCCTCGAAGCCCTCCGGCCCGGGGATCCGCAGCAGCTTGCCCTTCAGGTCGTAGGTCCAGGCGTGGAAGGGGCAGGTGAACCGGAGCCCCTCCCCCGCGCCGTCGACCACCCGTACCCCGCGATGGCGGCAGGCGTTGGCCAGCGCGTGCACCCGGCCGTCCAGATCCCGGGTCAGCAGGATCGGCGTCCCGCAGATGTCGACGGTGCGGTAGGTCCGCGGGCCGGGCAGCGCACCGGACAGGCACAGCACCAGCGCCTGGTCACGGAACAGGACCTCGACCTCCTCGTCATGGTGCTCCCGCGAGTAGACACCGGTCGACAGCTCCATGACCTCGTCGGCCAGGTCGGTCGTGCGGTTCTCGATGTGGTCCAGCAGCCGGCGTGCCAGGCCTTGCTCCAGCGCTTCCTTGTCCACGGCCCGAGCCTAGTCAGTGAATGTTCACTCTACAAGAGTGAGAGTGAACGCTTGCTCCACAAGGACGAGAATCCTATTCTCAATGCTATGCAGCAGACCGACCTGGTAGTAGATGCCGACTCTCACTGGTGCGAGCGCCCCGACCTGTTCACCAGCATGGCTCCTCCGGAGTACCGCGACCGGGTGCCCCGGGTCGAGGACGTCGACGGCCAGCTCATGTGGGTCTTCGACGGCCATCCGGTCGGCCGGTTCAGTGCCGGCGGAGTCGTCGCCCGCGACGGCTCCAAGGAGGAGTCCGACGTCGCCCTGCACCAATGGACCATCGACCAGATCCACGAAGGCGCCTACAACCCCAAGGTGCGCCTGGAGGTGATGGACGAATGCGGCATCGACGTCCAGGTCATCTTCCCCAGCACGATCGGCCTGGGCGGCCAGGATCTCGCCATGGTGACCGATGACGCCCTTCGCCGGCTCGTGATCGAGATGTACAACGACCGGCAGGCCGAGATCCAGTCGGAGACCAAGAACCGGCTGCTCCCGCTCCCCCTGATGCCCGCCTGGGACATCGACTTCTGCGTCGCGGAGGCCCGGCGGGTCGCCGCGCTCGGGGCCCGCGGGGTCAACATGACCTCCGACCCGCAGGACCTCGGCTCGCCCGACCTGGCCAGCAGGGACTGGGACCCGCTCTGGGAGGCGTGCTCGGAGCTCCGGCTCCCCGTGCACTTCCACATCGGGGCCAGCGTCACCACCATGGGCTTCTACGGCCGCTACCCGTGGGCCTCGCACCCGCCGTCCACCCGCCTCGCCATCGGCGGCACCCTGCTGTTCATCGGCAACGCCAGGGTCGTGGCCAACCTGATCGTCTCGGGCATGTTCGACCGGCACCCCGACCTGCAGATGGTCTCCGTCGAGAGCGGCTGCGGCTGGATCCCGTTCATCCTCGAGGCGCTCGACTACGAGATGGCCGAGAACGCCCCGGCCGACCTGGCCAAGATGAGCAAGATGCCCTCGGAGTACTTCCGTAGCAACCTCTACGCCACCTACTGGTTCGAGAGCAGCAAGGACAAGCTGCCCGCGCTCATCGACTCGGTCGGTGAGGACCGCATCCTGTTCGAGACCGACTTCCCGCACCCCACCTGCCTGTACCCCAGCCCGGTCGAACGCGCCCAGGAGAAGATGCAGGCGCTCACCCCCGAGGTACGCCGCAAGATCCTCGGCGAGAACGCCAGGAAGCTCTACCGCCTCTGACCCCGGCGTCCGACCGAAGATCCGGTGACTGGTTCCCAGCCACCGGATCTTCGTCACGCCACGCTCCTCAGAGCCGTGGCGCGCCATGACGAGGACGCGCGCGCAGTTGTACGACCGGGCTCACCGTCCGGCTGAGCCGCCGCTGCGCCCTGCCGGACCTCGTGGATCAGGCGGCGTCGTGGAAGACCAGCCCGAGGGTGTGCCGGAGGCCGGACCGCACGGTGCTGACACCGTGCCGTACCGGGGCGGCGGACCAGCCCCGGGCCGAGCGGACCGGCCGGTCCCGTGTCGTGAAGGCCAGGCCGTGCCCCTGCTCCAGAACCATCGCGGTGCCCCGGGATTGCGCGCGCGGCCGCTGTTCGGTCAGCAGGAACTCCCCTCCGGTGTAGTCGGCGCCAGGCCGATCCAGCCCGATCACCACCTGGAGGGGGAACACCAGGTCGCCGTACAGGTCGCGGTGCAGTGCGTTCCAGTCGCCGGTGGAGTAGCGGAGCAGGATCGGGGTCGGCTTGGTCTGCCCGGCCGCATGGCACATCTCCAGCCACTCGGCCAGCGTGTCCGGCCAGGGCGCCGGCCTGCCGAGCCGGGCCGCCCAGTCCCGGGCGATGGGCAACAGCCGCGGATAGAGAGCCGTCCGCAACTCGCCGACCACGGCCGGGAAGGGCTCGGCGAAATAGCGGTACTGCCCGGACCCGAACCGGTAACGCGCCATGTCGATCGTCGACCGGAACCGCCCCACCTCCTCGTACAGATCGGCGATCTCCCGGCACTCCCCGGCGGTGAGCAGCCGTCCGACGGAGGCGCAGCCGTATGCGTCCAGTTCCCCCGCGTCCACGTTCATCGTCAATGTCCTCTCTCCTGCGTCTGCTAGATACAACGCATTCGCCGCCGCGAATCCCGGCGGTTTTCGGACCTTCTGCTGAACGCGCTCTGAAAGCGCCCTCGGCCGTTCCGCATTCCCCTATCCAGCGTCGCTAGGCACCCTTCACGATCTCGCCGCCCTTCATGATGACCGTGAACGCGCTCTCCGGCCGGGCGAGCAGCGAGATGTCGGCCAGCGGGTTCCCGTCCACCAGGATGAGGTCGGCGATCGCGCCCTCCTCGATGACGCCGAGCGTCCCGGGGTAGGGGTTGCGCGGACCGGACATCGCCAGCAGCTCGGCGTTGGTCGCCGTGGCCATCGTCAGGACCTCCGCCGGGCTGAACCAGCGGGTCATCTTGGCCAGTTGCTTCCCCTGCTTGGCGGCCAGGCCCGCGTCGAACAGCGTGTCGGTGCCCCAGGCCACCCGCACACCGTGCTTCCTGGCCAGGGCGAAGGCGTTGTCGGTGCCCTGGGTCATCGCCAGGAACTTGTGCCGGTTCTGCGGCGGGACCGGGACGGCGTCCTCGTCATCCAGGAAGGGCTGCAGCGACCACCAGACGCCTTTCTCGGCCATGAGCGCGGCGGTCTGGTCGTCGAGCAGTTGCCCGTGCTCGACACAGCGGACCCCGGCCCGGATCGCCTGCTGGACCGCACGCGGCGTGTAGGAGTGCACCATCACATAGGTGCCCCAGTTCTCGGCCGCTTCGACGGCCACCCGCAGCTCCGCCTCGGTGTACTGCGTGACGTCCAGCGGGTCGTGGGCGGAGGCCACGCCTCCGCCAGCCATCAGCTTGATCTGCGACGCGCCGAGCATGAGCTGCTCGCGTACCCCCTGCAGGACGGCGTCCACTCCGTCGGCGATGCAGACTCCGCCGATCAGCTCCGCGTCCGACAGGTGGCCCAGCCGTCCCCGCGGGATCTCGTGGCGGTTGCGGAAGTCGCCGTGGCCGCCGGTCTGGGAGATCATCGCCCCGGAGGGATAGATCCGGGGACCTGGTGTGACCCCGGTGTCGATGGCCTGCTTGAGCCCGAAGGACGGACCGCCCGCGTCGCGCACCGTGGTGAATCCGCGCATCAGCGTCTCCCTGGCCGAGGCTCCGGCCAGGATGTGCAGGTAGCCGACGTCCCCGAGGAGCAGGGTCGTCAGCGGGGCCGTGGCGAAGACGGAATGCCAGTGCGCGTCGATGAGCCCCGGGATCAGGGTCCGCCCGCCGCCGTCGATGACGGTGCCCTCGGAGTCCCCGCCGATAGGCCGGATCCCGGCGACCAGACCGTCGCGTACGACCACCTCGGCCGCATCCCCGAGGACGCCTTTCTTGCTGTCGAAAACCCGCACATCACGGAATACCGTCGTCATTCCCGGCCCTCTCAGGGTGGCGATAAGCCGCCTCGACCCTAATCGGCGCCATCGGTGACGGCCGGAAAGCCCGGGCAATATTTCCATGACATATCTTGGACTATTTCCTGGGAATTGCCGTGGGATGCTGGTTGCGGTGAGTCACGGTTCAGCGACAGACCGTTCGAGAGGGACCGTAATGATCAAAGCGACCGCGGCGGCTGTCGCGGTGGCCTGTCTGGCCACCGCCTGCGGCTCCTCGGACAACAACAAACAGTTCGTTCGCGGAGTGAGCGCCCAGGCCCCGGTATCGGGCACGCCGGCGGTCAAGATCCGCAACCTGTTCGTGCTCGGAGCCACCCATCCCGACACGGTCGAGGTCGGCGGCGACGCCGCCGTCTACGCCTATCTGACCGCCACCAAGACGGACAAGCTGGTGTCGGTGGCCAGCCCGGAGTTCACCGGCGCCCGGGTCGGCTCGGGCGGTGTCGCGCTCCCGGCGGGCTCCCTGGCCAACCTGCGTTCCGGTGACAAGCCCGCGGTCGTGCTGACCGGGGCGGTACGCCAGATACGCGGCGGTACGCACATCGCGATCACCCTGTCGTTCGAGCACGCCGGACGGGTCACCCTCAACTCGGTGCCGGTCGTGGCGCACCGCGGCTACTACGCGACTTATCCGCCCGCCGGCTAGAGGTGCCGGATCCGGTCGATGACCGGAGTCTCCTCCGGGTCCTCGGCGGTGACGTCCAGGAAGGCGCGTACGCACTCGACGGCGATGTCCGGGGCCAGCCGCTTCAGGCTCAGCGTCAGCACGTTGGCGTCGTTCCACAGCCGGGCGTTGCGTGCGATCCACGGCTCCCAGGCCTGGGCGGCCCGGATGCCGGCGACCTTGTTGGCGGCGATCGCGGTGCCGGTTCCGGTCCAGCACATCAGGACGCCGAAGTCGGCCTCGCCCGCCACGAGCAGCTCACCGGCCCGGCGCGCGAAGTCCGGCCACGAACCGTCCACGATCTGCACAGCGGCCACGGTCCGCAGATGTTCGACGACGGCCGAGACGCATTCGTTCTGGTCGTCGGCCCCGAACACGATCCGCATATCCGCAGCCTATGCCCGGATCAGGTCTCCAGGGCCGCCGCCGCCTCGGCCTGGCGTGGATGCCGCAGCAGCGCCGCGCCGGCCAGCAGCAGCGGAGCGATCGCGACGAGCGCCAGGAGTGCGATGAGCCCGTAGTGCCCGCCCAGGCTCAGCGAGTTGGACAGTTCCCCGCCGATGGACGGGTGCGGGGGAAGGAGAGCGACGCCGATGAGCTCCAGCCCCAACAGCAGCACCGCGGCCACGCCCAGCGTCCGCAGCAGGATGCCGCCCACCAGTTGGACCATGACGAGCAGGGACCTCGGGATCGGACGGCCCACCTCCGCCACGGCCACCGCGATGCGCGGGGTCAGCACGAGCGCCAGCGCCGGCACCACCGGCCAGTGCTCCGGCCCGGCCAGCGCGAACCCGCCGATCAGCAGCGGCGCCACCATGACCAGGCGGCCCGGGCTCAGGATGGCCTCGGCGACCGGACCGCCGAACCGCGGCACCCGGTCGGCGACCAGCGCGGCCAGCGCGCCCCAGATCACGCCGGGCAACGTCGCCAGCGCCAGCGCGCCCAGTGCGTACAGCAAGGTCGTCCGGTAGCCGACCAGCACCCTGGCGAAGACGTCGCGGCCCTCCAGATCGGTGCCGAACGGATGCGACATGGAGGAACCCGCCTGGGCGTGCCGCACGTCGAAAGTCACCGGATTCTTGACCACCAGCGATCCCAGGACGACGAGCACGGGGATGGCCAGCGTCGCCAGCGCGAGAATGAGCAGGACGACGTTCGGCCGAGTCTGGGCAGGCGCCCGGTCGGACCGGTCGAGGAAGTCGGCCAGGGCGCCGAAGAGCGCGGCCACCGCCGCCCCGGCGAGGGCGAAGGCCAGCAGGGCGGTCACGACGGCGAGGACGACGTTGTTGTCCGAACTCATGTAGGAGCGGATCAGCAACGCGCCGAGCCCGGGCCGGTTCAGCAGTGTTTCGCCGATCACCACGATGCCGGTGGCCATCGCCAGCGCATGGCCGAGCGCGGACACCCCCGCCGTCCAGCCGGCCGTCCAGGCGCCGCGAGCCCAACGCTCCGCGACGGCGGAAGCGACCAGTATCGCCGTCACCGCGGCGATCGTCAGGTCCAGCAGCCAGCCGAGCCCGCTGCGGGAGGAGGTCGCCGCCAGGACGAGCATCATGAACATGATCGGCAGCGGAGCGGTCCAGAGAATGCCCACGACCCGGCCGATGCCACCGCCGACCCGGCCCAGCGGGATGCGCAGACCGGCCACGCCGTACCCGGCCAGCAGGCCCAGGACCAGCCCGATCGCCAGCTCGCCGACAGTGGTGCCCAGCCGGTCGTTCACCAGGTCCGCCACCGGCTGGTTCGTGATGTACGAGAAGGTCGTCGGCAGGTGCTTGAGGGCCTTCAGCACCGCGGGGCTCACGTTCTTGCCGATGGGCGGCGCCATCTCGGCCTTCACCATCGCCCGCCAGCCGAAGACGCCCACCGTGCCCAGGACCACCACCAGACCCGCTCTGGTCAGCCCGCTGACGAGTGCGGCCGTACGGCCGTCGACGGCGCGACCCGGCGGAACTCCCCCGGCCCTCGGAGGCTGAGGAGAAAGAGCTGGACCGCTAGCCATCGAACTTCCCTACGGGTCGGGGGCCCCAACAGATCGGATCATCGTGGTGCCCGCGCCTGCTTGCGTCAAGGCGGGCCGGTCACACCCCTCACTGCGCCGGCCCGTAGCCCGTGCACTGCGGGGTGAACCCGGGCACCGCCGAGCCGAGCCGGTTGAGGATCAGTTGCATGACCGGCCCGTCGAACGACATGCCCGAGTGCCCCACCGGATCGTCGGGACACAGGTCCTGCAGCGTGATGTTGGTGGCCGCGGGGCCCTGCAGGAACGAATTGGTCATCGGAGTGACCGTCGTGTCGTGCGTGGTCGCGATCGTCAGATAGCCGACCCCGGGCACGGTGTCCCCGTCGGCGAACAGCGCCTTCTGGAAGTCCGAGCCCTCCTCCTGTTCCGGGTAGGTCGGCGCGCTGAGCAGGTCGTAGATGTCATTGACCAGCCCCAGCACCTGCAGGGTCCGGCCCACGTTGACCAGGCCGTTCATCGTGGTGCCGTGGTTGGTCGGCGAGAGGCCGATCATCGTATGGACCTTGGCCGCGCCGCCGAGCCGCTTGATGTAGTAGTTCGGCATCATCCCGCCCTGGGACCCGCCGATCACCTCGACCTTGGCGGCCCCGGTGGCGGTCAGCACCTTGTCCACGAAGTCGCTCATCGTCCTCGCCGACTGCGCGATCTCGCCGAGCCCGTACAAGTGGCCGAACGTGAGGCCGGTCGCGCCGTAGTTGAACCCGTAGACGCAGTATCCGGCGTTGGCCAAAGTCGGCCCAATCATCGCTCCGGCCGAGCCGAAGTTGGAGGTCGTGCCGTGCACGATCACCACCGGGTACGGGTGCTCGGCAGAGGGCTTGCAGGTCCAGATGTTCGCGCCGGGGACCGTGTCCGGGCTGAGGAAGAAGTTGCTGATCGAGGTCTGGAAATCGCCCACCGGGTAGGTCGGCTGCGCCGCCCGGGCGTTCTGCGCGGGCATCGTCAGGCAGGCCGCCGTGGCGGCCGCGGCCAGCAGTCGTCGTCTCATAAATACAGATCTATCTATTTAAGGCCACACGGGATATACCGCCGAGTGACAAGAAGGCGGTATGGATAGCCTGTGCGGGTGCGCAGGAGCGATCACGATGGCTGACGCCGACGACGTGCGCCGGCTGGCGCTCGCACTGCCCGAGGTGGTGGAGATCGACAGCGACGGCTTCGACTTCCGGGTACACAACAAGGGGTTCGTCTGGTCGTACCCCGAACGCAAGCCCGGCCAACGGCGGATCATCCGCGCCGACATCGCCGTGCTGTACGTCGGGGACGAGGCGGAGAAGCAGGCGCTGGTGCTCGGCGAGCCTGATCTGTTCTTCACCACGCCCGCCTACGACGGGCTTCCGCTGGTCATGCTGTGGCTGGAGAAGGTGGGTCTGGACCGGCTGGCCGAGCTGGTCACCGACGCCTGGCGGATGCGCGCCCCGGACCTCGGCTGACCCTCATCCGCAGTTCTGCTGGATCCAGGTGCTGGAGCGGCCGAGCAGGTCGCTGGAGTACCAGTCGACCCCGGCCTTCTTCTCCGCCGCCCAGGCGTTCTCCCGCGTCTGCTTCGTCGCCTTGGTGTCCCTTGTGGTCGCGGGTATCGCCGTCCCCGGCGTAGCCGTAGTCGGGCGTGCCCCAGAACCGGACCGGCAGGTTCTGCGCGTGCGCCTGCGCGACGGCGGCGTTGAGCTTCGCCTGCTCGTTCGCGTCGATCTTGCCGTCCTTGTTGGTGTCGGCGCACTTGGTCCAGTCCCCGCTGATCATCGCGTAGTGGCTGGTCGGCGGGTTGCCTCGGCCTGGATGGGCGATCTTGTCCGGCACCTTGCAGCCGTCCGGGGTGCTCTCGAAGAAGCCGTCGTAGTAGACGTACGGCGGCGGGTCGGAGTCGGCCGGATAGCCGCCGGTGAAGACCAGCTGGATCGAGCCGTTCGGATTGCTCGGCGAGTAGAGGTACGGGCCGAGCTCGGCCTCGGCCTCCCTGACGGCCTCGTCGTACGCGGCCTTCTTCTTGGCCGGATCCTTGTCCTTGATTTCGACGACGAGCTGGATCGGCGCCGTCTGCCCGGGGACCACCTTGCCGCCGTTCTGCTCGGCGCGGCGTTTGAGGTCGTCGAGGTAGGTGTCCTTCAGATTGCCGTCGACGGTCTTCGTGCCGTCCTTGGTCTTCACCTTGCCCTTGGCGTCATGGCCGAGGTGCGGGCTGTTCGAGCCGTCGTCCCAGATGTCGGCCTCCACGCTGGTCGCTCCGTTGCCCAGCGCGTCGTCGACCGGGTGCTTGTTGAGGTAGTCGTTGTGCGCGTGCAGCGGCAGCCCGCCGTTGCCCTGCTGCGGTGCGCAGGTGCCCGGCTGGGCCAGTGGCCGTCTGCCGTACACCGGCGCGGTCGACGCTTCGGTACGGGGTGGCTGGTTGTAGAGCGCGGGCTGCGGCTGCGGTGAGCCGTGGCCGGACTTGCCGCAGCCGCCGCCGAAGATGTCGCAGATCGCCTGCTGACAGGCCGACGACACAGGGGCCACGATGGTGCTGCCCAGCACGCCGACTATCCCCGCCAACAGGACGAGCAGTGCGGCATAGGAGACGACTGCCTCCCCACGGTCCCTGGTCCCGCGCATGGGTCCCTCCGATGTCGCGTCCCGGATCCAGGTTGGACGCGACGACCCGCGAAGCCGTTCCGTTTGAGCTGGGGAACTGGCAACGTCTGCCACACCATGCGGCAGGGTTTATCAGAGATTGACCGCTCAGAAAACATTGCAGTCATCGCTATTTGTCCGCATCATCACCTGTGGCTGGGTGTCGCGTCCGTGACCCCGGGGCGGTCGCGACACAACGACAAGCGCGGTGGACTCCGTCGCGCTTGGGCCTCACGGAAGCGCCAGCACGGGCGCTTCCACTTGCTACAGGGAGACCCCCATGAGCAACCCCCGTCAACGCGCCCGGTACACCGTCATGACAGCGGCACTGATCGCCGCCATGGCCGGTGCCCCCGCCGCTCTCGCCGCCCCGACAGCGGCGTCCGGCTCCGACCTCGGCACCGTCGCGACCAAGCTGGCCAAGCAGCTCGGATCGTCGAGCGCCGGGTCGTACCTCGCCAACGGCAAGCTCGTCGTCACGGTCACCAGCACCACCGGCGCGAAGACCGTCAGCGCCGCCGGCGCCGTGCCCAGGTACGTCGCGCGCAGCGGCAGCACGCTGAGCAAGGCCAGCGCCACCATCAACCGGTCGCTGAACGTCTCCGGCATCTCCTGGGCCGCCGACCCCGCCAGCGACCAGGTCGTCCTCTCCGTCGACTCCTCGGTCACCGGCGCCAAGCTCGCGCAGGTCCGCAAGGTGGCGAGCTCGCTCGGCAGCGCGGTACGGGTCAACCGGATCGCCGGAGTCTTCTCGACCCGCATCTCCGGCGGCGACGCCATCTACGGCGGGCAGTACCGCTGCTCGCTCGGCTTCAACGTCCGCAACAGCGCCGGCACGTACTACTTCCTCACCGCCGGGCACTGCGGCAACATCGCCTCGACGTGGTACTCCAACTCCGGTCACACCACGGTGCTGGGTTCCACGGCCGGCAGCACCTTCCCCGGCCACGACTACGCCATCGTCCGCTACACCAACACCAGCATCACGCACTCCGGGGTCGTCGACCTCTTCAACGGCAGCACGCAGGACATCACCACGTCCGGCAACGCCTACGTCGGTGAGTCCGTCCGGCGCAGCGGCAGCACCTCCGGCGTGCACAGCGGCACCGTCCAGGCGCTCAACGTCACGGTCCGCTACTCCGAGGGCACCGTCACCGGCATGATCCAGACCAACGTCTGTGCCGAGCCCGGCGACAGTGGCGGCCCGCTGTTCTCCGGCTCGACCGCGGTGGGCCTGACCTCGGGTGGCAGCGGCGACTGCACCTCCGGCGGGACCACCTTCTTCCAGCCGGTCACCGCGGCGCTCAGCGCCTACGGCGTCAGCGTCTACTGACCCGCACGCCGACAGGGTCCCGGTCCAGCCAGGCCCGGGACCCTGTCCGGTGCGATGACGCTCTCAGCCCCGACAACTCCGGTCCCCCATGGGGCAGAGTTGATCCATGCGGGTGCGGCTACTGGGTCCACTTGAGGTGGAGACCGAAGGTGGCCTGGATCGTGTCCAGGAGGATCGCGCTGTCCCCGCCGACCCGCGCCCGC